>ERZ856578.92-NODE-92-length-157350-cov-9.934566_pt1 | contig 157350 bp, 138 predicted proteins | sample MGYA00514384_ERZ856578 | MGnify/ENA primary metagenome ERZ856578 (study PRJEB29103, sample SAMN06111958) | human gut metagenome | biome: human gut; feature: ankylosing spondylitis patient; material: healthy_person | host: Homo sapiens | place: China:Hangzhou... | reverse complement strand
CCTACGGCCTCCGCCGTGCCCGGGCGCCCGCTCCTCTCTATCTTCCGGCAGTGTCCAACTTGTTCTTGCAATTTGCGGTAAAATATTGATATACTATTTATCATTAACACTTCGATGCCGAAAGGACGGATGGCGTGAACGTCAAGTTTACACACAACAAATTCCGAATCGCTGCAGCGGCTTTGACATGTCTCATTTTTCTTTCCCTGCTGCCACAGATGTTTTTTCCCGCCGAGACCAGCAAGACGGGTGAATACAGTTCAACCTATACCGCCGCAGAAGCCGCCGCCTCCTGGGAAGCTGTTTTAAACGCTCAGCCGGATGCTGCCCATGAAGAGCTGCTTTTGATGGAACAAAGCTTTTCCGCTTTGATCCGCCGCCCCCAAACACTGGAAATTCGTCTTCGGCCAGTTTATCCGCTTGAAAACAACGAGCTCTATGCCCTGCTCTATGACCCACGCGGAAATATCCTCATGCAGTCGGTGCTGCCTACTGATGAGCTTTCCCCCTACACCGGTATACAGCTGGAGGACGTTCCGCACTTGAAACCTGGGACTGAATACCGTTTGGTCCTCAGCAGCCGGGCTCCCTCGGAGGATTTCTCTCCTTTGGCTCTGCTCGACGCGGCTGGAGCGGACTGCATTATACACGCCTCAACGCCGTTTGATGAGATTTCTCTTGATTTTTATGTGCACGGCGTGCAGCTCCACCGAACCTATTTCGCCTACCTGCTGGCCTGCGCTCTGGGAAGCATACTGTTGCTGCTGCTGGAAGTCACGCTGAAAAAAACGCGCGCTGCGCATCCTGAGTTATCTTGCCGTTGGCGGTGCCGTTATGCTGAGCAGCCTTGAGGCTGTACAGCTTTTGCAAGAGGCGCATATTTATACACTGCCTCCGCTTCCTTTTGTCCTGTCCTGCTTTATCTGGGGTCTTGTGTGCTGCTTTTTCTTTGCCGTCAGCACCCGTCTTTCATTCGCGGCGGCTGCCAGTTCCACTATTGTGATCGTTTTGGCACTTGCCAACCATTATACCTATCTGCTGCGGCATTCCATTCTTACACCTGCAGACCTTCTTGCCTTGGGTACCGCCATCAATGTTCTGGACAATTACCGACTGGAGCTTTCTTTTCCCGTTATTATCTCCCTTTTCATCCTTTGGCTGGATATTGTTTCCAGCTTCACTCTGCTGCGCGTGCAGTATTACCGGCGCGGACTGTCCAAAAAGCGCTTACTCGCAGGCGCGCTCTGCCTGTTTGTCAGCTTTCTGGGTGTGCAGCCTCTTCGTTCGCGCGATTTCTTTCTTCGAAATGGTCTCGAGCCCGCTATGTGGGATCCTGAAACAACTCAGGCCTGCAATGGGTTCCTTGTAAATTTCACCGCGATGTACAGCTTTTCCCGCCCGTCCGAGCCGCAGGGCTACAGCACACAGAAAGTAAAACAGATCGCGCAGCAATATCCCAGCGACTTGGCCGGCGATGCCTCGGGACCGAATATTATCTTTATTATGAACGAATCTTGGGCTGATTTTACACGCACCGGCCAATTGGACACCTCCGAGCCCGTGACTCCTTTCATTGACAGTCTCGCCGAGAGCGGAGAGGCTGTTTATGGGAATACTGTCGTCCCTGTAGTTGGAGCGGGCACCTCCTGCAGCGAATTTGAAGCGCTTACCGGCGCCAGCTACTTTTTTGGACTTTCTTCGAACCCGTACGGGTTCTATACCTATCCAGGTATGGCCTCCAGTGCGGAGAATATGAAGCAGCTGGGATATCAGTCCCGCGCACAACACCTGATGCCTGCTGCCAACTGGAACCGTTCCAGCGGATTCCCCCGTCTTGGTTTCGAGGATTTTATCTCACTTGAAGACGTTGAGGATGTGGAAATATTCCGCGGACTTCCCACGGATGCCGCCAGCTATAAAGAACTGGTCCATATGTTTGATGCCGGAAACGGGCCACAGTATCTGTTCTGCATTACAGCACAGAACCATGGTGGTTATGATACAGGACTCGCTGTCAACAGCCAGTTAGAAATCCTTTCTCCTGCCGGTTCCTATCCCTGCGCGCAGGAATACCTGCGGCTTTTGCAAAAGACCGACGCCGCATTCGCTGAACTTGTGAATTACTTCCGCGCACAGCCGGAACCGACAATCATCCTGATGTTTGGTGATCATCTTCCGGCCGTTGAAGAAGAATTTTTAAATGCTACACTTCCGGAAAATGATATTTTTGCACTTTATACTACTCCTTTCATTCTCTGGGCCAATTATGACCTCGGCTTGGATAAGAGCGCATCAGAAGTCACAATGAGCAGCAATTATCTTTTCTCCTATTTATTGGAAACAGCGGATCTTCCGATGACGGGCCTGCAAAAAATGCTGCGGACGCTTTATGCAGAATATCCGGTCATTTCCGTAGCGGGAGTTCTGGACCGGGATGGGAATTATATCAACGCTGCTGCAGCGGCCGACCTGCCGTTGATCCGGGACTATAGTTATATGCAATACAACTATCTTGTCAAACACGCAAAAACAGCTTCTGAGTTTTATCAATTTCATCAATAATTTTCCGATGAAGAACATTTATAAAAGCGACGCTTTCCAAGGGATTATCCCGGAAAGCGTCGCTTTTTGGCGTGTTGCGTAAGAATGTTTTCTTACGCCAATACGCCTTTAGAATTGTGTATTTGGTTTCCTTTATTCCACTACTGCTCTTTACAGAGCACAGGCTGCATCGTATGCGGTTTTGATGGCATTGGAAATGTCCGCCGCCCTATCCGCACAGTCGCCCACCCGCACCACGGGTATGCCTGCGTTTTCGAGCGCCGATGCATCGAATGCAGCAGGACGCGCCCCCACGGCCATTACCACATAGTCGCAAGGGATGAGCACTTCCCCGCCTTCTTTGTCTTCACAGACAAGTGTATCCATTGTGATTGCTTTCACCGTATGGCCCGGATACTGCTCTACGCCCAGCGTCTTGTAGTTTTCCATCAGCGTGGGAAGGATTGTAGTGCTCTCACCCGCGGCAATCTTATCCATCATCTCCACAATGGAGACCTTACAACCGTGTCCGGCCAGATATTCGGCAGTCTCGCATCCCACCATACCGCCTCCAATGACGGCCACGCGTCCATAGACCTGTTGTTCGCCTGCCAACACGGCCCAAGCGTCGGCCACATTCGGGCCGTCCTTGCCCGGGATGGGAGGTGCAAAGCTGGACGCCCCCACAGCTACGATCACAGCGTCCGGCTTCGTGTCCAAAATGTCCTCCGCAGACACTTCAGCCCCAAGGCGCAGTTTGACTCCCGCTTTGCATACGGCATGCGTCAAGTCCAATACGGCGCGGCGCATTTCTTCCTTGCGGGGCGGTACGCTGGCAATGTTTAACTGGCCGCCCAACTCTGGTGCGCGTTCGAACAGCGTGACGCTGTGCCCGCGCAGAGCGGCCACGCGCGCGGCCTCCAAACCGGCTGGCCCGCCGCCTACAACCGCAACATTTCTTTTCTCTGCAGCAGGCGTGATAGAACGGGTTCTCTCGTAACCGTTTTCCGCATTGAGCACGCAGGCCAGGAATGCACGGTTCTGGATGTTATCCGTACATCCCTTGTTGCACGAAATGCAGCGTCGGATATCGCACGCACAGCCCGACTGCGCTTTGTTCGGCCAATCCGGGTCGCACAGGAGCGGGCGGCCCAAACCGATGATATCCGCCTTTTCGCTTTCTACGATCCGCTCTGCCATAGCGGGGTCGATAATGCGCCCTACCGTGCTGACCGGAATAGACACAGACTCCTTCACCTGCCCGGCAATGTCCGCAAAAAAGCCGTAGGGCTGTACGCCCATAGGCGGGATGGTATCCGCCATATTGCCTGTATGATTGGCCTGCGCCACATGAAGCATATCCACGCCGGCTTCCTCCAGCCAACGGGCAAATTTCGGAGCGTCTGCCGCATCCACGCCGCCTTTGCCGCGTTCCGGCGTCACGACGGCAAATTTGTAGTCAATGACCATCTCCGGCACCGCCCGTTTGAGCGCCCGCACCAACATAATCGCAAAACGGGTACGGTTTTCCAAACTGCCGCCAAATTTATCGGTACGATGGTTCATGCGTGTGCTGCACAGACATCCCACCAAACGGTCGCCATGTACCTGGACCACGTCCACGCCCGCCTTCTGCGCGCGCTGCGCACATGCACATATTTTGTCGATGATGGAAAGCAGCGTCTCCTCGCTCACCTCGTCAGTAAAAAACTGCATATCATGGTGCAGCCGGGCACGCACCTCTTCCATTTTCCCTTGGGCGAAAAGCGCGTTGACCGCATCGCAGTCGTATTCCGGATGAAAAATCTGGACGCCCAGCTTTGCGCCATAGGCATGCACACTGTCTGCAAGCAAACGGAAACTTTCAATCTGGCTGTCATCAAACAGCTTTGGCGTGGGAGAAAAACTGCGAATGGGCGCAACGTCGCCCAGCACGATGTATCCCACACCGCCCTGTGCCAGACGGGTATAGAACGCGCGGCTCTGTTCCCCAATGCTGCCGTCCCGTTCCTCATAGCCCGTGGTGAGCGGCGGAAACATGATACGGTTCTTCAACGTTATTCCGCCCACTGTTATCGGCTGCATGATTTTCATTTCCATTGTTGTTTACCTCCCTGCAAATGTCCCCCACAGGAGATCCTGCGGGGGTATTTTTCATAAATTGTCTTGAATGAACTTCCAAATTGCCTGTTCGCAGGCTGTGCGGGACGGAATGGTGGCGAAATTGTGGCCTCCGCCCGAAACACGTACAAACTCAGCCGCCTGGTACAGCCCTGCATAACGTTTACAGCTTTCGTCATCCACCAGTTTATCATCATCTGCCCGGATGACGAGGACAGGACCGTTGTAGCCTTTTGCCTCTTCAAATGGATCCGGATGCGCCGCCATGCTGTAGTTGAAGGCCATTTTGTAAACAAGCCCCTCCAGGTCAGCATAATCTTTTCCGCTCTGCGTCACTCTATCGGCCCGCCGGGCACAGCCATACCACATGCCCGCGCCCGGGCACATCAGGATCAGCCCGTGCGGCCGCAGACGCGGCGCGATGCTGGCCGCCACATAACCTCCCATGCTCTGCCCGGAAAGGAATACACGCCGTGAATCCACATAAGGCTGTGCGCGCACCCAGGCGTATAGATCAGCCGCGTCGCTGTGCAGACCATCGAACGTCATGTCCGAAAATTCGCCGTCACTCTCTCCGCAGCCATAGAAGTCGAACCGTGCGCAGCCCACTCCGTGGTCTGCCAGCATGCGTGCCATATGCGTGTGCAGATACTTGTACCCGGATGCTGAACCTGCAAAGCCGTGCAGATTCAGCACAAAAGGTACCGGCTCGTTCGTCTCAGGCAGCGTCACAATGCCGCGCAGCGTACAGCCCACCCGGTTCTCCATGGATACCTGCAATGTTTTCATGGACATTGCTCCCCGTCTGTTTCCACGGCCGACGCTTTTTCTGCACGGCGGGCTTTCAGCTGCTCCAGCATTTCGGTCGTTTTTGCCTTTGTCAGCGGATAGACAAAGAACAAAATTGCAACCGCGACACCATAACCCAGCACATAAATGCCTGTGTAGGACTTCCAGATGGCGTTGCTTACTTCAGCCGTCTGCACCGCCCCCTCAGCCACGTTGTAGCCGATGAATCCCAGCACAAAACTGGAAAGACTCCCGGAAACAGCGCTGGCCAACTTGCGAAAAAATGAATAAGTAGAGTATACAATGCCTTCGTTACGCTCACCGGTCTGAAGCTCATGATAGTCGATGGAATCGTTCACCATGGCCCAGATGAGCACCTGCATACCGGATGCACCCAGATAGCAGACGCCATTGATGACGATGAACAGTACGGGATTGTGGATGGGGAAAAAGAACAGAAGCGCGAACACAGCTGCCGCAAAGCCTGCGCCCCAGCAGCACCATTCCTTTTTGCCCAGTTTATCGGCCAACGGTTGTGTAATGGCGAACGTGATGAGTGAATATAGTACGCTCAAACCGCCGGAGACAGCCATGATTTTAACATTCCCGAAGTAATCCTTGAACAGATAGGTGTTCAGACCGTTGACGACGGAAGCGCCGATCATACCCACAAGGCTGAAAAACATTACGCCCAGCAGCGCCTTGTTTTTGGCGATTTCCTTGATGACGTGCAGGTAATTGAGCTTCTCACCTTTCGGGCGTTCCGGTACGGCTACGCGTTCTTTGCACCACACACAGGTGATTTGCAGGCACAGGAGGCCGATAAGAGCAAATACCGAAGCCAGCATCAAAAAACGGCCCGCCACCGGCTTATTGTCTACATACAGTACCAGAGGACCAACCATAACGATGACCGTCATAAAAATGGTACCGCCCAAACTGCGGTAACGGGAAAGCGCTGTGCGGTGGCGCACATCATCCGTCATAACGCTGGAAAGCGTACCAAACGGCACATTTACACAGGTGTACAGCGCCTCATACAGAACATAGGTAACAAACATGTAGGCAAGGCGCAGTCCATAGGCCAAATTGCTCACATTGACAAAGCCCAGGATGCACAGCACCGCCATGGGAAACGAAAAGGCCCGTATCCATGGAATGAACTTTCCTCCCTTTGTCGCCTTGCGGGAATCCACGATCGCACCTATGATAGGGTCATTGACAGCGTCCCATATCTTTGTGATCAGCATCAGGATACCGATGTGGAACGGGTTCACCTGTAAAATCAGTGTGTAGAATACGGACAGGTACATTGCGCGGAACTGCTCCGTACAACAGCAGCCCAGATCGCCCAGAGTATAGCCGAGCTTATCCCTCATGGAAAACGGTCTCATAATATCCTCCTTTTTTCTCTGCCCCGGTGCTTTTGGCCGGAGAAGCTTCTTTACGGCTCTATTATAAAAAGGAGGGCACAAAAATCATATCCAAAAATTGATTGAAAACTATCTGAAATTGATGTACTATACAATTAATCCAAATTTTTTTAATACCGAGTTAGAATTCCACCTTTTTTTACAACCAGGAGGCAAGCAGATGCTGGATTATGCTGTAAAAACAATGTGCTTTGATGCTGCCTGTACAAAGCAGCTGTTCTCGGGGCGTTATTACAGTATTGTATTGGTAACACGCGGTACAGCACGGTTTCACTGGGAAGCGGAGCGTTGGATATGCAGCACCGAGGATCTGTTTCTCTTCAAGCCCGGAGAAGGCACTGTAATGGTTTTTCCGGGCGGGAAGCTTCCACTGGAAATGCTGTGGGTACAACTTTCCCCCGAGGCCCTGGCTGCGCTCTCTGATGAAGCAACGCAGCTTGAGGCGAGCTTCAACGTGGTGCCCTTCCGGCGCATCGCTGTGCGGGCAGACAGTGAGATATCCATGCTCATCAAAAGCCTGGCACGCCGCATGGTCACGCTGCCGCAGGAGCACGACAGCTTTGCCAGCGCACTGTTTGAGGAGAGCTTGCTGAAGATGTTCGTCATCCTCGTGCTGCGCGCCTGTATCCACGCGGAGCAGCACCGCGCGCAGGGCAGCCGTAAACATCTGATGATGGACGAGCTGTTCGTGTACATCCGTACCCATATCACGGAAGAGATCACTCTGGCGCAGCTGGAGCAGGTATTCTATATCAGCCGGTTCCATATTGCACGGGAATTCAAACGCCAGACAGGACAAACCCTGCATAGCTATATCGTCAAAACCAAACTGGACCTGTGCTGTCATTATATCGAACAGGGGCGTCCCATTACCGAGGTGTACCGGCTGGGAGGATTTGGCGGATACAATCATTTTTTCCGCGCATTCAAGCAGGAATACGGCATGACACCCAAGCAATATTTTCGTTCGGTACAAAAGGATGCGCATGCGTAGAAACACAGCCTCATGCGCTCCCCTTTGTGATTCTCCATCTTTCCGCAGAGATACAAAACTTGGTTACGCGTTCCTCTCCTTTTCATCCCTCCTTAAAAAAGCACTTGACTTGGAGTCAACTTTAAGCTGTATAATACTGACACGCTTCGAAAAACAGAATCACAGTTTTCATCCCCCGTTAAGGCTGTGGTTCACATTTCGGAAGCGTGCAAAAGAGGCAGCACTGCACCCGAGTATATAAACAGGAGGAAAACTTTATGGATATGAACAAAACATTGGTTGCCTATTTTTCCTGCACCGGAACCACCCGCCGAGCCGCGCAGGCGCTGGCGGCCGCCGTGGACGCCGATGTTTACGAGATTCGTCCGCAGATCCCTTATACGCCCGCCGATCTGGACTGGAGAAATAAGAAAAGCCGCAGCTCCGTCGAAATGAATGACCCGGGTTTTCGTCCCGCACTGGCAGATAAAAATGCCGCCATAGACGCATATAATACGATTTTCGTCGGTTTTCCGATTTGGTGGTATGTGGCACCGACCATCATCAATACGTTTCTGGAAACCTATGATTTCTCAGGGAAAAGGGTCATTCTGTTTGCAACTTCCGGCGGCAGCGGATTTGGGAAAACAGCCGCCGCTTTGAAAAAAAGCCTTTCTCCTGATGCAGCCCTTGTGGAAGGAAAACTTCTGAACACCGGCCTTTCTCCGGCCGATTTACGCGCTTGGTGCCAAAGCTTAGCGCTGTGATATCCTATTCTCCCAAAAACAGCAGGCACCGAAAAATGCGATGCATTCCGGTGCCTGCTGTTTTTATTCGTTTCTGAAAATTGTAATTTCAAGCCGCTCCGAAGGCTTGCTTTAAAGCATTCATTCCCCGAAAAATTCTTCTTCCACACACATACAAAGCGCATGGTACACCGGCAAGTGGTACTCCTGGATCTTGAACGTTTCCACGCCTGGCACTTTGATGCAGACGTCGCACAATGACGCCATCTTTCCTCCGGTATGCCCCGTCAAACCGATTGTTTTCACATGCAAGGCGCGGGCAATGCCGATCGCGTACAATACGTTGGCCGAATTGCCGGAAGTGGAAATTGCCAAAAGCACATCTCCCGGTTTTGCTTGGCCGAACACCTGCTGTGCAAACGCCAAATCCGGCGCCTGGTCATTCGCATAAGCCGTCGTCAGGCCTGCTTCGCTGACAAGGCTGATAGCCGGCAGTGCTCCCTGCAGGTTTTCGATGCAATACTCTGCCATTTCCGGACAGGCTTCCCGCAAACGCTTCTGCATATTTTCATCCAGCTTTCTGGGAAGCACGAACCCTTTCATCAATTCGCCCACAATATGCAAACTGTCTGAAGCGCTGCCTCCGTTGCCGCAAACCAAAAGCTTTCCCCCGTTTTGATAACAGGCGATCATCTGCTGCGCAGCCGCTTCCACCTCTGCCGCACAGCACATCAAAGCAGGATATCTCTTGGACAAATCATTCAAATGCTCTTTTGCAGAAGATTTCATGGCTTTCTCCTTCACATTTCTATCGAATCTCACCGTCTTTCAAACGGTTCATGTTTTTAAGTATACCATTTCTCCTTTTTCTTTTCCAGCATCATCTTTTTGAAAAAGCGGAACGGTCTTCCCATCCTGCCGGAGGAAGCCGCTGTCAGCCTGAACGCGGAAAATGAATCCGCTGTTTCGGCCGCACCCTCTCCCGCTCTGTACAAAACAAGCCGTTCTCATCATAGCACACCGCATGCGGACCATTGCCGGCGCGGACCTTATCGCCGGGCTGAGGGAGCGCCGGCAAGGCGCTCCCGATGAACGGATGCGCGCGGACGGCTCCTGGCCAGCACAAGACAGAACTGCGGTCGCACGTCGCAGACTGGGAGCTAAAATGAAACACATTGCAAAAAGCGGGACCTTCCCAAAAGAAGGTCCCGCTTTTATCTCGCCGCTACGCGTTTGCAAAGGCGGAGAACGCTCTGTAAGTCATATATACATCCAGCTTGGAGACAAGTTCAAAGGGCGAATGCATGGAAAGCACCGGCACGCCGATGTCTACCACGTCGATATCGCGGTTCGCCACATATTGGGCCACGGTTCCGCCGCCGCCGAAATCCACCTTGCCAAGCTCGCCGGTCTGCCACAGCACATCCGCCCGGTCCAGAATGTCTGTTACATAGGCCATCATTTCCGCGGAAGCGTCATTGGTGCCGTATTTGCCGCGGGAACCGGTGTATTTTGTCACCACCACACCACGGTTCAGGTACGAGGCATTTCGTTTCTCCAGCACGTCCGGGAACGTGGGGTCGAACGCCGCGTTCACATCCGCAGACAGGCATTTTGCATTTTGGAGCATCAGTTTATAGTTTGCGCCCTGTGCGTCCGCAAGATAACCCAGGAAATGGAACACAAAATCGCTCACAAGGCCGGTGGGGCCGTCGGAGCCCACTTCTTCCTTGTCTGCCAGAATGCATACCGTAGTGTATTCCGGTTCCTTCACCCCCAGCTCCGCCTGCAGCGCGGTATAGGCGCACACACGGTCATCGTGGCCGTACGCGCCGATCATACTGCGGTCAAAGCCCACATCCGACGCCTTGACGGCCGGAACGGCCTCCAGCTCCGCGCGGGTAAAATCACGTTCGGTGATGCCGTATTTCTCGTTCAGGAGCGTCAGCGTATACAGCTTGACGCGCTCTTTCAGCTCTTTGTCCGCATAAGGCAGCGAGCCGACCACGATATTCAGCTCCTCGCCCCGCAGACCGTCCGCCAGCGTGCGTTTATTCTGCTCTGCGCCCAGGTGAGGCAGCAGGTCCGTCACGCAAAACACAGGGTCTCCCGCTTCCTCGCCCAGGCGGACTTCCACCTTGGTGCCGTCCTTGCGGTACACTACACCGTGCAGGGACAGCGGCGTGGCTCCCCACTGGTATTTGCGAATCCCACCGTAATAATGCGTCTTGAACAGCGCGATGTCGCTGTCCTCGTACAAAGGATTCGGTTTGAGGTCAAGACGCGGGGAATCAATGTGCGCTACCATCAAACGCACGCCCTCGTCCAGCGGGCGCTTGCCCAGCGTAGCCAGAAGCATGGCCTTGCCGCGGTTGTTGTAAAAAACCTTGTCACCGGCTTTATATGTAACGCCCGTGCGCTGCATCGGCCGATAGCCCGCCGCCAGCGCACGGCGTTCCACCTCGGCAGCCGCCTCCCGCTCAGTCTTGGCCGCGTCCAGAAACGCCTTGTAGTCCACACAGAAGCGCTCGGCCTCCGCAACCGCGTCCGGCTGTTCATCCGCAATATGCGGCTGTGTGAACGTCAGTTTTTCCTGCAATTCCTTGCCCAGGCTCTTTTTTTCTTCCATTGTTTACACTCCTTCATCCTGCGCATAAAGCGCGAGATATTTTTGATAATTTTTATTGACCTTATGCACGTACAGGTTCATCTGCTCATAGGGAAATGCCGTAAGAGTTTTTCCATCCGCAGAATATTCCGCCTTCTGCAGCAGACTGTCCACAAGCCCCATGCCGCTGTGGTACGCCGCCGCCGCAGTGGAAAAATCCCCGTCATAGCGTGCAAGGCAGGTCGCAAGCAGATATGTGCCGAAGCGGATGTTCACCGCCGGGTCGAACAGATCGTCGAAAGTAATCTCCTCGCCGGGCGCAATCTTGGATTTGATCCACAGGAACGTCTCGTCTGTGATCTGCATCAGTCCCCGTGCCCCCACCTTGGATTCCGCCTCCGGCTTGAAGCCGCTTTCAGTACGGATGATGGCATACACCTTATTCTCGTCCACTCCGTACTCTGCGGCATACTGCTGCACCAGCGCGGCATAGGTGCGCGGATATGCCATTTCCTCCACGGCGCGCACCGCGTCCTTTACGAAAAAAACACCCGCCAGGCACAGCACGACAGCCAGCACGATATAGATATTCCGGTTATGTTTTTTCTTTTGTTCCATTCGTCTCCTTTGCGAGCAGACGTTCCAGCACCGCCTGCGCCGCCGCGCGCAGATGCCGCCCGTCTCCCGTATTCGCTATGATATAATCTGCCGCAGCACGCAGTACGTCCTCCGGCGTCTGTGCCGCAAGGCGCATACGCGCCGCCTGCTTGGAAATGCCGTCCCGCAGCACGATGCGGGAAACAGCTTCCCGCTCGGACGCGGTAACGACGATGATCGCATCGCAGTATTGCTCGAATGCCTCTCCCACGATGACCGCACCGTCCACAAACACGAACGGAACGCCCGTGCTTTGTGCCGCAGCCACGCCGTCCAGCAATTCCCGGATAATGGCGGGATGTGTGATATCCGTCAGCCGCCGCGTGCCCTCCGGTGTGGCAAAGGCCCGGGCCGCCAGGCAGCCCCGGTCCAGCGTGCCGTCCGGCAGAAGGATGTCCGAACCGAATGCATCGCACAACTGTGCAAGGCAAGGCCCGCCGGGACGCGTCACCTCACGTGCTGTCCGGTCCGCATCCAGCACAGGATATCCCAAAGACCCATAATAGGCCGAAACCGTGCTTTTTCCGGAGCCGGAGCGTCCTGTAATGGCAATCACCTTCATAGCCTACACCTCCACCACACGGAACGCCGCCGCGCGCAGCAAACGGTTGTAGACAGCCATAGCCACGCCCTCCTGCGCCGGGCAGCGGGCAAACACCGTTTTTGCACCGCGTGCATCCAGTTCACGCAGGGCTGAAAACAGCGCGTGCGCCTGCTCGTCCGGCTTGTCTGCGCGCCCGTATGTCACGCAGGGGCACGGCAACGCCGGCTCCTCCCCTGTAAAGCACAATGCATATACACCATCCGCGCAGTGCGATTTCATATATTCTTTATATGCATCAAAGCTGCCTTTTAGGATGGTTACGTCCGCCTTGGGCGCGTAGTGCTTATACTTCATGCCGGGAGAAGCCGCGCTTTCCCCGTCTTTCAATTTGTGCAGCACTGCGTCCGAAAGCGCCACAGTACAGCCCATTGCATCTTCCAGCTGCTCTTTGGTGATATAACCCGGACGCAGCAGCACCGGCTGTGCTCCTGCCAGAGAGATCACCGTAGACTCCACCCCCACGCTGCACGCGCCGCCGTCCAGGATCAAAGGAATCTTGCCCTCCATATCCGCCAGCACGTCTGCCGCTGTTGTGGGGCTTGGGCTGCCGGAAAGGTTTGCCGAGGGAGCGGCCAGCGGCACGCCCGCTGCGCGGATAACCGCCAGCGCCACCGGATGGCTGGGCATACGCACAGACGCCGTATCCAGCCCTGCGCACACGGAGTCCGCCACCGTTTTGCTGCGGGGCAGTATGAGCGTCAGCGGGCCGGGCCAAAACGCCTCCGCCAGCCGGTAAGCGGCGCCCGGCACTTCGCGCACCACCATAGGCAGCATGTCCAGAGATGCGATATGGGAAATGAGGGGATTATCCTGTGGACGGCCTTTGGCCGCGAATATTTTCGGCACCGCCTCATCCGAAAGGGCGTTGGCCGCAAGGCCGTACACGGTCTCGGTGGGAATGCCCACCACCTCGCCCGCCCGCAAAAGGCGCGCGGCCTCAGCGACAGACGCCGCGCCGGCTTGTTTCAAACAGGTACGCAAAATTCATTCCTCCGTGGAAGCCTTCAGCTTTTCAGCCTGATCGGCCGTTACCAACGCATCGACGACCTCATCAAGCACGCCGTTCAGGATCGTATCCAGCTTGTAGAGCGTAAGGCCGATGCGGTGGTCCGTCAAACGGCCCTGAGGATAGTTATAGGTGCGGATACGCTCGGAACGGTCTCCCGTGCCCACCTGGCTGCGGCGTTCCGCCGCAATTTTAGAATCGTGCTCGGCCTGTTTTTGCGCCAGCAGACGGCTGCGCAGCACCTTGAGCGCCTTGTCCTTATTCTTGTACTGGCTTCGCTCGTCCTGACATTCCACGACCATCCCCGTGGGCAGATGCGTGACGCGGATCGCTGATGAAGTTTTATTGATGTGCTGGCCGCCCGCGCCCGAGGAACGAAACGTGTCGATCTTCAGGTCAGCCGGGTTGATGTCGATCTCGACCTCCTCGGCTTCGGGCATTACGGCTACAGTTACGGTAGAGGTGTGTACGCGGCCCTGTGTCTCTGTCTCCGGCACGCGCTGTACGCGGTGCACGCCGCTTTCAAATTTAAGGCGGCTGTACGCCCCCTCTCCCTCGATGGAGAAGCTCACTTCCTTCATACCGCCCAGCTCTGTTTCGTTGGCGTTCAGCACCTCATATTTCCAGCCTCGCGTTTCGGCATACATCGTATACATGCGGAACAGACTGTGCGCAAACAGGGCGGCTTCTTCGCCGCCCGCGCCGCCTCGGATCTCCACAATGACACTCCGGTCATCATTTTCATCCTTGGGCAGCAGCAGGATCTTAAGCCGTTCCTCCAGAAACGCCATTTTTTCCTTGTTTTCTTCATATTCAGCCTGCGCGAGCTCTTTGAATTCAGCGTCCAGCCCGCCTTCGTCCAACATTTCCTTTGCTTCGTCAAAGGCGCCTTTTGCCGCATCATAAGCGTCGTAGGCCTCCACGATGGGCGTCAGGTTTTTATAGTCTTTCATCAGGCTGCGGTACAGCTCGTTGTTGTTGATGACGGTGGGGTCCTGCAATTGATTGTTGATCTCGTCATAACGGTTGCGCACAGCCCTGAGCTGTGTAATCATATCCATAATAAAACGCTCTCCTCTTATCGCTGTTTCAAAACTGCTTTTGTACGGCAAAGGAAAGCGCGGCTAGAGCGGCAAAGCCTCGCGCACCACTTTTTTGATGTTTTTTTCAATTTTGCTGCGCGGCACCATGACCTCCCGTCCGCATTTGGTACAGCGGATACGGAAATCCATTCCCACGCGCAGCACAGCGAAAGTGCTGTTTCCGCAGGGATGCGGTTTTTTTGTGATGATGCTGTCGCCCACCTGAACGTCCATGCTGTTTTCTCCCGTCAAGATAACTTCCATGCGCCGGCCGCCCATTTTTGGGGAATGCCGAGTGCTTAAATATTATATATCAAACCGTCCCGTTTAGCAAATATTCCCGCTTGTGTTCACATATATTTTACCAGTGCGCCCCTTTCCGGCCGTCCCAAACACTCTGCCCGCAGGACGGCCCTTTGCCCGGCGCGCGAATGGAAGCATGAAGGACGGTTGGAAACATGGAATATCGTGCTGAGGGAGCACAGCGCTTCCCCACAAGCTACACTCTGGACGCCCTGCGCCGCGCCATGGCTGCGGGCGACATCTTGGAGAGCCGTGCGCTCTCCTTCGACAGCGAAAAGCGTCTGCATTTCCGGCTGGGCGAGATCGAAGCCATAATGCCCTACGAGGAATGCGCCGACGGTGTGCGCGAAGGCGCGGTGCGCGACATCGCGCTGATCACACGCGTGGGAAGGCCCGCGTGCTTTACGGTCATGGAGATTGACGAACAGGGGGCCGCGCCTGTGGCGCTGCTCTCACGCACACAGGCGCAGCAGCGCTGTAAAGCCGAGTATCTCGACCTGCTTCTGCCCGGCGACATCCTGCCCTGCCGGGTGACGCATCTGGAGAGCTTCGGTGCCTTTTGCGACATCGGCTGCGGGGTCCCGGCTCTTCTTCCCATCGACTGTATGTCCGTGTCCCGTATTCAAAGCCCGGCCGACCGTGTGCACGAAGGCCAGGATATCCTGTGTGCCGTAAAAAGCCGGGACACCGAAGGGCGTATTGTGCTGACGATGAAAGAGCTGCTGGGCACCTGGCTGGAAAACGCCGCCGCCTTTGCCGCCGGTGAAACAGTGGTCGGCCTGGTGCGCAGCGTGGAGCCCTACGGTGTGTTCGTAGAACTCGCCCCAAATCTCGCGGGACTGGCCGAGGCCGCTCCAGGGCTTGACTGCGGCCAACTGGTGAGCGTATATATCAAAAGCATTATTCCCGAAAAAATGAAAATCAAGCTGGTGGTGCTGCATGCTATGCGGGACGAGACCTTCGCCTTTCCGCTGGAATACCGCCTGCACGCCGGACATATCAGGCGGTGGATATACTCCGTGCCGGGCGCGGCCCGCGTGATAGAAACGATATTTGATGGCTGAAAGCCTTGCCGCGCAGTGCTGTCTCACTGCCGCGGCGTTGTTTTTCCTCGCCTTATCCGCCGTCTTTCGCTTTACTTTTCGGCCCCGGCGCGGTATGATTAAAATAAAGTATCGCATCCTTGCACAAAGGATATCACCGGGAGGGACACCATGGCGGGAAACGCTTTTACCGCCGGCGTAAAGCCGGGCGGGCTCACTACATCCACCGAAATACGCATCCTGCTGTGCTATCTGATCCAGCACGCGGGCACGCCCCTCTCCCAGGGAGAGCTGGAGACCGCGCTGCTTGGCGAAGAGCTTGTGAATTATTTTGAGCTTGCCAGCAATCTTTCGGATCTGCTGGAACAGGGCTTCGTGCGCGAGGAAAACGGGCGTTATACTATTCTGCCCGCAGGCGCGGACATCGCTGAAGCGCTGGCCGACGACGTGCCCCGCAGCGTACGGGACGCGGCCGTGCGCGCCACTCTGGCCGCGCAGCAGTTTGCACGCAAAGAGGCCCAGCATCACGCTCAGATCACGCCCGCGGCCTCCGGAACGGGTTACAATGTGCAATGCAGCATCCGCGATATGGAGAGCGACGTGTTCTCCTTCTCCCTTTACGTTCCGGATAAGCTGACGGCCAAACTGGCCCGCGCGCAGTTTATTGAAAACGGAGACGGCATCTATAAGCTGATGCTGGCTGCGCTGACGAGCAACGACGCGCTGGTTGCGGAACTTCTGAAAAAGAGCACGAATCTTTGAGCCGTGCGGCACAGGCAAAAACCGGCGGGAAAACTCCCGCCGGTTTTTGCCGCGGAACAAAAGCATGTCCTTTGACAGCCCTATATTCCCAAGCCGCCCGCAGCTTTTCCTCCTGTTCCTCCTTCCCCTATTGACAAAACCGTTCCGGCCTGTTAATATGAAGTCGACTTCATAAGAAGTAAGCTTCACATCCGGAGGAACGCATGAAAACAAAACTGAAAGAGCTGCGCACCGCCGCAGGGCTTACGCAGCAGCAGCTTGCCGACCGGACGCATGTTTCCAGCCGGACGATCATCTCCATCGAAAAAGAACAATACAGCCCCTCGCTGATGTTGGCATACCGGCTGGCACTGGTGTTCGGCGTGACCGTGGAGGAACTGTGCTGTCTTGCGGAAAACAAGAGCATGGAGGACGCTGTGTATGAAAACCTGTAAACATTTGACCTATACCCGGAAAATTCAATGGCGCATCCGCGCTCTTTGGCTGCTGCTTACCGGAATGCTCGTGTACATGGTGCTTATCGCGGAGCTTGGCGGCGGAGACTCGCGCATGATGACGCCGCTTGCCGACAAATTCAGCCGCATCGTGTTCTTCGGCGGGCTGTGCTATGTCATCGGACGTATTTGCAAAAACAAACAGCTGCTGCGAAGCAGGCAGCTTCTGCAGCAGCAGATGAAAGCGGAGCTGGACGAACGCAACCAGTATCTGCACGACAAAAGCGGCGGCATTGTGGCGGATATCCTGCTCGCCATCCTGCTCTTTGTCACGCTCACCGCGTCGATGTTCGACATGGCGGCTTTTTACACGGCATTTTCCGTGCTGGCCGCCGCCATCCTTCTGAAAGCTGCGGCGTACTGGTTTTACAGCCGTCAGGGCGGTGAACGCCCGCTCTGATGATCCTGGTAAACCCGGCGGCACGCTTCCGAATCCGGAAACGTGCCGCTGGGTTTTGTTTTTTCGGCTGTTCTTTATTTCCACAGTCCGGGCCGCTGTTTTAAAGCCTGGGCGGCACCTGTGCGGCCGCCTCGTCCTCAAGGCGGCGCAGCAGCGCCTGCACGGCCTGCACGGCTTTTGCAAGGGGTGCTTTCTCCTTTACCGTCTTATCCCTTGCGGCGAGTTCAAAGCAGCCTTCTGCGCAGTTGCGCGGGCTGACGATCACGCGCACGGGTATGCCCAGCAGGTCCGCGTCTGCAAACATCACGCCGGCGCTCACGGTGCGGTCATCGTACAGCACCTCTACACCGTTTTTCTGCAGCGATGCGTACAATGCATCCGCCGCCGCTTTTGTTCCGGCGTCATCCGCCCGCAGGCAGCACAGATGCACCTGCCAGGGTGCGATGGCCAGCGGCCAGACGGGGCCGTGGTCGTCGTGCCGGACCTCGCACACGCATGCGGCCAAGCGGCCCACGCCGATGCCGTAGCACCCCATTACAGGCGTTTTTTCCGTACCGTCCGCATCAACATAACGCATGCCCATGGCCTGTGTATACTTGGCGTCCAGCTGAAAGATATTGCCCACCTCTACGCCGCGGGACACCCGAATGGCAGGCCTGCCGCACACCGGACACACACCGCCGTCCGGCAGCTTAGCAAAATCGTGATATTCCACCGTTCCGCAGTCCCGTTCAAGCTGCAGGCCCGTACTGTGGAATCCCTGCCGGTTTGCCCCGCAGACGAGATTGCCCGTGCCCTGCAGGGATGTGTCATACAGCACCGTCATCCCGCCGCACAGCCCCACCGGACCGATAAAGCCCGCGCAAAGGCCACTTTCCGGCGTAATAGCCGCCGGCCGGACATCGCAGCCCAGATAATTGGTCAGCTTGGTCTGGTTCGCCTCCAGGTCGCCCCGCAAAAACAACACCACATAGCTGCCATCCGTCTCCTTTTGGTATACCACAGCCTTGCAGCACTGCGCGGGTATGACATGCAAAAAGGCGCACAACGCCTCAATGGTGTGCGCGTCCGGCGTTTCCACCGTCTGCAGCGGCTGCAAAACTGCGGGCGGCTCATTGTGCGCCACACAGGCCGCAGCCTCCACATTGGCACGGTAGCCGCAGGCGCCGCACACCGCCACGGAATCCTCCCCGGCGGGCGTCAACAGCATGAATTCATGGGAAAGGCTGCCGCCCATCATGCCGGAATCCGATGCAACGGAAACCACCTCCGGCAGGCCTGTCCGGGCAAAAATGCGCTCGTAGGCGCGGTGGCAGCGCGCGTAATAACGTTCCAGGTCCTGCTGGGAAGTATGAAAAGAATATGCGTCCTTCATCGTGAATTCCCGCACACGGATGAGGCCGCCGCGGGGACGGGCCTCATCGCGGAACTTGGTCTGGATCTGATAGATCATAAAGGGATACCGCGCAGCCGTCCGGCCGTATTCCCGCACGAGCTGCACAGCGGCTTCCTCGTGTGTCATGCCCAACACCATGGGAGTGCCTGTGCGGTCTTGGAAACGCAGCAGCTCGCTTCCCACGCTCACATATCGGCCCGATTCCTCCCACAGCGCGCCGGGCAGCACCACAGGCATGGACACCTCCTGTCCTCCAATCGCATCCATCTCTTCGCGGATGATCTGCTCCAGCTTGCGGGTGACGCGGCGCAAGGGCGGATACTGGGAAAAGATACCGTTTGCGACGCCTTTCATGTAACCGCCGCGCACCATCAGCACGTGGCTTTCGATGACACAGCCCGCAGGCCGTTCCCGAAAACGTTCCCCCACCAATTTGTCCAGCTTCATATTCGGCTCCTCCTTTGTGTTCGGCCGGGCCGGACGGTTCCCGCATACTGCAAAAAACGCCCCGGGCCGGCTGGTTAACAGTCGGCTCAGGGCGAACAGAATGTCCGTGGTACCACCTGAGTTCGGGAAATATCCCGCGCTCCGCCGCACACGGCGCAAAACGCCGGATGCGTTCCCCGGGTAACGGTGGGGGACCGGCACAGCTTAATGAGGACAGGCCCGTTCGCTGCGCGGCTCAAGGAGGGGTTCCGCGGGCCTTCCGGGAGGATTCTCATCAGCCATCCTCTCTCTGCGCCATCCAGCCGCGCCTACTGTTTCCTTGTCATCGCCATCTTGCTGATTCAATTTACCGCCGCTGCGCTGCGCAAAGCCATAAAGGAACGGAAGCGCAGGCCATCGCTTCTGCGGCTGTTTCTATCAGATTATCACACCGCGGGCCGCGCGTCAAGCCTATTTGCCCTGCGTACCGCCTTCTACCACGCCGCGGCCCGCAAGCACATTGAAAATGGTCTTGAAAAAAATCTTCATATCCAGCACAAAGCTTACATGTGCCGCATAATAACCGTCCAGTTCCGCCTTGACGGGAATGGGCAGTTCGTCCCGGCCGTTCACCTGCGCGTAGCCTGTCAGGCCGGGCACCAGCGCGTTTGCCCCGTATTTATCCCGCTCTGCAATCAGGTCTGCCTGATTCCAAAGCGCCGGACGCGGCCCGACGACGCTCATCTGCCCGGCCAGGATATTGAACAGCTGCGGCAGTTCATCCAAACTGGTTCGCCGCAAAAAGCGCCCGCTGCGCGTGATCATCGCCTCCGGGTTCTGCAGCAGATGCGTGGGCACGTCATGAGGCGTATCGGCATACATGGAACGAAATTTAAGAATGCTGAACAGACGCTTGTCGCGGCCCACCCTTTTCTGGCGGAAAAAGACAGGGCCCTTGGAATCCAGCTTGACCCACGCCGCCAACACCAACAGCAGCGGCGAAAGCACGATGGTGCCCGCCAGTGCCAGCAAAAAATCCAACACACGTTTCACAACGCTTTTATACATCGGCTGCGCTCCTTAGTCGTAGTTATTTTCCGCATGATGGAACGTCGGCACCAGATCGATCAGCGCCTGCACCAGGTTGTCGCTGTTGTTGCTGTAAGCGATCTGCTTAAGCGTGGCCAGATGGTCGAAAAAGGTATCTTTATTGAGCTTGAGCGGCGCACCGACAAAAATCTTCTTATTATCTGTCTGGCGCAGGCCTTCCTCATCCATCAGCAGCTCCTCATACAGCTTTTCGCCGGGGCGAAGGCCTGTGAACTTGATTTCGATATCGCGGTACGGGATGAAGCCCGACAGCTTGATGAGGTTTTCAGCCAGATCCAGAATTTTGACAGGGTTGCCCATATCCAGCACGAAAATATCTCCGCCGTTGCCCATGGCCCCGGCTTCCAGAACAAGACGCACCGCCTCGGGGATCGTCATAAAATAGCGCACGATGTCCGGGTGTGTAACGGTGACAGGCCCGCCCGCCGCGATCTGCTCTTTGAACAGCGGCAGAACCGAGCCGTTGGAACCAAGCACATTGCCGAAGCGCACCGCTACAAATTTGGTTTTGCTTTTCTGCGCCAGCGCCTGGACGATCATCTCGCACAGGCGTTTTGTCGCACCCATCACGTTGGTGGGATTCACCGCCTTGTCCGTCGAGATGAGAACAAAACGCCCCACACCGTATTTGTCCGCCGAAAGCGCCACATTGTAGGTGCCGAACACGTTGTTTTTGACGGCCTCCTCCGGCGCGTCCTCCATCAACGGCACATGTTTATGCGCCGCTGCATGGAACACCACGTCCGGCTGATAGCGCGCGAACAGGCGGTCCACCTTTTTGGAATCGCGCACAGAGGCGATGCATACATCCAGCTTGAGCGCACTGCCGTAGCGGCGCTTCAGCTCCTGCTGGACGGAATAGGCGCTGTTTTCATAAATATCCACAATGATGAGCCGCTTTGGCCCGCAGGCCGCGATCTGGCGGCACAGCTCCGAACCGATGGAACCGCCGCCGCCCGTCACCATCACGACCTTACCGGAGACAAGGGTGTTCGTCAGGTCTGTTAATTCAATCTGCTCACGTCCCAGCACATCCTCCACACGCACGTCCCGCACGCGCGAAAGCACGTCCTTCCCGCCGTTGGCGATGAGCTGCACGATATCCGGCAGGATGCGCACGTTGCACTTTGTCTTGTTGCAGATGCTCAGGATGCGCCGCTTGTTTTCGTCATCCACCGTTGGGATGGCGAACAGGATGGTCTCGATCTCGCAGCGCTCCACAAGCTCCGGGATATCCTCCGTAGTTCCCATGATCTCAATGCCCATGATGGAACGCCCCACCTTTTCCGGGGCGTCGTCCACGCAGCAGATGATGTTCATTTCAGGGGATTTGTTTTTTGCAAGCTCATGCAGCAGCGTGCTGGCCGCGTCGCCCGCACCGATGAGCAGCGTGCGGCGGCTTGCTTTCAAACGTTTTTTCAGCGTGGTGTTGCGGTACATGCGGTACGTCAGGCGCGAATACAGCGTCAGGGACGACGCGAACATCGCGCTGAGGAAATAGACCGAGATGGGCACACGCCGTTCTTCCCACCACAGCAGCAGCGTCACCACGACAAAAATCGACACCGCGACGGCCGACGCCACACACAGGCGGAAGAACTCCACGATCTCGGCATAGCGCCACAGGCTGTCGTACATGCCCATCAGGCCGTAGACGATCTCATAGCAGCATACAAAGAAAAAGCAGCTGGAGATCAGAAGGCTGTTGTATTCGGAAAACGAGGTACGCCCCGCGATGAGCGCCCATGGCAGCATATACGACACCGTCACCACAACGACGTCGAACGCGATCAATATCTGCTTTCGGAACCGCTGTGCAAAGGCGGAAATATGGCTCAGCAAAATTTCATCACCAATCTTTATTTACATCCTGCCCTTTTGCAGGCCCGGCGGTACGCCTGCAAAGCGCGGCGTCCGGATGGCCCTGTGCGGGGCGGCGCGCGGAAACAGCCTCCGCGCCGCTTGATTCTTTCCTATTTTACACCATTTTCTCTCAATAATCAATGTTGGCATAAAATGCGCGCCGCAAACGCCGGAAGGGGCCGCGCCATATCCGGCGCGGCCCCGTGGAAAATATTATAGAATAATGCAGATAAGCCCCGAACAGCCTTCGTTGATAACGCGCTCAATGGTCTCCTGCAGGCGTGTGCGCGCTTCGGAGGGCATATGCAGCAGCTTGTTCTGCAGCCCCTCGTTGACAAGCTCATGCAGGCTCTTGCCGAAGATATTGCTCTGCCATATCTTGCCCGGGTCCTCCTCGAAATCAGCAAGCAGGCTCTTGACAAGCTCTTCCGACTGGCGTTCGCTGCCCACGATGGGCGCGACCTCTGTGGATATCTCGGTCCGTATCATATTGATGGACGGCGCGCTGGCCCGCAGGCGTACGCCGTATCGTCCGCCTTGATGGACGATCTCCGGCTCTTCCAGCGTCAGCTCGTCGATGCCCGGCATCACAATGCCATAGCCCGTGGCGTTCACCTCGTCCAGCGCGCTTTTGATCTTTTCGTACTGCGTTTTGATGCGCGCCAGATTGATGATGCACGGCATGAGGCTTGCTTCGTCGCATATCTCAAGCCCCGTTGTCTCTCCCAACACTTTGTAAAAGATATCGTCCTGCAGCTCCAGCGCCATAGTGGCGCAGCCCGTGCCCAGGTCTATGAACTTCATCTTGCTGGTCTTGACATATGGACACTCCACGGTCCGCGGCGAGGATGCGATGTCCTTCATCACGCTGGTGCCCGCCGCAAACTCCTGTACCGCTGTATATACAGCCTCCTGCAGCCAATGTCCGTGATCCAGCATCGTGACCCATTTGGGCATCGAAAACGCGATCTCCTTGAGCGGGAACTCAAACAGCACGTTCTTGAGGATCTCGGTGATGGTCTCCTCCGTCAGCTCCACACAGCTCACGGGCATGACGGTACGGCCGTATTTTTTGCTCAGCTCCTCGGCCAGAGTCATGCTCTCCAGCGACTCCGGCGCGACGCAGTTGAGCAGAATGATAAACGGCTTCTGGATGGCCTCCAGCTCCTGAATGACGCGCTCCTCGGCCTTCTCATAGCCGCTGCGTGGGATATCGCTGATGGAACCGTCCGTGGTGACGACAAGGCCGATGGTGGAATGCTCACAGATGACCTTTCTCGTGCCGGTTTCCGCCGCTACATCGAAAGGGACCTCTTCGTCGAACCAGGGGCTTTTCACCATGCGGGGCTTTTCATTTTCCTCGTGACCCATGGCGCCGGGCACCATGTAGCCCACGCAGTCGATGAGACGTGTGCGGAAGGAGGCGCTGTCCTCAAGGTCGATGGAGACCGCCTGTTCGGGCACGAATTTCGGCTCGGTCGTCATGATGGTTCGCCCGGCGGCGGATTGCGGCAGTTCGTCGCGCGCCCGCTGGCTGAACGCCTCGCTCTGGATCTCAGGCAGCACCATCAGTTCCATAAAGCGTTTGATGAAAGTGCTTTTGCCCGTGCGCACCGGCCCGACGACGCCGATGTAGATGTCGCCGCCTGTACGAGTGGCGATGTCTGTATAAAGATTGCAATGATCCATCCTGTTTTCTCCCCTCTCCTCAAGTAGCCGACGGTATCAGCAGGCGCTGCGGCGCTTCCAGGATGCCCGAGCCGGTATCGTTCGCGGCCGCAATAGCCTCCGGCGAAGCCGCATACCGCTTTGCGATATCGAACATATCCTCGCCTGCCTGTGCAAAATAGATGCGCAGAGCGATATCCCCGTCGTCCCGCACCAGCGGCGACGTGCACTGCACGTCGGCCAGCACCGTCTGTGTGGAGCGGAAGCTGACGATGCCCCGCACCGTCAAAACAATAGCCGCGCTGGTATCGTCCCCCACCTTGCGGGCCGAAACGCTGCCCACCGACGGATAGCACTGGGCGATCACGTCCGCCGCAGGCCGCGGATAACGGCGCGGCAGCGTATATTCACACACCTTGTCGTAGCAGTCTATCTCTTCCAGCGCATTGATGCACAGCAGATGCGCCATCACACGGCCGCGCAGCACCGCCTCGCCGTCCTGTTCGATGACCTCCATAGGCAGCGGCGTCGCCATCACATCAATGATGCGCGCGTTCTCGTCCGGCAGTTGGCCTGTGGTGACAGCCTCCACCTGCTGGGTAAACACGTCGGCAACCTCCTCCAGCGCCACCTGCTGCTGCGTGAGCACGGTCTCGCTTTCGGTGGAAAACGCGTCGCTTACCGCCATGTATTCCACCGGGCGGTACACCTTGACGTACAGCGCTGCCGTGGCGGAGATGGTGTTCTCACCCTCATCCTCGCCGGAGCCTCCCGTGATGGTGCAGCCTGTGGGCTGCACCACTGCAAAACACTGGCAGTCCTCGGCCGCGCCCTCCACATCCAGTATCTCATTGAAAGGTATCTGCCGCGTGGTGTGTACCAGTGTGTGGCCGGGAGCCGTGCGGTATACCACTTCCGCGCGGATCTCGCCTTTGAGCACCGCCTTTCCGGAAACGAGCTTTACCTCGTTCACTGCGCCGGTACACTGGGTACTGAGCACCATCTCCGGAGGCGCGTCAAACGCAATGCTTTCCTCAGCCGTGATAAGTTTTTCCTGCGATCCCACCGCCTTGCTGCCCGTGAGCGACGTTGTGCGCTGCTGGATGCCGCCGCCGGCCAGCGCGGTAATGACCTCCCCCTGTGCCTCGGCCACAGCCTCGATGGACAGAGCGAACGCGCCCCGGACGTCCACGCGTCGCTGGTTGACCGCCCGGCAGTTCACATACTCCGTCTCTCCCGAGACAAGCACGGTCGCCGGGCCCCAGCTTCCCGGCTTCACATCCACCTGTTTTGTGAACGGCAGCTTTTGTTCCGCCTGACACAGACTTTCGTCCCCTTCGGACTGGTAATATACCACGCACCGCAAATAACCGTCTACCGTGAGCCTGCCCGCCGTGACCTGCTTTTGCAGCACCACAAGATAAACAAAGCACTTGACGATCTTGAACACCTGCGGCAGGTAGTCCGGGATGAGCATTTCGGTCTCCACCGGGAGTTCCAGTTTTGTATCGCAGATGCTTTCCGCCGCGGTGACGGTATCTTTGTACACCTTTAATTCCATACGGCCTCGTCGCCCCTTTCGCTGTTCTAACTCATCTATATGAAGCGGTGCGGCGATGTATGCGAAAAAAACAAAAACGCCCGGTGCGCGGCACAGCGGAAAGCATGCGCTTTTCCGCGACCTCCCACCGGGCGTTTTCATCCCGCGCGCCGCCCGTTTTCCGGAGGCGCGCCTGCATGGGTTCAGCTTTTTTTAATCTTGAAGATCGCCCTCAAAATACCGGACAGGCACTTCGGGCTTTTCCATACCACAACTTGCATCTCGGCACCTCGCTTTCCCCCGCATTGGGGCGCGGGTGCGGGCGCACCCGAACTCCCCTGCATTACTATATACAAAACAGGGGCAAAATGTTACCCGCGCGGCGGCTCCTTTCGCGAGAGCACCAGATAGATCATGCCCGCGGAAAACCGGAGCGTTGCCGTTTCGGCGGCGAACTCGTTGCTCACGCCGATGGGGAACGCATGTGTGAGCGTATAATCGTGCAGCGGATATTTCAGCCCCTCCAGCGTAACACCAGGCGCCTGCTCCCCGGCGCTGAAAATGGAGAAATACCACCCCGGCCGCGCCTGGATGCGGTGTGTGCCCGGCAAAAGGGCGGTCACCTCATTGTCCGTATCCGCCAGTGTCGCACACACTCCGTTTTTTGCCAAAAACACCAGCGTTTGCAGGTTGGCCAGCGTATGGTCCAGCCGCGCGCCTCCCAAACCGCCCACGATAACGACATCCGTCGCGCCCAGCTCCAGCGCCTTGCGGGCGGCGTAATAGGTATCGGTATCATCCTTTTCCGCCGGGAGGAACACCGTCTTTGCACCGGCCTCCGGACGCGGCGCACTGTCGTAATCGCCCAACAGAAGATCCGGCTCCACACCAACGCGGCAGGCATTTTCATAGCCCGCGTCGGCGGCAATGACATAGTCTGCGTCCGCCCACCAGCTGTGCAGCTCCGGCGCCGCCGGCAGGCCTGCAAAGATCACACATTTCATGCCTGCTTTCTTCCTTTCCATCTGCGTGCTGCACACAGGAAAGGAGCGGCAGATCACATCTGCCACTCCTTGACTTCTTTCGCCTCGTTGTACAGCGTCACATAGCTTTCATAACGCGTTTTGTCGATCTCTCCCGCTTCCAGCGCCGCGCGCACAGCGCAGCCCTTTTCCACGGTGTGAGAACAGCCTGTGAATTTACATTGGCCGAAGTAGCGCTCCACCTCGGGAAACGCAAACTGCAGGTTTTCTTTCGGAATGTACGCGGCCCGCTCCATCTCCAAGCTGGCAAAGCCCGGTGTGTCGGCCACAAGGCCGCCGCAGCTTTCGTAAAGCACCACCTCACGGGTGGTATGGCGGCCGCGGCCCAGCTTCTGGCTGATTTCTCCTGTTTCCAGCTCGTGCCCGGGCAGCAGGGCGCTGAGCAATGTAGATTTACCCACCCCGGAGTTGCCGCAGAACACGCTCAGCCTGCCGTCAAGCCGGGCGCGCACCGCGTCCAGCCCCTCGCCTGTCCCGGCGTTCACACACAGCACGGGAATATCCGAATGGGCATAACAGGCAGCCAACGGCTGCGCGTCCTGGAGATCTGTTTTTGTAATGACGAGCACAGGCTGTGCCCCCTTATCCACCGCAATGGCGGACAGCTTGTCGATGACCAGCGTACTGGGCACCGGCTGCACCGTGCTCACCACAATGAAAAACTGATCTACATTTGCCACAGGGGGCCGGACGAACACATTTTTACGCGGCAGGATATCCGCGATGACGGGCGCGCCTCCGTCCGTTTCCAGACGGACGATATCTCCCGCCACCGGCGTGATGCGCTTTTTGCGGAAGATTCCTTTCGGCTTGCATTCCACAAGCGAGCCGCCCGTCTTCACATAATAAAACCCGCCGATGCCCTTTACGATATAGTTGTCAAACATCCGCAGCACCTCGCGCCGTTACGGCAGTGTCCCGTCGGACGGTACCGGCGGCGCCGTTGAGCCGGAAGTCACAGGCGGCTGCTCCGAGCCGGAATGCGGCGGCTCCGTTGAGCTGGATGCCGATGTCTCCGAGCTGGAGGACGGCGGCGTTGAACTGGACGGCGGCGTTTCCGAACCGGATGACGGCGGCGGCGAGCTGGAACTCGACGATTCCTCCGAATCGGATTCCGATTCAGGAGGTGCCGGAGGCGGTGCCACCACGGGCGGCGGACCGGATGAAACGGTGACCGTTACCACCGTACCGCGCATCACCATAGCACCCGCGTTCGGAGATTGAGCGATCACCGTGCCTGCCGGAGACGCATCCTCTACCGTAATGACCCGCATTGCCAGGCCGCGCTGTGTCAGGCGGAGGCTCGCCTGCTGTTCCGACGTAGAACCGATGCAGGCAGGGACAGTAACATAAGACACTTCTGTGCTGTCACGGCGGATATACAGCGTCACCGTGGTGCCTGCCTTGACCACACTGCCCGCGGCAGGGTCTGTGCGCACAACGCAGTCCACCGGAACATCCGTGGTCTCTTCGGGCTTGATGAGCAGCGTCAGGTTCAGCGCACGCAGCTTTTCCCGTGCAGTATCTTTGTTCCAGCCCGCAAGTTCCGGAACGGTCACCATTTCAACGCCCTTGCTCACTTTTGCCACAATGCGGGATCCCTCTTTCACCTGGCGCGGCGCACGGGGATTCTGGTCCACGATCTCTCCCACCGGCGCCTCGTCGTCAAATACTTCTTCTTTTTCCAGTACAAAGCCGCTGTACGCCGCGTCGTCTTTCACGTCTGTCCAGCGCGTACCGATCAGGTTCGGCAGTTCCACATCTTCTTTCACGTCAAACAGGCCGTTTTCGGAAGTGCTGAACATCCAGTAGATCGAAACGGCGGAGCATATCACCACCGCCAGTGTCAAGAGCGAAATATAAAACAGTGCGTAATGCCGTCTCTTCTGTTTGCGTGCCTTTTGATGCGGCACAGCTTTCTGCTCGGCGGCCGGCTGCGCATGATATGCGTCCTCCGGTGCGGCGGAAAGCTCCGGAAGCCCTTCCGGCTCGTCCGGCAGCTCCAACTCTCCACCGGCATCTGCGTCCGCCTTTCCGGCGTCCTCCGCATCCTCCGAAGCGACGGGGACCTGTTCCGCCGGCGCGGCATTCTCTTTGCCTTCGGAAGCCTCCCCGGCCTGTACGTCCGCTCCCTTTTCAATTTCCGGAGCATCCGGCTTTGCAGCTGTTTTCCGCGGCGCTTCTTCTTTCGTTTGCGGCGCAGCGGCCCCACCAGCGTTATCCTGCGCCGCATCGCCGCTGCTTTCTGTTTCCGAAGCACCGCTGGACATGCTCAAAGTCTCCCCGGTCAAAGCATTGTTTTCCGGTGCCGGCACCTGTGTGCTTTTCCCTTTTGCAGTTGCTTCCGTGTGCTCCGGTGTCTCGAGGAAGGGCTGCACGCCGTCCGCCTGCTGGATTTCTTCCTGCGGCGTTTTCTTTCTGGAAGCGGCTGCCGACGCCTGTACGTTTCCGTGTTCCGCGTTTTTTGCCGCTTTGCCTTTCTTTTTTGCCTGCCTTCTTGATGCCACTTGTTCTTTTTCCCCCGCTGATCAATCAATTAAACCGGGAGCGCGCGAAACGCGCTCCCGGCGCCTGAATGCAATAACGGCTCAGTCGCCCTCGCCCGACGGCGCGGACTGGGAAGGGTCCGGCGGTGTGGACGAAGGATCGTCCGGCTTTTTATAGTTGCCTCCAAACGTGCCGAAATCCAGGTCTCCGCTGCCGCCCGGAGCAAAATCAACAGCCTGCTCCGCCGTCGTACCGTCCGGCTTCTGCAGCGTGATCGTGCCCGTGCCCGTCGAAGTGACGGACCATTGATAGCTGGACGCCTGGCCCGCCGTGGGTGACCAGGGCTGTGGGTTGCCGCCGTTCAGCAGCAGCGTATAAGTGCCGCCCTCGTTGGTTTCATCCACAGCGATGTGCACATAGATCGTGCGCTCCTGCGCGCCCTTGGACACAACGATCGATACAGGGTCGTTCCATTTGGCGGGCGTGCCGCTGACCGGGTTTTGGGAGATGACGGCTCCCGCCGGTACGGTGTCGCTGTATTCCTCAGAATAACCGCCAAGCACAAGCTTCGCACTCCGGATCAGGTCCTGTGCCTCGCTCAGAGACGCCACACCCACAAGGTTCGGCACCGTAGTGCTCTTGTCCACCTCTTCCTGGCTGATGTAGACCGTGACGCTGCTGTTTTCCGTGTTCGCCTCCACCTGCGTACCGGAGACCGGGTCCGTGCGCAGGACGACGCCGCTCGCCTGCCCCTTGGGGACCGTTTCAGTCTTAAAAGTAGGCATTAGGCCTTTTTCCTTACAGGCGTTCAGCGCTTCGGCGCGGGACATACCGGAAAGGTCCGGCATCGTGACGATCTCCACGCCTCTGCTGATGGTGAGCGTGATCTTCGCGTTTTCCTTCACGCGCTTAGGGTCGGAAGCCGTCTGCGCACGCGGGTACTGGTCGCATACGACACCAGCCGCGTACTCTGTATTATATTCCTCTTCCGTCTGAAAAATGAATTTTGAATCCGGATATTTTTCCTGGATCTCCGCCTGCGTCAGGCCGATGAAGTTGGGCAGGTCCACATCCATACTCTGGCTGAACATACCGTTGCCCTCATATTTAAAGATGAGGAACACCAGGATCGCCGCGCCGATGAGAAACGCCGCCGCCATTCCCGCAAGAATGGGCAGCGCCAGCCGCTTCTTGGTTTTTGTGCCGCCGCGGGCGGCAGGCCGCGCGCCTGTTCGGGGACGCTGCTGGCCTCCAGACTGTTTCGTAGCCGTTTTGTTCACCACTTTGTCGATGTACCGTGTGGGCGCTGTGTCCGTAAGGTACTGGTATTCAAACTTCACACTGGGGTTGCGCTTGAACTCGTCGATGTCCGCCAGCATGGCCTGAGCGGAAGGATAACGTTCCCTCGGTTCCTTGGCCATGGCACGCTCGGTGATGGCCGCCAGCGCCTCGGGCACCGCGGGGTTCAGCTCCCGCAGGGGCGTGGCCGTATCCGCGATCTGTTTAATGGCCACGGACACCGGACTGTCGGATTCAAACGGTAGCTTTCCCGAAAGCATTTCGTACATCATCACGCCCACGGAATAGATGTCCGCCTTTGCGTCGGTGGTATCGCCCTTCGCCTGTTCAGGACTGATGTAATGCACCGAGCCGATGGCCTTATCGGTCATCGTCTGGTTCTCGCTGCGGGAAAAGCGGGCGATGCCGAAGTCCATCACCTTGATGGTGCTGTCCGCCAGCAGCATGATGTTCTGCGGCTTGATGTCCCGGTGTACGATGCCCTTCTCATGGGCGTGCTGCAGCGCCGCCAGAACCTGTGTGATGAAGTGCAGCGTCTCTTTATACGTCAAAGGCTGGGCGCGGTACTCCATATATTCTTTCAGCGTGATGCCGTCGATATACTCCATCACGATAAATTGGAGCTTGTCCGTCACGCTGACATCGTATACCTTTACGATATTGGGATGATCCAGCACCGAAATCGCCTTGGATTCGTTTTTAAACCGCCGCACAAGATCCTCGTTGCCGCGGCATTCCTCCCGCAGGATCTTCACCGCCACAAGGCGGTTTTCCAAAAGGTCGGTGGCTTTGTAGACGTTGGCCATGCCGCCGGAGCCGATCAGCTCCTCCAGTTGGTAACGGCCGTCCAGTTTTTTCCCGATCAAATTATCCATTGTTCTCCTCCACTGCCTCTACTTGCATCAGCAGGACCGTAATGTTGTCAAGGCCGCCGCCCTCCAGCGCCTTCTGCACCAGCGCGTCCGCCGCCTCATAAAAAGGCGTGCGCGCCAGCGTTTCCTCGATCTGCGGCACAGAAACGCAGTTGCTCAGCCCGTCGCTGCACAGCAGCAGGATGTCCCGGGGGCTTACTTCTTTTTCGCCGAAATCCGCCTCCACATCCCGTCCCACGCCCAAAGCGCGGGTGATGAGGTTCTTGCGCGGATGATTCTGAGCTTCCTCCTCCGTCAGCGCGCCCTGCTCCACCATCTCCTGCACCATGGAATGGTCTTTTGTAAGCTGAAGCAGCTTGTTGTTGCGGAACAGATAAATGCGGGAATCGCCCACATGCACATACTGCGCAAGGCCTCCGCGCACCAGCGCGCATACAACAGTGGTGCCCATGCCGCTGAGCGAAGGCGTGCCCCGCGCCTTTTCATAGACGCTGCGGTTGGCCTGCTCCACGGCGCTTTCCAGCAGTGCGCGTCCGGCCTGCGGGGTGTGCGCCTCGTCAATACCCGCCTCGATGGCCTGCTGCAGCGCATCCACCGCCATGGTGCTGGCAAAGCGGCCGCCGCGCGCACCGCCCATACCGTCGCACACGGCACCCCAAACAGCGTCGTCCGGGCGGCGCCCCCCCCGGTAGCTGTCCTGGTTTTCGCTGCGCTGGCTGCCGATATCTGTTTTAGCGACAAGCTTCATGCGGTCGTTCCTCCTTTTGCCTCGCGGCGCAGCTGGCCGCAGGCGGCGCTGATGTCGGTGCCCAGGCGGCGGCGCACGGTGGCGTTGACGCCCAGCTCCGTCAGGAGCGTTTGAAAACGTTTGACGTTGGCGGCATCCGTAGCGGAATACGGCGAGCCGTCCACGGGATTGATGGGAATAAGGTTCACGTGCGCACCCATGCCCTTGATGAGCTGTGCCAGCCTGCGGGCCGTCTGCGGGCTGTCGTTCACGCCGTTCACCATTGAATACTCAAAGCTGACGCGGCGGCCGGTCTCCTGCTGGTAGTCCCGGCAGGCCCGGATGAGCTGTTCCACGGGATACACATCGTTGACCGGCATCATCGAACTGCGCATTTCATCCGTGGGCGCATGCAGCGAGACCGAAAGCGTCAGGCCAAGATGCCGTTCGGCCAGCTTGTAGATCATCGGCACGAGGCCGCAGGTTGAAAGGCTGATGTTGCGCATGCCGATGTTCACGCCATTCGGCGAAGAGATGATGGACAGGAAGTCCATGACATGATCAAAATTATCGAGCGGTTCGCCAATGCCCATGAGCACGATATGGGAAACGCGTTCTCCGGTATCCCGGGCAGCGGCGTATACCTCGTTTGCGATCTCACCCGCCGTGAGGTTGCGCACACGCCCGCCCTGCGTGGAAGCGCAGAAGCGGCAGCCCATGCGGCAGCCCACCTGTGTGGACACGCATACAGTATTGCCATAGGAATAGCGCATCAATACCGTTTCGATGCAATTGCCGTCCGGCAGGCGGAACAGGTATTTCACCGTACCGTCCTTCGATTGCTGGCGGCGCTCAGTCTCCAGCGTCTCGATGAAAAAGCGTTCTTCCAGCGCGGCGAGAAACGCCTTTGGCTGATTCGTCATTGCAGAAAAAGAGCGCGCCTGCTTTTCATGCAGCCATTTGAAAAGCTGTTTTGCGCGAAACGCGGGCTGCCCCATTTCCTTCACCAGTTCCGCAAGCTGCGGCTCGGTATATGAAGAGATTCCTGTCTGGTTCATTTTATCACAATCTTTCCAGAGATGCTATGAAAAAGCCGTCTGTTCCCGTGCGGAACGGGTAAAGTGTAAGAAAATCGTCATCTTTTGTCGTCCCCGGCAAAACACACTCCACACTGCGCGTACGAAACTCCGGATGCTCTTTCAAAAAGGGCCGGACGATACCGGCATTTTCATCCGGATTCAGCGTACAGGTAGAGTAGACGAGCCGCCCGCCCGGCCTCACATAGCGCGCGGCTGTCTCCAGGATCGCCCGCTGCAGCCGTACCAGTCCATCCAGGCCGTCCAGCGTTTTCTGCCGGATATCCGGCTTTTTCGCCAGCACACCAAGGCCGGAGCAGGGTACGTCGCACAGCACTGCGTCCGCGCCCGCAAACGCCTCATTGTAAACGGCGGCATCGTTGTGCAGCACGCGGCCGCAGGCCACGCCCAGCCGTTCCAGCGCGCCGCCGACCAGCGTCAGGCGGTTTTGAGCCGCGTCGCAGGAAACCAGCGTCCCCTTGTTCTCCATGTACTGCGCCAGCGTGGCGCTTTTGCCGCCGGGGGCCGCGCACAGGTCCAGCACGGTATCACCGGGCCTTGGCGACAACGCCGCGCAGGCAAGCTGGGACGCCTCACCCTGCACATGGAACAGGCCTTGCTTGAACAGCTTCAGCGCCGTAACGTCTCCCCTGCATTCCACATACAGGCTGTCCGGGACCGCGCCGCGTCGGGTGGCCATGCCCTGCCGGGCAAATTCCTCCTCCAGCGCCCCGATATCCGTTTGCAGCGTGTTCACGCGCACGCACAGGGGCGGCGGTGTGAAGCTGGCCTTCAAAATATCCTCACACTGGTCCGGGCAGCGCGTCTGCAGCAGCCCGGCGATCTGCGGCGAAACGCTGTACTCCACGCAAAGGCGCTCGGTCTCGTTGGAGTAATGTTCGACGGTGAGGTCGTAAGCGGCGGCGCGGCGCAGCACCGCATTGACAAGCCCCGCAGCGCTGGATTTCCCCATCTGCCGCGTGAGCGTGACGGATTCGCTGATGGCCGCACGCACAGGCACGCTCTTCAGATAACGCGCCTGATACAGCCCGCTGCGCAGAATGGCGCGCACCGCCGCATCCAGCTTTACCAGAGGCTTTTGCAGGAATTTCTGCAGGATATGGTCCAGCGTCACCATACGCTCTACGGTGCCGTAGAACACGGCGCTGAGAAATGCCCGGTCCCGCGCTGTTCCGGTGAAGCCGTCCAGCGCATGGCGCAATACAAGGTTTGCGTAACCGTCCTGTTCCTGTTTTATCAGCGCGGCCACGGCCGCGCGGCGGGGATTCTCCATAGCTGCTCCTTTGATTCCCTGCCGCAGCCTCAAGCGGCACGTGCGCTGCGCGCATGTCTCTTTCTATATACGGCAAAAGCAGGAAATTTATTGCAATTTGCCGGCTTTGCGGTATGACCGCAAAGCCGCTTACGAACAGGGCATGCCCTGTTCGCCGCGCACGGCGCGGGGTTATTTTGAATGAAAAAGGGGCGTCTACGCGCTAAGAGCCGCGCTTTCAGCGCGGTTGCGCTCCGACACGCACCTGCGGGCGCAGTCGCCACCCCTTTTTCAAGCTTTTTCCCCGGGCATATCTTTTTCTTTCTTGCTTTTATACGGCAAAAGCAGGAAATTTATTGCAATTTGTCACCATTTGTAAACCGGCGGCCGGCGGCCCAGGCGCTGCCTTCCATGGGTCTGCTCCCCTCGGGCACTACTTCCAGAAGCGTCAGCGCGCCGGAGGCACAGGCTACCTTCAGCGGTTTTGTGCTCAATATCTCACCCGGCGCGCCCGCGGCTGCATCGTCACACAAAGTGCGCAGCACTTTCACCTTTTTTCCGCCGTACCCAAAATATGCAACGGGCCACGGGTTCAAACCGCGGATGAGGTCGTGCAAACGGCGGGCGGGCGCGTCAAATCCGAAATGCGCCTGTTCTTTTGTAAGGGGCGGCGCCAGCGTGGCCTCGGCGTCATTCTGCGGCCGCGCCTGTGCCGTGCCCGCCGCGATATCCTCCATCGCCGCCAGCAGCGTGCGTGCTCCCTCCTGTGTGATGCGCTCAAACAGCTCGCCGGAGGTCTCGTTCTCGCCAATTTCCACCGGGGAGACCCGCAGGATATCGCCTGTGTCCAGGCCCTCATTTAAATACATAATGGAAACGCCGGTCGTCTTTTCGCCGTTGATAACAGCCCACTGCACGGGCGCAGCGCCCCGGTATCTGGGAAGCAGTGAAACATGCAGATTGATGCAGCCGTATTGGGGGATCGCAAGCACTTCCGGCGGCAGGATGCGGCCATAGGCCACCACCACGATCAGCTCGGGGGCAAGCGCACGGATGTTTTCCGCCTGCGCGGCGTCCCGCAGCGTCCCAGGCTGAAACACGGGGATGCCGTGCGCCATCGCTGTGCGCTTGACAGGCGGGGCCGTCAGCACCTGCTTGCGGCCGACAGGCTTATCCGCCCGCGTATAGACACCACATACCGTATGCCCTGCGTCAAGGATCGCCTCCAGCGCAGCAGCCGCGATATCGGGCGTACCCATAAACAGGATGTTCAATGCTCATTCCTCCGTTGCGCTTTCGTCCTCGTCGTCGTGCTCCTGATCCTCATAGAAGAACTCGGCAAGGTCCATGATGGTAACGCCGTCCAGATGGTTCGTCTCGTGGCAGATGCAGCGCGCCAGCATGTCCTCGCCTGTCAGCGTAAACGGTTTTCCGTGGCGGTCAAACGCGCGCACGGTCACCTTCTGCGGACGGCGGATGGCGGCGTTATGCCCCGGAAACGAAAGGCAGCCCTCATACTGGAGCACCTCGCCCTCCTGCATGATGATCTCCGGATTCACGAATTCCAGGTACTTCGGCTCGTAACCCTCGGGCACCTCTCCGTCCTCAGGCAGGTCACGCTCATCCAGGCTGACGAACACGCGGCGCATCACTCCCACCTGCGGGCCCGCCAGGCCGTACCCCTGTGCGTCGGCCAGCGTCTCGATCATGTCGTCCAGCAGCTCCGCCAGACGGTCGTCAAAGTTTGTAACGGGACGGCATTTCTTTTTCAAGATTGGATCGCCGTCCTGTACGATAGTGCGTAAAGCCATAATCAAATCCCTCCAAGATTTTCGTTTGCAGCTGATAATATTTTATGTGTTAAATGTCTGCGTCCGAATGGAAATCCAGATAAACGGACACTTTTCCCGGCCATCCGGCCGCGTTGTACGCCGCCAGCGCCTCCCCCATCAGCGCGCGGAAAGCATTGTCGTTGCGGCACTTAAGCGTGAGCTTGTAGCGGTAATGGTTGTTCACCATGGCAATGTTCATGGGCGCGGGGCCGAGGATACGCAGCGGAATACCGCTGCGCTGCTGTGCAAGACGCTGCACGTCCGCCGCAAAGGCACGGGATGCCGCCAGCACCTCCGGCTCCTTCGCACCGGAAAAGCCCGCCAGACAGATGGTGCAGAACGGTGGGTAAAGGTTCAGCCTGCGGAAGGATATCTCCTCTGCAAAAAAAGATTTATAATCCTGCCGCGCCGCCAGATTCAGAACCGGATGGTTTGGGTCCACCGTCTGGATGAGCGCCCGGCCCGCCTGAGCCGCGCGGCCGCCCCGCCCCACCACCTGGGTCACCAGCGAAAAAACATTTTCGAACGCCTTGTATCCCTGCGCAAACAAAAGCTGGTCGATGCCCAGCACGCCCACCAGCGTCACCTTTTCAAAATCGAGTCCCTTGGCCACCATCTGCGTGCCCAGCATGATATCATATTCGTCCTTTGCGAAGCGGCGCAGCATGGTCTCGTGGGCGTTTTTGCGGGAGGTCGTGTCCAGGTCCATGCGCAGCACCCGCGCCGCGGGAAACATCTGCTCCAATTCCTCCTCCACGCGCTGGGTGCCGAAGCCCGTATACTTCAGCTTGCCGCCGCAGGCAGGGCACACCTCCGGCACCGGACTGACGGATTTGCCGCAATAATGGCACAGCAAACGGCCGTCCGCTTTGTGGTACACCATGGGCACGCTGCAGGCATCGCATTTCACCACCTCACTGCAGGCGGTGCACATGCCCACTGTTTTGTATCCGCGACGGTTCAAAAGAAGGATGGTCTGCTCGCCCCGGGCCAGATTGCGCGAAATTTCATCCGCCAGCGCCCGGCTGACGGACGATGCGTTGCCCGCGGCCAGCTCCTCGCGCATGTCCACCAGCCGCACCTCCGGCAGCGGCATGTGGTTGTAGCGTTCCGACAGCTCCACCAGCGTATACCGGCCCGTCTGCGCGGCATAGTAGCTTTCCGTGGAGGGCGTGGCCGAGGCCAGCAGCAGCAGCGCGCCGTGAGCCGCGGCACGGCGCTTCGCCACGTCGTGGGCGGAATAGCGCGGCGCGCTCTCGGAGTGATAGGTATGCTCCTGCTCTTCGTCGATGATAATAACGCCGATGTCCGGCAGGGGCGCAAACACAGCGCTGCGCGTGCCCACCACGATGTCTGCGCCGCCGTTTTGGATCTGCTGCCACTGCAGAAGGCGCTCGGTATTGGAGAGCGCCGAGTGCTGCACGGCCACTCTGTCTCCAAAAAAGGCTTTCAAGCGGTAGATCATCTGCGGCGTAAGTGAAATTTCCGGCACCAGCACCAACGCCTTGCGCCCCGCCGCAACCGCCTTTTCGATGAGCTTTAAAAACACCAGCGTCTTTCCGCTGGAAGTGACGCCGTGCAGAAGCGCGGCCGCGGGCCGGCCCGTATCCATCAGAGCCGCCAGGCGGCTGTAAGCCGCCTGCTGCGCCGGTGAAAGCGCGATCGTCTCCTGCGCGGGGCTGTAATTCTCATACAACGCTACGCTTTTATCCTGAGCGGAAACAGCCAGCACGCCTTTTTTCACAAGGCCCGCCAGCACCGCCTTCGTCACGCCCTGCTCTTCCAGCTCCTTCTGTGTTTTGGGGCCGAAAGCCAGCGCGTCCCAGGCAGCCTGCTGCTTTTCGGTACGGCGTCCCTGCCAGGGGGCGTCTGTGCGCCGGTATACCGGCTCGGTATGGCGCACAAGCTGCTTTTGCAGCTGCGGTACGGGGCCGGTATTCACAGCTTTGTACTGCGCTCCGTAGGGAATGATGGCCTTGACCGCCTCGTAATAGGTGCAGAACGTGTGTTCCTTGAGATAATAGACCAGACGCAGCAGCTCATCCGACAGGCGCGCCTGTTCAGGCGCAGCGTCGTACAGTGATTTCAGCCTTTTGCCCGCCGCCTCCGGCGCATCCAGTCCGAGCACCACGCCCATCCTCGCGGCCGCGCCGCGGCCGAACGGGACAAGCACCATGCTGCCCACAAAAACTCTGTCCTGCAGGTGCGCCGGCACACTGTAAGAATACAGCTTATCAAAATGAAAGGTGGCGTTGCTGACCGCCACCTGCACGCATTCGGCCAAGCACTCCACCCTCCCTTTCCGGCTGCCTGTTCCTTTTACATAACGCTAGTCCTGCTGGCGCTGCTTCAAAATACGGTAGATCTCGTCCGCGCATGCGTCCACATCGCGGTTCTCCACCGAAAAATCATACTCTCTGGCATAGGGCAGTTCTTCCTCTGCCCGCTTGAGCCGGCCGGCAATCGCCTCTTCGCTCTCTGTCCCGCGGCCGCGCAGGCGGGCGCGCAGCTCGTCCATACTGGGCGGCATGATGAAAATGAGCGTGCTTTCCGGATAAAGCTTTTTGATATTCGCCGCGCCGACCACCTCAATGACCAGCACAACGGTCGTGCCCCTGTCCAGGCGGGCGTCCACCTCCGACTTGGGTGTGCCGTAATACTTCCCGCAGTAATTCACATATTCCAGCATCTCGCCCCGGTCGATTTTTGCCTCAAACTGCTCATTGGTAAGAAAATAATAATTTTCACCATCCGTCTCACCCGCACGGGGCGCGCGGGTGGTAGCCGAGACGGATATCTCGATTTCCGGATGCTTTTGCATCATCCGGCTGACGACAGTATCCTTGCCCGCGCCCGACGGACCGGAAACCACCAGCAGATAACGCTGCTTATTCATCGTCGTCCAGCTCCGCTTCATCGTCTTCGTCATTCAGACGGTTCGCCACCGTCTCGGGCTGTACGGCGGAAAGGATCACATGGTCGGAATCCGTGATGATGACCGCACGGGTGCGGCGTCCATAAGTGGCGTCGATGAGCGCCCCCTTGTCCCGCGCCTCCTGCACGATGCGCTTGATGGGCGCGGATTCGGGGCTGACAATGGCGATGAGCCTGTTGGCACTGACCATGTTGCCAAAGCCGATGTTGATGAGCTTCATTTCTGGTTCCTCCTATAACAGTATAGGCAGAGCGCAGGCTGAGCAGTCCCCCAAAAAAGAGAACACCCGTGAAAGACTTCCAAAGCCGCCCGCGTACATGCCGTGTTTTTCAGCGTGTCATTCGATGTTCTGGATCTGCTCGCGTATCTTCTCGATCTCCGCTTTCATATCCACCACCATGCGTGTGATCGCAAGCTCCTGGGCCTTGCTTCCGATGGTATTGGTTTCCCGGTTCAGCTCCTGCGTCAGGAAATCCAGCTTGCGGCCCACCGGCTCGTTCTTCTCCAGAATGTCCCGATACTGCCGGATGTGGCTGCGCAGGCGGACCGTCTCCTCGTCCACGGCCGTTTTATCTGCAAAAATGGCGGCTTCCGTCAGAATGCGCGCCTCATCGATGTTCGTGTCCTCCAGCAGCGCTTTCAGCTTGGCGTACAGCTTCTCCGTGTATTTCTGCACGCGCTCGGCGCTCGTCTGCTCGATCTCGCCCACCGCCTGCTCCAGATACACCAGGCGCGAAAGGATATCCGCCCTCAGCTTCTCCCCCTCGGCGGCGCGCATGGCGACGAAATTTTCCACCGCAGCCTCAGCCACGGCCTTCACGTCCGCCCACAACTGCTCCTCGTCCGTCTCTGCCTTGCGTGTGGTGAAGATATCTGAAAAACGCGTCAGCGTGCCCGCTGTGACATCGTTTTCAACACCCAGCGCACTGCTCATCTCGCCGATGGCATCCAGATATCCTTTTGCCAGGTCCAGGTTCACGCTGATGGAAGCCTCCGGCGCATCAACGTTTACCACGGTCAGCGCCAGCTCTGTTTTGCCGCGGGAGATGGTGCCGTTCACCAGCTTTTTCAGCTTGTCGTCCAAAAACGCAAAGCTGCGCGGCATGCGGGAGGTGTACTCAAAATATCGGGAGTTCACGCTTTTGATCTCGACTGTGATATCGCGCCCGCTTCGCTCCTGCTCGGCGCGCCCGTAGCCGGTCATGCTCAGCACCATAAAACAAGCCCTCTTTCCCCATGATAATAGATATATCTATATTACTGCTTTTCGCCATTTTTTGCAAGTTTTCTCGCTGTTTCTCCTCCGTGCTCCGCAACACCCCGGGCCGTGCGGCGGCAAAAGGTACGAAAACAGCGCCGTCCCCATATGGGAACGGCGCTGTATAAAGCTGTTTACACCGGATGGGATTTGCCTTCAAAATCGACGTGATCACCGTCGACGCCGGCCAGCTTGTTGTTGCGCTTCTCAAAGAACTTGGGCGCGACCTGCGGGAACATGGCGTACGTGAGCACGTCCTCCTCCTGCATGACATACTTGCTGGCTTCCGCCTTCAGCTTCTCGATCTCCGGCTCCAGCAGATCTGCCGGACGGCAGGTGATGGGCTGCTCGTCGCCGAGGATCTGCTTTGTGAACTCGGGGCTGATGGGAGCAGGCGTCTTGCCGTAGTCGCCGTGAACAAGGCCTTTGAACTCCTTCGTTACCATCTTGTAACGCTCGCCCAGAATGACGTTGAACACCGCCTGGGTGCCGACGATCTGGCTCGTCGGGGTAACGAGCGGCGGATAGCCGGAGTCCTTGCGCACGCGGGGAATCTCCTGCAGCACGGCGTCGAGCTGGTCCTCCTTGCCCGCGTCCTTCAGCTGCTTGAGCAGGTTGGACAGCATACCGCCCGGCACCTGATACAGCAGCGTATTGGCGTCCACGCCCAGCATTTTCGGGCTGAGCTGGCCGCTGGCCAGATATTTCTCACGCAGCTTGGCGAAGTGCTCGCGCACCACGTTCAGCTTTTTCAGGTCAAGGCCCGTGTCGTAATCGGTCCCCTGAAGCGCAGCCACAAGGCTCTCGGTGGGCATATGGCTTGTGCCCAGCGACAGCGGGCTGATGGCCGTATCAATAATATCCGCGCCCGCCTCAATGCCCTTCAGGATGGACATGGAAGCAAGGCCGGAGGTGTAGTGGCTGTGGATGTCCACGGGGATGGAAACAGTCTCTTTCAAGGACTTCACCAGTTCATAGGTGGAGTACGGCGTCAGCAGGCCGGCCATATCCTTGATGCAGATGCTGTGCGCGCCCATCTCCTCCAGGGTCTTGGCGTACTTGGCGAAATACTCGTTGTTGTGCACGGGGCTCAGCGTATAGCTGATGCAGCCCTGCACATGCGCCTTTTCCTTAATGGCGGCTTTGATGGCCGTTTCCAGATTGCGCGGATCGTTCAGCGCGTCGAAAATACGCAGGATGTCAATGCCGTTGGCAACGGACTTCTGCACAAAATACTCGACGGCGTCGTCCGCGTAATGGCGGTAGCCCAGCATGTTCTGGCCGCGGAACAGCATCTGCAGCTTGGTGTTCGGCATTTCCTTGCGCAGGATACGCAGGCGGTCCCACGGGTCCTCGTCCAGGAAACGGATGCAGGAGTCAAACGTCGCGCCGCCCCAGCACTCTACGGAGTAATAGCCCACTTCATCCATCGCAGGCAGGATGGGACGCATCTCGTCCATCGTCATGCGCGTAGCGATCAGAGACTGATGCGCGTCGCGCAGGGCGACCTCGGTAATCTTAATCGGTTTTTTTGCCAAAATCGTTCACCTCTCTGTTCAGTTCAGGGAAACGAGCAGATCGCCCACGTTCACAACGTCGCCCTTGCGGCAGTTCACGGAAGCAACCGTGCCGTCCTGCGGCGCAACGATCTCGTTCTCCATCTTCATGGCTTCCAGGATGCACAGCACGTCGCCGGCCTTGACGGAAGCGCCCACAGCAGCCTTCACGTCCAAAATGTTGCCGGGCATCGGAGCCGTAACGGTGACAGCGCCGGTGCTGCCTGCGGCGGCAGGCGCAGCGGGCGCAGCAGCGGGGGCGGCGGCAGGCGCAGGAGCGGCAGCCGGGGCCGGGGCAGCTGCGGGAGCCGGAGCTGCGGCAACAGGCGCGGCAGCGGCGCCGCCGGCGGTCTCTTCCACAGTAACGTTATAAGCGGTGCCGTTTACGGTGATATTGAAAGTTTTCATGGGATATCCTCCTGTTTATTATCTTTACTATTTCAATTACAGAGTCATGTTGCCGTGTTTCTTCGGCAGACGCTGGGTGCGTTTGGTGGAAAGCATATCCAGAGCGGATACAACGGCGGCGCGCACGCCTGCGGCGGGCACTGCCATATCGGCCAGGCCGGCTTCCACGGCAGCGGCGGCGCTGCACACATCGGCAGCATACCGGGCGGCCAGCTTCGCGGTATCGGCCGCGATATTGGTGCCGTTCTCCAGCTCATCCTTATACAGCACGGTAACGGCTGCCTTCGGGTCCAGCGGGGCCACGGTGCAGCCCTCGACAGCGATCGTCAGGTCCGCGTTTGCCAGCGCGGTATACGCAACGCCCACGGCCTTGCCCGTAATGACAGCCACCTTCGCGGTGGTAGCGTCGGCGTAAGTACCTGCCAGACGCGCAGCTTCGCGCAGGCCGCCCGCCATATCATCGGAAGCGCTCTTTACAAAGCCGTCGGTATTTACAAGCGTGACAACCGGAATGCTGAACGCATCGCACAGACGTACAAAACGCGCGGCCTTGGACACGCAATTGCGGCACAGCACATCCTCGGCGCCCTTGGTGGCGACAATTCCCACCACATTGCCCGCCACCGTCGCCAGCGCGGTGTAAACGGTTTTGCCATAGCCCGCATACAGCTCGACTGCGCTGTTTGCGTCCGCGATGCTGGCTGCGGCTTCCACCGGGCAGTATTTCGCCAGGTTCAGCGTGCCCGCAGGAGCGGACGGCTCAAACACGGCGGGGCCGGCCAGATTGTTGGCAGGCAGCAGGCCCACCAGTTCGGCTGCCTTGGCAGCGGCCTCCTCGGCGCTGTCCACGACAATGGCCGCAACGCCCGCCTTGGCGGCAAACTCGGCGCTGCCCGCGCCCTCCAGCTTATCGCCTGCGGCGGCAGAGGTAAACGGAGCCGTCAAAAACAGCTCGCCCTCCTTGCTTACAATGCACACATCGGCAGCGGCAGCCGCCAGAGCGGAGCCCGCACCGCACACGCCGGTGACAACGGCGATCTGAGGCACAACGCCGGAGACCTTTGCCACGGCGGCGGCAACAGCCGCGCTGCCGGAAAGCGCCGCAAGGCCCTCTTCCAGCTTCGCGCCCACGGAGTTATAGAACGTTACGACGGGGTTGCCCGTTTTCGCGGCCATATCCAGAACTTTGACGACCTTCTCGGTGTCTTTTTCGGCCACGGCCGCGCCTGTCTGGCACACGGCGTAAACGGGGGTGCCGTTCGCGCTGCCAAACGCAGCGGTGACAGCGCCATCCGCGTAAAGCGCGCTGTAAGCGCCTTCGTCGAAGAATTTGGCAAGCACATCCTTGCCGGTTGTTGCGATAGCCATTAACAGCCCTCCTGCATTTTAAAAAAATTCCGAAATTAATATCATTATACTATTTTGACAAATCAATAACAAGTGTTTCTGTTATGATTTCCGTAAAATTATTCGCAAGTATGGAAAATACTGCCGTTGGGAACATCGCCCTGCGCTTCCGGGAAGAAAACGTTCTTCCATTCGGCAAGCTTTTCGTCCTCCCCGTTTACCCGGAAGGACGTGGCCCCGGCGTTTTCGCCTGCGGCCACACAGGCGCGCACCGCGCCGTCCACAAACATTTTTTCCTCCACGCCGCACTCCAGCACCTGCGTCACCGCGCCGTCCACACGGTACAGCATGTGGCCCAGATATTTGGGACCGTCCATTACGACATATCCCTCCACTTCTCCCTCGAAGCGGCCGTTGTTCAAAAGATCGATCACATCATATTCCCGGATGGGGCGCATTGCGATCATCCTCTGTTCCCTCCCCGTTTTTTTCTTGCCGCCACAGCGCCCTTGGGCGCGCGCGGGCCGTGAGGCCCAGCCGCGGTGCGGCGCGCGGCGTTGGCCGCCGTATTTTTCGCAATGGTGGCCGTGGCCTTTCCGCGGGAGGCGGCCGTGCGCAGCGCCGTCACCTCCTGGCTTGTCAGCTCCCGGTACTGGCCTGGCTGCAGCATGCCCAGCTTTACCGCGCCCAGTGCCGAACGGCGCAACCGGATGACATCCAGGCCCACGGCTTCGCACATACGGCGGATCTGGCGGTTTTTTCCCTCACGGATGGTCATTTCCAGCACTGTCCGCTCCGGTTCGTCCGTCACCACATGGATGGCAGCGGGCAGCGTTTTGCTTCCGTCGTCCAGCACAACGCCGTCCGTCAGCGCAATGATCTGCTCCTCGGTTGCGTGGGGGCGCACCGTCACGCGGTACAGCTTGGACACTCCATGGCTGGGGTGCGTGAGCAGATTGGCAAAATCACCGTCATTCGTCAGCAGCAGCAGCCCCTCGCTGTCCTTGTCCAGACGCCCCACCGGGTACACCCGAACGGGCACGTCCGCAATCAGGTCCATTACCGTTTTGCGCCCACGCTCATCGTTCGTGGTGGTGATGTATCCCCGGGGCTTATACATCATATAATAATATTTCTCCGACTTCTTCGGCACATAGACCTTCTGTCCGTCTACCGTGAGCAGGTCTTTCAGCGTGTCCATTTTATCGCCCACTGTGACGGGCCTGCCGTTCAGCTTCACGCGGCCCTCGCGGATGAGCTGTTCTGCGGCCCGGCGTGAGCATACGCCCTGCTCGGCCAGCACTTTCTGGATTCTTACGTCGCGCATGGTCTCTCCTTTTCTTTCCCCTGTCTGATCATTTTCCCGATGCAGCCCGGCCACAAAAAACGGCGGAGCCAGGGCGTGCGCGGGCCGGACAGCATGGCGCGTCCGACCGCACGGCACGCCCGCGCCGCCGCGTTATTCCGCCGCCGGGGCCGCAGGCCGGGCTTCGCCCTGCGCCTGCTGCTCCTTCTGTTTGTTGTTGAACAGCGCCGTGATCTTATCAACCATGTCCGGCAGCATACCAATGGCGCGGTCTACACTGTTGGAGGTATCGGCAAGCTGCAGCATGCGCACGCTGCCGTCTTTTACCACCAGGAAAGCCACGGGCTGGATGGAAACACCCGCACCGCCGCCGCCGCCGAACAGGTCCTTCGTCGTCTTGCTGGGAAAATCCGCGCCGCCGGAAGCGAACCCGAACGTCACCTTTGAAATGGGCAGCACCAGTGTGCCGTCCGCCATATTGATGGGATTTCCGATGATGGTATTGGAATCCACCATGCTCTTTATTTTTTCCAGGGTCACATCCATCAGGCCCTCAATGGGATGCTGGCTCATGCTGAATACCTCCGTTTGTTTTTGATGGCTCCGCAATGATATCAATTGGTTCGGCGCACAGCAGCCGCCTGCCGCAGCCTCTAAAGCACATGTTCATTCTTCAGCTGCACAAGCGCGTAAAGCGCCGCTGTTATCATTATAATCGGTGATGCGCCTATTTTACAAGAGAAATATGGCCCGGCCGTGATCTCTCCGGTAAAATCAGCCAAAATACGCACCTGCCTGAAGCTCAGGTTGAGAAAATTTTGCAGCGCGGCGGCAGCTCCGCCCACCCATGCCTGCGCTCTGCCATAGGCGACAGCCGTCTGCGCCGCATCGTCCCTGTGTATGGGCAGGATAAAAACAATGCCTGTAAAATGCAGCGCCCGGAACACGCGGCGCATGAATGCACCGGCGGCGGAAAGGATGCCCTGCACCTTTTCAAACGTCATATGAAGCTTCGGTTCCGGCTTAGCCGGCTGCTCCTTCGGGGCACTTTCCGGCTGCGGCGGCGTTTTCTTTTTCTTCCGGTCCGCCTTCTCCTTCATGGGATACAGGTGGAAGCTGAAAATGCCCAACAGTTTCAGTCTGGCCGTAAACTCCCCCTGCTTATACTCCACCGCCACAGCCGCCGGAACAATAAGCAGGACCGCAAGCAGCGCCAAAAGCCCCAGAACCACCCAAAGCAGCACCATCAGAAACGTGTGCATCACACATCCCCTTCCGGTGCAAACGCCTGTGCGCCGTCCGCGTCCTCATCGTCGGAATACGCAGCCTCCCCCGCGGGCTCTCCCATTTCCGCATAGTCGTCACCGTGCAGCGGCGGCAGCTCAGCCAGCGAGGCGATGCCGAACGTACGCAGGAATACATCCGTCGTGCGGAAGGACACCGGCCGTCCGGGCAGGTCCAGCCGTCCGGCTTCCTCGATCAGCCCTTTCTGCACCAGCGTCTGCACTGTGGACGAAGAATCCACGCCCCGCACCTGCTCGATAAAGGAGCGGGACACCGGCTGATTGTACGCAACAATGGCCAGGACCTCCAGCGCAGCCGGAGAAAGCGGCGTGTTGCGCCGCGTGTCCATGATATCTTTGATATACGGCGCATAAGCCGTTTTGGTGGCAAGCTGCCAGCGGTCCTCCAGCTGGAGCAGCACAAGGCCGCGGTCTTCGGCCTCGTAATCGTCCCGCAAGGAAAGAAGAAGGCGCGATACCGCGTCCTCCTCCACCCCCAGCACGCCCGCCAGGCGTTCCGCCGTGACAGGCTCGGCATGAGCGAACAGCATGGCCTCTACCGCGGCCTTGGTTTGTTTCAGATCCATTTTAATCCTCTCCCGCTTCTCTGGCAGTCTTAAGGGGGCGTATGCCGTTACATTTTACGCCCGGTGCGTACGGTGAGCGATTCGTCGTCCGCGATGGCGATGCGTCCGGCGCGCACCAGTTCCAGAACCGCGAGGAACGTAGCCACGGTCTGGCTGCGCCCCCCCTCCTTGACGAACAGCTGGCGAAGCCGCCTGACACGGCCTGTCATCAAGCCGCGCAGCACATGTATGATACGTGAGGTGACGGAAACGAAAGGCGCGGTGGTAAGCGGTTCGAACTGCTCCTGACGGGGCGGCTGCTTCTGACGGCTGCGTCCCTGCAGGGCGTTGTACGCTTCCTCCAGCAGATATACATCGTGACGCAGGCGGTACTCGGTATCCAGCTCGACCTCGGCCGGTTCACGCACCACGGTATATACGCCTTCGGCCATGCTGCGCAGCTGCGCAGCCACCTCCTTACAGGCGCTGTATTCCACCAGCATACCGGTGAGTTCTTCCTTCATGCGCTCAGCTTCTTCGCTCTTGGGCAGCAAAAAATACGACTTCATCTGCACCAGACGGGCGGCCATCTCGATAAATTCGCTTGCACTCTCCATCTGGTAAACAGGCAGGCCGTTCACCATCGAAACGTACTGGTCGATCAGGGCCACAATCTCGATGTCATAAATATTCATTTTGTTTTTGGAGACGAGGTACAGCAGCAGGTCCAGCGGCCCCTCAAAATCTTCCAGCTTAAAAGTAATCGTCTGTTCCATCCGGCAGGGTGATTCTCCTTTTCAAAGCGCTGTTCAAAGCACGGCGCGCAGAATGGCCTCGATAAATCCCGTGGCCGACACCAGCAGGTTCCACACAAAATTTGTGGCAACGCGCAGAGGCGTGTCCAGCCAGCCCAGCATCAAAACCGCGAACAGCCCCACCATGATATACCGTTCATAGCGCATCAGCCCAAAATAGGCCCCGCGCGGCAGGAACACCGTTGCAATGCGTGAGCCGTCCAGGGGCGGCACAGGCATCAGGTTAAACACGGCCAGCGTGATATTCGTCCACACCATCTGGAACAGCACCGCGGATACGAATATCCAGCCCTGCGTGCCGGGTGCGAGGTAGTACACCAGCTTGTAAAAGATCATACACAAAAAGGCCAGCAGCAGATTCGATGCCGGGCCTGCGGCAGCGGAGAGCGCCATATCCCTGCGGGGATGCCGGAAATTCGTTGCCGCCGCGATAGGCACGGGCTTGGCCCAGCCGAAGCCGACAAAGATCATGCAAAGCGCACCCAGAAAATCAAAATGGCGCAGCGGGTTCAGCGACAAACGGCCATAGCGCTTGGCTGTAGGGTCTCCCAGCTTGTCCGACGCCCACGCATGGGCGGATTCATGCACGGGGATCGCGGTGAGCAGCGCGACAGCGCGGGCCACATAGGTGGCAAGCAGGTCCCAATTCACGCGATGTCTCTCCCCTTCCGGCCGCGGCGCACAGCAGGCGCGTTCTGCGGCGTAAACTTTATCCAACGGATATTATATGATACCATTTTTCCGATGGGAACACAAGTACGCAGACGCCGTCTGCATTCCCGGTTCATGGGATATCGCCTTTCCATCGAAAACGAAACATCTTCAGACCGTCCCTTGCAGCGAAGAACGGCGGGCGGTATACTTATTTTACGAATTCGCCCGCTCCCGCCAAACCAGGCTTGACCTGACAAAGGAGGAAAAGCAATGTCAAAATGCGCAAAATTCACGCTGTCTTTCAATCTTGATTTCACAAATGAAGAGTGAATCGCGATGTTTCAATTCTACCAAAACGCTTTCCATGCCCGAAAAACCTATGAAGGTACTCCTCCGGATAGCGATGATATCCATATCATGATGGATATTTACGGCGTTGAGAACCTTATCGGGTCCGGTGTAGCGCCCGGCAGCGGGAATTCCATATGCTGCGAGATTCGTTTTACGGATGAAAATGAATTTTGCAGAGCGTACGGCATATTAACACAGGAAAGCAAAAGCCATTCACTGGAAGGGCCGTTTCCCTGGGCGGCTAGATCGGGCCTTGTCGAAGATAAGTTCGGTGTCGGCTGGGCTCTTTATTACAACGAGTGAGTTTGTGCTTTTCCTCGCGCGGCCTTTCATTTTACGAAAACCGGCTGTTTAAAATATCTCTGATTTATTTTTGAAAAAAACTTGCTTTTTACCGGATTATTTGATATTATATTCTAGCGACTTGAAAAGAGGAGGTGCAGTAAATGGCAAAATGTGATTGCTGTGGGAAAGGCGTGACCTTTGGTATCAAGGTGTCCCACTCGCACAGACGTGCAAACAGAGCTTGGAAGCCCAACGTAAAAAGAGTGAAAGCTGTGGTTGACGGTTCTCCCCGTTATATCCACGCCTGCACCCGCTGCCTGCGTTCGGGTAAAGTTACCCGCGCTGTCTGATAGCGAACAACTGCACCCCGCACACATCCGTGTGCGGGGTATTTTTTGTTATACCATGACGCCGCAAAGCGGCCTCAACAAAACCGCACCTGCTGTGGTTTTGCATGGTTCAATGTTTTCAAAGCTCTATGCGCCAGCACAGGGGCGTGTGCCTTGCACACGCGCGGCCGCGCAAGCGGCAGCTTTGAGGTTATTATACCATGACGCCGCAAAGCGGCCTCAACAAAACCGCACCTGCTGCGGTTTTGCATGGTTCAATGTTCTCAAAACTCTGTGCGCCAGCACAGGGGCGTGTGCCTTGCACACGCGCGGCCGCGCAAGCGGCAGCTTTGAGGTTATTATACCATATGTTTCCCCAGCGCTAAACTGTACCGTGTACTCCTGCTCTTTCAATTCTCCAGTAAAATCCTTAAATCTTCATATGCCTCGCGGATATCCGGCAGGTCTGCGGGGAGCATATCTCTGTTTTTAATCTCTTTGGCATAACGGTCAAAAAATGTTTCTTCAAACGGTATGACCGGGAAGTCTTTTTCCAAGCCGTTTCGCGTCGCCGTAATTACAGCTTTCCCCTCTCGTATTTCGTTCCGGAACAGCCATCCTTGGTCAGTGACCATAAAGCACTGATCAATGTGTTCCCTGTCGTTTTTTGCGCTGTCATATACAGCAAGCTCCGCTGCCCATGTGATGAAAAGATGCGCCGAAGCCCCCTGCTCAAAATCCACCTTTAAAAACTGTGTATCATCACATGCAAGCGAGTGTGTGTGGTCATCTGAAAAGAAGGCCCTTCCCACAACCCTCCGGCCCATCAAATAGCGCGCCGCATTCAAATTATGCAGCATAGCGTCCATGAATGGGCCACCATTTTTTTTGGGGTCCGTGGCCCAGCGGTTCCACGTAGGATAGTGGTGGAGCCAATCCTGCTTGTAAAGCGCCAGCTTACCGAATTCTCCTCCTGAAAATATTTCTTTATAAGCTTCAATAACCGGATTATTGGTTCTGCGATAAATCACACCACACCGCACCCCCGCCTGCTCCACCGCCTCGGTCATTTCCCGTGCGTCTGAAAGGTCCGCAGCCAACGGTTTTGTGGCAACGATCTGCTTTCCGGCTTTCGCCGCCGCCAGAACATATTCTTTCCGTACAAACGGCGGCACAAACACACACACTACATCTATCTCCGGATCGTTTATAATCGCCTCCGGGCTGTCTGCCGCCTTCGCGCCGAAAATCTCCGCATACCGTTCCGCATTTGCGCTGTTCACCGGAGAATACAACAGCTTCACCTCGACTTGCCGGCTGCTGAGCAAATCGGCAGCGCGCAGCCGCAAAAAGTCCCCGCAGCCGATAATTCCGATTCTAAGCTTTCCGCTCATCTTTGACTATCCCCGTTTCCTATAATTTTCCCTATCGCTTTTCTCCGATATTGCTCTACCGTTTACTATACAACACCTGTACCCTTTTGTAAAATCAAAGCGCACAGACGGAAAACTCCGTATGTGCGCTTTAATCCAGCTTGCCGAAAAAGCTTCGCTTTTGCGCCAAGCTGCCTACGAACAGGGCCTTTGGCCCCGTTCGCCGCGCACGGCGCGGGGTCATTTTAAATGAAAAAGGGGTTCACCACCCCTTTTTCAAGCTTTTTCCCCGGACTCTTCTTTTACTTCTTTGCCTTTTTCGACAGTCTGAATCAAAGCGCACAGACGGAAAACTCCGTCTGTGCGCTTTGATCGTCTTATAAAATCAGCGTTGCCAAGCTCCTGCAGTGAATCTGCCGGATGACAAAAGCCCGTCTTTATTTTTTCTTCCGCCCGAACTTGTATTCCGTCCCGTTTTTAATGCGCTGGATATTGCTCCGGTGCAGCCATATAACCAATCCGCCGATGACCGCCGCGCAGCAAGTGGTAAGCACGACGTCGCGCCCAGCCACAAAATGAAAGTACAGAAATGTAACGGCGGGATACGCCGCCGCGCAGCAGATGCTTGCCAGAGAAACCATTTTGCTGCACAGGAACACGATAAAAAACACCGCCAACAAAGGCAAAATAAGCACCGGCTTAATGGCAATGATCGTGCCCGTGGCCACAGACACAGCCTTGCCGCCCTTGAAGCCGAAATATACCGGGTACACATGCCCCAGAACCGCACAAAACGCCGCGATATAGGCACCGTAGATAGGGTCTGCCGCCGTAAACGCACCGAACGCCCATTTCGCCAGCAGCACCGCCAGGATACCTTTTCCGATATCGCCCACAATGGTGAGCGCCGCCGCGCCTTTTCCAAAGGTGCGCAGCACATTGGTCATACCCGCGTTGCCGGAGCCGAAGGTGCGGATGTCCTTGTGATACAAAAGCCTTGTCACGATGATGGAAAAGCTCAGAGAGCCAAGCAGATACGCGGCGGCAGCACATGCCGCGCCGCACAGCACGGTTTGCAGCATCGGTAATCCCTCCTGTATTCAGCGCCGGGCACACCGCCCGCCGCCTTTGTTCCGGCGTGCCGCGCGGCACGCTCTTCCGGCCCTGTACGGGCAGCTACACCTTTTCCCCGCGCTCGCGGATAACGATGCGCACGGGCGTCCCCTCCAGGCCGAAGGTCTCGCGGATCTGATTCTCGATATAACGCGCGTAAGAAAAATGGAACAGCTGCTTGGAGTTGCAGAAGCAGACGAACGTGGGCGGGCGCGTGGCGATCTGGGTCATGTAGTAGATCTTCAGGCGTTTGCCTTTGTCGCTGGGCGGCTGCACGCGCGCCGTAGCCCGGGCCAACAGATCGTTCAGCATGCCCGTGGTCACGCGCATGGCGTTCTGGCTGTCCACAAACTTGATCAGCTCGAACAAACGGTCCACACGCTGGCCCGTTTTTGCCGAAATGAAGATGATGGGTGCGTAAGACATAAAGCTGAAATCGTTCATCAGCTTTTTGCGCTGTACATCCATGGTCTTATCGTCTTTCTCCACCGCGTCCCATTTGTTGACGGCAATGATGCACGCCTTGCCCTGCTCGTGGGCGAAGCCCGCCACCTTAGAATCCTGCTCGGTAAAGCCCTCTGTGGCGTCGATCATGATGACACACACCTTGGCGCGCTCCACGGCCGCCAGACTGCGCAGCACGCTGTACCGCTCCACGCCGTCCTCCACTTTGCCGCGTTTGCGCAGGCCGGCAGTGTCGATAAACGTAAATTTGCCGTACCGGTTGTCCACATCGCTGTCCACCGCGTCCCGGGTGGTGCCCGCCTCGTTGGCGACGATCATGCGTTCCTCGCCCAGGATATGGTTGACCAGGCTGGACTTGCCTACGTTGGGGCGGCCGATGACCGCCACACCGATGCGCTCGTCCTCATCCTCTCCATCTTCATTTTCAGGCAGGCAGGCGCACACCGCTTCCAGCAGGTCGCCCGTGCCGTGGCCGTGCACCGAGGAAACCGGATACGGTTCACCGATGCCCAACGAATAAAAGTCATACAGTTCCATGGGCGGCTCGCCCACACCGTCTACCTTGTTTACCACAAGGAACACAGGCTTGCCGCTGCGCATGAGCATGGCCGCGATGTCCTGATCCTGCGCGGTGACGCCGCTGCGGATGTCCGTCACAAACAGGATGGCGTCCGCAGTATCGATGGCGAGCTGCGCCTGCCCGCGCATATGACGCAGCAGCACGTCGTCCGCTTTTGGCTCGATGCCGCCGGTATCGATGAGCAGAAAACGGTGGTCCTGCCATTCGCAGTTGCCGTACAGGCGGTCCCGCGTGACGCCGGGAGTGTCTTCGACAATTGCCAGCCTCTGGCCTACCAGCTTATTGAACAATGTGGATTTGCCGACATTCGGCCGCCCCACGATGGCTACGATGGGTTTTCCCATAGGTCTTCCTTTCTTTTGTATCAGGCTTCCGCAGTTTTCTCACTTCAGCAGGGCTTTCAGCAGCTCCCCGCCGTTCTGCGGCAGGATGCGCACGCGCACGCCCAACGCCTTTTCCAGCTGCTTGACAGTAACGTCGTCCAGGAATTTGTCCTTTTCCTCCCGCAGCATCACCTCGGGGATGCCCAGCGTATGGCTGCGCAGCTTCCCTTTCAGCTGTGCGATCAGGTCTGTGCCGGTGATGAGGCCCGCAACGCTGACGTTCCCGCCGAAAAAATCGTTCCGGATGCAGTGGACCGTCACCTTTACGTTGCGGTGCAGGCTCTGGAGCGTATCCGCCAGCATGCGGATGAGCGGATAGGCCAGCGTACCCGTGGCCACATCGATGGCGCGCGGCAGCAGCGTATGCTTTTGGTCCGGCAGCGCGTTCATGAACTCATCGTGCAGCAAGCGCCACATGCCTACGCCATTCTCCAGCTGTACATAATCATCGTAATATTCATCCGGCGGGATGGGCCTGCCCGCCAACAGAAACCATTCATCGCCGGGATACACCACGCGCACGCCGTACTGCCGCTTATATTTTTCACCGTACTCTTCAAGGATATCCAGCACCTCACAGGCGCTCTCCCTGTCGTACGGCTCCAACGGATACAGGCCGTCGCGGTAGCGTGTCAGGCCCGTGGGCACGGCCGCGATGCTGCGCACCGCCGGGTACAGGCCGCCCAGCTTTTCCAGGCTTTTGCGCAGGTGCCCGCCATCGTTGACGCCGCGGCACATCACAAGCTGGCAGTTCATCTCAATGCCCGCTCCGGCAAACTCGTCGATGTATTTCAGCACCTCGCCCGCGTGCCTGTTCGTCATCATTTTCACACGCAGCTCCGGTTCCACGGTATGCACGGAAATGTTGATGGGCGAGATGTGCATTTTTTTGATACGCTCCACTTCGTGGGCGTTCAGGTTCGTCAGCGTGATATAATTGCCGAACAGAAAAGACAGACGCTCGTCGTCGTCCTTGAAATACAGCGTCTCCCGCAGGCCGCTGGGGAGCTGGTCGATGAAGCAGAACATGCATTTGTTGCGGCAGGAGTGCTTTTTGTCGATGAGGTAGCTCTCGAAAGCGCACCCCAGCGGCGCATATTCATCCTTTTCCACACAAACATATTCCAGCTTCGCGCCCCGCACCAGGGCCAGCTCCAGCTTCGGACCGGAGGAAAAGAACTCATAGTCCAGCATATCGTTGATCTCGTTGCCGTCGATGGACAGCAGCGTTGCGCCGGCAAGGCCCGCCTGCTCTGCAGGGGTACCCCTGTCCGCGCCCGTGATCTTTACCGCCATGTGCCCGCCTCCTTCTGCGGCAAAAATAAAAAGGAGAAGGATCGCTCCCTCTCCTTTTGCGGGAAGCTGATTACGCTTCCTTTTTGACGATTTCCTTGCCCTTGTAGTAGCCGCAATTGCCGCATACCTGGTGGGGAAGTTTGTATTCGCCGCACTGCGTGCACTTTGTCAGCGTGGGGGCGGTAAGCTTCCACACAGAGGAGCGCCGTTTATCACGTCTTGCCTTGGAAACCTTTCTCTTGGGTACTGCCACTATAAGCACCTCCTCATGATGTGAATCTAATCGTTGAGCAGTTGTTTCAATATAGAAAGCCTTTCGTCCACGGAACCGCTGGTTTCATGCCTGCAAGAGCATGGTTTTCGGTTGCCGCAAACCGGGCACAGCCCTGCACAATCGTCGCTGCAAAGCAGCACGGTGGGCACTTCGAGCACAAGCTCGGTGTACGCAAGCTCTCTTACGTCCAGCTTGCCGTCGGGCGTAAAGCTAAGCTCCGCATCCGGGTCGCTCAGATCCGCCTCGCGCACGCAATATGTCTTTATGACATGGAACCGCCGCGTACGTTCCTCCAGACACCGCGCACAGGCAAACGCCACATCCGCGGTGATATCCAGCGCGATCTCAAGCATCCGCCCCTGAAGCGTTGCAGTGATGCGCGCCTCCACCGTGCCCGGCACTGTATATCCCGGGAAATCTTCTTCGGAGAGATCCAGTTCCAGCGCTGCGGTGACAGGCTCGTCATACGTACCGAAAATCTTTTTGATGTCAAGCAGCATGATGAGCCTCCTCAAAGGTCGCCTAGTTATTATACCCATAATATGGGGGCTTGTCAAGACCATTTGCACAAAAACTTGCGTCGAATCTCACAGGAACAGGGGGCGCGGCCTGCCGCGCCCCCTGCCCTTGATGGCGTTTGTTCTTATGCGTATTTTTTGACGCTCTCAGGCAGGACGTCCATGTCCGCCGACACGGTGACAACGACTTTTACACCGTCGCCCGCAAGCACGTTCAGTTCGTCCAGCAGCTTGCCGAGGCCATCCAGATCGTGGTTGCCCAGCTTCAGCACGCCGTCCAGGTAGACCTCCACGATGTCGTAGTTGCCTGCCAGGATGCCGGCGATAAAGCCGTACAGCATGTCGTAACCGGAAATTTTATACTCGTCAACGTCGATCAGGCGCGCCGCGTGGTCAATATCATACGTGAGCTTCATGGATTTTTCAATGCATACAATATTGCCGGGGGTGGTTTTCGCGGAATCGTTGATCATGTCGATCATCTTTTTCGTTTTGCCGGAGCCTTTGCCACCAACAATCAATTGAATCATAGGAATAGCCTCCTTTATTTTAACACCGTCCGGTGTGATTAACGAAGTTTCGCCTCAAGCTCTGCTTTCTGGGCCTCGTAGCCGGGTTTGCCGAGCAGGGCGAACATGTTTTTCTTGTAGCTTTCCACGCCGGGCTGGTTAAAGGGGTTTACCCCAAGCATATAACCGCTGATGGCGCAGGCTTTCTCAAAGAAATAAATCAGATAGCCAAGGTCGGCCTCCGTCAGGCTGTCGACCTCCAGAATGATGTTGGGCACGCCGCCGTCGGTGTGGGCCAGAATGGTGCCCTCCATCGCCTTGCGGTTCACCACGCTCATATCCTGCCCGGCCAGGAAATCCAGGCCGTCGAAGTTGTCTGCGCTTTTTTCAATGTACAAATCGCGCTGAGGCTGTTTGATATCCACCACCGTCTCGAACATGATGCGCGCGCCGTCCTGCACGAACTGACCCATGGAATGCAGATCGGTGGAAAAAATAACGCTGGCGGGGAACAGGCCCTTCTGGTCCTTGCCCTCGCTCTCGCCGAAAAGCTGTTTGTACCACTCGTTCATCATCGTGAAGTTCGGCTCATAGCAAGCCATCAGTTCCACGCTCTTTCCCTTGCGGTACAGGATATTGCGCGCCGCAGCATAGCGGTAGCACTCATTCTGCGTGTTGCACACGGCCAGTTCCTCCCGTGCTTTGGCGGCGCCCGCCATCAGCGCGTCGATGTCGCAGCCCGCGGCGGCGATGGGCAGCAGGCCTACAGCCGTCAGCACCGAATAGCGGCCGCCCACATCGTCCGGCACAACGAATGTTTCGTAGCCCTCGTCTGCGGAAAGTTCTTTCAGCGTGCCGCGCGCCTTGTCCGTTGTGGCGTAGATACGGCCTTTCGCTCCGTCCTTACCGTACTTTTTCTCCAGCAGGGCCTTGAAGATGCGGAACGCCAGCGCCGGCTCGGTCGTGGTGCCGGATTTGGAAATGACGTTCACGGAAATATCCTTGCCTTCGCAGGCATCCAGCACGCTCTGCAGATAGGCGGGGCTGATGGAATTGCCCACATAAAAAATCTGCGGCGTTCCCTTGCAGGTGTTGTTGTAAAGCGTTCCCTTCAGTGCTTCAATGGCGGCGCGGGCGCCCAGATAGCTGCCGCCGATTCCGATGACGACGAGCACGTCGCTGTCGGACTGGATCTTTGCCGCAGCCTTTTTGATGCGGGCGAATTCTTCTTTATCATAATCCACCGGCAGATCCACCCAGCCCAGAAAATCGCTGCCGGGGCCGGTCTTGCCGTGCAACGTTTCGTGTGCCAGGCTGACCTGCGGGAAAATCGCGTCGAATTCATCGTCCGCGACGAATTTTGCAAGGTGTCTGCCATTCATTTTGACACTCATTGAAAGCGCCTCCAACCATTCGTTTGATATATACTAAATATATAGGATAGGGCGGCGGGTGTCAAGCCGATATTGTGTATTTTCTACAATGTAAACAGCGCTTTTGTAAGAAGTGACAAGGCCGTGCCCCAGTCCATCTGCGGTACTTCGCTGCGGGTGGTGACGGGATATTCACCCAGTATTTCTTCCCCCGCCTTCAGCGTTACGGAAGCCACCTGCGTGCCTGCCGCCACAGGTGCGTCCAGCTTTTCCGGAAGCACAACGGCCGCCGTCAGCGTCTGGCCCTCGCCTTTTTTCAGCAGCATCTTTTCCGGCACGGTGTAATCCAGCGCCACCTGCTGTTCCACGCCGCCCGTCACACGCAGCGTGTCCGCACGCCCGGCGATCTGGGGAAATGCGCCGGCTTCAAACGTGGCGAAGCCATAATCCAGCATTGCCGTGGCGGATGCAAAACGCTCCTTGCTGGAGGGAGAGCCCAGCACCACGGCCAGCAGGCCCATACCGCCCCGTACCGCGCTGGCCGAGATGCACACGCCCGCGCCGTTGGTGGTGCCCGTTTTGAGGCCTGTGATCCCCGCATAGCTCTTGAGCATTTTGTTGGTGTTGGTGAGCTGCGTCTCGCCGCCCCGCAGCGTATCCATCCAGATTCCGGAATATTCCAGTATTTTGGGATGGCGCAGCAGCGCCAGAGACATGACGGCCACGTCCCGCGCGCTGGAATAATGCCCCTCGGCGTCGAGGCCGCAGGCGTTTACAAAACGGGTATGCGTCATGCCCAGCTCCGCCGCGCGGGCGTTCATCATTTCGGCGAACACCGGCTCGGAGCCGCCCACAAATTCCGCCACGGCAACGGCCGCGTCGTTGGCGCTGCACACGCAGATGGCCTTGATAAGCTCATCCAGAGTGAATTGCTCGCCCGGCTCCAGCCAGATCTGGCTGCCGCCCATATTAAAAGCATGCTCACTGATGGGCACGATATCCGTCATGGAAATCTTCCCCGCCTCCACCGCCTCCAGTGTGAGCAGCAGCGTCATGATCTTGGTGATAGACGCCATGGGCACCTCGGCGTCCGGCTCTTTTTCATACAGGATGTCGCCGGTGTCGATGGAAATGAGGATCGCGTTGCGGCACGGGATATCCAACTGCGGTTTTGCAAAGCGCGGGTTTTCCTGCACCGACGTGGCAATGGTCTCGTGCGGGTTGGCCGCGCCCGTCCCCGCGGCGCTGTCCTGTTGTGCGGCGTCTGCGCCGGGCAGCGTTGTTTCCTCCTGTGCGCCGTCCTGCGCGGATACTGCTGCGGGCAGATCCTCGGGCGGCTCCTCCGCTGTGGCCAGCGCCGCAGGGGCAAAGCACGAAAAGGCAAGCGCGGCCAGCAAAACGACTGCCGGCAGCCGCATCCCATTTTTCCGTTCCATCATAACCATCCTCCTCAGTTTCGCGGTCTTTCAATCATCTATATGAAACATGTGCGCCCCGCATGCGTGGATGTCCGCACTGCTCTTGTGATTTCGGCGCGGTTTTTGTATAATAGCTTCATGACCGCCGCTCCAAAACGCCGGGAAACCGCCCTGCGTTTCGGACGCGGCCTGATCTGAGGTGAAATTTTGAAGGTTGCATTTTATACGCTGGGCTGCAAGGTGAACCAGAACGAAACGGGCGCGCTGGCCCAGCTTTTTTATGAAAACGGCTTCGAGCCCGCGCCGGACGGCGGGGAAGCGGACGTGTACATCGTGAACAGCTGCACCGTGACGGCGGGCGGCGACAAAAAAAGCCGCCAGTGGCTGCGCCGCGCCAAGCGGCGGAACCCCGGCGCGGTGACCGTGCTGACGGGTTGCTTTCCTCAGGCCTTTCCCGGGGAAGCGCTGGCTGTGGAAGAAGCGGACATCATCACAGGCTCCGGCGCGCGCCGCCGCGTGCTGGACAACGTGCTGCGCTTTTTGCAGGAGGGCGGCCGTATTGTGGACATTGCGCCCCATGAAAAATCCGAACGCTTCGAGGAGCTTCCCATGGAACGTCTGGAGGGGCATACCCGTGCCTTCATGAAAATAGAGGACGGCTGCAACCGGCGCTGTGCCTACTGTGTCATTCCGCGCGCCCGGGGCAGCGTGCGCAGCCGCGCCGAGGAAAGCATCCTCGGCGAGCTGGCCGCACTGGCAAAGGGCGGATACGCCGAAGTGGTGTTTTCCGGCATCAACCTCTCCAGCTACGGCCGGGACACCGGAACAGACCTGGCCGAGATCGTGGAAAAGGCGGCGCAGGTGCCGGGCATCCGCCGCATTCGCCTGGGGAGCCTGGAGCCTGACCTTATGACGGAAGAAATGATCGCCCGCATGGCACGCGTTCCGGCTTTGTGCCCTCAATTCCACCTTTCGCTGCAAAGCGGCTGCGACGCCACGCTGCGGCGCATGCGCCGCATTTACGACACCGCGGGCTACCGCGCAGTGGTGGAAAAGCTGCGGGCCGCGTTCCCGGGCGCGTCTTTCACCACGGACGTCATCGTGGGATTCCCCGGCGAGACCGAGACGGATTTTGAGGAGAGCGCGGCCTTTGTCCGTGAGATCGGCTTTTTGAAGGTGCATGTGTTCAGTTTTTCCCGCCGGGCCGGCACGCCCGCTTACGATATGCCGGACCAGATAGACGAAGCAGAAAAAGCGCGCCGCAGCCACCGGCTGCAGGCCGAGGCGGACGCTGTGCGCGCCCGGGTCATCGCCGGAATGGCGGGACGCCCTGTCGAGGTGCTGCTGGAAAAGCCGGTGAACAACACGCTGTTCACCGGGTACACCCGGGAGTATGTCCCCGTCCTGCTGAAGGCCCCCGGGCACAGACAGGGCGGCATCGTGCACGCGGTGCTGGGCGCGTTCGACGGCACGCGCTGCGCCGCAGCTCTGGCCGAATGAGCGCCGCCGTTTTCAATCAAAATGCCGCAGCCCCGTCCCGCGCATTTCGGGCGGGGCTTTTCTGTGCCCGTGAATACTGAAGATCTGTGAAAAAATGTGGAAATCCCCCGCGCTTGCTTGTGTGTCGCCGTTTTTTGTATTATGTTAAAAGGAAGGCCCCCGCGCCGCACTGCGGCGGACGGACGGCCACGGAAAGGAGGGTGCGCGGCATGCGCGCCGGAATAAAATCCATTCTGCTCATACTGGCCTGTGCCGTGCTGTTCGGCGCCGGGTTTCGTCCCCGCCCCCTGCCCGCCGCCGCTTATGCCGCGACGGGATATTCCTTCGCAGGAGCATTGCGCGCCTGGAAAGAATCTCTGGGTCCGCCTCTGCCGGAGGCCGTTCTGCTGGACGTCCCCGTTGTTTACCAGTGGCCCGAAATGCCCAACGGCTGCGAAGCCACCGCGCTGACAATGCTGCTGCAATATTATGGATTTGCCGCCGATAAGCTCTCCGTTGCATACGATTATATCCCCCGCTCGGACTTCACCTACACCTGGTTTTCCACCTACGGGCCGGACCCTGCCTCCGCCTACGCAGGCGATCCGGCGCTGTTCGGCTTTTACTGCCTGGCCCCTGCCGTGGCCGAAGGAGCAAACCGTTATCTTGCGGAACAGGACAGCACGCTGCGCGCGGTGGATATCAGCGGCGCGGACGGTTACGTGCTCCGAAGGAGCATCGCTCAGGGACGGCCGGTGGTGGTCTGGGCGACCATCGGCTTTGAGCCCTTGGTGTACAGCGATTATTCCTGGCGGCTGTATTCAGACAGCTCCGTCTACCATCCCTACAAAAACCTGCACTGTCTTGTGGTATGCGGCTACGACGCGGACTATTTTTATATCCGCGATCCGTTATACGGCGCGCTGCAGATCGAATGCGGCACCTTCCTGCTGCGCTACGCGGAAATGGAACGCCGTGCAGTCGTGCTCAGCGAAGCGCCGCCGGATGCGTCCGCTCTGTATCCGGGAGGTGCAAGGCTCTCGTAAGCCCCACTGTAAAAACAAAAAACGAAAAGCGTCCGGCTGCTTTGACGGAACACCGCCAAAGCAGCCGGACGCTTGATTTTCCAGCGCTGCAAATAAAACCTTTTCCTGATGTCTACAGCCCCGGGACAGCCCGCATGCCCGAAACCGCCATCCGGCCGCTTCACTTCATTCCGCGTCCAACGCAGGTTCCCCTACGGCCAAAGGAGGCGTTTCGCCGCGTTCCAAAGCAAGCATAGCTGCTTCGGCCCGCAGCTGCAGATCCCGCGCGGCCTGTTTTTTCGGCAGCGATGCATCCGCGTACAGCGGCGCGCCGATGCGCAGCGTAAAACAGGGCTTTTTGCGCCACGCCCAAAGGCCACGGGCCGGACGCCGGCACAGCATCATGGGCACCACCGGACAGCCTGCACGCACCGCGGTGGCAAACGCACCCGGATGGAACGCCCGCAGGCCTTCATGGTACGGCACCAGCATGCCCTCCGGGTAAAAATGCACGAAAGCGCCGCCGCGGATACGCGCTTCCATGCCGCGCTCCAGCGCCGCCATTCCGTGGATATCATCCGGCAGCGGCACGCCTCCGCAGAAGCGGATGAGCCAGCCTGTAAATGGCTTTTGCAGGTTGGACGCCAAGCTGATAAACCACAGCCTGTAGGGAAACAGCGCCACCTTTGCCATGGTGCAATCCAGCGGATGAACATGGTTCATTATGCTGACCGCACCGCCCTGCACGGCGTCGAGATTTTCCCGGCCTTCGATCCTGGCGCCCAGCCAAAGGCGGTCCAGCAGCCACAGGATGGGAGAAAGCAGCGTGGTGAACAGCCAGAACAACAGCGTGCGCACTGTACCGCCCTGACAGAAATTGCGCCGGATGGCCTCGCAGCTGGGGCTTGTGCAGCGCCGCCAGCGGCTGAGGGGCACCTTGCGGTAGCCTTTGCGCCGCTTGTCCCGGATCGCCGAGGCGTACATCTCCTCGGCGCGGGCCACACAGGCTTCCACACGATTCTCATCCTGCCGGAGCGCGTACTGTTCGGCATAAGCGCGTTTTTCCTCCGGATGCTCCACCCAGTAATCGATCCTGCGCGCAAGATCATCCGCGTCGCCCGCACGGAACAGGCTCTCCGCGCACAGCGCGAACTGGCCGGTGGCGGAAAGCGGCGAATCCGAGATGACCGGCACCAGCCCGCAGGCCAGCGCCTCCATACAGCTGATACCCTCGATCTCGGCGTCGGAGGCATGGACGTAAAGGTCGCACATATTGATGAGCCGGCGCAGCTCGTCCTGGCCGTAGAAGCCGAACACGGGCGGATGCGCCAGCCCCGCGGCAAGCTTGCGGTATGCCTTTTCCTTAGGGCCCTTGCCCGCAAATACCAGCTGGAGCCTGTCTGCATATTTGCTGCGTTTCGCAGCCTCTATGATCAGATCCTGCCGTTTTTCGCCGGAAAGGCGGCCGATCATCAAAATCGTGAACCTTCCCTCCAGCTCCGGTGCGCGCGGCACCTGCGCGGGACGAAACGCGTCCGCAACACCGTTGGAGATGACCCACAGCTTCGCGCCGTAGCCATGGCTCTCCAGCTGCCGGGCGATAAAAGCGCTGGGACAGTGGATATGGTCGAACCGGTTGTAAAACACCTTGTAGAACCACCAGTACAGGAAATCATTCACGCGCCTGTTTTTGCCCAAAAAAATGCTGGAGGTGATATTCTCCGGCTGCACGTGAAAGGCCGCTACTGTGGGAATGCCCATCTGGCGGGCCAGTTCCTCTCCCCTGCGGCAAAAGCGGAACGGCATATAAAAGTGCACGATATCGGCGTCCTTGAAGGCCGTGTAATATGCCTCTTCATCGGGCTTCGCAAAGCACATGCCCTGGCTTTCGATGAGCTTCTGGAACACCGGGATACGGTGCACCGGAGCGCATATCTTGCCCTCGCACGGCGCGCCGCCCGCAAGAATGACAACCTCGTGCCCGCGCCTGCGCAACTGGCCCGCAAAGCGCCGCGCCGTCACAGTGGTGCCGTTGTTTGAATCGTCGAACTGGTCGATCACCAAAACAATTTTCATTCAGAGCCTCCATTGCCCGGGGCGTTTTTACGCTCCAATATCTGCTGCAAAAGCAGTGCGGCGCGCGCTTTGCGCCGCTTTGTTTCCTCCGGCGCGGCACTCCATACGCCATCCCTCTGCTCCAGCACATCCCCCTGCGCCGCACCGGGCGGCAGGTCTGCCGCAGGCACGAACGCACTGCCGCCCGCGTCATCCACCAGACGCGCCGTTCCGTTTTCCAACGCGTCCACAGAATAATACATCACGCCGCCTCCTGTCTGCTTACGGCCATCTGCAAGATCCCCGCCTTGTCTACATACGCAATGATTGTTCCCTCCGTATCGGTCCGGTAGACCTGCGCCCCCACATTTGCAAACGCGGCCAGCGCCTCGTTGTGGGGATGTCCGTAGGAATTGCCCGCTCCGCAGGAGACCACAACGGCCTGCGGGCGCACCGCATCCAGAAATGCCTGGGTATTGGACGTGGACGAGCCGTGATGCGCCGCTTTGAAAACATCCGCATGTACATCCGCGCCGCTTGCCAGCACCGCGTCCTCCACGGCCTTTTCGCCGTCGCCGCTGGACAGGCAGCGCAGGCCCGGCGCCTCAAACAGCGTCACCAGAGAGATATCGTTGAGATTTTCCGCGGCCACACCGTCGCCCAGCACCGTGAGCGTCCCTTCTCCCAGCGGGAACACATCTCCCGCGCGGGCCGTCACAGTGGGGATCTGCTTTTCCCGGATGGCGTCCAGCAGATTCAGGAAGGTGGATGTAGTGGGCATCGGCGCTTTTGCAAAATCCGGCAGCACGGCCCTGTCCACAGGGAACGCATCCAGCACGGCCTGCATGCCGCCTATATGGTCCGCATGGGGATGCGTCATCACCAGCAGGTCCAGCTTTGCAACGCCTGCGGCCTGCAAGTACGCCATCAGCCCGTCCGCTGCTTCCCGCTCGCCTGCGTCAATGAGTGCGAATGCGCCGTTCTGTTCCAGCAGAACAGCGTCTCCCTGCCCCACGTCGATAAAATGTACTTTTGTAGCCGCGCCCGCCGCTTCCTCCGGCAGATGCGGCACGGGCGCTGCTACGCCGAACCAGCTGTACAGCTGCTGCCAGGTGGGCAGCGCACCGCCGTTTTCCTCACTGAGGCTGATAACGGCTGCCAACAGCACCAGCACCGCGACAATGCCGCACAGCACCGCCGTCAGCGCTTTTTCAAATTTTTCCTTCCGCTGTTTTTTCTTTCTCCTGCTTGCCGCCATGTGCCTGCTCCTTTATCTGGTCTGCCTGCCGTGCGCGCGCCGTTTGTGCTGCCGCCATGCCGCTGCACACCGCCCGCAGGCTGCGGGCGCGCCGCGCTGCACGGCCGTGTGCCCGCGCTTTTCCCAGCCCCGCGCCCGCCGCACAAAAGCGGGATCAGGTCCTCCCGATGAGCCAGCTGCAGCGCCTTGCGCACCCGCGGCGTGTTCTGCGGCTCGTAATATTGCAGCAGCGCGCGCTGCATGGCTTTTTCCTCCGGCGTTTTCGCCACATACACCGGCTTGAGCGTGTACGGGTCCAGCCCGGTGTAGAACATGCAGGTGGACACCGTGCCCGGCGTGGGATAAAAATCCTGCACCTGCTCCGGCCTGATGTTGTTTTTATACAGATATTCAGCCAGCGTCACCGCGTCCCGCAGTGTACTTCCCGGATGGCTGCTCATCAGGTAGGGCACCAGATATTGTTTCTTTCCCGCCTGCTTCGTCAGCTCATAGAACCGCTTGGAAAATTTGTTGTACACCTCGATGGGCGGCTTTCCCATATAACGCAGCGTATCCGGCGCGCAGTGCTCGGGCGCCACCTTCAGCTGCCCGCTCACATGATGCTCCACCAGCTCTTTGAAAAAGCTCTCGTCTTTATCGCGAATGAGGTAATCGTAGCGGATGCCGCTGCGGATGAACACCTTTTTCACACCCGGCAGTGCGCGCAGCCTGCGCAGGATGCCCAGATATTCCCTGTGGTCCACGATGATCTTGCCGCAGGGCTGCGGCGCCAGGCAGTGCTTGCCGCCCGCGCACATCCCGTTTTTCATCTGCTCTTTGCAGCTGGGCAGGCGGAAGTTTGCAGTGGGGCCGCCCACGTCATGAATGTACCCCTTGAAACCCGGCGCATGCGTCATGGCCTCGGCCTCGCGCACCACGCTGTCCGCGCTGCGCGAGGTGACCCTGCGCCCCTGATGGAGCTGGATGGCGCAGAAATTACAGCCGCCGAAGCAGCCGCGGTTATGGATGATGGAAAATTCCACCTCTTCAATGGCAGGCACGCCGCCCAGCGCTTCGTAGGAGGGATGATAGCGCCGCGTAAAGGGAAGCGCATACACGGCGTCCAGCTCCCGCCGGGTGAGCGGCGCCGCCGGGATGTTCTGCACCAGATACCGCTCCGATTGTTTTTGCACCACGGGCTTGCCCGAGACAACGTCCTGGTTGTCCATCTGGATGCGGCAGGCTCTGGCATATGCCGTCTTGTCCGCGCGCACTTTGGCAAAAGAGGCGCACTCCACATAAGACGCGGGCAGACCGGCGAAATCCGTCAGATAACAGGTCCCCGCAACGCCGGTGATCTCCTCCACCGGCTCCCCGGCCGCCAGTCTCCGTGCAATCTCCGCCGTCTGGCGTTCCCCCATGCCGAAGGAAACGATATCCGCCCCGCTGCTCTCGACGATGCTGGGCAGCACATCATCCAGCCAATAGTCGTAGTGGGCAAAGCGGCGAAGCGACGCCTCCAACCCTCCCAGAATGACCGGAAGATCCGGGTAAGCCTGCTTTGCCAGCTGCGTGTAAACGGTGGCGCTGCGGTCCGGCCGCTTGCCTGCCGCACCGCCCGGTGTGTATTCGTCCTGGGCGCGGCGGATCTTTGCCACCGAATAGTGCGCCACCATACTGTCCACATTGCCGCCGCCGATGAAAAACCCGTAGCGGGGACGGCCGAACTCCTTCATGCTTTCGCAGGTGGTGAAATCCGGCTGGGAAAGAACGCCCACGCGGTAACCCTCGGCCTCCAGCAGACGCGAAATAATGGCCGCGCCGAAGCTGGGGTGGTCCACATAGGCGTCCCCCGTTACCAGCACGAAATCCACGTCCCGCCATCCCCTGGCAAGCATATCGGCTTTGCAGACAGGCAGAAACTCCTCCGCAGCCGGATTTTTTGTATTCTCACTCATAAAACGATCCTTTTCCGTTTCCGTATTCACTGTGCCTTCCAAAATCCCGGCGGACAAAACCGCAAATGCAGGGCGGACCAGTCCGCCCTGCATCCGGTATCTCCTGTCAGACCTCCGGCGTCGAATCCGACGCCTGCTGCATCGTCATCTCGATCCACTGCTGGCGGGTGATGAGCACCTGCCGCGGCTTCGAGCCTTCGTACGGGCCGATGATGTGCAGCTGTTCCATCTCGTCCATGATGCGGGCCGCCCGGGCGTAGCCCAGCTTGCAGCGCCGCTGCAAAAGACTTGTAGACGCCTGTCCCGCGTCGATAACGACCTCCACGGCTGTTTTGAGCATCGGGTCCTGGCTGTCGTCCTCGTCCCCGCTGTCGCCCGCGCCCTTTTCAGGTACCGCGCGCTTGTCCATCTCCTGGATCATCTCCTCGCTGTAATCAGCGGAAGAGTGCTTTTTGATGAAGTTCAGCACGTCGCTGATCTCTTCGTCGCGCACATAAGTCCCCTGGATGCGGACGGGCTTGCTTGCGCCGACAGGCATGAACAGCATGTCGCCCATGCCCAGCAGCTTTTCCGCGCCGCCCGCGTCCAGAATGGTGCGGCTGTCGATCTGGCTGCTGACGGCGAAAGCGATGCGGCTGGGGATATTGGCCTTGATAAGGCCCGTGATGACGTCCACCGAGGGGCGCTGCGTGGCCACGATAAGGTGCATGCCCGCCGCACGCGCTTTCTGGGCAATGCGGCAGATATAGTCCTCCACTTCCTTGCCGGCCACCATCATCAGGTCGGCCAGCTCATCGATGACGATGGCGATGTAGGGCAGCTTCTCCATGCCCTCCGTCTCTGCGGCCATGCGGTTATAGCTCTTGATGTCGCGCACGTTGGTCTCCGCGAACAGGTGGTAACGCTTTTCCATTTCGCCCACGGCCGCGCCAAGCGCGCCCGCAGCCTTCCGCGGTTCGGTGACGACGGGCATCAGCAGGTGCGGGATGCCGTTATACTCGGCCAGCTCCACCACCTTGGGGTCGATCATAATGAGTTTCAGATCCTCAGGAGAGGATTTGTACAAAAAGCTCATAACAATGGCGTTGATGCACACGGATTTGCCGCTGCCCGTGCTGCCTGCGATGAGCAGATGCGGCATCTTGGTCAGGTCCGCCACCTGGCATGCGCCCGCAATGTCTTTACCCAAGGCCAGCGTAAGCGGCGAAGCGCTTTTGGTGAATACGGGCGATTCCAGAATGCTGCGGATGCTGACGGATGTGGAGTTGCGGTTGGGCACCTCGATCCCCACGGCCGCCTTGCCCGGGATGGGCGCTTCGATGCGAACGCCCGCCGTAGCAAGGTTGAGCGCGATGTCGTCCGCCAGGCCCGTGATGCGGCTGATCTTTACGCCCGCAAGAGGCTGCAGCTCGTACCGGGTGACAGACGGCCCGCGGCTGATATCCATCATACGCGTCTGTACGCCGAAGCTGGACAGTGTTTTCACCAGCAGATCCGCGTTGTGTGTCAGCTCCTCTTCCACGCCCTTTTCATCCGTGGGCTGCTGCTTGCGGAAAAGGCTCAGAGGCGGATAAGCGTAGCCCGTCTCGCCTTCGCCCGCGGCGGGCGCTATGGTAAGCTGGTCGTTGGCATCCACCACAAGCTCCGGCGCGGGGCCCGCCGCCTTTTTCACAAGGCTCGCCAGCGCGTCTTCCGCGCTCTCCTGCACAGGGGGCTCCTGCTGCGGCTGCACGGGCGCGGAGGCTTCTTCCTCCTGCGGTACAGTGCGGCTGCCCGCCGCGGCGGTGTACCCCCCGGGCGCGGCCGCCGCAGGAGCGGACGGCGCGGGGACGCCCGCGGGCGCCGCCGTGCGTGGCTGACGCGGTTTGCCGGGATACATGCCGAAGGTCCCGCCGGGACCAATGACAGGCTTCTCGTCCTCTTTCAGTTCAGTACTGCTGACAGCCTCGCCGCCAATGTCGATATCAATGGCCGCACGGCGTTTGCGTCCGCTGCGCGCGGCTTCGTAGGCCGCTGCATCCATGTCGAAGGGCGGGACATCGTCCCCGGCGGGCAGCGGATGCCGCCGCGCTTCTTCCTCAGCCGCAAGGCGGGCCTGCTCGGCCTCCTGTGCGCGCGCTTCGCGCAGCTGGGCACGTGCATCGGCGCGCCGGTCCATGGAATCCTTCATGCGGCCCGCATGGCCGGAGAAGAAGTACCAGATATCCGCAGGCGTGACGCCTGTGAACAGCATCAGACCCATCAGCATGAAGATCACAATGAGGATATTTGCCCCCGGGCGGCCGCACAGCAGCAGCAGCGTCCAGCCGAACACCGCGCCCAGCATGCCGCCGCCGAGCCCCCATTCCGACGCGCCGGTGCTGCGCAGCACCGCCATGCCCTCCCAGAAGCCCAGGCCCGTGAGGTCTGTTTTTGAAAAAATAAGGAACGTGCCGCACACCAGCATCAGCACCAGAAGCGCCTTTGCCAGCTTGCCTTTCACCGGGCGCTCACAGGCCACCAATACGGCAATGTACAAAAGCATGGGCGCCAGCACATAACTGCCCACGCCGAACACGCCGAACAGGATGTTCGTGCGCACCCAGTTCCACACCGACGCGCCCGGGACCACGATCAGCGCGAACACCAGCACGCCGATGCCAAACAGAAGGATGCTCCACCTGGCGTTCATATCGGGCTTCGGCTTCGCACGCCGCCTGCCCCCGCGCTGGCCGGAGCCGCGCGTATTCGTCTTTGTATTTGTTTTTCTTGCCCTGTTTGTCGATGCCATAGCTTGTCCGATACCCCTGTATGTACCCGGCGCGGCCCAAACGCCCCGCCGGATGGATTTTTTCATGCGCCGCACGCATGGCTTTTGCGCATTTTTGCACACTGATACTTGTACATTGTACCACCAAACGCTCCGCTTGTACAGTTGGAACCGTTGCGGCTGCATGCTTTTGCACGCCCTTGCGGCAGGCCCGCACGGGTCTTGGCATCATTTCCCGGCACTGTGCGCGCGCGGCGCACGGCGCGGCTTTCCTCCGGCTTTCCGCTGCTCCGGCGCGCCGTCGCGCGGGGCTTCGATGGCGCGGTACAAATAATGCAGCGCGTCGCCCAAACCGCCCAGCTCATCGATGAGGCCTTCCGCCACAGCTGTTTCTCCATCCACCACGCTGCCCATGTCCATCACCAGCTCACCCGTGTGCATCATCAATTCGGTGAAACGCGTCTCGCTGATATGGGAATGGCCCGCCACAAAGCCCGTAATGCGCTGCTGCATCTGCTCGAAATAGCGCATGGTCTGGGGCACCCCCAGCACCAGGCCCGAGTGACGCACCGGGTGCACCGTCATGGTGGCCGTGGGCACGATGAAGCTGCGCCGTGCCGATACAGCAAGCGGAATGCCGATGGAATGCCCGCCGCCCAGCACCAGCGTGGCGCTGGGCTTCGTGATGCCGCTGATGAGCTCCGCCAGCGCCAGGCCCGCCTCCACATCGCCGCCCACCGTGTTCAGGATGACGAGCAGCCCCTCCACTTCCGGGTCTTCTTCAATGGAAACGAGCTGTGGAATGACATGCTCGTACTTGGTGGTCTTTTGCGTCTGAGGCGCGATGGAATGTCCCTCGATCTGCCCGATGACCGTCAGGCAATGGATGGCATGCCTTCCCTTTGTGCGCAGCACAGAGCCTGTCTCCAGTATATAATCCTTTTCAAAGCGTGCTTTGTCGGTTTCCGCCTCTGTTTCCTCGCTGTCCTGCGGCTGCGCTTTTGTTTTCGTATCGCTGTTCATGGTCTCCCGCCTTTCGCTTTTTCCCTTATGTTTCCCTGCCGCGCCGTGTTTTATCGCCTTTCCGCGCAAAAATAGTAATGCATTTTATTTTTGCCTTACACGGTGCGGCGCACCCGTTTTTCACAGCCGTTTCATTGACAATAACTTATCAAACAGGTATTATAAATAAGTATATAACCATACTGTGCATATGCGCCCGCGCGGCGGGCGGCAGCGCAGGAAAACTGGAGAGGGGTTTTGGAATGGGACAGACCATCGCACAGAAGATCATCGCCGCACACCTCGTTGACGGCAAAATGGAGCCGGGCTGCGAGGTGGGCCTGCGCATCGACCAGACACTCACACAGGACGCCACGGGCACCATGGCATATCTGGAATATGAGGCCATGGGGATCCCCCGTGTGCGCACGGAGCTTTCCGTCGCTTATATCGACCACAACACGCTGCAAAGCGGCTTTATGAACGCCGACGACCACCGTTTCATCCGCACCATCGCCAAAAAGATCGGCGTGCGCTACTCCCGCCCGGGCAACGGCATCTGCCATCAGGTGCATCTGGAACGCTTCGCCAAACCCGGCAAAACGCTCATCGGCTCCGACAGCCACACGCCTACGGCGGGCGGCATCGGCAGCCTTGCCATGGGTGCGGGCGGTCTGGACGTGGCCGTGGCCATGGGCGGCGGCGCGTATTATATCCCCTATCCAAAAGCGACGCTGGTAAAGCTTTCCGGCGCGCTGCGCCCCATGGTGAGCGCCAAGGACGTCATCCTTGAGGTGCTGCGTGTGATGAGCGTAAAGGGCGGTGTGGGCAAGATCGTGGAATACGGCGGCGAGGGCGTGAAAAACCTGACGGTACCCCAGCGCGCCACCATCACCAATATGGGCGCGGAGCTGGGCGCGACAACCTCCATTTTTCCAAGCGACGAAGTCACCCATGCCTTTCTGAAGGCGCAGGGGCGCGAAGAGGATTATATGCCGCTGGCCGCCGACGCGGACGCCGTGTACGACGAGGTCATTGAGATCGACCTTTCCACGCTGGAGCCTCTGGCCGCGTGCCCGCACAGCCCGGACAATGTGAAGCCCGTGCGCAGCCTTTCCATGACGAAGGTAGACCAGGTGTGCATCGGCAGCTGCACCAACTCCAGCTATTCGGATCTGATGACCGTGGCCGAGATCCTGAAGGGCAAAACGGTATCTCCCGAAGTGAGCCTTGCCATTGCGCCGGGCAGCCGCCAGGTGCTGGCAATGCTGAGCGCGAACGGCGCGCTCACCGCCCTGCTGGACGCGGGCGCGCGCATTCTGGAAAGCGCCTGCGGCCCCTGCATCGGCATGGGCCAAAGCCCCAACTCCGCGGGCGTTTCCCTGCGCACGTTCAACCGCAACTTCGAGGGCCGCAGCGGAACGCGGGACGCCGGCGTATACCTTGTAAGCCCTGAAACGGCGGCTGTGAGCTGCCTGACGGGGTATATCACCGACCCCACCTCCGTGCCTGCGACCGCGCCCGTCGCCATGCCGGAGGCCTTTCCCATCAACGACAACATGGTGGATCTGCCCGCCTCTGAGGACGAATATGAAAGCGTCGAGGTGCTGCGCGGGCCGAATATCAAGCCCCTGCCCGTGGCGCAGCCTCTGACAGACACAATGGAGCTGCCCTGCCTGCTGAAGGTGGGCGACAATATCACCACGGACCATATCATGCCCGCCGGCAGCAAGATCCTGCCTTACCGCAGCAATATCCCGCATCTGGCAAACTACTGCTTTGAAGTGTGCGACCCCGAATTCCCCGCGCGCGCCATGGCGGCAGAGGGCGGCTTTATCGTGGGAGGCGCCAACTATGGCCAGGGCTCCAGCCGTGAACACGCGGCGCTGGTGCCGCTGTATCTGGGCATCCGCGCGGTCGTCACCGTCAGCTTTGCGCGCATCCATAAGGCGAACCTGGTGAACGCGGGCATCCTGCCGCTGGAATTCGAGAATGCCGCAGATTATGAAAAGATCTCCCTGGGAGACACGCTGGAGCTTTCCGGCGTGATCGCGGGCATCGAAAACGGCGCGGTAACGCTGACGAACAAGACCACGGGCTGCGTCATCCCCCTGCGCTGCGACATCAGCGCGCGCCAGGCGCAGATCATCCGCGCGGGAGGCCTTTTGAACTACACCCGCGAAAAAAACCGGTAAACACCGGCATTTCCGCGCCGCGCCGCCTTTCGCGGCATGTGCGGCGACAAAAAATAAACGACAACGGAGGCACGCAAATTGGAAAACATCACTGCTGCAAAAGAAAAATTCGGCGCGCTGATCGAGGCGCAGAAAAAACGGGTGGCCGCCATGCGGGCACAGGGAGATTTTGTGGATTACGCGGCACTGCCGCAGATCGTCATTGGCGTATGCGGCGGCGACGGCATCGGCCCGACCATTACCCATGAAGCCGAGCGCGTGCTGCGCTTTCTTTTGAAAGACGAGGTGGAAAGGGGCAAGGTGGCGTTCAAGGAGATCGACGGCCTGACCATCGAGAACCGCGCCGCCCACATGAAGGCCATCCCCGACGACGTGCTGGCCGAACTGAAGGCATGCCACGTCATCCTGAAAGGGCCTACCACCACCCCCCGCGCAGGCGACGAATGGCCCAACATCGAAAGCGCCAACGTTGCCATGCGCAAAGAGCTGGATCTGTTCGCCAACGTACGGCCCGTGAAGGTGCCCGAGGAAGGCATCGACTGGACGTTCTTCCGTGAGAACACCGAGGGCGCGTACACCCTGGGCAGCTGCGGCTTCGAGACCGAGGACGGCATCTCTGTGGATTTCACCATCACTACCACTGACGGCACGCAGCGCATTGCAGAGCTCGCGTATGATTTTGCCAGGAAAAACCACAAAACCCGCGTGTCCATCGTTACCAAAGCCAACATCATCAAGGCCACGGACGGCAAGTTTTTGAAGCTCTGCCAGGCCGTGGGGGAAAAATACCCTGAAATCACCACGGACGACTGGTATATCGACATCATGACGGCCAAGCTGGTGGACAAAAAGCGCCGCACCGATTTTCAGGTGTTCGTGCTGCCCAACCTGTACGGCGACATCATCACTGACGAAGCGGCCGAATTCCAGGGCGGCGTAGGCACGGCGGGCAGCGGCAACATCGGCAAGCGCTACGCCATGTTTGAGGCCATTCACGGCTCGGCGCCGCGCATGGTGAAGGAGGGACGCGCCCAGTACGCAGACCCGTGCAGCATGCTGCGCGCCAGCGTGATGCTGCTGTCCCACATCGGATACCAGGCCCAGGCGGACAAGCTCACCGCCGCGCTGGACAAATGCATGTTCACGGAAAAGGCGCTCACCGTCACGGGCCGCGACACCGGCTGCACCTGCACCGAGTTCGGCGATTACGTGATGCGCACCATCGAGACCCTTTAATTTAGACGAAAAGAAGTTGGTGAAGACAATGGCGGCGCAAAACCAGAATAAAGTCTCCCTTCCCGTCATCAAGCGGCTGCCGAAATACTACCGCTATATTTCGGACATGCACAACAACGGCATCGTGAAGGTGTCTTCCAGTGAGCTTGCCCGAATGATGGGCACCACAGCCTCACAGGTCCGGCAGGATTTCAACTGCTTCGGCGGTTTCGGCCAACAGGGCATCGGCTACCATGTGGATGTGCTGCTCAGCGAGATATCCAAGCTGCTGTTCAGTGAAAAGAATCTCAACGCAGTGCTCATCGGTACAGGCCGTCTGGGCCGCGCCATATCCGGCTATCTTTCCGCCGAGGCCCGGGGCTATCACCTGATGGCCGCATTCGACAAAAGCCCGGACGAGATCGGCCGGGAGCTGCAGTGCGGCGTGATGGTGCAGGACGTGGCCGAGCTGGCCGCTTTCTGCGCCGCACACCACCCGGACGTAGCGGTGCTTTGCATCCCGCGCGCGGGCGCGAAGGCCGTAGCCCCCACGCTGGTGGAGGCCGGTGTAAAGGGCTACTGGAACTTCAGCCACTACGACCTCTCGGTGGACTACGAGGGTATCACGGTGGAGAACGTCCACCTGGGTGACAGCCTGATGAGCCTGGGCTACCGTGTGCGCAACGATTAAAACGACAGGATAGGGACGGTCTTACCAAATGGCAAAGCTATATTTCCGATACGGCGCCATGAACAGCGGCAAGAGCACCGCGCTGATGCAGGTAGCCTACAACTACGAAGAGCGCGGCATGCGCGTGCTTATCATGAAGCCCTCCATAGATACCAAAGGCGGCGAAAAGCTGATGTCCCGCCTGGGTGTGGAGCGGCGTGTTGACATCGCGGTGCGGCCGGATATGGACCCGTTGGCGCTGGTGCGCGCGGATATTGCAAAAAACGGGCCTCTTGCCTGCGTTCTGACGGACGAAAGCCAGTTTTTCACGTCATGGCAGGCCGAACAGCTTTTCATGGTGACTGTGGCGCTGAACGTGCCGGTCATCTGCTACGGCCTGCGGGCGGATTTTTCCCTGCAGGGTTTTCCCGGTTCCACCCGTCTGCTGGAGCTTGCCCACAACATCGAAGAGATGAAAACCATCTGCCAGTGCGGGCGCAAGGCAATGTTCAACGGCCGCAAGGTAAATGGAAAATTTGTGTTTGAAGGCGCACAGGTGGCCATTGACATGGAAAACAATGTGCAGTACGAATCGCTGTGTCCCCAGTGCTATTTCCGCGAACGGGACAAGTTTTTTGCAGAAAAGGCGGCAGAGGCGGCACAGGAACCCGGCGCAGACGCGCCGTGATGCAGCATATTTCACGCGTATATAAGTCATGATAAAGGCCTCGCTCTGATAAACGGCATGTGACCGTTCATCAGGGCGAGGCCTTTTCTATGCCGAACACTCGATTTGTTTCATTCACCCGCGAATCGGTCACCGTGCAGCTTTCCCATAAGCGTATAATAATCATGCATAAAATATTCGTGGATCCAAAAAAATTCTTCGCGCACAGAATTGTCCTCTAGCAGACAGTTTCTTTCCAGCAAGGATATATATCTTTTTTGCAGCTCAAACTCGGCGTCTGTCGAAGCGCTTTTTTTCTGAAGCTGTTCCCGCAAGCTTTTTAGTTCCGCCAAAAGTTCCTGTGTATATGTCGGCTCCCTCTTCGGCGGATGTGCGTCATAATATCTTTTGTAATCTCTTATAATCACATCCGCCAAAGCCAGCCCATTTGAAAAAACACCAGATAACTCGTGGCCCGGAGTAAGCCCCCTACTGGTTATCCAGCCTGTCCCAGTTTCGATCCGCCAACCGTCATCGGCTCGCTTTATAAAATACTTTGCGCTGAACAGTATCCATGCGCCTTGATTCGGATATCCGCATTTTTCTAATTCATACTGCGAAACGACATGTGGCAAGCGTTTATGAAGTAAAAACTCCAGAGTACTGGACAATTTAATGTATGAGAGCGTTCCTTTAGAAAGCCACATAAGAAAATTATTATCTATATGCCCGAGTATCGTTATTTCTTTTGCCTCATTGATAAAAAGTTTCAGTGTATAGTCTTCATCGCTCAGCTTATATCTCGGAAAAGCACGCGGTAGGTTTGCAGCTATATTGGGGTACATAAAATTTTCCAGCAGCAATTCATATATCATGTCTCTTTCACTCTCTTTCCCAACAAACGCTCCGCTCTTATATGAAAGTCTTTATAGGCATTATAGCACAGTGTCGGCGGCCTGTCACCCAGGCCCGCAGTATACGTCAGCGCAGGCTGCGGAACGCAGCACGAGACGCCAGGGCAACGAGCGCCGACACGCCGGAGGCACCGCATACGACGAGCCATGCCGGGCATTGTTCGAACAGCACGCCGTACATGGCTTGGCCTATGGGCTGCGCGCACATGGACAGCGCCAGCAGGCAGGAGATCACCTTGCCCACCAGTTCGCCGGGCGTTTGGCTCTGCACAAAGGCCATCATCTGCACGCTGAACAATGTGGAGAGAACCATCAGCATGAAGCTGCATACCGCAACAACAACATAGCCGGCAGACGCGGGCGCCAATGCCAGCGAAAGGCCCATGGGCAGGATGCCCAGTGCGCAGCCAAGCAGCAGGAAATGAGCACGCCGGATGTCCAGCCGCTCCCCCAGCACCCCTGCCAGAATCCCGCCCGCAAGCCCTCCCGCCGCAAGGGCGCCCTGTGAAAGACCATAGCGCAGCGTATCCACAGCCAGCGTCTGGCGCAAAATCACAGGCAGGCCTATGATGAGCATGGAACTCATGAACAGATTGAATGCGCACACCAGCAAAATGATGCGTCCCACAACAGGCTTTTCCCGGAAAATATACCGCAGGCTCCGTGCCATATCCTTCTGCGCGACGCGCCAGATGCTGCCGCCATCCCCACGGGAAGTGTGCGGGATGCGGATGAATGTTTCCATCACAGCGGAAAACACAAAGCATGCACAGCTTACATATAAAATCGGCCGCAAGCCGTTCCAGCTGTAGAGCACACCTCCCAGTACCGGGCCAACCAGGCTTGCCAGCGAGCTCACCATATTCACAGCCGCATTCGCAGGCATCAGCTGCTCCGGCGCAGCCAAAAGCGGAATGCTGGCCTGTACCGCAGGCTGGTATGCGCCCTGAATGCCGTACAGCAGAAGCAGAACAGCCATCAGCAGCGGCACCAGAGGCATCCTGCCCAACGCCAGCGCAAACAACGCGATGAGCGCGGCAGCGGAAAAATCCAGCACGACCATGATGTTGCGTTTGTTCACTCTGTCTGCAACGATACCGCCCACGGGCGAAAGCACCACCATGGGCAGAAAGCTGCCGGCGGAAACAAGCCCCAGCAGCGTGGGCGAACCGGTCTGATCAAACAAATACAGCGGCAGTGCAAAACGCAGCACCGCGTTGCCGAACAGAGAGATGATCTGGCCGATGATGACGAGAATGAAGTCCTTACCGAAGCGTTTTGTTTTTTGCATGGGTATTTCCTTTCTGTTATGTGGTGCGGCGGAGCGTCGCGCCGCTTATTAATACCGACGGTTGGTATGTATATCTCTAAAAATAAACTGCCCTTTCGGACAGGTTATTTTTGAAGGCCGAATTCTTCTGGCATAAACACTCATGCGCGCCGTATTCGCGTGCAGATGATTCCAAGAGCAGCTTCGGACAACTGTGCCTGCACGGCGCGGCCCTTCCTGTGCGGCGAGACCTAACAAACGTCCGCCCGCCTTTTCGCATTTGCACCGCCGTCGTCTACATCCCCCGGCGCTTTTGCCCAGGAGCTTCGCTTTCCCGCTGCTTTTTGGCCGCGTGTGCGCTGAAGACAAAAAAGTTCTCCAGCATTTCGCCGTCAAAGACATCCAGCCCTACGCCTGCAAGAAGCTGCCTTACAAAACTACAGCGCTCCCGCGCTTCCTCGGGCGTCATGGGATACAGCAACGGATTCAAGTACTGGTTTGTGATGAGCAGCAGCAGATCGGACGCTTCCCTCACATGCTCCACATGCAGGCTTCCGTCCGCGTTTCCCTCCCGCAGAACCGGTTCCAAGTAATTCGGGCCCACCTCACGGATCTGGCTGTCTAGCTGCAGCATCATCAGACGGGGCGTGTGAGTCATGTCCGGCGCTGCGGAAAAAAACTTACCCTGCTCCGTGTTCTGGAGCGACGCCGTAAACATACGGGTAAGCTTTTCCCGCCCATTCAGGCGCTTATCCGTGACCACCTCGTTCATCAAAGCCTCTACCCCGGCAAACAGCCTCTGGTCGCACACTGCCTCCAGAATGTCCTCCTTAGACTTGAAATGGTGATAAATGGCTCCTTTGGACAGATTTCCAAGCGCATCGATGATGTCCTGGATGGTGGTGTTTTCATATCCCTTTTCCAAAAACAGCTTCAGCGACACATCTAAAATACGCGCCACGGTCTCCTCCGGGTATTTGTTGCGCGCCATGGCGCCCGCCCCTTTCATACATACCATCGGTATGTTTACTATCATAACAGCCGCCGCAGAAGCTGTCAACCGCCGGCGGCAAACTTTTACATACCGCCGTAATAGGCCACCAACAGGTCCACCACCGCGCCGTAGCTTTTGGAGCCGAGCTCCTGGTCGTAGCTTTGCAGAAACCCCGAATAAGCGCTGTCTGCCGCCTTGGACACCGGAGACTCGAACTGCTGCCAATAGGCGTTATTTGCGAGAATATCCTCGTTCGCCGTCTGGCATACCTGCTGCGCGATCTCCAGCCATTTTTCATAAGACGCACCGTACAGCGCGTTGGAGAGGTGGATATACCCCAACAGATAACCCGAATACGCATACAGCGGGTCGCCGCTGGTGTCGCACGCGAGGATGGCCACAAAATTGGCCGTCTGTTCGGGTGCGACGCCGCGCACATGCGCCAATTCATGAGCAATGGTCGCAGGCAGCAGGCATTCGGGCGAATCTACATTCAAATTCGCCTCCCCGGTGAACGGGAAGAAAAAACCTGTAAAATTCAGCGCGCTCAGCACCCGGGAAAACAGCATGGGCTTGGGGCTGACGGCGGAAACAGACAAAAACGGGTACTGCTGCTCCAATGCGTCGTACAATGTGCCGGATGCGTCAAAAATAGCCTGTGTATCGCCGGAGAGCACGCCCGGCGCGCCGTGAGGCGCCAACGGCGCCGCCGCATTCAGCTTTTCCATAAACAGGCGCGTTGTGGCCTCAAGCTCGTCCACTGTTACGGGCCGGGCCGTTACGCCTGCCTGTTCTTCAAACGTTTCCGCGTAATAAGTAAGGCCCCACAGCAGCGTAAAGCCCGTGTAAACGCTCAGTGCCACCAGCACGCCGCCCAGCGCACGCCTCCACAGCACTGCCAGCCGCCGTCCGCGCCCACGTGCCAGCAGCCACACTGTGCGGCCCACATACCAGATGCAGAACAAAACCAGCACGGCCCAGCACAGCTCGGCCACAGAAAAGGGCACAAAACCACACAGCCATCCCACTGCCCGGTGGTATGGCTGTACGATCTTGTGTACGATGAAGTCCGATGCGGCGCGGCTGCGCATTACAAGGCGCAGCGCCAGCAGAAACGCGCCCACCGCTCCCAGTGCGAGATACAGCTTTTTGTCGCTCCGCCACGCCCGCGCCGCGGCGGCTTTTGCTTCTTCTCCCCGCATCCGTCAGCGTCCCAGCTTATCGACAAGCGCAAGCACTTCGTCCATCTTCTCCGCCTGCAGGGCCGGGTCTCCGCTTTCAAACGCCTCCTGCACGCAGCCGCCGATATGCGCTTTTAAGATTTCTTTGTTCGCCTTGGTGAGGATGGACTGCGTGGCCATCACCTGATTGGAAATGTCCACGCAGTAACGGTCGTTCTCCACCATGGCAAGGATGCCGTCCAACTGGCCGCGCGCCGTTTTCAGCAGCCGCGTGACCGTCTGCTTATCCGCCCGCACGGCTTATTCCACCGAAATGACGGTGTAGCCCGCATCTTCCACGGCGGCCTTCAGTGTATCGGCGCTCACGCCGTCCTCCACAGTACATACGGCCTTTTTCTCTTCCAGGCTTACATTCGCGGCAACGCCCGAAATCCCGTTCAGCGCCTTGTCCACATGGCTGCGGCAGTTCTGGCACATCATCCCTTCGATAATCAGTGTAATGGTCTTCATTTGTTTTTCCTCCCTGTCGTTTTTGTTGATATTCTCATTTTGAGGCAATTCTATCCGTTCGGCGCGCGGCTGGGCGGGCATGGGCGAAAGGGGCGCCCCCTGCTCCGCGGCGGCATGCGCCGGATGGGCTTTGAAACGCTTGAGCCGCAGTGCATTCATTACGACGCACACGCTGGAAAGGCTCATGGCCGCGGCGCCGATCATCGGGTTCAGCCGCAGATGGAACGGCAGGTACAAAAGCCCCGCCGCGACGGGGATGCCCACCGTGTTGTAAAAGAAAGCCCAGAACAGGTTCTCCTTGATGTTGCGGATAACGGCCTTGGACAGCCGGATGGCCGTGACCGCGTCGGCAAGGTCGCTTTTCATCAGCACCACATCGGCGCTTTCGATGGCAACGTCCGTGCCCGCGCCGATGGCGATCCCCACATCCGCGCGGGCCAGCGCCGGCGCGTCGTTGATGCCGTCTCCCACCATAGCGACGGTTTTCCCCTGCTGCTGCAGAGCTGCTACATGCTGCTCCTTTTCCTGCGGCAGCACTTCGGCAATGACATGGGGGATGTCCAACTGACGGCGGATGGCCTCCGCAGTGCGCCGGTTGTCGCCCGTCAGCATCGTCACATCAATGCCCATACGCTTTAAGTCCGCAATGGCTGCGGCGCTGGAAGGCTTGACGGTGTCCGCTACGGCGATAACGCCAAGCACCGTCTTTTCGCCGCAGAACAGCAGCGGGGTCTTCCCTTCGCCGGCCAGCGCGTCCAGCTTCTGCTTCACAGGGGCAGGCAGCGCCATACCGCGCTCCGCCAGCATAGCTTCATTCCCGGCGAAATAAAGCTCCTGCGCATACCGCCCTTCGATGCCCTTGCCGAACACCGCCTTGAAATCCGTCACCTCATAGGGCTGCACGCCGCGCCGGGCGGCGCATTCCAGCACGGCCTGTGCCAACGGATGCTCGCTTTGCCGCTCCAGGCCGGCGGCCAGCGCAAGCAGTTCATTCTCCGCCAACGCGCCGACGGGCAGAATGTCCGTAACGGCAGGCTTTCCTTCTGTTATTGTACCAGTTTTGTCAAGCACGATGGCGTTGATGCTGTGCGCCGTCTCCAACGCCTCGCCGGATTTGATGAGGATTCCGTTTTCCGCCCCTTTTCCCGTGCCCACCATGATGGCCACGGGCGTGGCCAGACCCAGCGCACAGGGACAGGAAATGACCAGCACGGAGATACCGATGGAGACCGCAAATTCCGGCGTCTGCCCGGCGAGAAGCCAGCCGATGGAGGCCGCCAGAGCAATGCCGATGACCACCGGCACGAACACGCCGGAAATTTTGTCCGCCAGCTTTGCAATCGGCGCCTTACTGGAGCTTGCGTCCTCTACCAGACGGATGATCTGGGCCAGCGTGGTATCCGCGCCCACCTTGGTGGCACGGAACTTGAAAAATCCCGCTTTATTGATGGTGGCCGCGATCACGGTGCTGCCCGGCTCCTTTTCCACGGGGATGCTCTCGCCTGTGATGGCCGCCTCGTCGATGCTCGTGTTGCCTTCAAGGATCACGCCGTCCACGGGCACGCTCTGGCCCGGCCGCACCAGCACGGTGTCGCCCACGACGACCTCCTCCACAGGGATCACCGTCTCCACCCCGCCGCGCTCCACGGCGGCTGTTTTGGGCGCAAGGTCCATCAGCTTGGTGATCGCCTCGCTGGTCTTGCCCTTGCTCCTGGTCTCCAGATATTTGCCCAGCGTGATGAGCGCGAGGATCATCGCCGCCGATTCGAAATAAAGATCCATGTGATATTGGGATACCAGCGCATGGTCCCCCACGCCCAGGCCATAGCCGATGCGGTAGATGGCAAACACGCCGTATACCAGCGCCGCAGTGGAGCCGATGGCGATCAGGCTGTCCATATTCGGGCTTCCCCGGAGCAGCGTCTTGAACCCCACCTCGTAATACTTGCGGTTGACATACACCACAGGCAGAGTCAGCAAAAGCTGTGTAAGGGCAAAGCCCACGGCGTTTTCATGCCCTGTCAAAAAGCCCGGCAGCGGAAGGCCGGCCATGCTGCCCATGGAAACATACATCAGCGGCGCCAGGAAGGCAAACGAGACCCACAGGCGCATGCGCATGTTTTTCAGCTGCGCCTGCATGGGGTTCTGCACGGGCGCGCCCCCCGGCTTTGCGGCGGGGCCCGCCCCCCGGTCGTCTGCAGGCGACGCGCCGTAGCCTGCATGCTCCACCGCCTTGACGATCACATCCTGCTCCAGCGGCGCATCGCTCTCTACCACCATACTGTTCGTCAGCAGGTTCACCGACACTTCCGACACGCCCTGCACGCCGCGTACCGCCTTTTCCACATGGGCGCTGCACGCCGAGCATGTCATGCCCGTGACGTTGTATTTTTGTTTTACCATCTTGTTCCCTCTCTCAAAGCCTCTCCCCCGGGGTGGGGGTATATATTCATACTATACCTATTTAGTATTATTGTCAACCGATTTTGCAAAAAATATACGGCCCCTCTCCGGAGGGGCCGTACAGCCGAACATCTTTCTTTTTTCAGGAATCATAAGGCTCCGCGGCAGCCTGCGTGCCGAAAAGCTCGGCGCGCAGCGCTTCGTCGTAAGGCAGGCGCACAAAATCCTCCAGGCGCGTATTGTAAATCTGCTCCAGCCGGGCCGTATAACCCACTACCACATGCGGCATCGCGCGCTGCACTGCGTCCAGCGTCTCGTATACCATGTCCTGTTTTTTCATGGATATCTCATACATCTTCTTATCCCGCGTGCGCACCACCAGGCCGTGCGTCTTGCCCGTGGGAATGCCGTTGGTGCGGTGCTGCACCGTGCGCATATACGCCCACGCCACATTTTCAGCGTCCAGTACTGTCGTTTTGCCTCCGGTCTCGAACATCATCCACCGGCCTGCACGCACTCCGTTCACAGGCTCAGTGCTCTGGTAGAACGTTTCCAGCTGTTCCAGCATCGCTTCCGGACTCTCGCTTGCCTTGCAGTAAGCCCGGATGCGTTTTTGGTACCGCCCCGTCAGCGCACCCGCCAGCATCCAGACCGCCGCAAACAGCGCCACGCCCGCGCCTGCCGTGAGCAGCCAGGTACCGGATTGGTCCATGCTGCCCAGGTAATCCGCTTTCAGCACCAACGGCAGGAACATCTGCTGCTCCTCGGCCGTCCAGTCGTCATAGCCGACCACCTGATGGTAAAAATCCAGCGATTCTCCCGACAGCGGCAGAATGGTCCCCCGCACCGTAAAGCTTTCCCCCGGCGTCTGGCTGGCGCCTGTCAGCAGTTCATAGGATGCATCCAGCAAATCATCCGCTGTGCTGATATATCCGGCGTCCACCGCAAGGCCCATATATTCCGCATCCCCTACCGGAATAATGTATTCCTTCTCTGTGACAGTAGAGCGGTTTGTGGATGTATTGGTGCGCTCTGTATAGGCATACCAGTCATAGATCAGGTATACCTCCGCCTCCACGTATTGCCCTTTCAGCTCGGACACATCCAAAGAGTCCAACGGCTTCGGGCCGCCGATGGCTTTGAATGCGCCGAAGCCCGTCCCCCACAGCAGCCCCGCCGCCAGAGCCAGCGCGATGATGATCGACGCAGCGTGTCCCTTCAGACTTTTCATTTTCAGTTCCTGCAGCATAAATGCTTCCTCCTTCGCGGACAGCCCCTTTTCCCCATCCGCACTTATTTTCTTTATTGTAGCAGGATATGCGCCTGTGCGCCACGTTTTTTCTGCATTTCGGCGCAACTTTTACAAGCAGAAACAAAAAGGCGGGGCCGCAGCCGCGGCCCCGTCTGTATGGCTTGAATTATTTTCCGAACACCTTTTCGTAGTCGGCCCGGAATTTTGCGATGCCCGCATCCGTCAGCGGATGCTTTGTCATCTGCTCGATGACACTGTACGGTACCGTGGCGATATCCGCGCCCGCCAGCGCGCAGTCCGTCACATGCACAGGGTTGCGCACACTGGCCGCAATGATCTCCGTATGGATATCGTCATACATGGCGAACATATCCGCAATGGTGCGCACCAAATCAATGCCCGGCATGCTGATGTCGTCCAGACGGCCCAGGAACGGGCTGACGTACGCCGCGCCCGCGCGCGCAGCCAGAAGCGCTTGGTTCGCGCTGAAGATCAGCGTCACATTGCACTTGATGCCCTCTGCGGAAAGCACCTTGGTCGCTTTCAGGCCCTCCACCGTCATGGGAATCTTCACCACCATGTTCGGATGGATCGCCGCGATCTCACGACCTTCCGCGATCATGCCCGCCGCGTCCTCGGTGGTGGCCTTTACCTCGCCGGAGATGGGGCCGTCCACAATGGACGCGATCTCACGGATGACCTCACCGAAATCCCGCCCCTCTTTTGCAATCAGGCTGGGGTTCGTCGTCACGCCGCAGATAACGCCCATATCGTTGGCTTTTTTGATGTCCTCCACGTTTGCTGTGTCGATAAAAAACTTCATAGCACCCTGTCCCTTTCCGTTTTGTTTTGAACGCCTCCCGCACCCCTCCCAAGGCGCAGGGCTTCAACTCTTTCAGTATAATCCCGGAACACGCCCAAAGTCAAACAGAAACGACGTTTCTTTTACGGTTTCGACAAAAAAACAGCCCGGAGCGTATGCCCCGGGCCGGCAGCCGCCGCGGCGGCTCTGTTTTACATCATACTGCGGTACAGCGCGGCAATTTCCTCCACACTGGTGTCGCGCGGGTTGCCCGGACGGCACGCATCCGCAAAGGCGCTCTCGGCAAGGAACTGCACGTCCTCGTCCTTCACAATGGCTTTCAGGTCTGCGGGAATGCCCACATCCTGTCCCAGCTTGCGCACAGCGTCGCAGGCGGCCTTGCGGTATTCCTCCTGCGTCATTGCGTCCACGCCTTCCACCCCCATGGCGCGGGCGATCTCCCGGTATTTTTCACCCGTGTACGGCGCGTTGTATTCCATGACGACCGGCAGGATGATCGCGTTGGCAACACCGTGAGGCGTATCATACAGCGCACCCAGACCGTGCGCCATGCTGTGTACGATGCCCAGGCCCACATTGGAGAAGCCCATGCCCGCCACATACTGCGCCAGCGCCATGCCCTCGCGGCCCTCGGCTGTGTTTTCCACAGCGCCGCGCAGATGCCCGGCGATCAGCTCAATGGCTTTCAGATGGAACATGTCCGTCATTTCCCATGCCGCCTTTGTGGTGTAGCCCTCGATGGCGTGCGTCAGCGCGTCCATGCCCGTGGCGGCTGTCAGGCCTTTGGGCATGCTTGCCATCATATCCGGGTCAATGACCGCAACCTCGGGGATATCGTTGGTATCCACGCACACAAACTTGCGTTTTTTCTCCACATCGGTGATGACGTAGTTGATGGTCACCTCAGCGGCAGTACCCGCGGTGGTCGGCACCGCAATGGTAAACACGGCGTGCTTCTTCGTGGGCGCTACGCCCTCCAGGCTGCGCACATCGGCAAATTCCGGGTTCTCGATGATGACCCCGATGGCTTTGGCGGTGTCCATGGAGGAACCGCCGCCGATGGCTACGATGCAGTCCGCGCCGCTCTTTCGGAACGCGGCCACGCCTGTCTGAACGTTCTCAATAGTAGGATTGGGCTTGATGTCGCTGTATACCTCATAGGCAAAGCCCGCTGCGTCCAGCAGGTCCGTCACCTTTTTGGTTACATTGAATCGAATAAGGTCCGGGTCAGAGCACACAAAAGCCTTTTGAAAGCCGCGTGCCGCCAGCTCGGGGACAATATTCCCGATCGCGCCCTTGCCGTGATAGGATACCGTATTCAGTACGATGCGGTTTGCCATAAATAATCCTCTCCCTTATACAATGTAATAAAAGTTCTCCCCTCACCCGTCCCGTCGGATGGTGCATGGGGGACTGCACATTCTGCGGGCGCAGCATATCCGCCCACCCTGATATTCATTCTACAACCTTTTGCTTAAAAATTCTACTCCCGTGTTTCGGTTATACCTTTTGGGCCGGCGGCAAGTTTTGCAATCCTCCGGGAAGCGCGGTCAAAATCCGAAAACAATGCAGGCTTACGGCTGCCGAACGCAGTGTTAAGAAACCGTTAAGGCGTGTTTTCTTTGTTTCAACAGTTGTCAAGAGAAAAGTTTTTACTATTTTTAGTATTTATTTTTGCTTTTTAGAACAAATGTATGTCCAAAATACTATTCACGCAACATTTGCAATTATTAACACAATATTCACAAATTCAAGTTTTTCATTCCGTGTTAATATGTGAATAGTGACAAGCGTGATATTCCACGCTTTCATCAATCAGGGCTCCGGCCCGCAAGGAGGAGTAAATCTATGGCGACTAAAACCGCCGCGGTAGACGCCAAGGGCTACCGCAAATTCGGCTTTCGCGATGTGCTTGCTTACGGCTTAGGCGACTTCGGCTGTAACATGAGCTTCGCGCTGAAAGGCACGCTCACCATTTTCTGGACGCAGTACATGGGCATCGATTCCATCCTGATGGCTTCCCTTCTGCTGCTCGTGCAGGTTTGGGATGCGATCAACGACCCTGTGATCGGCGCGATGGTCGACGCGGACAAGCGTCAGTACAAGCGCAACAAATTCCTTGCCTACATCTGGGCCGGTTCTGTCGGCCTGCTGGTGGCCGGCGCTCTGTGCTTCGTGCCCTGGACAGGCGCTCCCTACGTTGTAAAGTGCATTCTGTTCGTGGCCGGCTATATCCTGTGGGATGCGTTCTACACCGTTGCCAACGTTCCTTACGGCTCCATGCTTTCTCTGATCACGGCTGATCCGGTCGAGCGTGCGAAGCTTTCCACCGGTCGTTCCGTGGGTTCCATGGTCGGCAGTATTTCTGCTTCTGTTATTCTGCCGATGCTGATTTACGATGCCAGCAACAATCTGCTGGGTGAGCGTATTTTCATCATCGCGCTCGTCATGGGCATTCTTGGTTTCATCGCTTTCCAGTTTATGATCCGCAACACCGTCGTGCGTGTGGATACGCAGGTCACGCTGAAGGAAGACGCGCCCAAGTTCAACCCGCTGAAGGCTACCGGCCACTTCCTGCGCAACCGCGCGGCAGTGGGCGCCACGCTGGCCCCTGTCGGCCTGTTCATCGGTATGTACGGCGCTCAAACTGCTCTTCAAATCATGTTCCAATCCTATTTTAAAAACGCTCGTATTTCCGGTATCATCGGCATGCTTTCTTATGTCGGCCTGTTCCTGTTCATCCCCTTTGTTGGCAAAATCGTCAGCAAAATCGGCAAGAAGGAAGCTATTACCATCGGTGCTTGTGTCAGCGTTTTGGCCTATATCCTGATGTTTATTCTGCCCATCACTCCGGACGGCAAGGGTTTGGCGCTGTTTGTTGTCTGCCAGCTTCTGAATGCCATTGGCGGCGGCATTGGCCAGTGCGTGAGCTGGTCTCTGATGGCCGACGCGATGGACTACGAGGAATGGAAGTTCGGCACCCGCAACGAAGGCACCACCTATGCGCTGCACTCCTTCTTCCGCAAGCTGGCGCAGGGCATTGGACCGTCTCTTGGCCTTATGGCTGCCACATGGCTGGGTTACAACGCTGCCTTGGGTGCAAACCAGACCATCGAGGTTGCTACCAATATGCGCTATCTGACAGCCGGTGCATATCTGCTGAGTGCTGTCCTGCAGTTGATTGCTTACGGTGTTATCTACAATCTGGACAAGAAAACACTGGCTCAGATGGAAAAAGATCTCGGCAAGCGCCGCGACGACGCCAAGGCCGATCTCTCCAAGATCATCGGCGGCGAAGACTGATTCTGACCGTTCTCCTTCAAATATTTTCACACTCAAACAAAACGGCGCGCTGCCTGTGCAGCGCGCCGTTTTGCTATGCACTTGGCAGCAGGCTATGGTAACTGCTGCCGGGGATGGAGAAAGCCTTGTCAGAACCGCAGCGAAAGGCAGCTGAGCCCGCCGTCTATCTTCTTATATTCCGAAGTATCACACGTCAGGGTTTGATAGCCCGCCGCCTGCACCGCCTTCAATACCTTGGGATACCCTTCCGGCACAATGACCTTTCCGTTCACCCAAATGCAGTTTGCTGCGTACGGCTCGTCCTTCGGGACGGTTATTTTCGTATATCCTTCAAATGCAGGTTTTGTGCAGAACTCACCCGCGGTGAGCATCACACCGTTTTCCAGATAAACCACGCCTGTTTTCAGGTGCAGCACCTCGGTGAGCGGTACGCCCACCACCTTGCAGCCGAACGGTTCCAGAATATTCGCCAGCTGCTTCACACCCTCAGGGTTGGTGCGCCCGGAGAGCCCTACATAAAAGGTATCGCCGCACATCATCACGTCGCCGCCCTCCAGCGTACCGGGTGCTTTTATATGAAAAATTTTGTCGGGCGGATAAAATTCCGCCACTGCCGGCTCAATGGCTGCCGTTTCGCCCTTGCGGCTGGGTGCGCCGGGATTTGTGATCACCGCGCAGTATTTCGTCAGCACCGCGGCGTCCTCTACAAAGCAGCTGTCCGGATATGCCTCGTCTGCGGGCAGTACCGTTACATCTACGCCGCATTGCCGGAGCGTCTCAATATATGCCCTGTGCTGTTCCAATGCTTTTTCATAATCCGGAGCACCCAGCTCCGGGTGGCCGGTAATGCCGTGCACCATTGCGGTGCACGGCGTTTTTACGATCACATGGCTGAACATCTTCGGCTCACTCCTTTTCCGCCGCCAGCTTTTCCTTCAGCTTGGCCTGCACGGTAATGGGCAGGCCGAACAGATGAATGAAGCCCGCGGAATCCGCCTGGTCATATACCGAATCTTCGCCGAAGGTCGCCAGATCCTCACTGTACAGGCTGTACGGAGATGTAGTTCCCGCCGGAATGATATTGCCCTTGTACAGCTTGAGCTTCACATCACCGGTCACATTCTCCTGCGTTTTGTCCACAAAGGCGGACAACGCCTCGCGCAAGGGCGTGTACCACTGGCCGTTGTAAACGATATCGGCAAATTTCTGCGCCACCAGCGCCTTATAGTGAGCGGTCTCCTTGTCCAGGCACAGCATTTCCAGCTGCTCGTGGGCAAAATACAGGATGGTGCCGCCCGGCGTCTCGTACACACCGCGGCTTTTCATGCCCACAAGACGGTTTTCCACAATGTCGATGATGCCGATGCCGTTCGCGCCGCCCACAGCGTTCAGCTCTTTCAGCAGTGTGCTGGCCTTCATGGCCTTGCCGTCCAGCGCGGTGGGCTTGCCCTTTTCAAAATGAATGGTAATATAGGCGGGCGTGTCGGGCGCCTGCTCGGGCGCGACGCCAAGCTCCAAAAACCCCGGTTTTGCGTAATCCGGCTCGTTTGCAGGGTCCTCCAGGTCCAACCCCTCGTGGGAAAGATGCCACAGGTTTTTATCCTTGGAATAATTCGTTTCACGGTTGATCTTCAGCGGCACATGGTGCGCCTCTGCATAGTCGATCTCCTCTTCGCGGCTCTTGATGTCCCATTCGCGCCAGGGAGCGATGATTCCCAGGTCCGGTGCAAAGGCTTTTATGGCAAGCTCAAAGCGTACCTGGTCGTTGCCCTTGCCCGTGCATCCGTGGCAGATAGCGTCCGCGCCTTCCTTTTTGGCAATCTCTACCAGCTTCTTCGCAATGGGCGGGCGCGCAAAGCTGGTTCCCAGCAGGTAGGTGCCTTCGTATTTTGCCCCCGCCTGCACCGTGGGAATGATATAGTCTTCCACAAACTCGTCCACAAGGTCCATCACATACAGCTTGCTGGCGCCGGTGGCAAGCGCCTTGGCCTCCAGTCCGTCCAGCTCTGTTCCCTGCCCTACGTCTCCGGCGGCGGCAACGACCTCGCAGCCGTAATTCTCTTTCAGCCAGGGAATGATGATGGAGGTATCCAGCCCGCCGGAATAGGCGAGCACCACTTTTTTGTACTGCTTTTTCTGCTTTTCCATGTTCGTTCGCTCCTATTGCAAATATCGTCTGCCGGGACTCCGGCGTTTGTGCCCGGCCTTTTTCCGGGGAAATACCGCTGCCGCGTTACAGCACCTTGGAGAGGAAGCTTTTCAGGCGCGGATTCTGCGGGGATGCAAACAGCGCGTGCGGCTCATTCTGCTCCATCACACATCCGTCATCCATAAACAGCACCCGTGTGGATACCTCGCGCGCAAACCCCATCTCGTGGGTCACAATGACCATTGTCATGCCCTCCCGGGCCAGTTCGCGGATAAGGTCCAGCACTTCGCCCACCATCTCAGGGTCCAGCGCACTGGTAGGCTCGTCAAAAAGCATCACTTCCGGCTCCATGGCCAGCGCGCGTACGATGGCGATGCGCTGCTTCTGCCCGCCGGAAAGCTTGTTTGGATAGGCGTCCGCTTTGTCCGCCAGGCCGATACGCTCCAGCAGACGCATGGCTTTTTCATCCGCCTCTGCCGGTGTCTGCAGCTTCAGGTTGACGGGCGCCAGCGTGATATTCTGTTTCACCGTCAGATGCGGGAACAGGTTGAAATGCTGGAATACCATACCCATCTTCCGGCGGATGCGGTTGATGTCACAGTCCTTTGCGGTGATGTCCTTGCCCTCGAACCATATCTCTCCGCCCGTGGGCTCCTCCAGCCTGTTCAGGCACCGCAGAAAGGTGCTTTTTCCGCTGCCCGACGGACCGATGATGGCGATTTTTTCGCCCTTTTCAATGGTCTCCGTCACGCCCTTGAGCACCATATTCCCGCCGAAGGCCTTTTGCAGATTTTTAACCTCGATCACTTTGCGCCAGCCTCCGTTCCATTTTTTTCTGAATGGCTGTCATGCCTACCACCAGCAGCAGATAAATGGCCGCCGCAATGAACAGCGGCGCGCTGTTGAACGCGATGCCCCGGATGGAATCGGATACCTTCGTCAGATCCCGCGCGGCGATATATCCCGCCACACTGGTCTCTTTAAGCAGCGCGATGAACTCGTTGAACAGTGCGGGCAGAATATTTTTGACCGCCTGCGGCAGCACGATGAGCCGCATCGTCGCGCCCTCGGAAAGCCCGAGGCTTCGCCCTGCCTCCGCCTGTCCGGGGTCGATGGAAGCGATGCCGCCCCGGATGATCTCTGCCACATAAGCGCCCGAGTTGACGCCGAAGGCGAACACGCAGGCCTCAAAGCTGCCGTTGAACAGGATTGTGTAGGCGATCAGGAGCTGTACGACGATGGGCGTGCCGCGGATGACCGTGACATATATACCGCAGGCGGCATTTACTGTTTTCCAGCCAAAGCTCTTTTTGCCGCCGGCATAATATTTCACCAGCGCCACCAGCACGCCGATGCACACGCCGATCAGGCACGCCAGCGCCGCCAGCGCTATGGTCATCCCCAACCCCTCGAGATATTGAACCCATCGGCCTTTGTACACCGTCACCTTATAAAAATCGCTCAGCAGCTTGTTCAAGTCGTTCCAAAAATTTTCCACGGAGGGATAGCCCCTTTCCTTATTTGCTCTGACGCATGCTCCCGAAAGCTGCACGGCCCGCGCAGCGCGGGCCGTGCGCATTTTCCGCCTGCCCTCCGGACGTCAGCCCTCTGCGCAGATCTTCAGATGCTTATCCGTCAGCGACTCCACTGTGCCGTCGTCCATCGCCTTCTGCAGCACACTGTTGACGACCTCCAGCAGGTCCTCGTTGCCCTTGGCCACGCCCATGGCCATTTCCTCCTCGGTGAGAAGCTGCTCCACAGTTTCCAGTGCATCCGGGTTCGCCATTGCCAGCGTCTGCGCAGGCACCTTGTCCAGGATGGCCGCGTCCGCTTTTCCTCCCATCACAGCCGTAGCGCATTCATTGGCATTTTTAAACGCCAGCGGTTCAATGCCAAGCTCTTCCTGTGCGTAGATGTGAGCGGTCGTGCTCTCCTGCACAGCGATATTCTTTCCCGCAAGGTCGTCGGCCGTCTTGATATCGCTGCCCTTCGGCACCAGCAGGATCAATCCGTTCAGTGTATAAGTAATGGAGAAATCAATTTGCTCCGCGCGCTCGGGCGTAGCCGTCATACCCGCTGCAATGAGCTGCCCCTTACCGCTTTTCAGCGATTCGATCAGCAGGTTGAAGTCCATATCCAGCACTTCCAGCTCCACGCCCAGCTCATCGGCCACCAACTGCGCCAGGTCGATGTCCACACCGGCCGGCTTGCCGTCCTCGCCCAGATATTCGAACGGCGGAAAACCCGTGGCCGTCATCATCGTCAGGACGCCTTTTTCCTGAATCTCCTCCACAACGGACGTCCCGCCTGCTGAGTCCTGGCCGGATGCCCCGGAGGACGCGGACGCGCTGCCCGCCGCCGAGCTTGCCGGAGCGGATGCGTCCGAACCGCCGCAGGCCGCCAGGCCCAACATCAGAACCGCTGCCATTGCAAATGCCAATATCTTTTTCATAACTCCCATGCTCCCTCTCTTGTTCCCATTTTGTGCGCCGCCCCTCCGGCGGCTTCCACGGCATTATTATATTCGCATATCTATTCATTGTCAACGAATTTTTATGCTATTGTTTCTTTTCTGCACATTGCACAGCATTTAACCCTCCGCGCGCGCCTTCATAAGCATATTTATACAAAATTAAATTTATTTTATGTATATATTTGCATTTATTCTTTAATTATGCTACTATATATACATTCTCAAACAAAGATGCGGAGCGGTAAAAATGCTTGATACAACCTTATGCAATTCTTATCTTAGCGTAAATTTGCAGACGATCATTAATAATATGCAAAGCATTCAAGAGGATATCGGGCCGGATGTGGAATGCATCCCTGTGTTGAAGGACAATGCTTACTGCCTGGGTGCTGTACCCATTGCCAAAGCGCTTTGCACTTACGCGAACGTGCGCACCATCGCAGTTGCGCAGGTGTGTGAGGGCGTCGAACTGCGGCAGGCCGGATTGTCCGCTCCTGCCGTTCTGGTACTGGGCGGCGTGCCGGAGCGGTTATTCCCGGCTGCGGTCGAGTATGGGCTGCAGCTCACCGTGTTCCATCCGTCCACTGTGTATGCACTGGAAAAACTGGCCGCCGCGCATGGAAAACGCGCCGAAGTACAGATCAAAGTTGAAACCGGGCTGAACCGCACCGGCGCAAAGCCCGGCGCAGAGCTGGGCGCGCTGGCCACCGCGCTGGCCGCCTGTCCCCATGTGCGCACAATGGGGGTATTCTCCCATTTTTCCACGGGCGAGACAAAAGAAAGCCCTACGGCCTACCGGCAGTTTCAACTTTATCAGCAGGCTTTGGCACAGCTTCAGGCCGCAGGCATCGATCCGCCACAGAAGCACATGTGCAACAGCGGCGGCAGCGACTGGTTCCGCGCCTCGTTCTGCAACGCAGTACGCATCGGGCGCCGGCTGTATATGGATAATCAGGCCGAACCGCTCACACCCGGAACGCCGGGTGCGGTGCAGGAGGCATGCAGCTGGCGCGCCTCGGTAACGAACCTGCGCGTTGTGGAGGCCGGAGATACTGTGGGATATGACGCAGCCTGGACAGCGCCGCGCCGCACCCGCGTCGCCACCGTATGCGTGGGCTACGGCGACGGCCTCTACTATCCTCTGGCGGAAGCAGGCGGCCCGCTGCTGGTGGGGGAACAGAAAGCCCGGCTTCTGGCTACCTGCATGGACCAATGCTTCGTGGATGTGACTGATATTCCCTGCCGCGCAGGAGACGAGGTCACCTTTTTCGGGCAAAGCAGCGGGGGTGCAGCCATGCCCATCCAGGAACTCGGCAAGTTCATGCATGTGGAAGGCGTATATTTTTACAGCTTCCTCTCTCCGCGCGTGGCGCGCGTATACGAGGGACTGGAACCGTGAACGGAACATCTGCGCGGATGCGCCGCACATAAAACACAATATAATACAGGAGGAAATACGATATGCCGAATACCTATGAAACCAAATTGTGGGGAGGGCGCTTCCGCGGCGATGAGGACGCGCTGATGCAGCATTTCAACAGCGAGTGCTGGCGCACCAGCTGGCTGGTGGAGCCAGATATCCAGGGCAGCCTTGCCCATGTGGCCATGCAGGTAAAATGCGGCCTGCTCACCTCCGCCGAGGGAGAGGCGCTCACCCGGGGCCTGGAAACCATCCTGGCCGATTTCAAGGCCGGGCAGCTTGTTTACACCGAAGAATACGAGGATGTGCATACCTTTGTGGAGCTGCACCTGATACGCCGCGTAGGGGACGTGGGCAAAAAGCTGCACACCGCCCGCAGCCGCAACGACCAGTGCAATGTGGATATGAAGCTGTACGTCAAGCAGCAGGCACATCGTGTGGCCGCTCTTATCGACACCTTCTGCGCCACGCTGCAGCGTGTTGCAGAGGAAAACCCGTGGATGATGCCGGGCTACACTCATCTGCAGCGCGCGCAGGTGGTAACGTTCAAATACCATCTAATGGCCTACTGTGAAATGATGCTGCGGGACAAAAAACGCCTGCTGAATGCCGTGGATGTGATGGATGAATCCCCCTTGGGCTGCGGCGCGCTGGCAGGAACCACCCATATCATCGACCGCTCCTATACCGCTCAGCTCCTGGGCTTTTCCCACGGCGCATGCAAAAACTTTCTGGATGGCGTGTCCGACCGTGATTTTGTGCTTGAGGTACTCTCGGATTTCAGCATCCTGATGATGCACCTCTCCCGTCTGGCCGAGGAGCTCATCTTATGGAGCAGCGCTGAATTTGGTTTCGTGGTGCTGGACGACAAATATACCACAGGCTCCAGCATCATGCCGCAGAAGAAAAATCCGGACGGCGCGGAGTTGGTACGCGGGCGCACGGGCCGCGTCTACGGCGATCTGATGGCCTTGTTGTGTGCGATGAAGGGTCTGCCTCTGGCCTACAACAAGGACATGCAGCAGGACAAGGACTCCTTTGCAGATGCGCTGGACGTGGTAACAGCTTCATTGATGATGATGGAGCGCATGATCGGTACGCTGCAGGCAAAGCCAGAGGCCATGGAGGCCGCGGTAAAAAAGGGCTTTCTGAATGCCACGGAAGTGGCGGACTATCTGGTGCAGCACGGCGTTCCCTTCCGCGACGCTCACGGCATCGTGGGACAGATCGTTATTTATTGTGAGGACGCGCAGAAAGGCATCGAGGAACTTTCCCTGGACGAACTGCTTCAGTTTTCACCCGCCTTCGGGCCGGATATCTTCAGCTACATCGACTACGCCGCCATTCTGCAAAAAGGCATCAAAAAAGAAATGCTGTAATACAAATAAAAAGCGCCCCCGCCTGCGGCATAAGGCCGCTGCGGAGGCACTTTTTATTTTCGGAACTGATGCGGAGAAGTTTCGCTTATACTTCGAAGTTCACGGCGGTGTCGCCCTTCAGGTCCGTGCCGAACTCATAATCGTTGCCCGGCAGAATGGCATTGAGCAGAATGCCCACAATGGCCGCGATGGCAAGGCCGGACAACGTAAAGCTGTAAGATGCGCCAAGCGGCACCGTGATGCCGCCCACGCTGTTGAAGCCCAGCGCGGAGACCAGGATGACGGCCGCGATGATCAGATTGCGGGATTTTGTGAAGTCCACCTGGTTCTCCACGACGTTGCGCACACCCACGGAAGAGATCATGCCGTACAGCACAAAGGAGATGCCGCCGATGATGGCGGAAGGCACCGTCTGGATGGCTGCGCCGATCTTCGGGAAGAAGCTGAGCAGGATGGCAAAGCATGCAGCGATACGCATGACACGGGGATCGTACACCTTCGTCAAAGCCAGCACGCCGGTATTCTCGCCGTATGTAGTATTGGCCGGTGCGCCGAAGAAACCCGCCAGGCTGGTGGCAAGGCCGTCGCCCAGCAAGGTGCGGTGCAGGCCGGGGTCGGACAGGTACGGACGCTCACAGGTGGCACTGATGGCTGCAATGTCGCCGATATGCTCCATCATGGTGGCCAGTGCGATGGGCGCAATGGTGATGCAGGCGCTGACGCTGAACTTGGCCATGCTGCCCGTATGGATGGCCAGGCCGAACCAGTCGGCCTGCTGGATGGCGGTAAAATCCACCTCGCCCATGAAGAGTGCAGCGATATAAGAGACCACGATACCGATGAGGATGGGCAGGATCTTCACCATACCCTTGCCCCAAATGTTGCATACCACGATGACGGCCAGCGCGATAAATGCCAAAAGCCAGTTGGACTGACAGTTCGTGATGGCGCTGGGCGCAAGGATCAGGCCGATGGAAATAATGATGGGCCCGGTGACGACCGGCGGAAAGAACCGCATGATCTTGCGCACGCCGAACACTTTGATGAGAGCGCTGAGGATCACGTAGATCAGCCCGGATACCACGATGCCGCCCGCCGCATACGGCAGCATCTCGCTGGGGGTGCCATCCGCACCCAGCGGGGCCACAGCAGCATAGCCGCCCAGGAACGCAAAGCTGGAACCGAGGAACGCCGGCACCTTGCCCTTTGTCAGCAGATGGAACAGCAGCGTTCCGATGCCCGCGAACAGCAGCGCCGTGGAAACGCTGATACCCGTCAGAATGGGCACGAGCACCGTCGCGCCAAACATGGCGAATGTGTGCTGCACGCCCAGCACCAGCATCTTGGGTACGCCCAGCTTACGGGCGTCGTACAGCCCTTCCCTGCCGAGCTCGATCTTTTTGGTCTCTTCGCTCATTGATACTTCCTCCTCAAATCAAATGCCTTCTATTCCAAACACCATGTACGGTGTAAAGGCCGCGCGGCCAAAAAAAGAGGCATTTCCCTTATCGCCGCCGATAACGGAAAATGCCTTTTCTGTTATGAAGGAAAGAATAGAATATACGGCCCCGCCGTGCAGCCGAACGCCGCGCGGGGAAGGATAAGCGCCGTATGAAGCTGTGCGCAAAGCTGCCGCATGTTCCAAACCTCTCTTTACATTTTATTTATAATACCAGACATGCGCGCGCGTTGCAATACTTTTTTCTCCCTTCTTTTTCAAAATTTGCAGCGGCGGCATTTCAACCCTTTCCCGCACTCGCTCCTTTTCGCATCATTGCGCGCAGCTCTTCCAGCGCTTTTTTCTCGATGCGGGATACATAGCTGCGGCTGATGTGCAGGATATCCGCCACCTGCTGCTGTGTCAGCGGCTGCGTGCCCGAAAGGCCGTAGCGCATGATGACGATCTGCCGTTCCCGGCCGGAGAGGCGGTTCACCACACGGTAGAGCGCCTCGGTCTCCTCCTTGCGCTCGTAGTCCTCGTGCACGTCGAAGGTATCGGCCACTACGTCATTCAGTGTCAGGCTGTTCCCGTCCTTATCGCTGTCGATGGGCTCCTGGATAGACACGTCGTTCTGGCTTTTTTTGCCCGCTCGGAACTGCATGAGCACCTCATTTGCTATCCTCCCGCCAATGCGGCGCCGGCGTATTTACAAACTGCGTATTTCCGTCGCCGTGCGCTTCGCTTCTTTCCTCCCGCTCTGTCCGCCCTTCCTCGGCGCACAGAAAATCCGCGGGGACCTCCGCAGTCCCCGCCAGCACAACGTGCGCGCTTTCTCCGTCCCACACGACCCTTTGCACCAGGGCCTGCACAGCGGCGCGTTTCTGCGCAAGCCGCATCGTTTCCATACTTTCCGGGAACGCCGCGAGCCGCCGGCGCTGTGCTTCAAGCTCCCTTGCGCCGAGCATATTCTGCGCGGCAAGGCGCTCCAGCTCTCCGATGCGTTTTCTCAGTTCCCGGTCCAGTTCATGCAGCGTCCCGATTCTTTTTAGAATATGTTCCCTTGCCGCGCCCACACCCGCCTGTGCAAGGGAGTCCACCAGCGCGTCGATTTTTTTTGCATTCCCGCCCAGTTCCTTGCGCAAAGCCGACAGTTTTTCCCCGGCCAGGCCCGGTCCCCCCATAGAACCCCCTTTGCTTTGTGCAAGGCGGCCGGCAAAGCCTGCTTTATCCTCCGCCAGCGCTCCGATCGCCTGTAAAACGGCACTGTCGAGCATATTTCCATCCGCGTTTTTTCCATCGCAAAGGCTTCGGCGGCTCCGCTCTTTTTCCCGGCATACATAGGTATAGCTCCGCGTTCCGTCCGCGAGGCTCCGCTTCGAAAGCTTGGGATACATTCTGCCGCCGCAGCGGCAAAACAATAGGCCCGTCAGCAGCGCCTCGTTGCTGCGCGGCCTGCGGTATGCCTTGGATCTGTTGTGCTCCAGCGCGGCCTGTGCTTCCAGCCAAACCTCTGAAGAGATAAGCCCCCGGTGTTTCCCCACGGATACGATCCATTCACTGACCGGAAGATATACCGTGTTTTTCCCTTTGCTTTGATCGGTACGATTGTATGCCAGGACCCCATGTATGCCGTCGAATTCCCTTTCATTTGAAAACACATCTGCCTGCCGTTGTATAAAATACCGGTAGGCGGCCTGGTCTGAAATCAGGTAGACGGGATTTTGCAGAATCCCCTTGATGGAAAAGCGGGTGAACGTTTTTCCGTTTTTTGTAGTCACACCCCGCCGCAGCAGCTCCGTCTCCGTCGCGGTAAGGGAGTGCGTTTCTGCAAACAGCGTGTAAACCAGCTTTACGGTTTCCCCCTCCTCCGGGATCAGCTCCAGCATACACGCTTTTTTTGCTTTTCCGTCCACCGTCACCGTCCGCACGCTCTTTGAACAGTATCCTGTGGGTGTTGTCCCGCCGAGCCAGCGCCCGGTTTTTGCAAGTTCATGCATGTTATCCCGGATGCGCTCCGCGATCGTCTCCCTTTCCAGCTGCGAAAAGACCGAGGCAATGTACATCATCGCACGCCCCATGGGCGTGCCCGTATCGAATTGCTCCTTGATTGAAACAAAAGCGATATCCAGTCTGCTCAGTTCTTCGATCAAGCCCGAAAAATCGCTGATGTTCCGGCTGATACGGTCCAACCGGTACACAACGACCGCCTTGAATTTCCGCTCCCGCGCGGCCCGGAGCATACGTTTGAACGCGGGACGTTCCAGGTTCCCGCCGGAAAAGCCCTCATCTTCGTAAACTGCCGCCGCGTCTGCGTCCGCCTGTCCATGGTTTGCCCGGATATATTCGCGGCACAGCTCGATTTGGTTACCGATGCTTTCTCCCTTTCCCGTGAATTTTGATTTTCGGGAATAAATTGCTATCTTCCCTTCGCTTGCGCGCATGTTCCCGCCTCCGTTTTATGATATGAGCCCCGCCCTACTCTATCATATGCTCCGCCGTACGTTCTAAGCCCGCGATGTGCGCAAAGCCCGCCGCATCCTCCTCTTTAAAAAACACAGGCACCCCGCCGGTGAAGACCGGCGGGGTGCCTGCCCGGAGGTTATCCCGCATCCGCATGGACGCGTTATTTCCATTCATGCTGTTTTACCTGTGTGCTCTACCCATTGCGTCCTTTTCTTTTTGCAGCCGATGAACCCGGTGAGCTGCAAAAATGAAAGCCCATAACGGAACACATGCTTTCCAGCAGGCACATCCACAGCGCGCGCACCGCGTCCAGCAGAGTGATCTGCAGGTTCTGCGTGTAGATGCGCTGAAAAAACGCGGTAAGCGTCATCACTGCGCCGTAAATGGTGTACAGCGCAAAATACCGTACCATAAACGGAAAATTCAAAAAACAAAGCAAGCGGCCAAACCCACCGTGAGGATACCGAAAACCTCTATCGCAGGCGAAAGCATCTCGAACAGCAGGTAATACATATACGATACCCAGCTCACAAGCCCGAAACGCGGGTTTGCAAAAATCTGCGGATAAGCTGTCATGCTCTGGGACAGGCCCAGATACCAACGCCGGCGCTGCTTCATCAGGTCTTTCATATTGGACGGCGCCTGGCTCCAGCATACAGCGTTGGGCTCGTACCGGATGGAATACCGCTGCCGGTTGTTGCGGCAGTACACATGGAGCTTGACAACAAGCTCCATGTCTTCGCCCAGCGTGCCCGCATCGTAACCTCCCGCCGCCACCACAGCATCTTCTTTAAACAAACCGAACGCACCGGAGATGATCAGGGTTCCGTTGAACTCTGTAATATCCTGGCTTTGCGCCAGCTCCAGCAGCGCGCCCCCACGCCCTTCCGAAAGCGCCCGCCAGGAAAACAGGCCTTTTGTGTCTCTCCGCGCCGCCCTCTGCGCACAGCCCGGGAGCCCCATCATCGCAAACAAAACACACGCCAGCGAAAAAATGCCATTCCTTTTTTCACGCGCATGAAAGTCTCCTGTTTTATTGACTTTATACAATTTATAATTGTATAGTTTATGACAAGAATCAAAGTCAATAAAACCCCTGCGTTTTTCGACTTTGTTCTCCTGAAACAGCTGTTTTAACCGGTCTTACGTCCTGTTTTGCGCCAAAAACGAAAGCCGGGGCCGCCGCCCCAGCTTTCACTTTCTTTATTTCTCCAGTATTTTTTGAAGATATTCCGCGCTTCGCCGCGCATCCTGCAGTCCATCCGGAGAGGGTTCATCGTTTTCAACGATCAGCCATTCCTTGCCGCAGTCTGCTGCGGCAAGGCAAATCTCCGGGATATCGGCCTCTCCTTCGCCCAACGCACAGGGCAAGGGCTTCGATTTTTTTCCGTCCTTGATATGCAAAAGCCCGATGCGGCTGTTGTTCTCGCGCAAAAAGCGCGCAGGGTCCAGCCCCGCGTAAAACACCCAGTACAGATCCGCCTCCAGCGGCACAGCCTGCATGATATGCTCCAGCGGCAGCGCCGCGCAGCCGTCCACGGGGCGCAGCTCATGGGAATGGTTGTGGTACAGGATGCGCACCCCATGCGGCTCCGCCGCTGACTGCGCCGCCTGCAGCACACGGACCGCGCGGGCGACCGCCTCCGGGCTGTCTGCCGCCGACCACGCCATCGCCACCGTATCCAGCCCCAGCACCTTGGCGTCCTCCAGCACACCGTCAAGCTCCTGTTCCATGGCGTCCAGTGAAACATGGCAGCTCAGGGCGTGCATTCCCGCCTGCTCCACGATCTGCCTGACCCTCGGAGCCGGGATATCGTAAAGCCCCGCAAACTCCACGCCTTCATACCCCATCTGCCGCAGATGCAGCAGGGCATCCGCCAGCGTTTCCTCGTCCCGGATGATATCCCGTAGCGTATACAACTGAATTGCAAGCTTCATTTCATTCCTCCGGCTTCACAGCCCTGTGTTCTTTTGCGGAAACAAAAATCGCGTCGATCACACGCATGACGGCGAGCATCTGCCGGTGCGTGACGGCCGGCTCTCTCCCGCCTTGCTGTGCGTCGCGGAAATTGACATAATAGTCCCGCGCGTCCGTCTGTACCTGCGGCAGGGAAAGCGTCTCCACTGTTTCCCTCGGGCGGGGCGCCATGGTACGCGTGGGGCCTGCGGCCGTATACACGATGCCCTCGTCCCAATGCATCTCTGTGTTTTTCGCGCACACCATTTTTCCGCCGCAGGCGAAGTCATCCACCTGCAATGTGCCTTTTTCACCGGAAACATGCCAGCGCGGCAAGGGAATGAACGTATAGGTATCCACCTCCACCAATGCGGAAAGGCCGTTTTCAAACCGCAGCATCACTTTAAAATTGTCGTCCACCTCGGGAAATTTGACGCTGAGCAGATGGGCGTATACCTCGCGGACCGGGCTGTCCGCCAGAAGCAGGAGCTGGTCCAGCAGATGGACGCCCCAATCCAGCAGCATGCCGCCTCCCGCCTCCTGTGTGCAGCGCCAGTCCCCCGGGATGCCCTTCGCGCCCTGCACACGGCTTTCAATGTAAAACGGGCAGCCCAGTGCGCCGCTTTGGATGCACTCACGGACGATGCAAAAATCCCTGTCCCAGCGGCGATTCTGATGTACGGTGAACAGCATTCCGGTCTGCTCGCTCACCGCAAGAACTTCCAGCAGGTCCCGGCTGTTCATCATCACCGGTTTTTCGCACAAAACGTGCTTGCCCGCGTGCATTGCCGCGACAGCGAGCGGCTTGTGAAAGTTATTCGGCACCGCAAGGATAACCGCGTCAACGTCCTTCCGCATGAGCAGTTCTTCCAGCGAATCGCAGACATCGCGGCCCTCCGCCCGTGCTTTCTCTCTTTTTTCCGGCGCAATGTCATATACGGCGGATACGGCAAAATCCGGCATCGTGCCGATTTGCTGCGCATGATAATTCCCCATGGCCCCGTAGCCAATCAACCCAAAACGATACATGTGCTCACCTCATGCCCAGTATACGTCCGCTGTGGGCGCGTCGAAAATCATCGTGTCCCGCAGCACTCGGATGGCCTTTTCCAGCCCTTCTTTCTGGCTCATCAGCGCGTCCTCGTGTTCAATGGAGATCACGCCGTCATACCCGGCCTGCTGAAGAGCGCTGAAAATGGCACGCCATGTCTGTGCCCCGTGCCCGTAACCGACCGTGCGGAACAGCCAGGGGCGTGCCGCCGTATCGGCGAAGCCCGATGTGTGAAGCACGCCGTTTACAGCCGTATTATATGGGTCTATGTAGGTGTCCTTGGCGTGGAAATGGTAGATACAGCCGCGCAGCGCGTGCACTGCCGCCACCGGGTCCACTCCCTGCCAGAACAGGTGGGACGGGTCCAGATTGGCACCCACCGCATCTCCCACGGCCTCTCGGAGACGCAGCATCGTCGGCACGTTATACACGCAGAAGCCCGGATGTATTTCCAGCGCCACGCGCACATGATGCGCCTTTGCAAACGCGCCCGCCCTTTTCCAGTACGGGATCAGTTTTTCCTCCCACTGCCAGCGGCGGATTTTTTCGTAATCTTCCGGCCATGTAGCCACCGCCCAGTTGGGATACTTCGAGGTCTCGCAGTCGCCCGGGCAGCCGGAAAAGGTGATCACGGTTTTAACGCCCAGCCGTTCGGCAAGCAGAACGGCCGCCTCAAATTCCGCATGGGCCGTCCCGGCTGTCTCCTGGTCGGGATGAAGGGGATTGCCGTGCACGGCAAAGGCGGAGATCGTTAGGCCGTGCTTTGCCACGGTCGCGGCAAACTCATCCGCCGCTGCGGGGTCGCCCGCCATTTTCCGCGCGTCGCAGTGCGCGGTCCCCGGCGAGCCGCCGCAGCCGATCTCAACCTGCTGCACGCCCTGTTCCTTCAAATATCTGCACGCCTCGTCCAGAGAAAGCGAACTCAGGCAAACTGTCATAACACCCAGCTTCATTTCTGTTCCTCCTTACTTAAAAAAACACAGGCCGGCCGGTACGGGCCGATTCGTAGATCGCGTCCAGAATACGAGTGACCGTGAGCGCCTGTTCGGGCTTCACAGTCAGCTCGCCCTTGCCTTCCACCGCGTCTGCAAACACCATCTGCTCAAGGTCGGCCGCATCCAGCTGCGCACCGTCAAAGAACGCCACAGATCCGGCGTCCAGCTGCGGCTTTTCCACATACTGCCTGCCGTGCCGCACGCCGTTGATGCGCAGGCCGTCCTCCATATCCGCGCCGGCCTTTGTTCCGCACAGGACAGTCTTTGCCTCGTTGACGTCCAGCGTATTCAACGCCCAGCTGGATTCCAGCACCACCGTCGCTCCGTTCTCCATCACAACGAAGCCAAACGCGCTGTCCTCGACCGTGAATGCCTCCGGATCCCAGTTGCCGAAAGCATTGCCCTGGTCCGTATCGCCGTTCAGCTTATGGTATACGCTTCCCACGGCATATTTGGGCTTATAGTTGTCCATTGTCCACAACGTCAGATCCAGCGCGTGTGTACCGATGTCCACCAGCGGCCCGCCGCCCTGCTCCTCTGCGTTCAGGAACACGCCCCATGTCGGCACGGCACGGCGCCGCAGCGCCTTGGCCTTCGCATAATAGACCTCGCCCAAGCGCCCCTCCTCGCACTCCGCTTTCAGGAACTGGCTGTCCGGACGGTATCGGTTCTGGTAGGCGATCGTAAGAAGCCGGCCTGTCTCGCGGGCCGCGTCCAGCATTTTTTTGCCTTCCGTATAATTGATGGCCATCGGCTTTTCGCACATCACATGCTTGCCGCTGTGCAGCGCGTCCACCGTGATAAAAGAATGCGAGCGGTTGGGCGTACACACATACACCACGTCCAGCTCCTCCGCCAGCAGCTCCTTGTAATCCGTGTATACCCGGGCGCCCGGCGCGCCGTATTCCGCAGCTACCTTTTCGGCCCTTTCCCGGATGATGTCACAGAATGCGACCATTTCCATGCGGTCCACTTTCCGAATCGCCGGCAGATGCTTGTTGTTTGCAATGCCCCCGCATCCGATGATTCCTGCTTTGATTTTCATTTCTGTTTCCCCCTTAATCACAATCGCCGAATTTTTTCAGAATGCGTCCAAACGTTTGCATCTCTGCTATAAATCAGTATAATGAAAGCAGTGCCCGCCTGTCGTGACAATCCGCAGGGCGGCGGTGACAGATCGTCCGGTTTTTCGGGGAGGAAAAATATGATCGGCTCATACGAGACGGTGCGCGACAATATGACGCACGTGGATTGTTGGTATTCGCAAAACGATATCTGTGCCCCGCATTTTCACAGCAGCATCGAATTGACTTACGTTCTTTCCGGGCAGCTGATGGGCTGGGTAAACGGCGAGGAACATGCGCTGAATGCGCACGAGCTTCTGCTCTGTCCATGCTATTCCCTGCATTATTACGAGACGAAAGACGCCTCCCGTTCCATCGTGCTCACGGTGCCCATGGAGACCATCCCCTTCTTTCAGAAGCTGTTGCGCACCAACAGCTTTCAGAGCATCACGGCCAAACTGCCTGCGCAAAATGAGCTGCTCCATTGTCTGAAGCAGCTCATCGCTGCCCCGAAGGAAAATGCAGTTTTGCGCAAGGGCTATGCCTATGCCGTCATGGGGATCTTGTCCGATCTTCTCAAACTGCAGCCCGTGAGAGACAGCGCGGCCCCGAATTTTGCGCGTGATATCCTGCTGTATCTGGAGGATTCTTTTCTGCTTCCTCTGGACGTCCGGTCCGTGGCCGAGCATTTCGGTTATTCCCGCGGACATTTTTCCTATATTTTTTCTCAGACCTTCGGGTTCACTTTCGGAGAATATCTCAGCATCCTGCGCTGCCGCCACGCCGCTATGCTCCTGACAAACAGCTCAGCCTCCCTGATCGAGATTTCAATGAACTGCGGCTTTGGGAGCATCCGCACGTTTTACCGCAGCTTCAAACATGTATACGGGATGACGCCTACACAATATCTTTCCGCACACACTGCCGACGGACCGGACCGTATCCGCGGCCTTCCGGCCGCGCCTGCGCCGTAATCGGGACAGCCTTCCTTCGCATATGCTTTAGCATAGGAGGGGTTGCGATGCGCCGGCAGGAAGTAAAGATCATCGTATATGCGCCCCAAACCGCCGCGGGGCGAATGGAACTGGCACAGCGGGCGGCCGCCGTGCACGCCGATGCCGTTTTGCAGCACGTCGGCCGGCTTCCGTGCCCGTACGAACAAAAGCGAGTGCTGCTTACCGCAGTGCTCGAAACCGTGCAAAGCACATGAAAACAGCGCCGGAGGAGCATTCCTCCGGCGCTGTTTTCTGTTTTAGCCGCCATGACCGGGCGCGCTTGTATTCTCTTCTCGTTTCCCGCCGCATTTGCGGGAGGATAGCATTTTCAATGCAGCGCGCTGCATATGTGGCAAATCGTGCGCCTTTGGTATTGTCAAAGCTGTTCACCGCCTTGATAAGGCCGATGGTTCCGATGCTGATCAGGTCCTCCTGGTCTGTGGAAGAAGCGTAGTATTTTTTTACGATGTGCGCCACGAGGCGCAGATTGTGCCGGATGAGCTTATCCCGCGCCGCCATGTCGCCGTTCTTCATCGCCTCGAATGCTGCAATCTCGTCCCGCGCGGAAAGAGGCTTCGGGAAACTGCTGCTTTCCAGGTGCAGTGCGAAATATAAGATCTGGCTTGCGACAAAGCTGAATATGATACCAAACATCTGTATGCCCTCCTTGTATGCGATACTACATTGTATGGCAGGGGACACGGCGGCATGCCGCGGGACAGGCGCGTTCTCTATGTTTTGCCCATCGGAAAGCGGCCCGCATATTGCGGGCCGCTTGTGCTGCATTCAGATGTCTGTACGGTAGATCGTCTTTCCGTCCTTGACCGTCTCCAGAATACGGATATCACGAAGATGCATGGGAAGCGCCTTCAATGGGTCCTCCTCCAGGATCACCAAATCCGCCCGTTTTCCCGGACGCAGGCTTCCTTTGCTTCCTTCCTCAAAATACTGGTATGCCGCATTGATGGTCACGGCGCGCAGAGCATCCAGGACCGGCACGCGCTCCTGCGGCCCCAGCACCGTCCCCTGCTTTGTAACGCGGTTCACTGCGCACCATACAGTCTCCAGCATGTCCGGCTGGATAACGGGCGCATCCTGATGGAACGTATAACGGAGGCCCTGTGCGCCCGCAGAGGCCGCGGGGCTGATGCGCGCCGCGCGTTCCGGTCCGAGATTCTCGAGATGCACGTCGCCCCAATGGTATACATGAGCCACAAAAAAAGACGGTATCATCCCGTTCTGTGCCGCCCGGGACAGTTGGTCCGGCGCAAGCATCTGCGCATGGATGATAACGGGACGTATTGCCCGGCAAGGCTTACCGGACGCAGCGCGAGCCCTGAGGCGTTCCCCATACACGCGCAGATACTGTTCGCAGGCGGCGTCTCCGTTGCAATGCACCAGCAACTGCATATTTTCGTCCAGCGCTCGGTCCACATACCCGGCCAGTTCTTCGTTGCTCATACGCGGATAACCGCGATAATTTTCCTCTGCACCGCAGTACGGCTCCCGCAGCCACGCGGTGCGTGCCTGAGGTGAGCCGTCCAAAAAAGTTTTGTAGCCTCCCACCTTAAAACGGCCGCTGTACTGTCCGATGTGTTCGGACAGCGCCGTTCGCATGCCGTCCGCCTGTGTGATATCCAGATATCCCACCACGTCCAGCTTCAGCAGGCCCGCCGCGCACAGCTGCCTGTACAGCGGTTCCATCGCCGGTATCATCATCCCTTCCTGCACCGTGGTGACGCCACGCCGCGCATAGCCGTCCTGCGCGCGCAGATATGCGCCCATCAGGTCCTCCGGCGCCGGCATTGGAACGCGGCTCTGGCAATTCAGAAAAGCGGTCTCTTCCATGTAGCCCGTCACCTTTCCGTCCGCGACCTCCATCATGCCGCCCTCCGGCACAGGTGTATCCGGCGTGATTCCCAGCCGTTCCAGCGCAAGCGTGTTCAAAACACCCGTATGGCCGGACTGGTGAGCCATAATCACCGGATTGTCAGGAGCGGCACGGTCCAGCACTTCTCTGCGCGGCGGACGTTTTTCCCGAAGAACGTTATGGTCGAAACCCTGAGCGGCGACCCATTGCCCCTTTGAAATATGGTTATCGCGGATAAACGCCGCGATACGTTCTTCGATCTCGTCAAAGCTGACGGCCTCGCCCAGGGGCACCTGCAAAAGTGAGTTGGCACAGCCGGAAAAATGGCTGTGCGCGTCAATGAACGCCGGCATCAGCGTATGGCCTTTCAAATCGACCATCTCACAATCCCGTCCCGCCGCCGCGCGCACCTCTGCCTCGCTTCCCACGGCGCGGATCACGCCGTCCTCCACCAAAAGCGCCTGCGCATACAAAATGTCCTCCATTGTAAGCACAGTCCCGCCGTAATACATCCGCTTTGCCAAAGCGAGCACATCCTTTCCTTTTCGCACCCTACCGGCGCTTTATGATTTACTATACATCGAATAGTTTTCCAATTTTACTGTAAATCATGAATAATGCGTAAACAAGGCACAGCCTTTTGTACAAAGACAAAACAAAACACACCGGAAGCATTTTCAGCTTCCGGTGCGTTTTTCTGGCGGAGAGTTAGGGATTTGAACCCTAGGTACCTTTAAAGGGTACACACGATTTCCAGTCGTGCGCCTTAGACCACTCAGCCAACTCTCCAAGCAAATGGTGCTTTACTATATTACCCAAATATCGGAAAATTGTCAAGTGTTTTTTTGCCGTTCTGGATTTTTCTGCATTTTTGCGGGAGAAACGCTTACCGCATTCTGCTCCGGCGCTCCTGCCAGGCGATCTCACCTATGCGATCTGCGGCATATTCAAAAAAGCGCCGAAACGATTCGCAATAATAATTTTCCGTATCGTCCGCCCCGCCTGTCCAGTCGCGTCTGCATCCCCCATTGCACAGCGGCACCCATCTGCAGCTTGCACACCGGGACGGGCGAAGCCGCCCCTGCCGTAAAAATTCGGAAGCCGTCTCATCGTTCGCCAATTGTTTCAGACTGTCTGTATGTACGTCGCCCATCCGCCATCGGTCCAGCACATAAAAATCGCAGGGATAAACACCTCCGTCCGCTTCCACGACAAAATAGCTGCCACAGCCGCCCGAAGCCGCACAGGTGCTTGCCGGCTCCCCCATTGCAAGATGAACATAGTCATCGAACAAGCGCACGCTGGTATAGTGTCCTTCCGCCCAGTCGCGGTACCATTGGTCAAACAACCCGCACAAAAAATCTCCATACAGTTTTGGCGTCAATGAATATACTGCGCGGCCCCGCTGTTCCTCCAAGGGGTCAAGACATGGAATAAACTGCAGATAGCGCACTCCCAGCTTTTTCATTGAGGCATATGTTTTCTGCGGATGCTTCGCGCATTGCCCCGTCACGACGCATAACAGGTTTGTCTCCACTTCAAATTTTTGCAGCAATGCCAGCGCCTTAGCCACACGCCCGTATGTGCCTTCCCCTTTTGTGTCCACGCGGTAATGGTCGTGCAACTCCCGATACCCGTCCACAGAGAGGCCCACCAGAAACTGGTTTTCCTTTAAAAAGTGCGTCCATTCCTCATTCAGCGCCATGCCGTTTGTCTGAAGCGCATAACTCACCTGCCGGTCCAGCGGCCGAAACGCGCTTACCATCGCTACGAAATCCCGAAAAAAGTCCAGCCCGGCTACCGTAGGCTCGCCGCCCTGAAACGCAAAACTCACCGTTCCGTGCTCATCCGCTGCTGCAAAAGCTGCTTCAATTAAAGCCCCGGCGGTTTCACGGGACATCACGCCCATGCTCTTCACTTCCCTGTTGTCCGAAACATCCGCATAAAAACAGTAACGGCATCTCAGATTACACAGGCTGGAGGCGGGTTTGATCAAAAGATTGACGTTCTTCACCGCGCATTCTCGCTCCTCTCTTATCGTGCGAACTCAAAACACCCCGGAAACCAGTATAGCAAATCGCTGTTTCATACACAACAAGAACGGCCTCATCATACATTTTCCGAGTTATCCGCCTGAGAAAATCAATTTTGCATTTTGACTTGCTGCTCCTGAATCAGGGGATAGCGCACCAACCCCGTACTGGCCAGGGCTTCATGGTGCATATCCACAGCAGTGATCTGACGGTTTTCATAAGTCGTATAATAATAAATGCCTTTGCTTGCATTGCAGCAAGAAGTATAAAGCGTTATTTCATATTTTCCATCTCCCACATCGCAGCAGCCGCGCTGCTGCTCGACCGAGCCGAGAATGTGGAAAAACTGGCTGACGCTCTCCTTTTCCGTACAGCCGGAAACGGAATTCATCCTAGTGAAAGCGGCCCGGACAAAACGGGACTGAGAGGATAAATCGCCCGGCAGCCCGAGCCCGCCCATCCCGCGGCTGTATGCGGATAACGGCAATTCGGAAGAAAATAAATTTTCCGGTGTTTTCGGAGACAGACGCATATAATTGTTAAGCCCAAACATTTGTTGTTCAAAAGGAGGGTTGTTGGTGAGGACGCCAACCGGATTTTCATAAATCCTGAGCCCCTCCCGAACCGATTCGACCGTAATGGCCCCTTCCCGGTCGGCGATCAGCCAATGAAGCTGTGCTGCCGGCATCTGCTCATTGAACGGAAGTCCCACAAGATTGGCTTTTGCAAGGAGCGCGCCGGCCTCCTTCACAGTGGCGCACTGCCCCAGGACCCAAGGAATAAACTCGAATACAGCGATATTATCCTTTCCCTTCGCCGGAGACGCCGCATAACAAGCATTCCCCACGAAGTTCAGCCCTGCCATACCCAGCCCTTTTTCGTTGACCGCGTCGTAATACAGCGGATACTCCTGTGCAACACAAGCCATACCGATAACAGCAAAATGGCGCGGCATCCCCGCCATATACCGAAAAGGAAACGGCTCGTTGCGCGGCGTTATTACGACTTCTTCCCCATACGAAAATTCGTAGTCTAATGTGCGTCCAAAATAAAAATCCTTCGTTTTATAGGTCGCTGCCGTACACATGTGTTATCCTCCTGCTGCAAAAGTTGGATTTTTCCGCGATAACTGCCATGCCTCAAACCTGTTCGCGCTTCAGGGCCCATTTTTGGGGTATTTTCAAAAACTTTCCATTTCCAGCGCCGCATTTCTGCCAAAAACTCTGCTGCTTTTGAGGCACCAAATTCTTTACCTTTATATTTTACAATATCTGTCCTGTTTTTGCACGCGGACGATAAATATTTTTTCATATGCTATTTTTTTATCCATCTGCTTTTCCTCGCTCAGATTATGCGGCCCCCATCGCCTGCGACAGTAATTCTTTGTCTTTTGCCGCATTTCTATTTTTTAATCGTAAGTCATACGGCGGGTTTCTCAACAATTCTATATGACAGCCCGTCAAGAAAAAATAATGATGAATATCGGCCCCGACGCCGGTGCATGCCTACATCCGTTCATCCACCGCCATAAGTTTATGGCTCAGGAACTCGTTGCGTTCATGCAAAATCTGCCGCAAGAAAAAAGCCATCCCTAAGGGATGGCTTCGGCAATATGCGTCCAAGGACTCAATCCCCGGGGCCCGCTGATTAAGGGTCAGCTGCTCTAACAACAGCAACAGGCTAAAAGAAAAGTCTAACCGTTAATACAATTCGCAGGATTCCGCCTCAAATCGACTCCCAATATCCATACATCCGCGTTACGAATTTGTAGCGTCTTATCCTTCGCTTTATTTATTGATGGTCTTCCAGCCAGCGGACCGCGCAGTGCGCCAGACAAGCGGAGCCGATTGGACAGACCTCCTCATTGAACTGAACCTTCGGATTGTGTGCAGGGGCATCGCCACGCTCATCCATATATCCTGCCGAAAGATACATGAATACGCTGGGGACTCTCTCTGCAATAATTGCAAAGTCCTCAGAAGCACTGGCTGATGTGTCGGGAACAGGAGTCAGACCAGGAATTGGTAGTTCTTCCATATAGCTTACCATCTCGTCCGTCATAGCAGGGTCACATACCAGTGGCGGCACCTCAGAAATCATCTCGACCTGTGCCATCCCCCCAAATACCTCTGCGGTCTTGAGAGCAACCTCTTTCAGCCGCCGGACCAGTTTCTCACGGCTGGCACTGTCATTGGTGCGCAAGGTTCCTTGGAGGACGGCAGTATCAGGGATGATGTTGGGGGCTGAACCTGCGGAAAAATTGCCGATGGTCAGCACACAGGCTTTGCCGGGATCTGCCTCCCGAGCAATCAGCGATTCCAAGGCAAGGTACACATGGACACCGATATTGATTGGGTCGATGGAACTGTGCGGATATGCGCCGTGGGCGCCCCGTCCGTGGATTGTGATTCGAAAACCATCCACAGAGTACATCATAGTTTTGCCGCTGTTGTACATAAACAAGCCCACAGGCATCCTTCCCGGGCCGACATGATAGGCTAGGGCTGCATCCACTCCTTCCAGTACTCCATTTGCCAGCATATCCTTCGCACCCTCAAAGGTTTCTTCAGCAGGCTGGAACATGAACCGAACCCTGCCAGACAGCATAGATTCATTTTCTTTTAATATCTTTGCCGCTGTCAGCAGCATGGCCGCGTGGAAATCGTGGCCGCATGTATGAGCCTCCGTGCCGGTTGGGCAGGAAAAGCTTTCGCCGCTTTCCTCCGGCATGGGAAGCGCATCCATGTCCGCTCGAAGCAGGATCGTCCTACCCCCTTCCTGCCCCAACTCTGCAATCACTCCATGTCCGCATGGATGTGGATCCAATCCATATCCTCTCAGCTGCTCCATAACATAGGTTTGTCCTTTTGGCATATGAAGTCCCACTTCCGCGTTGCTGTGCAGCCAACGACGGTGAGAGATGGTTTCCTCACGCAGTGCCAGTGCCCGTTTATAAAAATCCATAATCGTACTCCTTAATTTGCTGCGAAAATCAGTAAACATATGCTGAGAAAATTATAGCAAACGAGTTTAATAACTTCAACAATGTTTATAGTTTACCCACAACTTATAAAAAAGACGCATCTGGCTTGGAAATGCCACAGACTGTGCACATTTAAATTGTCCGGCAATTTTCCCTCCCGCAGAATCCTTTTGAGCCGGAATGTGAATGTCCCAGGCACCATCGGATCTCCCCAGCCTGCCGGAACAGATAGTCATCTTCCTCCAGTCCCCTCTGCACCACGCCGTGCTCTCTCCTGCGCGGTTCTTCGGTTCTTTCACCAGGATCGGTTGGCCGCTCAGTTTTACCACATTGCGCCGGATATGCAGCACCTGCTATCTGACCACTGCAAGCTGCATGCCTCGCTCCGGCGCATGCTCGTGGCAAGGCTCATCTTGAAATAGGCCTCATATTTCAGGCCCTGACTTTCCAGTTCGGTGATAAACCTTTGCACTATTTCCTCAATCGTCACCGGACACTCCTGCAGCGCGCCTTTCTTCTTGTACCCCGACGCAATGTAAGTGTTTTCCTCCTATTCCGTGTACTCTCCCCTTAAAAACAGCGCCCGTGAAATTTCTCCCCACGGGCGCTGTCCGTTATTCGTTATACTTGCTTTGCGCAGTCGTTCAATTCAGACTTCTTCGTGTCATTCCAGCGGTCCACCTTCCCCACAAGATAGACTTTGATGCGGCGGAGCCGCTCAAACTTCACGCCTTTTCCGGTGCGCTCCGCATTGTCGATGCTGTTGTTTTCCATGTGGAACCATCTATCCGAGATACATCTTTCCTTGGCATCTGAAACGCCGATTTCTTTGAACAGACAACAACAGAATTAACCGAATGCTAAATCGCCACTTTTGTGAATTGTACAAACCGAAAATTGAAATAAGATAAGAGAATTGGCTCATCTTGCAAAGAAAATGCGCTAAAAGTTGCAAAAATCCTTTTTAAAATAGTGCAGATATGTCAATTTGCGTCCTTGTTTATCGGATATACGCATTAGCGTCCGGTCGAGGGCTCAGCTCAATTCGGAACACAGTGTGTTCGCATTTAGAAGCATCACATAAAACTGGTGCATAATATTTCTTCACCCGATCCCGTTGTTTATCTGTCAATTTATACTGCTTATTTGCCGTTTTTATCACCGCTGCTGCCATAACACAGCTTGCATGATTATGTATGTAGTATAAAGCAAAAGATCACTATTTCATCAATGCCCAAGTGTTATAACAACTGATTCCGATAATGGTAAACATTAACCCGATAAATAGAATCTCTACATGCTTATCATCAATCTTCTTGTTGATTTTCCTACCTACAGCACCCCCGCCGATCCCTCCGGCCACCATTAGAACCAGCCAGAGCCATTCAAATTCCGGAACAGTTTTTGTGAACAATGTTGTCGTAACGCTTGTAATCTGCGAAATCAAAATAATGTACAAGCTGTTCTGCGCCGCCACCTTTGTGGACATCGAAAAGAAATAGTACAAAACCACCAGGTTGATTGGTCCGCCGCCAATTCCCAAGAAGCTCGACATAATACCGAGTGTTATGCCGATTATTACGCAGGGCACGGTCCCCCTCACCCGGCGTGTTTTGATATTCGCTTTGTTTACAGTGTAAGCGAGCGTGTAAATTGTAATGATCGTCAGACAGCCGGCCTGTACGCCCCCCACCATATTCGGGTTGGATGCCGCTTCTTTAACAGCAGTAAACAGCTGTTTGCCTAAAACGTCGCCGAGAGCCGCTCCCAATGCCAACGGCGTCCCTGTTTTGAAATCCACAACACTATCACGGGACGCCGCCGCTCTCCCAACAGAGTACAAACTCATAGAGAGCACTGTACAGCCCGATAAGAAACTTATCGTGGATACGCTGGCCATCTGGAACAGATCCAAAACCGGCTTGATGATAACTCCGCCGCCGATTCCACAGATCGCACCCGCTGTTGATGCCAGAAAACTGACTAGAAATGCTACCATTGACATTTTATGAATCCTCTCGTCCCTTTTTCACATACTGCATCCAATTTGAGCCAAGCATATTCAAAGAAGCGTCCGCAAGTAGTTTTGTAATAATTTCACACAATGACGTCATGACAACAGCTCCTGTCCCTCCGGCATAGTTGCTTTTTTGTATGTCTTGTACCCTACGTCTGATCTTCTTTATTCCGCAAGCCTGCCCCCTTTTCGCGCGGGGACTGTTTGTACAGTGCAATGTGTTCATGTTTTCTCTTTGGATAAAACGCAATACGCCTTGCGATCGTTTTTCGCAGTGTCTGCCATGGCAGCTGTTAAAATACTTTTATCTGTCCGGTGACGTTCCAAACGTTGCAAGGCGTGCATCTCTCTGCTGGATATGCCTTTTTTCGTGCAGTCAGTCCCATTGCCCACCATCTTATTTCCGGTACTATTTTACACGGTACAGCGCATAGTTCGGATTTTTCTTGATATAGTCGTCGCAGCTATGGGCTGATACACCCGCCCCCCACAGACCGGCCAGCCCGATCTGGCCAGAGCCAAACACTGCTTCCCGTGCGCCGTCGATCTCCGGGTTCACGTATTTCGCAAACCATTTCTCCAGCCGTCCGCGCAACTCCTGCTCCAGCGCCTCGAAACCGCCGTGTGCCAGAAGATTGTCCTGCTCTCCGGGGTCTGCCTTCAAGTCATAAAGCGCATTTGGACCATACGGATAGCGTGCAATATATTTATAGCGTTGATCCCGCAGCATCCGGTTGGGGCCATATTCGTCCATCACCACAATCCCGCCGGGGCGTTCAAAGTCCTGGCCCAAAAGCGCCGGTACAAAGGAAACGCCCGGACGTTTTGCCATATCAAGAGGTTTTAGCCCCAAATAATCCAGTAATGTGGGCATAAAGTCATAAGCAGACACCAGCGAATCACAGACAACTCCAGCGGGGATACGGCCTGGATGCCGTGCGATGAACGGCACTTTCACCGATTCCTCATACATGTTCAGTGGGAATGTGCCGTTTCCCTTGCCCCAAAAGCCGTGATGTCCGCAGGAGAACCCATTGTCCGAGGTAAACACCACAAGCGTGTCCTCCGCAAGGCCCAGTTCGTCCAGCGTCTCCAGAATGTGTCCGATCCCTACATCCATGGCAGTAACAGCCGCAAAATAGCCAATCAAATTCGCCCGCTCATCTTTTGCTACTTCATCCGTCAGGTAGATGCTGTCCAGATGCCGCGGCAGATGCGGCACAGATTCAAACAGACAGTTTTCATACAGCTTTGTGTATTCTTCGGGGTGGTTATTGAGCCACGGCGCATGCGGAGCCGTATAGGCCACATGCAAATAAAACGGTTTTTCTGCCTCTTTGTGCGAATTTAAAAACTCCACTGCATCATCTGTGATAGCATCGGTGACATAACGCTCTTCCCGATATAATACACCATCCCGGTACAGGGGCGCCCCATAATAGGGCCCTCCTCCGGATTTGTGGCAAAACCAATGCGTAAAGCCCTGCTGGGCCCGGGCGCTGGCTCCCATATGCCACTTGCCGCTCAATGCACATTCGTAACCACTTTCGGCCAGAGCTTTGGTATAAGAATATTGGCCCGCCAGATATTCGATGGATGCTCGACGTTCGTCGTCATCCCGCAGCCAGTCATGCACACCGTGCTGAGACGGGATACACCCTGTCAGCAGCGAAGCTCTCGCCGGTGAGCATACCGGCGAAACGCAGAAAAAATTCTCAAAACGCATGCCCTGAGCAGCCAGACGGTCGATGTTTGGAGTATATATCTCCCTGTTGCCTGCGCAGCCCAGCGACCAGAACCCCTGATCATCTGAAATAATAAATACCACGTTTGGTTGCTTCATATAAATCCCCCCGGAATGGTCACAGGCACCGTACCAAGACAATAACGCAAGCGCAGCAAAAAGTTCACTCCATGTTCCACGGTGACTGTCGCTTATTGGGAAGCGTTTTCCCCTCGTCAATCGCCTGCAAGCCCGCCCTGTGTGAGGCCCTTGACGTAATATTTTCGAATGGCAATACCAAAGAATATTACCGGCAGCGCAATTACAATGGCACCAGCGGCAATGACGCCCCAATTCATTTTTTCGAATACGATGAAATTCAAAACACCGATCGGAGCAGTTTGCACCTTCTGCCGTGTGAGCAGCAGCGCAAACAAAAATTCATTCCACGAAAAGATGAATGATAAAATTGCCGTAGAGGCGATGCCCGGCGTAGCCAAGGGAATAGAAATCCTGAACAGGGTTTGTAAAAGCGAACAGCCGTCAATGCGCGCGGCTTCTTCCAGACTTATCGGTATATCCTCCATAAAAGCTCTCAGACTCCACACAATGATTCCCAAGTTTGACGCGAAATAAATCAGCGTCAAGCCGATATAAGTATCCAATAATCCCAGTTCTTTGTAGGCAATAAAGTAGGGAATCACAAATACTGCGCCTGGGCTCATGCGCGTGATCAGAAGCACATAAAAAAAGGCCTTCTTAAACCGAAACTCACAACGGGCAAAGATATAAGCTGACGGGATCCCCACCAACAGCGCCAGTATAATAGACAATACGCAGACCACAAAGCTATTGAAAAAATACCTTCCGAAGCTGCCTGTTACGAACAATTCTTCATAGTTTTCCAGCGTTGGCATAAAAATCAAGTCTGGAGGCACTTGAAAAGCATCGCTCTGATTTTTCAGAGAGATTAGAAGCGTCCAATAAAACGGAAACAGCGTGGCAAACATAAGCACCGCCACAAACAAACTTCGCGCTATGCCGGAAAGCCTCTGTCTCATATTCGCGTTCAACATGATACTTCACCATCCTTGCTACTTAGCCTTACTTTTCTTCCCATAGAAAAACACAATCAGCACCAGCAATACCGCAAACATCAGCATTGATGACGCCGATGCATAGCCTGTCTTAAATTTTACAAAGCCTTCTGAATACGCAAAGTAAGTAAGTTCTTCGGTGCTATTGCCAGGCCCTCCCTGGGTGAGAGAAAACACAAGCGGGAAAATTTTGAGTCCTTCCACAACGCGAAAAACCAATACCATAGATAAAATCGGCTTAATAAGCGGTAATGTGAGATACCACAGCTCCTGCCAAAAGCTGGCTCCATCGATGCGTGCTGCTTCAAAGGGAGAGACCGGCAGCGAATCCAGCGCAGCGATTACAAATAGCACTACAAAAGGAACCCATTCCCACACGGAAACCAATACGATTACCCACCGTGCCGAAACAGGGTCGGTCAGCCAAGCCGGAGCTTCTTGAATGCCTATCCCGTACAACAATGCATGAATACCTCCATATTTGGGGATCAGCAAAATACGCCAAATCAGGCCCGCAACCACAGGCGGGATCACCATAGGCATCACGATCAACGCTTGTACGAGCCCGCGTAAACGCTTCATACGCTGAATGGCCAACGCCGCAGCCACTCCAACCACCATCTGTAACAGCACGCTAAAGAAAACCATGAATATCGTATTTTGGGCGGCATTGATAAAGCCTTTGTCCGTAAACAAGTCAATATAATTTTCCAAACCTATAAAGCGGAACCTGCCGCCAGTCATTTTATAGTTCGTGAAAGAAAGGCCTAACAGGCTTGCCATAGGTACCAATACCAAAATCAAGAGCGACAAAAACAACGGAAACAGAAACGCAATTTGAAGAGTTTGGCGTTCCGATTTCAATGTTACACCTTTTGGATTTTTGGCTATAGGGATCAAACTTCTTTTTTTCATCGCGCTTCTCCTTTCGTGCTGCCATATCGTAATGCGCCTGCCGCACAGGTTTTACCGGATTTTCAGAAAAATGCCTCTCAAGAGGCCGCCATGAGTCAGCAATTCGATCGTCCGACCCATTTGCCGGCCTCCCGAGAGGCTCAGACTTTATATAATCAGTTACAGGCGCCAAATTTTACTGCCGATCAGGAAATATACCCGGCTTCCCGATAAACTTCGGCCACTTCTTCATTGGCGATCTCCATCGCTTCTTCAGCACTGATTTGTTTGGCAAACACATCGGAGATATAATTGCTGACAATATCCGCCACCTCCGGCCACTCAGGGTTCAGCGGGCGGTATTGCGGCATAGCATAATTGGCCAAAGAGTCACGCATAGCGTTCAGCCAGGCGCCGTCGCCGACATCATTTTTCTCAATAAAATCGGCATTATTGTATACCGCCTCCCGGGACACTGTAACCAGATTCCCTTCCGTGCCAAGGCGCACCAGGGTCTCTTCGGACAATGCCCACTGCATGAAATGCCAAGCGCGCTCCTTATTCTTTGCATTCTTGGGGATGTTGACAGAGTGCACGTTCAACGGAGCACAGCGCCCTTCCGGACCGGCGGGGACAGGCGCAAAGCCCACATCCTCCTCGCGCGTCTTGGATTTTTCAGGATCGATATAATTGGGAACTATGGCCGCGCCGTCGATCCACATTGCAAGATCACCCTGCTGTACCGACACGGTAATATCTTCAAAGTTACAGGTTGTCGCACCCGGGAACGAATAATTTTGAAGCAGATCGGCGTAATATTCCACGGATTCCACAACTTCCGGCGTATTCAAAGTAGGCGTCATATCGTTGGGGAAGTCCGCTACAAAATCGCCTCCCATAGAATACATGACCATCGGCCATTCCCAAATCAGGCCTTCTGAACCGCCCGCGCTGCGCGCGCCACGCATGCCGACTCCATAGACGCCGTCCTTGTGCAGCAGTTGGGCATACTCCCGCAGCTCTTCCCAAGTTTCAGGCGGCTGCTCCGGATCGAGCCCGGCAGCCTCAAACAAATCCTTCCGCCAGTATAGCAACGTGGTGAGGGAACATACCGGAAGGCCGTACAGCTTGTCCTCGTACCGTTGAGCGTCCACTGAAGACTGCATCAAGCCGTCCAAGTCCAGCAGCGCATCGTCTGTAATAGATTTATCAGCAATCAAATCGTCCAGCGGATACAACCAGTCATTGGAAGCGTACTGCAAAAATTGAGGGCTCATCAAATAAATCAGGTCATAAGCATCAGATTCTGAAGACATCTCCACCAGCATTTTTTGAAAATAAGTGTCGACTCCTAAAATCGTATAATTGATTTTCACACCATATTCTTTTTCGTAGTCAGCATAAATTTTTTGCATGGATTCCGCGAAATTCCCTGCCACGAACATAATATTCAGCTCTTTTTGTTCTTCCAGGCGTTTCGCCGCTTCCGAGACTTGCTCCCCACTTTCAGAGCCGGAGCCGGACACAGAGGCAGGTGTGCTGGAAGTAGCATTTCCGCCGCAGGCAGTCAGAGAAAGCATCATCAGAACAGCCATCATTAAAGAGAATAACCGTTGCATTTTTGTGGACATTTTTTTCCTCCTTTGTAAATCCTCCATTTTTGAAACGTCATTTTATAGTTCCAGATAATCCCGCATCACTGCGGCCGCTTCCGAAAAATCGTGACCGCCCCGGCCGTCTTTAAGCCCGGTACGCAGCAAATCCAGGGCTCCGTCCAAGGCAAAGGCCGGGCAATTCAAATCTTCATACAGCCTTTTAACATATCCCAGATCTTTCAGGCCAAAGGCCAACGCAAAATCCATACGATAATCACGGTCTTTTACCTTTTGGCCGTAGAATTGAAAAACGCCGCAATTGGTTTTCTGCTCACAAATGATATCGAACAATTTTTGCGTATCCAGCCCTAACTTCTCCATTAAAGGAAACATCTGAGAATAAGTGACTGCATACATTAGGCCAGTGAAATTCAACGCAAGCTTTACAAGGTGGCCGCTGCCGGCTTCGCCAATGTAATCCGCTCGGCTGGTAAATACTTCAAAAATAGGACGAGCAGCCTGAAAATCAGCTTCGTCGCCGCCCACCGTGACAGAAATGGTCCCTGCCGCCGCCATATCAGGGTTTCCCATCAAAGGCGCATCCAGCAAAATACCGCCATGCTTTTTAAATGCTTCGTGCAGCTTTTTGGTGGAAAGCGGATAACTGGTGGACAAATCGATCACGATTTTGTCCTTTACACCACAGGACAAAAATGTGTCGCACATAGCTTCCACCTGCACGGAAGATGGCAGTGAAAGAAGCACCGCCTCACTGCGTTCAAATAAATCTGCCGGGTTGAACGCAAGCTCAGCTTTCCCTCGAAAATACTCCATGGCGTCGGCACTCACATCATATACCGCTACATCATGGCCTTTTTTGACAAAATTTTCGCATGCGCCACGTCCCATACGTCCTAAACCAATAAAACCAATTTTCATGTTAAAGACAACCCCTTTCCATAGTTTATGATATCCACCCATTTGCATAAGGGAGAACGGATGCTGCAGCAATCGAAAATCCCTTGGAATGAACTTATTTTATCAGGAGAAAAATTTTTCATGTGCAACAATTCTCATCAATAATGCCGCATTTGAAAGAAGCAAAATGTGAAAAAAATAGCAAATATAAATATTTTATGTTAAACTATTAAAATTGTATTTATTTTGTGAAATATGTCTATTTTCATATCCCTTTTATTATAAAAAGTGTAAATTTGACGCACTTTTTTTGCTATGCTACAATATCCACGGCATAAGCTCCACAGGGAACGGAGCAAGCATATGATGTAAAGGAAGATAAGGAGGCGCTGCGTATTTTAACTTCATATGATGGCTTTCGGGAAACACAGCTTCTTGCCTGTAAACCAAACCGGTTCTAATGCCGGACAAGAAAGGGCAAATAGTAAAATTCAAAATTAGGAGGTACTGTTGTGAGGCTGCAACTTGAAAACAACATTTTTGTCGCGCAAATCGATACATTAGGAGCGGAACTTTGCTCTCTGCTGCGCAAGGACAGCGGGGAAGAATTCGTCTGGCAGGGGGATGAACGCTACTGGGCCGGTCATGCTCCCACGTTGTTTCCCATTACCGGCAAACTAAAAGACCTGCGCTTTGAGTACAAGGAAAAAAATTACGAACTGCCGCCTCACGGATTTGCCAAAGAGCGGGAGTTTTTTGTACAGAGTCATACGAAAACGTGTGTGGAGCTTGTTTTAGAAGCAGACCGCGAGACATTGCGGCAGTATCCTTTTTTGTTCCGCTTTACATGCGTGTTCACTCTTACTGCTGCGGGCCTCGCCATTACACGCCGAGTAGAAAATACCGGTAAAGAAAAGATGTATTTTTCTGTGGGTGAACATCTGGGGCTATCCTTAACACCTTGGGGCGGTTCATTGGAAAACTATGCTTTGGTATTTCCGGCAGCTCAAACAGCCTGGAACTGGCAGTTGAATAAAGGGTTGCTTGATAAAAAGACGCCTTATTTGGACAATACCGATACTCTTCCGCTGTCCAAAGCACTATTTCAAACTTATGGGTGCTTGGTCCTGCAGGGCCTGAGCGCGCCCTGGGTCGCGCTGCGTCCCGTCGGGAACGATAGGGGGATCCGTGTCTCTATTGGAGGATTTGCTGCAATGGTGGTATGGTCGCCTGACAACGACGGGCAATTTGTGTGTGTGGAGCCCTGGCAGGGCCTGCCGTCTGAGGCCAACGGAGGCTATGATCTGACACAGCGTCCCTGTATCCTGCATTTGTCCTCAGGGGAAAGGTATGAATACACAGTTACAGTAGAACCGGAATAAACAGGCAATGCGTCAATAGAAAACGGGATGCATTGTTCAGAACTGCATATTGTTGACGACCCGGCTGAATTCCGAATCGATATGATATAAAATCAGCTCCCTCTATAAGAGACAACGTTTACTTTGCTGTCTTTTATAAAGGGAGCAATTTTTATTGCCACTGTGCATCTGTTACCGATTCATGCGCCGAAAGCGATTGGGCGTCATCCCTGTTGTGTCTTTAAATATCTTTATAAAATAGCTGGAGGATTCATAACCAACATCTTCAGCTATTAGATTAATGCTTTTGCTGGTGGTGGTAAGCAGCCGCTTGGCTTGCTGGATACGGAGGTCGGTAAGGTAAGCGCTTACACTTTTTCCCGTACACGCCTTAAAGATGTTGCAAAAATAATTTGGGCTAAAGCCCGCCACTGTTGAAATCTGGCTCAATGTAAGATTATGCATATAATTTTGTTCAATATATTTCAAGACCGGGCCCATATTGCTGTCGTCCACAGTCTGCCGCAAAAGATTATGGCATATGTCAATCAGACGTTCTGACCACGCTATTATATCATCCAAAAACACCATGCCATTGATTTCAGCCAGAGGATTGACCTGTGCCAGCTGTGACTCCGCTGCCCGGGGACAATAGGACAATGTATGATGTATCAAAGTTTCCGCCATGGTGTTGAACACTCTGCGAAGATGATCGATATCCTGTATAGTGTATTTATCGCGCCGGGCAGATATCTGTTTCAGCATATTCTTAAGGCGGTCCAGTTCGTTCCCCTGTATCAGCGTTTGTACCATATTTATTTCTTTCCGGAAATCCGAGTGTTCGCCCGTAGTTGACCGGTACCGGCAGAACGCCCCGGGCCCCCGAAAAAAACGATCGTTAAGCGCATCGCAGGCATGAGAAAAAGCGTGTTCCAGCTCCTTGGAATTACTGGCGGGACCATCGACACCAAGAGAAAAAGAAAGCCGGGAAGGCAGTGTAAGCAGCTTATGGACCCGTTCACAAAAAACATCTTCAGAGATTCCCATTGTACGTACCACGGCGGCGGCAATATGGTCTGTAATCATGCCAACCGTTCCTGAAAGCTCCGCTGCCGCCAACAGGGCTGTCAGCTGATTTGTCCATTCAGCACCATTTGTCATACCCAACGATGATGAAACTGCCGGAGTGACGTCCTGACTGAATACAATGCACCAAACGGTATCTTTCTCGGAAATCAAAGCCCGGTCAAAGGCTTGTAAAACCTCCCCTGTTCCGCCCGTCAGCAGCTCAGACACTTGATGAGAGCTTATCCCTAAAAAGGATGGAGATGGTGGATTATCGTCAGCGGCCAACTTCTTTCCCGCCCGACGGGTAGCTTCCAGCAATTCTTCCTCAGTAATTTCTCCTTTCAGCAAATATGCTGCTGCTCCGAAAGACATTCCCTTTTGAGCCAGAGAAAAATCCGCGTGATTGGATAAGATAATTACTTGCGTATGCAAATTGAATTCCCGCAGAGCCTGAATAAATGACATTCCGTCCATATCTGGCATAATTATATCGGTTATTACGATATCAATTGCGTGGATACGGCAGATTTCCAACGCCTCATGGCCATTCGCTGCGGCGTCGACCACCACAAATTCTTTATCAAAGGGCTGAAACACCAAAGTGAGCCATTTACGCACAATCACTTCATCGTCGACAATCAAAAGGCGAAGCACAGAATCACTCCTCTACTGGGATTTCGAAAGAAATACAGGCTCCTCCGCCAGAAGCGTTTTCAATATGAAGCATGGCCTCCGTCCCGTAGCGCAGCCGCAGCCGCTCGTTAACATTATTCAAGCCGATACTTACACTGAAGCGCTGAGAATTGGGGTTGGGAGCAAAAAGGTCAAAATTTTGAGGAAAACCGCAGCCGTTATCACGTACCTGCACAGAAAGCAGCGTCTTCTTACGCTGTATAGAAATATAGATGCATCCATGAAGGCTGCCGTTTTTCAGTCCATGAAACAAACTGTTTTCTACCAACGGCTGAATTAGCAGACGGGGTATCAGGCAAGGCAACGCTTGAGCATCTACATCGTAATAAACTTCAAAATTGTCGTAGCGATGCCTTTGGATCAGCAGATAATTGCGCAGATATTCCAGTTCCTCTTCCACTGTAAGCATTTCACGTTTGGTATCAAGATTGATTTTCAGCAGCTTGATCAGACTGATCAATACCTCGCTGGCGCTTTGGTTGTGCTGCATATCGACCAGAAAACGTACTGCGGTCAGCGTATTATATAAAAAGTGCGGATTGATTTGCGCACGAAGCGCTTCCAGTTCAGCGTTTTTCTTTGCATTTTGTTCCTGTACCAAACTTTGAAAAAGACGGTTCAATTCATCCAGCAACAGCAGATAACTGCGATTTAGGTAGCCCAACTCATCAGTACGCGTAATGTCCAGATCCGGCGGAGCAAAATCCAGCGTCTCCAGACTGCGCATGCACTCTACCAGCATAAGGATCGGCCTGGAAACCGTGCGGTACAGGAACCAGGAGAAAAGTGCCGCTACAATCAGGACAATAACAAAAATAATGGGAAGCGACCCGGAAAGCTGTTTGAGAAACATAGGAAACGTTGGCATTTGCGTTACTTGAACTACGTACCAGCCGGTGTGTGCATCCAACGAATAAACGGTTACCAGACTTTCAGAAAAAGAGGTATAATACCCCTTAGGGCCCGAAACCAGCGCCATATCCAATACAGGCGCGGAATTATCGCTTACTGCTTGCGATACCGTTTGCTCAAGTACGATTTTCCCTTCTGCGTCTGTTAAATAGATTTGCGTGGTAGAGGAAGCATAGCTGCTCAAGTTGTCGGATACGCTCCGTTTGAGGATGCTGACGACGGCTACCCCAATTGGTTGATTCGCATTGGCATTTTTGATGAGGCGCATCGCAAACAATAAATGAGAAGCTTTTGGCGAAACTTCTCTTCCATCTATCCATACAATCCGTCCCCCGGCATTTTTTATCGATGTTAACCATTTCTCTTGAAGGGTTTGAGCATCTGAAAGGAAACTATGCGTCAACGCAGCAGAATTATAATACACATAACGATTTCCCCAAAAATCGAATAGTTCTATTTGACAAATGAAATAGGGATTGGAAAATTTATGCCGAGAATAATATTTTTGAAATAAAGCCTGATTTCCTTGGTCAGGATGTGTTAAAAGCTGATGAATCTGGCTATCAATGTACATATCGTCAGTGGTAAGTGTGACATCTTGAAGGTAATTATCCAAATTGCTGCAGACATATGCCGAATTTTGCAGCGAAGAGTCTGCCAACGCATTCATATAGTACCGAAAATAGATATAAAAAGTCCCAAATGACACTAACAGCATTAATGATAAGATGCCAAAAAACAGTAAGAAAAGGACTTTTTTATAAAAATAGTTTTTGTATATTGTTTCGTCAACCTTCAAATCACTCTCTCCCTCATATGCAATTTTTCATTACTCTATGTGCACAGCAAAGATGATTGTATGGTTTTATTACATTCGATCAACATTTAATTATACAAAATAATTGTACTATATATGTATTATATCATTAGATTACAATAATAAGAAATATATATCAACAGTACAATATTGCCAAAAAATTTTATCAAAATTTAGAATTGTCCCGCAGTGTCTTCAAGTTTGGATATCTCCTTTTACCATCCAGTATGAGTTCAAATAAGCCAACATTTTGAATATTCAACAATCTATCGAAAAAACTGCTGAGTCTGCCGCATCGGACGAAAATTGACAGATGACGCTCCGCAGCGTTTGCTGAAAAAGCAACAGCATTTGTAATAGTATTCAATCCATTTTCAAAATAGCGATTCCTACTATTTCCCGATTTCAGCCTTCGCAATGCAAGAATCAGCTTCCAGCAGTTTGAACAGATCCATGCAATGGAAAATATAATTTACAATGAGCTTCGTATGCGTGGTTACAGTGGGGTGGGCTTTTTTGTAAAGAACTGCAATTTTTTTGGCCCCAGCTCGGATGTGCCGTCCTCAGTTTATTGAGTTGTATTACGGTAGCCTCATCCAACTTTGACGGGCTGTTTTCCGGTGCTCTGCTCCGGTCTCCAAGTCCGTATAACCGTATTCAAAAAAACGGTTTTTGCACTTATGACCCGTTTTCTCTGATATCCCATATTTCTGACAGAGTTCTTTAAAATCACTTTTTCCTCTCGTCAGATATTCCTGTATGAATTCTTTTCGTTGTTCCATCACCGTGACCTGTCCCCCTTCCAACCCAAACAGAAGCGCTCTTTTTCTTTTGTTCATTTTATCTTTTTTACTTATCCTTCTCATGATACTGTACACATCTCGATTTTTAGGGTCTCTGTTTCAAATTTCCTCCTGCAAAAGGGGACACTTTTCCCCTGAGCTTGTAGCCTGTGAAAAAATAGCCCCAGCTGCGGTAGCTGGGGCCTGTTTTCTATGTAATTTTCACCCTATACTCAACGTCAATGTGATAATGTTAATTGAACAAAGCGTTCTGCTTTAAAACACATTGAATCCATCATGCCCCTCTAAGAACGGGGCGAAAAAAAATTAGCGTTCCAATATTTTCATAAATTCAGAAAAATCACGCATGGTTAGCCCAGTATGCCAGGAAGAATCCTCTTGCTTTTTTGCTCCGTACCACACTTTCAACATTCCGTCGTCAATCAGCATAGAGGACCGGTAAATGCAGAAATCATCCCAGCCGCCTTCCGTTGACGGCTTCAAAATTGGCCGGCTAAAAGTTTCCCACTGTTTTCCTGTCCGATTCACTGCGAAAAACAAATTGCAGTGGTCGCAATCGGTGCCATTCGGATAAGCCGGATAAACTGCATAGTAAGCTCCGCTTGATGTGTCATAATGTACATCGATGTGCCATATTTGATATCCAGGTTGTACAAAATCCGTACAGGTGACTGCGCCCGACCATTTGATTCCATCCGCAGATGTACGATATTTTACCTGGTTATTCTGGCTATTCCATCCTGCATTCCCCGTATCCACATACCACATCATATAGGTGCCATCTGGCAGAATCTCAATAGACGGCGATAGAATGCTGTATTTCCTTACCAGATCCTGCATTACGACCTGCGGCTCGCTCCAGTGTACACCGTCACGGGAACTCATCATTTTTACCCTTGAGCTGATGATATCATCCGCCTCTACGTAGTACATCCGCAATTCATCCGAGGCTGGAACATATACAAGACCCACGTCACAATTGTGTCCCGGACTTGGCGTGCCGGCCAAAGGATTCGAAACCCCTTCTGGCACAATCCAATTTTCTCCATCGTTTGACGCAACAATCGATGGGTTTTCGTAGCTCCCATCATTGAAGGGATAAGGTGTCATTGCCATCCAATACAGATAACCATTCCAAGGCTGTTCAAATTTCACCACCGAGGGATGTGTAGGCTGGTTGGTGCCGTCATAGGTAGGAATTGCTTGAGGAGCTATGGCATTTGCCAACGGCTGATATGGAGTAAAATCTTGCACCGCTGTAAGTTCTACATCGTCGAAATAGCCTGCACCGGAACCACTATTCTGTCGATATCCATATATAGTCGCTGTTTGCGCATTGGGCCCGGTTGTGAAAGTAACCGCCAGCTGCTGATAGTCGGCTGAAAGCGTAGCCGAAAACGTTTCCTGCCCACCGTAATTTTTTACGCCCAGCGTCATAACGGAACTGCCCTCAGATTTTGCCCACCCTGTTAAAACATATTTCGTATCCGGAGATACCGTAACAACTTGCTCATAACTGCTGTTTTTGGCTACTTTAGCACAATAGTTTCCGCTATGCGGAGCAGCGCTGTCAACAACGGCGTTATTGAACCAATTCCATCCGGTGCTGTCGCCGGTCTCAAAACCTCCGTTTACAAGCAAATCGGTTTCTTCGGCAGCAGCGGCCGGCAGCAAACTGCTGCACAGCAGTGCAACTATAACCAGGCAAGCGACCAATCTTTTTTTCATATTCATCCACTTTCCTTTTCAAAAATTCCAATTCGGTCTCCCACTTCAATTTCATAAACTTCTCCCGTGCTGTCGTATCTTTCCCCGCACTCAGAGCACCAGGAACCCTTTGGGAAGTAAACGGTACGCCGCGTTGCCCCTTTTTCCAGGATTGGCGCAACCAACAGCTTGTCGCCAACCATGAACTGATCTGTCACTCTCGCACAGGCTGGCTCCGTGAAATTATACGCCATTGGGCGTAAAACCGGTTCGCCTGTGTTTCTGCATTGTGCCAAAGCTTGGCGGAGCAACGGCATATAGCGGCTGCGCAGCGCCACGGCCTGTTTGACCTTTGCGTAATCTTGGGCTGATAGAATGCGCCAGGGCGCAACCGAAAACTGCATCACTGGCATCAGACAGGCAATTTGCGCCCAACGCACCATCAACTCATGATCCAGCACTTTCTGACCATAAAAATTGTGGTACTCTCCACCGCCGATCATGTCCGGGCATAAAAATGGGTGTCCTGTTAGACTTTGTATAATGGCATTCGGAATCAACGCCGCAAGCCCGGTGTTTCCCCAGCTATGCTCCTTGTCACTGAGTCTCTGCATCAGCGACCAACCGCCGGCCCCATTCGTTACGCGGAATTCGTTCAGCGGGTATCTCTCACCAAAGGCAGCCCAAGCCTTACTGTGCGTATCGCCCGTGACAACACTGTCCGCCGGATAGTAAACGCTGTCCCCCGCATCGAACTTAAAGCCGTCCACCCCCATTGCTTGAAGGCCATCCAGCTGTCTCTTCAGCCAACTGCAGGCTGCGGGCTGCGTCATATCCAATACTGCGGACCATCCATTCCACCAATGAGAAATATACGACTTGCCGTCCCTGTCCGTTACCAGAAGTCCCGTCTGCTCTAATTCACGATATTCCTGTGTGTCCGGTGTGATAAAAGGGCATATCCATAACATGACTGTAAAACCCAAGCGGTGCAGCTCCGACAACATTCCTTCCGGATCGTAAAACTTCTCCCGTGAAAAGTGCCAACGCCCATAGGAATCGCTCCACCCATCATCGATCATCAGAACCCCGGGAGGCAATCCGTTCTCCAGCACCGCACGGGCATACTGCAGCACTCCCTCCTGCGTCTGATGAAATGTCAGTTCTATCCAGGTATTATAAACCGGGTTGCTGAACAGACGCTCATCGAGCCGGATCTCGTGTAAGGGAAAGCAATGTTCCATCGCACCGAGATATGCTTGACGCAACCCGCCTGTACTTTGTCCTAAAATCGTCCCATCGGTACACTGAATGCGCCCCTTTCGAAACAATATACGCATACCATCCGGGTTCCACACCCAACGCCCTGCCGTTGAGAGCAGCAACGGCATCATCTGGTTTGGCGTTTGATTCCGAGTCAGATCCAGTTCTCGCTCGCTGGCCTGCGTATAAGGCTGGTTGATTCCATCCATCACGGCGCCGCCGTAGAACGCCTCGCCTGGTAAAATATCAAATTCCATACCCATTCTCCACTGTTATGATTGACGGTTATACACTTCCAGTTCACTGATTGCAAAGTGCTTCCATTTGAGGTTCGCATCATGCACTTTCATACGCAAAAATCTTACCTCCTGCACCTGTTCAAATGAAAATGTTTGATTTTCCAACGTGGTGTCTGCATATTCCCAAGCAAGAACCGTAGGCGGAACGATTTCCTGCCAGATCTGACCGTCCTGCGAGACTTGGAAGGATACCTTTGTAGGGGCTTGATTTTGCGCATACCAGCAATGCATTTGAATTTGATCAAAAGATACAGGCTCGGGCCAGCTCAGCACAATATCTGTTGGCAGCGTAATCCGATCTGCGCTCTGCGCCGCTTCAGAATGGTCACCGTCCGTCAAAAGGCCACCATTTTCACTGTTCCATTCCGATGTGCTTTCAGTGGCAATATTGGCATTAAGCGGGCTTGCTGAGGAATCTTTCACAAGAATCTCATTAATCGCATAGTGGTTCCACTGCAGATTGGCGCTGTTGACCTTGATTCGCAGCGATTTTCCCTGTGCCGCCGGGAAATGAAGGATCTGATTCTCTACATGCCAATCATTTCCGTTCCAATTTACATCGCCGGAAGCTGCCACCGGTACCCATCCTGTCTCACCGTCGGCAGATACTTCCAGCTCCCAGTTGGTTGGCGCTTGGCCTTTACCGTAGGCGGCTTTCATGATAAAGGTATCAAAGGTTTGCGTTTCTTCCCAATCCAGATACAAATACTGCGGGAAATTAGGGGCTTCGTTGCTCTGCATCGCCGAGTAAGCATCGTTATCAATCATATTGCTGGGCGGGCTCTCCCAGTTCCAATCCTGTGCCGCACCTGCTACCGCATAGGGCGCTAAATTTTCCCCCGCCGCGGGTGCTCTGTTGTCTGCAGCATCCCGCGCCAGCATTTCATCGGTTTTGTAAACCCGGAAATAATCGATTTCGAATCGTTTTGGGTATTCGCTGTTATAATCCGGCGTACCGCTCCACAGCGGCGAATCATTCTCATAGATTCCCAAAAAAGTCGTCATTTTGTAGTCTGGAGATTGTGATGTCTCCTTGACAAGCTGGCCGTCAAAATAAAACTTCATCCCACCTGGCTGCCATTCAAATCCATACACATGGAAATCCTGTGATACATCGCACGCAGGGTAGTAATCCAGGCTTTGTTCCTTGCAGCCGCCGTCTGTCCATGGATGCACGGAAACGCGAACACGGCTTTTACCAGCTTTGACATCCGGCCCGCAAATCTCAAAAACATCAATTTCAGCCGTTTCATCCGCTCGGGCTTCTGTTCCGATCATCCACCAGGCACTATGCAACCCACCATCATGAGGGACACGGGCCCTCAATTCAAAGTAGCCGTACTTCGTTTCAAAATTTGTGACTGCCCGGTGGTGATCGGTAATCGTGCAGGTATCCCAGAAGTTGTGCATTCCATCGCGCATGCCGGTCTGGATGCTTGAAATTTTCTGAACATCGTCAAATGCCCACCAAGGCCCCTGCGTCTCCTTATCGATTCGTAAAGATAAAATCCCGTCCACTACATCGTAATGGGCAAGGCTCTGTTCCGGAGTCGTCCAGTGGGGCATGTATGAATCGGAAAACTTTGCGGGATTCAAAACCGCGTCGTTGAATTCCTCCTGGAAGACTAAAGTCCACCCTGGCCTTTCAATCGGCTCCGTACCGGTGTCATTGCAATATGCGGTCGGCGCAGCGGAAACCGCCACTGCTCCTGCCAATATTACCGCTCCGATCCCTTTTCTTAAGTGCATATAAATCCACTTCCTTTCCTCGCTGCTTACAATTCTACGATTCTTCTCTCAACGCGGGAGCGTTCTGCGGCAAAACAAATCAGATGACTTTGCAGAGAAACTCTGGCAGATGAGAGGTTTCCATCGCCGCCGCTTTGTACGGCACGTACAAAGTCTCGCATCAAATAATAGTCCCCGCCACCATGTCCATAATTGTTGGTTTGCGGCGGTGTTTCCAAGGTGATTTCCCGCGGGCCGCTCTCCCCGAAGCGGTGCAGGGAAACCGTGTTTGCATTCATGTCCGCCGTGATCTGTCCCTTCGTACCGCAGACCTTCAGCTGACGGGCCATATCCGTGGTAAACGCTGTCATCGTGAAGCCGGCCACTGCTCCGTTATCAAATTCCAGGTTCACCACCTGGCGGTCTACAACATCGTTGTCGCAATGATAGACACAGCGGCCATAAGGCCCCTCGCGCAGAGCTTTTAACCGGCCCTCACGGCTCAAATCGGTGGTAAGCATATCGGTGGGCCATCCTACATTGTCCGTAAGATAAATTTTTCCGGCATCATACGGACACACAACGCTGTGAGGGCACCCGTCAGTGCAACGCAGCGGCGCATCCTGCGGTGCGTGTGCCGCGTCAAAATGGTGCAGGCTGCCAAAGCTGGATACCCGGGTGCAGCGCTGTCCGCTGAGCCACAGCAGAATGTCCATATCATGGCAGCTTTTTTGCAGGATCATTGGGCTGGTTTGTTCACTGCAGCGCCAGTTGCCCCGCACAAAGCTGTGGGCATGGTGCCAGTAGCCCACATTCTCAACTTGCGACAAAGACGCAACTTCCCCCACCTGCCCATCATCGATCAATTGCTTGATGGTTCGGTAAAACGGCGTATAGCGCAGCACATGGCACACGCTCAGCACACGCTGTGCCTCCTCGGCTGCCGCCGCAATGGCCCGGCATTCTGTTTCGCTGTTGCTCATGGGCTTTTCCAGCAGCACATGATACCCCTGCTTCAGCGCGGCCAGCGTGGGTTCCGTATGCATATCATCCAGCGTACATATAAGCGCGGCATCTGCCATCTGCGGGCGCGCCATCAGATCTTCCCAGTTGCTGAACGCCCTGTCAGCGGGGATACCGTAAGCGCGGCACATCAAAGCGCGCCGGTCCGCCTTTGGTTCCGCCACGGCTATGATCCGAAGTTCTTCGGGATGCTCCTGCGCATAACGGGCATAAATCTGCCCGCGCGCGCCTGCGCCAATGAGGATCGCCGTCACCGGGTTCATGCTTTTCCTCCTTCTTCCAGTAGATGCAACAATTCTTCATAAACAGTCTCAAACACGGCCGGGTCATCGTTATAGTTCTGGTTGTCATGAAATACCCGCGCGACCAATGCGTCATGGGCAGCCTCATCCCTGCAGCGCAGCAGCGCCAGAAGCGCTGCATCCTCGGCGCCGCGCCTGGCGGCCTCCATCCGCATACCCGGCCACGGACCATCCGTTCCCGGATAGACAAGGAAAGAATCGCCACAGGGGAAATTCGTACCGATCCCTGTATGGTTGGGGCAGCTTGTACCGGCAAACGGGTCCATCCCGGCGGGGAATTGGTTGAAACCCCAATGCAGAAAACCACCCAGCCGATTGGCCGCACAGCCCCAAAACAGCAGCCGTCCTTTCAACAACGCAAAATCCAGAAAACGGTTGAGCCAATTGCCCTCCGGCCCACAGCATACATACGCCCACACCGACTCTCCCAGAGCTGTCAGCGCATCAAAATCTGCCTGCCGCGCCTCATAGCCCGGCGTGCCGGGCACCCAAATATCCACACCACCGCGAAATTCCGGCGAAGCGACGGCTTCGATGACACGCACATTGGGCAGGTATTTACGCAGAATGCCCGCTGCGAGATAATACTGACGCTTTCGGGCGAGAAGTGAGGCTTCGTTTTTGAAATGGATGTCTGGCTCGTCATGGATGTGGAACACCACTTTGTCCTGCCAGCCATATTTGCGCAGAAATTCCGCCAGCGCCTGTACAAAGCGCACTGTGACCATATAGCCTTCCGGCGTATCAATGGGCAGTTCCGGCGCCATGGCGCACTTAAAGCTGTCGGTGTACATATCGGGCATCCCGTCCGGAAGGAATCCACGGCTCAGCAGAGCGCCCAGTTCCATCTTCTGCATCCCCTCATCGAAAAACAACCGGATCAGAGGGCGCAGATATTCAAAATCAAATGTATAGGGGGCACGGCTTGCAACACAGGCCTCGTCCAGTTCGATATAGAACATCGTTTGATGGATGCGCCGCATGGCGCGGGCGTAGCGGCGTACCATTTCATAAAAAGCCGGCGTGTCCTTCTGCAAGCCATGGCAGCGGCTGATCGCATCAAGGCTGAACCAGTTTGTCACGGGGAAAGTATCCTGTGGGATCTCTATGTCATATACCCGTATATCCAGCCGGCAGCAATAGCTTCCCAGCCGAAGCATCGCCGTATATGCACCGGCTGCAAGCCCGGAACGGGGATACAGGCACAGATACAATGCTGCGCGCCCATTTTGCGTTTCAATTACACCGTCCCGGGCCGGTTTGAGGCAGTCGTATACTGCAAAAGGCGCCAGCCGGGTCGCGTAAAGCGGCTTACAGGCCGGACGCCGTTCCAGAACCATCGCGCCGCCCTGTTCGCTGCCGTCCCCGGTGTTGTACTCCACGGGTACAGCTTTCATACAAAAGAATTCCGGCACAAACGCATCGCTCTCGAGGGATGCGTCCAACTGGCCGGCATCTGTTTCGAGCAAAAGCTGCACGCCCGGCCGGCCGTTGCGCGGCATTGCGAGCCGCAGACCCTGGGGAAGATGCCCCACCGGCATATCGGGATAGAAAAATTCTTCCCGCCCGCTGAGTGCCCCCCGGTGAATGCGCTGTTCCATGGTCTTCCTCCTAAAAAGCGCGGGCCGAGCCGTGAGAAGCCCGGCCCGCGCCGTGTATACGGTGTGTTTTGTTTTTTTATTCTGCCTTGATACCAAGCTCTGCGGCTTTCGCATTGACCTCAGCCAGCATATCCGAAAGGCCCTTGGTCTCATAATTGGCCAGCAGGTCATCGACCATCTTTTCCACAGGGTCGCTTCCCATCATGACCTGCAGCAGATCATCGTTCGTATTGTAAACAAACGCATCCTTCAACGGTGTCGAAAGGAAGAGCACGCTGTCATAGTAAGCGGGCAGCGTACCGTTTTGCACGGCGTCTTCATGACGTGCGGTGTTCAGCGCGCGATACTCTTCGGAAATCGTGGAGGGATACTCGCTGTCCCAGTATTCGGGATTCCACATGGCCAAATCGGCGATGTTGCTGTTCACATTTTTAAATGTATATTTCTCCATCAGGTCTACGCCGTCTTTCATAACGACTTCGCCATCCACGACATCGTAGTCCTCTCCCTCGATACCGCAATACACAAGGCGCTGGCCTTCTTCCGAATAGAGAAAATCAAACAACCGGCAGATCGCCGCCATCTTTTCATCATCCACCTGTGCAGAGATGTAGCTTTCAGACCAGGCTTCCGTATCAACGAAGTAATAGCTGTTTCCATCTTCCGAAGGATATAGTTTGGCAATGCGGTTATCCTCCAGGAAGCTGCCTTCACCGTACAAAGCATCATAATCCTTACCAATCTGGGATTCCAATCCGGCAGGGCCGGACCATGCGAATACCATGGCAGCGCTTTGGCCCTGGAGATATTTTTCCTTGCTGGTCTCCAGCTTTGCCAGAGCAATATCCTTTTCAATCACGCCATCGGTATACATATCGCGGGCAAACTGCATGGCGCTCACCAATGCGTCGCGGTCTGCAAAATAGCTGGGCACGAACCGGCCTTCTTCATCGGCCACCCACTTTTTGTCGATGATCCCCGCATAGGGATACACAAAGCCGCCGATCAGCTCGGGCAATGCCTGCGTCATACCGGAAATATTCTTGCCTTCCGGGTCCGCCTCGATGATCGCCTTGATCATATCGCAGAATTCCTCATAAGTCTCGGGTTCTTTGGTAATGCCGGCTGCCTGTGCCAGATCCCAACGGTACACTACGTTCCGATCCAGCACACTGTAAGTAATATCGCCATAGGTGGTACGCGGAATCATGTACAGCTTGCCATCCCGGGCCGCGGCCTGCGCACGCTCCATCTGCATGTGCTCGGCCAGGTTTGGATAAGCCGACAAGTCCTCCGGCAGGGCACGGATCACGCCCTGCTCGATCCAGTTCCCATAGAATGACTGTGCCACAAAATCGCCCGCGAAGATATCCGGAAGCTGTCCGTTGGTCGCCCACAACTGAATCTTCTGACTCGAGTCATCCCAAGTGACATTTTGCGGTACCAGGCGCACGCCGGTTTCTTCTTCGATCCTTTTTAAAATGGGATCATTGGGGTCCGCCAGTCCATCGTCTGCGCCCCAAATCGCCACGCTTACTTCAACCGGGGCGCTCTCTTGCTGCGAGGAAGAAACGGCGCCAGTGCCGCTGGTGGGAGCGCTGCCGGATGCCGGAGCTCCGCATCCGGCAAACAGACCGGCCGCCATAAGTGTACTCAGTGCCAATGCTGCGAATCGTTTTGCTTTTTTCATGTTCAACTCTCCTTTTTTCAATCTTCTATCACAAGGATCGATCCCTATTCCTTAACGGAACCGATCATGACGCCCTTGACAAAATATTTTTGCAGGAAGGGATACAGACACAAAATTGGCAGCATGGTGATGACGATTGCCGCCATCTGCACGGATTGGACAAATACCTTATCACCCGATAGCATGGACTGTGCCTGACTTCCCAACTGTGTATTGAAGCTGACGAGAATATCGCGCAGATAAATCTGCAGCGGCTTAATGTTCTTGTCATTGATGTACAGAAACGCTTCCCACCATCCGTTCCACCGCTCGACCGCATAAAACAACGCAAAAGTAGCCATAAACGGCTTAGAGATGGGCACAAAAATCCGTGTGAGCACCACAAATTCATTTGCGCCGTCGATACGGGCGGCCTCTTCCAGGCTGGGCGGCAGGCTCGCAAAATAGTTTTTCATAATGATCAGATAATAGGTGCTGATCATTGTCGGCAGGATCATACTCCAAATCGTGTTATCCAACTGGAGGTCGCAAATAACCAGATAGGTTGGAATCAAGCCGCCGGAAAACAACATGGTGAATAAAATCGCACTGAGAAAAACTTTGCGGCCGATCAGGCGCTTGCGGCTTAAAACATACGCGGCAACCACAGAAAACACCATGTTCAGTGTGGTGCCTAACACAGTCACCAGAAGCGTAGTCCCCAACGATTTGAAAAAGTATACATCCTTGATGATGGCCTTGTAGCCTGTGAGGTCAAACACATGGGGAAACAAGTATGGGGAATACTTTACACTTGTTACAGTATTGGAGAATGAGACGATGAGTACATTGTAAAAAGGATACAGTGTCAGCAGCGCCAAAACACCGAAAAAAAGGTACAGGCATACCTCAAAGGCGGTGATCTGCTGCTTTTTTTTCAGTTTCATTGCCCTTCCCCCCCTTAAAACAGCCCATCTTCGCCAAGCTTTGTCGTCACCTTGTTCGCCGTCCAAATCATCACAACGCCGATGACAGACTTTAAAAGCCCAATGGCCGTGGTATAGCCAAAATTCGTTCCCGTCATGAAAGACTGGCGGTAGACATAGGTATCAATGATATCCGCAACGGGATAGACCGGCGCTGAGTACAGATTGAATATCTGGTCAAAGGAGGCGCCGCTCATAATTCCGCCCACCTGCAAAATCAGCATGATACAAACTGTGCTTCGAATGCCGGGCCATGTGATGTGCAGCATTTTTTGCAGCCGGTTCGCGCCATCGATACTGGCCGCCTCATACAACTGGGGGTCGATCGCAGTAAGTGCCGCCATATAGATGATGGCGTCCCACCCAAACTCCTTCCAGATATTTGAGATCCAGATAAACGGGCGAAAGGCGGAAAGAGACATCAGCGGCGCTATTTGCTCGAATCCCATCTGTCCAAGCAATTGATTGATGATACCATTGGAAGCGAACATATTGATAAGGATTCCCGACAACACGACCCAAGAGATGAAATGCGGAAACGTAAACACTGTCTGGAAAAACTTTTTAACGCGAGGATGACGGATCTCATTGAGCAGGATCGCCACAATAATCGGGATTGGGAAGTGAAACAAAAGCTTGCCGAAACTGAAAATCAGCGTATTGGAAAAAGCGCGCCAGAATTCAGCGTCTTGGAACATCGTTTTAAAATGCAGCAGTCCCACCCAGGGACTGTGCCACAGGCCCATATCATAGCGGTAATTGCGAAACGCCAGAGTAATGCCTCCCATTGGCAGATAACAAAAAATAATATACCACAGGAGAACTGGCAGCAGCAGCGCATACAGCATCCAGTCATTTTTCAGCTGCTTGCAAACCATTCGCCGCCTGGAGGCGTTCATCCCTGTCCGTTCTTTCATAAAACACTCCCCCTTCATTCCCCTGGACTGTTCGTTTCTCTGTGTCTTTATTATACTGTCCCTGATTGGCCTTTCGGTATGGAGGCAGCGCATGAATTCTGTTCTTCAAAATGGAAAACGTTCAATAATTTATGTAAAAATCATAGTTTTCATCATAAATATGGAATTTTTTTAGAATTTTTCATCTGTGCTTTCACTATACCGGGCTTTCTCCATATCAATCCCTCTCTATCAGTGATATACTAAGGGCAGGGCAATCGGAAGGAGTGCTGCCCATGCCGTCATTCTTTAAAAAAAGAATTATGAAACAGTTTCGCTTGGTGCTCTGCTGCCTGCTCATCATGGGAATCGTTTTGTCACTGCTGTGTTACACAGTGATCGAGCGGCTGATGACCAAAAATTCAACCGCGTATGCCCAGAGTACCGCACAAAAGTTTAACGTTGAGGTAAAATACTTATTTGACCGCGCAGATGCACTGTTCAGCAGCCTGCTGTTCAACGAAAACATTGAACAGATTATGCACACACCTTTTTCAGCAAAGACCCCTTCCTATCTCAATGCACTGCACACCCAATTTTCGTCATACCGCCTCATGAACGCAGAACTCGCGGAAATCGCCCTTGTAACTCCGGAGATGTCCTGGTCCAGCTATTTTGATGCGGCCACACTGCGCGCGTTCAGCGAGGAAATGCGTAACCTTCGCGGCACCACATGCTTCGGACTGCAGCAATCCCCTCTTACGGCACGTGCAGGCAGCCAGGAACAGCGGTTGGTTTTTGGCCACAATGTTTATGGTATGTTCGACGATTCTTTGTATGGTCAGTATTTAGGCAGTATCATTTTATCACTGGATCTCTCCAAGTCCTCGATCCAACTGCCCTTGTCTGAGCGGTCCGCAACCTGCTTTGTCCTGCTGGATCAGAATGGCACGGCGTTTCCGTTTAATTGCAGCGATGAGCAGTACCAACAGATCCAGGAACAGGGGCTTGCCGCCGGCCACGGGACTTGGCCTATGGGCGCTTGTCAAACTGAGGATTATTTAATTTATAATACGCCCTTAAATGATACCGGGCTTTTTATGGTCAGCGCCATGGACAGGCACGCGCTCAGCAAGGAAGGATTGCCCACGATTGCCATCCTCATTGTTATAACGACCGCCGCCTTGATCGTGGTCGTATTGTTGATGAGCTTGATGCTGCAAAGTGTGGTAAGGCCCTTAAGTCAATTGTCAGCATATATCGACCGCATCCGGCTCACACCCCCGGGGGCTGATGCGGAGCCTCTGGAGCTGCAGGGGTGTGAAGAGATCACCCGCCTCTGCAGCTCCTTTAACACGATGCTTCGCGAGCAGGCCCGCTTGACCCGTGAACTGCAACAGGCCACCGTCAATTTGTACGAAATGCAGTTGGGCCGCAAGCAGGCGGAGCTGGAATACCTGCGCAGCCAAATCAATCCGCATTTTCTTTACAATACGTTGGAGGCGATCCAGGGAATCGCACTGGAACATGGTGTTCCCAAAATTGCGGATGCTGCGGGTGCGTTGGGCAAATTATTCAGACACAACATCCAAGGCAGCGATATGATTCCATTGGGCAAAGAGTTGGAAATCACCCAAGCCTACCTCACCATCCAAAAGCTGCGGTTCGCCGATAAATTGAATGTGTTGATCAGCATTCGTGAAAACACTCGCGGCATTCCAGTGATGAAACTGCTTCTTCAGCCGCTGGTGGAAAACGCTGTTTATCACGGTTTAGAGCCGAAGACCGGCCCCGGCACGCTGTTTATCGGTGCGAGACTGGAAAAGGGGGATCTGCTCATCAGCATTTATGACGATGGCGTGGGGATGCCATCTGGCCGTCTGGCTGCATTGCAGGAAGAGTTGGAACGCCCCGCCGCAAGCGGCAAGGCGGAAACCGCGCATATCGGTCTGCTGAATGTCCAGCACCGCATCCGGCTGCGCTACGGCATGCCATACGGCTTGACGCTGCATAGCACGCCGGGTGGCGGCACCCGGGTAACTGTCCGTGTACCTGCGCAGACACAGGAAGAGGAGAATGAGTTATGCTGAACGTTTTGCTTGCGGATGACGAAACCCGCACGCTGCATCATTTGATGACAGGTGTGCCCTGGTTTCAACTGGGGATGGAAGTCTGCTGCACTGCCTCCAACGGCAGCGAAGCTCTTGCCTTTATTGAATCACATCCCATAGATATTTTGATTACAGATATCCGCATGCCCGGCATGGACGGGCTGGAGTTGTGTCAGCGTGTGCGTGAACGGTACCACGATATGTCGATCATCTTATTGACAGGCTATGCGGACTTTGAATACGCACGACGCGGCATTGAGCTTCAAGTGACGGACTACTGCTTAAAACCAATTGATACAGAGCAGCTGACCGCCACATTGCGCCGTGCTGTACGCCAGGGGTACGGGCGCTCCTCCTCACGTTCAGACGCGCTGCTGGATCTTATCGAGGAAGGCAACTCTCAAGAAATTACGCGGACATTTTCTGATTTGGGGATCAAAGGCGACAGTGTTTACATCGCCGGCTCCATTGGCGTTCACAATATTGAACAGGCGATAGGCGCTCAGTTTTCCTGTAAAGTGGGCAGACACAAATACCTGTACTTTTCCGGACATCCGTTTCATACGCAGGAAGCCTCGCACATCATCGCTTTTTCCAAAAAGCGCAGCGGTATCGGTCTTTTTCCCACCTCAGTGCCCTACGGACAGACTGCACGCGCTATCAGCGACGTGCTCGTGATGACATATCAATATTTTATCAACGGCACATCAACGTTGTGTGAACGCCTGGTAGATGGGCCGCTGACTCAAGAACTTTTTCGTCAACTCCCCAAAAAGGGAAAAGAACCAGGCCAGCTCAAAGCCTGGCTGCACGACCTCTCGCAAGCCAACTGCTCGTTGCTTTTCAATATCCGCACCGCATTTCGATTTGTGAACCAGGTTCTTCTTTCTCCTGCCATGCAAAACAGCGGAGAAGGCTGTTTTGACAGCTTTGAGCAGATGGCTGCCGACTATTCTTGCCTGTCGAATCTGCTGGAAGAGCTCAGCGCCGCTGTGTACACACAGGAGCCGCGTCCGGCTCCCCCATTTGAAGGTCCTGACAGCTTCTTGTCCATTATGAGTTATCTCAATGCACACTACGACCAAACCGTCTCGCTGAAACGTGTCTCGGAGGAACTGCACCTCAATGCATCCTACATCAGTCAGCTGATAAAAAATGAAACCGGTTTAAACTATACTCAATATATCACTGAATTGCGCATCGAAAAAGCCAAGGAGCTATTGACAAACACAAAGCTTTCCCTGGCCGAAATCAGCGAAGCGGTGGGCTTCAATGACTATTTTTATTTCATCAAGAAGTTCAAACGGGAGGTAGGCGTGACGCCCGGCAAATTTTTGCAGCATGAAAAGGGAACGGGCGATATGCCCGACCGGGAAAGGGAGTGATGAGCATGACCGCAAAGGAATTAGCCGCCCGGCTCTCTCTGCCGGAATCGCTGCAACAGCAGGTTTTTTCCATACCGATTCTCCCTGCGCAGGAACAGGAATGGAATGAGCTGTTTCTTCGCGATCAAGAAGCCTTTGAATTGCGTCTGCACCGTCATCCTACACCGGAACTCCTGGCTCTGGCACTTTATCTGCGCTGGGCCGTTGCGACCTATCGCCGCTATCTCACCCTTGGGATTCCAGAAGCTGTCTTTTGGGATACATTTCAAGATTTTGCGCTCTGGAGCGAAGAGTGCATGCGTGTCACTGGCCAACCAGGATTGATTGAATGGGGCTGGAACGCTCTGCTGCTGCATATGGAGCTCTTCCGGCTGGGGCGTTTGGAATATCAACCGCGCACACTTCAACAGGATATCGTGTTCGGAGAAGTCTCCCTGGCTGCAGGCACACCAATATTGGAAGTACATATTCCCGCGGGCGCGCCGTTTTGCCAGCGTGAATTGTCAGCTTCTCTATGCTCAGCCGGGCCTTTTTTTGAGCGGTACTTTCAGCGCAGCTTTTTCTGGTTCCACTGTCATTCCTGGCTGTTATCACCCGCTCTACGAGATTTGCTTTCCCCTGCATCGGGAATCCTTCAATTCCAGCGTTTTTTTACCATTTACAGTGAAGATTTTTCATTCCCGCAGGCAGAGCAACGCGTTTTCGGGAGTGTACAGGCAGACCCACAGCGATATACCGAGCGCACCAGCCTGCAGCGGGCCTTAAAAAAATATCTCCTCGCCGGCAACCATGTGGGAATGGGGATGGGCGTCGCTCAACGGGTATCCATTGAAGCCGTCGGAGAAGCGGCGGGAGCTGGTCCATTACACGGTTTCATCCCCTAGCTATGTTTTTTTATTATACACGAGCCTTCCCAGCAAAACAAAAGACTCAACGCGGTTTCGAAAAAGCAACGTGCCCTCTGATCTGAACTGCAGGCAGATGAATGTTCTTGTAAACATTCTTAGACATAACAAAAATCCCCCGGCTTCGCCGTAATCTCATTAAGATAATCCGTCCAATGAAACCGTCTCTGAGCGAGAAGGCCAGAGACGGTTTCACCAATACATAAATTTGAAAAAGGGCATGGCAAAACCGCGGAGTCTCCTCCGCGAAAAGCTAATGAAAAGCAGCATCAAATTGCCCTGTACTGAAAACTGACCGGACGCTTCACACGCATATTTCTCGTTTGGGGTTGGTCAGGCCGGACAGGAAGCAGAAAACTTGTAATGAGCGATTCTACTTTTGTCGTAGACACAAAACCAAGCAGGAACTCCCGTGCAATGTGGGCGGCAAAAGCATCGTTCACACGGTAGAGATATTCGCCCTTCAGCTGCATAAAACTGGCATGCAGGCGAAGCAGGGACGCCAAATTGTAGAGCGTCATTCTGGCGAAGATATCCTGCATAATGAATGGACGCTTTTTCGCATGGAAGTGCGTTAGTGCTTACCATACGGAAGGAAACCGGATGTAGCCATATCACTTGCATCGCTGATGTAGTCAAAATGAACCTTATTGGGGAGCCAACGATATTTCTGCGGCTCCTGGCGGATACGGTTTGTGAGGCGTTTGGAGAGGAAACAGCTGAAAGCCGCTTCAAATTCCGGCGTGTCAGGCAGTCGGAGACCTGAAAGGATACCCAGCTTTTTCTTTACGCGAACCAGATAATTCCAGCCCTTCTGCTCGATGTACGCCATGCTATTGTACGCCTCGTAACCGCGATCCGCAATCAGAATAACTAGGTCTGCAAGTTCCGATCGGTCAACCATTTCCACAAGTGCCTGGGACTCATGCTCTTCTCGCCCGTTTTGTATGACGGCTTCCAGATAAAGTTAACTCTCCAGATCATACAATGCGTTCAGATACAATAGGTTGTAGCCACGTCCGTCCTTTGTGCTGTTGAAGTAGGTCACCTCGTCGTGGACATCGCTCGGGATTTGTAAATAGGAGCCCTATGCCTCCAGTAATGTATATTCATCCCACTGCCGTTTGGGGCGATTCTGAAAAGTAAATCGGTGTAGAATTTCTTCAAAAACCGACGGGAAGAGCTTTCCGCGTTGCTGAACGAAGGCTGATGCGGTTGCCGCCGTTGGATCATAGTGAAACTGCCACTGCAGTTCCACATGCAGGCCCTGACTGCTCATGGAGAGTATTGTCCTGCGCAGTTTTTCAAAGAGTAATTTTCGGTTCCGTGTAAAATTCCGCTTGGGATCTGGCGTGTATTTGGGCACCTCTTTCTGCATTCAGGATATGGTATCCAAAAGCTTTTTTCAGGATGTTCGGGTAGTTTATCATTGGCGTAGCCTCCTTGAAACTGATTTCAAGGCGAAGCCGTCGTTTTTTCAAATTGTCAAGTGCTTTTTTGATTTTTGAGAATATTTGTAAAAATAGCTCAGACCGCCGATAAGGCAATCTGGGCTATCGCTTATTTTAATGAGATTAGGCACAGCCGGTGGTTTTTCTATAACAAAAGCAAAGTCGGATACGTCTTGTATCTGGCTTTACTGATACATATACCGCCCCAGTTGTTGCCGCCTACGGGGATTGTGTTTTACTTTCACATTTATCCTAGCTTGTAAATTTCAATCGTGCCCTTACGGAAAACTTTTCTTTCAAACAGCCTACTGGTCACAATTTTATAGAAACAACACTTTTTAAGCCCTCAAGCTGTTCTGTAAGGAGTTTTCTTTCAAGCCCGCCTGGGAAACGCAGATGGAACTCTGCTACCAACTCCCCCCTCTTTTTACGCGACAGCTCCAACCCGATTACTTTAATTTTTTGTTCGGAAAATATCTCGAACATCTGCCCTATCTCGGCACCATTTTCCGGCATGCATACTCGTATCCTGTCTATTTCTGGTGCCCAGCGATGTTCCCAATGCGACAGCATCTGTACTCCCAAAATAAGTAATGCACATGCACCCCCCACCCCATACAGTCCTGCGCCTATGGCCATCCCGATTCCAGCGGTGGCCCAAATTCCGGCCGCCGTGGTCAGCCCACTGACCGTACGGTGATGCCAAATGATCATACCCGCGCCCAAAAAACCGATCCCACTCACAATCTGTGATGCGATGCGGCTGGCGTCTGCTCTAAGAAAAGAGTGTCCTTGCAGATCAAAAAAGCCGTACTTGGACACTATCATCATCAAAGCCGAGCCCAGTGCCACGATCAGATGCGTTCGAATCCCCGCCTCTTTCAACCGGTTGCGGCGTTCTATTCCAATCATCAAACCGCAAATTCCAGCAAAAAAGATACGCAGAACATACCCAATCTGCACCATCATATTGTCCACACTTCTATCCCCTTCCCTGTGACAGTCGAAGAGCGGCGCATAGCGCCGCTCTTCAATTTGTTCAATTTCCAATTTACTTGTAACCCTTGGCATCTATTTGTAAATACCATTCAACACCGCACCGTCCACCGTATCCTCAGCGGGTACGCCATGGACTGCCAAGATATTGGCTACGCAGTCCACTGACCGACATTCTGTTTCATACAACTCCCCTTGCTTGATCGTGGGACCATTGAACACCATAAATATCTGTTGTTGCGCCTTTGCGCCATGCTCTGCCACCGAAGTGGAAAAGGCATAACCCTCAGCACAGTCTACTACCAAGTCACCAAGATTCTGCGGAGTATCCATTGCATCCAACTCTGACCGTGTATACACCCGTGCCACACCTGTGATCCCTTCCAGTCCTGCAATCAATGCATCATATTCTGCCTGGGTGAGCGGCTTTCGGAAATAAATCTCTGCCGAACCGCTGGCCAAGTTGTATACCAGCTTGGTGTCCTCCCGGAATGGCCCGATATTGACCGCCGCATTCTCATAAGGAATACCAACAGCATCCAGAACATCCGACAATGTGGAGGTAAGATTCGTATGCACCTCTGTCATCCCATGATCCCCCACCAGCACCACGTTTAGCGCCTCCGCATGGCCTCGCTGCCGATACGCATCCAATATTTGGCCGAGCGCATCATCAATCTGCTCCACTACTGCCTGGATCTGTGGGCCGGAAGTGCCATACTTGTGAGCTGTACTGTCCGTTTCATTGAATAGAACCACCATTAGGTCAGGATCCTCATGCAGGATCATCTGTACCGCTTGGGACGCCGTTTCAGCAATCTCCCCGCCCTCGGCGAACAGGTCGGCGCCCCGGTTCTGCAATTTACGCTGTTTTATCGCGCCCACCAGCAAACCTTGACTTCCAAACATTTCACCTACTGTTGCCACATCATAATTCTGCAAAAAGCGCACACGACGATCATTCACTTTATCATAAAAGGCAAGCGCCGGCACTTGATGGGTACCCGTATGCGCGCCGGTACACAAGGTGGTCATGTTTGCCGTTGTCATGCTCACATATTCGCCCCAAGCATTGGTGCATCGGGTACCTCCACTAATTAACGCATCAAAAACAGGAGTATCCCAATCCTCCCGCTGCACATAATCGTTTCGGAACCCGTCCAAGTGGACATACAGGGTACGGGCCGGATGCTCGCTGCAGCGCTGGATTCCTACCTGTTCCACCGGCCGCACAAAATAATCCCCAACCGGCGCGGCCCCCGCTTCTTTTTGAAGACTTCCACTCACCACCACCTCTTCACCTACTGTGATGCCTTCCAGCGACAGCCCACTGTAAGAGTACACCTTCACCACCATCGTTCCCGTGCCATCTGTTGTATTGCCGTCCTCCGAACCATCCACAGTCAGTGTACGGGTGATACCCGTATCCTTGATTGCCGTCACTCTTCCCTTGATTTTGACGGGCGTCGATTCCAGCCCCTGTAATTGCTCGCGACTCCAGTCTGTGTAGATAAATTTTTCGCTCAAAACCGGTTGTTCGGACGCAGTGACTGTAAGTGTTGACGGTGTGAGCGACACGTTGCCATCGTAACCCGCGTTTCCCAACACGCCTGTCACTGTCAACGCATCGCCCCGAGCCACGGGCTGCGCTATTCCTTCTCCATACACATAGAGTCCGCCGCTGGGGTACACCGGGTCGAGGCCAGGCGTTTGGCGCGGACTGACCATCGCAAAGGCGGTATTGCTCTCATGCCACTGCCCGGTTGGGCCTGCAGCAACACCATGCACCGTAACGCTCAAGCCAGCCAGCGCAGCGGTGCCATCCTTCTTTTGGCGCACCGCTTCGCTCAATCGCAAAACTGTATCCTGTGTGATAAGCTGTATCCCTGCACTGCTGGAAGGTCGGATATAGTACCCTGATGTATAAGGGCTGCTGGCATCGCTCTGCATCAGAATCCCTTCCACTACGACCCAATCGCCCTGTGACACCTGGCTTTCAATGCCGGAATAGCTATACCATTTCACCTGCATCCTGCCAGCGCCATCCTCATAATCGCCGTCCCTGCTACCATCCACATAAAACCCTCGCACAGTTCCCTCAGCGGCAACGTCGCTCACCTTTCCCAACACACGCACCGGCATTCCCTCAAAGCGGAGTCCCGGGTCCAGTTCCACTTCCTCATACAGCGGGTCGGTATAGATGGGATAAGCGTCTGGCAGCGCAACGCCACTGCCGCGCACCTGTATATCCGATGACGAAGCAGTGCGGATCGCTGTGGTCCCCTTATCTGAAGCATAGGCGCCATTCACAACGGTGCCAGTCACCACCACCCGGTCACCCACCTTATACTGTGTCGCATTGCCCGGCGAATAAACCAAAGTTCCTCCACCGAAGCGGTAACTGTCCCGCGGTGTAACGATACTGAAATAGTTCACTTGATCGTGCCACACACCGCTGGCCACCGTCACGATACCCTCCACAGTCACAGTCTTCCCCAACAGCTTGGCCTGCCCATCACTATTGTTTTCGGACAGAAGATACAGGTCGGTAGAACCCGGCAATGGCTCTGCGGCAGATGCCAACGGACACACCCCAACGCAAAACACGCAAATCAATATCACTGCGAGCAGTCTACGAATTTTTTTCATTCGAAAGCACCTATCCTTTCCATCGATTGATTGTCTTCAAACCAACCATGCCATATCTTTCCGGTACTGTCCCGCATCGTGCACCCAAACTGAGTATGCAATAAAGTCGGCAGCAGATCGATCGCACTCACAGCTTCCGGGTAGTCCACCAGATGCCTCACCTTTCCCCCTATCAGCATACCGAAAATGTGCTGCGAGGTCTCATCCAACGAATCATGACTTGCACCAAATGTATCTTCCGACACGTCTTTATGATAAAAATGGCTGCCCGCGTGGGGACATAGCAGAAAATCCGGTCCCCGTGAATCCATCCCATATCTATGCCGCATCTCTTCCTTTTCCAGTACTTGCTGCATATAAGGAGCCGAGCGGCAGACCTTCAGCAGTGTTTGCCGTTGCTCCTGTGTAAGCGGATGGATGCAGTACAGCGACGCCTCAATCGTATATGGCAGCACAATCACTTGGGTATCGGTGGTGCGCATTTCTGGAAGAGTTGCCTTGATTCCGGCTCCGTTCAAGCGTACCAGTAAATCTGGCAAGCTGCTTTTTCCGTAAAAAGGGGTCATCCCGTGATCAGTAGTAATCAAGATGGCCATATTCTGGAACAGCCCTCTCTGCTTGCAGATATCCACAAAATCTTCCAGTTCCTGCTGGATTACTTCCAACCTTTCCTCAATATCCCGCTGTCTTTCTTCAAAGGTAGCCCGCTTCGGGTATGGACCGTAAGCGTTGTTGTGGCCCAGCGAATCGATGTCGTCAATATAAAAAGCGGTAAAATCGGGCAATTCAGAATAGACTATCTTCCGCTCACCGGTATACACCGCCTGTCCCAAGGCCATGCGCTTGAGCAATGCAAAGCGGTCGCGGCTGTCGCTGGGGTCTTTGCCGCACCGAAAATACGCACATTGTGCATCGCCCTCTCGGCAGGGGTTGTTTTCCAGCATGAACTGGTGTATCGAGGCCACGGTATGGCCGGTGCGCAGCAGCGCCTGCGCCGCATTTTCCGCACAAAAAGTACGCTTATGTTTTATCACACGCCCCTCGTTCAAGTCATAATGCTGATAAAAATTATGGGTCTTTTCGCTCCAGGCGCCGCACAAGATAGCACTTTGCATGGGATTCGTGATGGACACCAACCCGCTGCGCAGGCCGGTGAATAAAAAGCCATCGTTTTGTAAGCGCTGGAAGCCACCCGCTTTTCCCTTCCGTTTTAGGCGTTCCAGATAGGAGAAGGAAAAACCATCAATGTTGATATATACCAGTTTTTTGTGTGCCATTCTCTCAAATCCCATCCAATAAAAATATCGCAGAGGGCAGCTCTGCGTGTAAAAGCGCCGCCATGGGGTTCTCCACCGCTGTTAAGCCAAACAAGGCGTGAACCAGCTCGTGGTGCGTATAAACCGGCAGCCCCGCCGGAATACCCCGGCGCACATGCACCTTGCACTTTCGCACCTGTATATGGAACCCTTGCCCCTCTGCCAAAAAAGCCGCCGCTCCCTCCGGCACGCGCGGCACGGCCAAAGCAACCAATACCCGTTCGGGGCGCAGCAGCCGAATATTTCCACGGGTAGACAGCGCATAGCTATCGCATTGGCTGCACAGCACTGGATCCAGCACATTGAGGGGGGCCTGATAGAACACCTTGGTCGCCCCCCAACAAGCCGCCATTAGGCGGCAGGCGTCCTCCACCGGCATGGTTCCGCACAGCTCTGTGATGCGGTGATGATCCTCACGGCAGGCCGCATAAGCGGCTCGCCCGTGTTCTTCCAGCCAGTAGACGGCATGCCCATTGGTTGCCGCTGTTTCAAAAAAGAGGGCCGGGCTGCGGGACGGCCCCTTTCCATACTGTTGATATAAGGTAAACAGGTCGTTGTCCCGACAGCCGCGGTCCAAACGCTCCACCCCGCATTCCGTCTGCTGGGCAGGAAAACAAAAGGCATACTCCAAAAATGGGTATACCTTAGCAAAGCCAAACCGCTCATAAAGTCTGCGTTGTCCCAATAAGCTAACGGCATCGTACTGGGGGTACACCTCACGCTCCAAAAAACTGAACAATGCGCGCATCACCCCACGTCCCCGGTACAGGGGCGCGCAGCATACCGAACCCACGCTGAGCCATCGCAGGCTGCGATAGGTCATCCCATACACAGACAGCATACCCGCCATTTTGCCCTGTATAAAAGCCCCATAGGTGCTGCCTGCCGCACGCGGACCATACAGCTTAGGCTGGGCCGCTGAAATATCACACCCGAACTGCTGCGCCGCAAAATCCGCCGCCTCTGCCAGTTGGCCGGGCGCAAGCTCCCTTATCTCAATCATCTTCCTCCCAGCCTTTACTCTGCACCACAATTGTACGGGACAAACGGTCGTGCAGCGTGCGTCCTTCCGAAGAAAACAAAGCCAGCACTGCGCTCGCCAGCCCCGGCAGGACCAGCAGACTCTCTAAGAGGGTTCGGCCCACAAATTCCCGCAGGACCAGACGAGATGGCGACACCTCCCCTGGTACCGCCGCATCTGCCACACGCAGACGCAGCAGCAGTTTGCCTATTGTTCTTCCACGTCCCAACAGGGCCGGGACCAGGCAGTAATAGGCCGTCTGGCAAAAGGCCGCTTTTAGCCCAAAAGCCGTCAGCATCTTAAAAATCGCTTGAGCGAACTGATCTAAGGCACCAGGCTGGGTCGGATCCAGCGTTTGCATTAGCACATTCACGGTCTCCAAATCGCTACCGGTACACAGGTACCAAAGCAAAAATACCAGAGCCGAGTCTATGAGCCAAGCTCCAAAGCGCTGCGTCCGTGGCGCACAGGTGCGGGTCATTGCCTAAATCCCCCCATCACAGCCTCCACATCCTGGGGTTCACCGCCTGCCAGGCGGGAACGCTCTGCCAGCAACGACATTACATGGGATTCGATTGAGTTTTCCAGCGTTGTGGAAAATGGGATCTGCCTCAGATAACTCTGCATAAAATGCTGCATAAACGCCTTGTCTCCGCCGCCATGCCCGCCCTCGGCAATGTCTAGCTGTTCCTGTTCTGTGCTGTCATCAAAAAAGCTGGTGGTTTCGATACAGTACGGCTTTTCAGCAGCACGTATCTCGCCGTATTCGCACATCACCTTCAGCGAACGGTTCACTTTTGCTGTAAAAGCGGACAGATTAAAGGTCGCCGTAACGCCCCCAGCAAAGGACAGAATGATGGATTGATGATCAACCACATTGTTCCCAGCTTGGTAGACGCACCGCCCATATGGGGTATCGCCTAGGCTCTGGCGAATCTGCTCCACGCTAGACATGTCGAACACCACCGACTTAATTTTTTTTGAGGAATAGATACGCACCGCAGAATAGGGGCAAACCGCCTGCTGTGGACAATCGATACATCGGGGTGCCATGGTTTTAGAGTCAAACCGTTCTGGCCGGAACACGCCAAGGCTGCCGAACGAAGCAACACGCTGGGCATGACTGTCTGCTCCCAACAGATAAAGCAAAATATCCATATCATGGCAGCTTTTTGTAATGGCAAGCGGGCCGCTTGTGTCCGCACATTTCCAAGGGCCTCGCACGTAGCTGTGCGCAAAATGGTAATAGCCGATATTTTCATTGTGCTGGATGGTTACCACCCGCCCCAGCTTGCCCGATTCGATAATCTGCCGGATTCGGCTGAAAAAGGCGGTGTGGCGCAGCACATGACACACTGCCACCATCTGATTCGGGTATGCAGCCGCGCGCCGGCGCAGGTCCAGCAACTCATCCATTTTGGTGGAGATTGGTTTTTCCAGAATGATGTCATAGCCTTTTTCCAAAAGAGCCACCGTTTCGCGATAGTGCAACGCATCCTGCGTTCCCACGATAGCTACATCCGCCAAGCGGGGCTGCTCCATCAGTTCCAAATCGGTTTCAAACAGCCCACTCTCTGGCACAGCGTATTCCTGCGCCGCGCGCAGGCGTTTTTTCGGGTCCGGGTCCGCCACAGCCACCACTGCATGTCCATCGGGGTAAAATTCGCGCAGGGCAGCCAGGTAGGCGCTTGCGCGCCCACCCAGCCCCACTACCGCGAAGGTAACCTTCCCTTCATACATTCGCATTATTGGTTAGCCTCAATCTCAAATTTTACTTTTTCCGTCACCTGGCTGACAATCTCCTCAATGGACATCTCCGGCTCAGACCAAATCAGCTTCGCGTAATCGTTCACAGCCTTATCGCAGGCGGCCTTAGCCTTACCCTGTGGCGAGGGAATACCGAACTGCATAAACTGAGCTGCTGTCTTTAGCATGGGGGCCGTCTCGTACACTTCCTGCAGTTCCGGCTGCTCCATGGCCTCTTCGGTCAAGGGCAGATAGCCAGACATCGCGCACATTTTGGCATTGTTTTCAGGCAAATTCATCCAGCGCAGGAATTCGGCTGCAGCCTCGATTTCTTCCTGAGGTTTGTTGTCCAGAATGATAAACCCGGAGCCACCCTGATTGGTGAAGAACTGCGTCTGCTTGGGGAAAGGCAGCGCCTCCAACTCATAACCATTCGCGGCCGCTTCTTTTGAAAAACTTGCCAGGTTGGAGGAAGTAGTATAAATCATCCCCACCTTCTGCTCATAAAACTCTGAAACAATGATTGTGCCATGGTTTGCCCGGGAATTCGGGTCAATCATGCATCCGTCTGTCACCAGGGAGCGCCAAAACTCCAACCCTTTGGCAAAACGGTCATCCCCCTCAAAGGCGATCTCGGTCACATCCTCATTGTAAAGAGATCCGCCCTGCTGGTACATCATGCCAATGGGATCCAGTGAGTTGGTCGCAAAGCCATACACGCCGGCCGCCGCGTCAGTGGCCGTCTTTGCCGCATCGTGGAACGCCTTCCAAGTCCAACCAGAAGCCTCTGGGTCATCCAGAATCGACTGCGCGGTGGGCACGTCCACCCCTTTTTCATCCATCAAAGTACGGTTTACCACCAGGATATTACTTGCACTGGGAAAGTACGGGTTCACCACGAACTTGCCCCCATACATAGAATACTGCAGCATACCTTGATTCTGGGCTTTCAGCGCCTCATATGTAAATACCGTGCGCAGATCCACGGCCTTGGAGGCATACAGGGGTACGGACGACACACCCACTGCAGAAATGACCGGGTTATTGCCGGAAAGAATAGCAGCCTGCAGCTTTTCATTGAGTGTGCTGGATTTGTCTTGGTATTCTACCGTGACGGTGATGTTTTTGCCCGGGTGCTCTTTCTCCTGCTGGGCATTGAATTCATCTGCCAGCATCTGGATACCAGCGCCCATGGTGGAGGTGGCGGAGTTCGGTACCCACAGGGTGATTGCGACCGGCGCCTCATACTGTGCTGTAAGCTGCTCCCAGGCTTGATCAGGATACATGCCATTCTCGTCTTTCTCCCCTTCGACCTCGGAGGTTGCCTGCGACTCCGAGGTACTGCCAGACGCAGACGGCGAGGGTTCCGGCCCAGAGGCAGGCGCGCTGCCACAGGCAACAGCGCCGAGCGCTACGAAGACACAAAGTGTGAGGGAGACCAATTTTTTGAACATATTCATTGTCATTCACTCCTTATAAGTATTTGTGAATCTCAAAGCTTCCCCTTTTTATTTCCTACCATTGCTGTCTTGATCTTGCCGCTGGCAAAGATATACATCAATAGGATAGGTGCCAATTGAATCATCGTTCCGGCCATGGCCACGTTCCATTCCGGCACTCCTTCTTCTACCTGCAGCAGGCCGCGTAAGGCCACGGGCAGTGTACGGATGGCCTGGGTGTTCGTCATAACCAGCACCCAGTAATATTCGTTCCAGTTGCTGATGAAGGAGGTGATTAAGTGGGTGACCAGCACCGGCGCAATCATAGGCAGCATCACCTTAAGCATGATTGTGCGGTTTTTAGCATGGTCCATCCGGGCGGCTTCGATCACTTCGCGGGGCACTTGCTTGAACGCTCCCATGAACATATAAATGCCAAACATAGAAAACAGAGAAGGAAGGATAAGGCCGAACCAATTATCCACTAAACCCATCTTGCTGTAAAAGAAGTACACGGGAATGAGCGTGGCTGTGAAAAAGCATGAAGAATGAGAAAACCGCGAACGGCCTGGAGTGTTGAGTGAAAGAACCTGCAAAAAGCCGAAAAACGGCCGCACAAAGCGGTTTTTAGGTGACAGCGGGACGCAAAACGGCGGCAGAAAACGCCGAATGCTGAAACGGGACTTGCAGCTGAATTTCGGGCATTTCGGGGCGTTTTGCCGGGCGACGGGCCGAGGGCGAAGGGGATGAAAACAAGCGTTTACAAACCGTTTACGGGGCGTAAACAAGGATACTGAAAAACAGCAGAAAACCGCATGAAACAGCCTTTTTTACGGCTTGTAAACGCATAAAAAAGAACCGTTTACGGATTGAGCACCATAGGCTCTCTCCATGAACGGTTCTTTTTGTTTTAAGTGTGCAAATTTGCACACTTTAAAATTTCATGCACACATAAGGTATGATGCGGCTTTATCAAGATAATAAGAATAATTATTAGAATTGAAATGCACACTTGAAATATGAACTTTTGTTACATTTCCAATATCCACTCCGGCCGTAAAACACCTATCACACGACCATTAACAATGACGTTTTCATCATAGGGAATCGGCTTATATTTTTTGTTTTCGCTGACCAGGTACATGTCCCCCATCCGTTTGACATAACCGCAGCCATCCAGCGTGACGAGAGCAATATCATCCTGCAGAACAGATTCTTTTGAGACCATGACAATATCCCCGTCCGTGTAAATCGGCTCCATGCTATCCCCGCTTACGCGCACACAGAAGGCTGCGCGGAGGGTTTTGCTGTTCTTTACTACCTTTATAGAATGGAAAGCTTCTGGGCCTAGGTAGACACCTGTACCGGCGCTGGCAGGCTGTTCGGAAAGCGGTAAAAAGATGCAATTTTCGGGAATGGCTTGATCTTTTCTCGGTGTTTCCTCGGTGTCAGAGGACGGCGTACGATTCAATTCCATCTCAATAATAGAAAGGACTATTTTCTGAGAAAGCGGATCAAGCCGTCTGTATTTTTTTACAAGGATCGCCATCTCGTCCGGAGAGGCTGTTTCTTCCCGAATATCAGCCATTTCATCTTGGAAAAGGTAATTTGCATCGCACTGCAAAACCTCAAAAACTTTAAACAGAGTTTCTGCTTTAGGGGAGTTTAGTCCAGTTTCGTAATTGCCAATGGCACTCTTGGTAACACCCAGAGCTTCGGCAAGTGTGGCTTGTGTAAGCCCCATTTTCAAACGTTGTTCTTTTAATCTGGATGCAAAGCTCATTCGTGTAACGCCCCTTTCAATATATTTCTATTTTACCCGTTAAATAATCAAAGCACAATACAAAAGTACAGGAAAACTGAAAAAAGAGTATTGACTGAACAGTAAATCTGTATTATTATATAACAAAGAACAGTATTTCTGTACAAAAGAGGTAAATGCTCATGGATTGGGATAAAGTTATAAGAACGAATATTCGATACATCATCAAAGATAAAGGATTCGTTCAAAAAGCTGTTGCATGTCGTGCCGGGTATTCCAAACAGACATTTAATAACATGCTCACTGGCCGACGAATTATCCGTGCAGATGAGATTCCACGAATTGCAGGTGCATTGGGCTGTGACAGTAAAGATCTTTATGCTCCGCCAAAGGAGAGTGCCGTATGAACTTCCACTGGGAACTGCGCAAAGGTTCCATACGCTGGAAGCTGAGAACCTGGGCAGGCCAGCGGGTGCGGGTGGTGGAAGTGCAGCGGCACGAACTGCGGGTAGAGCGCCTGCCGGAACGCGGGCGTTGCCGGATACGGTACTACCCCGCCGTTGGCCGCATGTTCATCAGCGGCCCGGCGGGGCAGTATATCGGCTGGGCGAATACGCTGGCGGATGCACTCTATAAACTGTCCATCGCTGATACAAGCCAAGTATTGCCCGTAAACGGGCTTTTAAACGAAAGGAGACCAATAAAATGACACAGGAAATCAGACGCAGAAACGAGCCGCTCCTTGTGGGCGGCATGTACGGACAAGGCACCAGCCACTATCTTGTAACGGAACATCTTGAGGGCTTCACGCTCCCCACCGTCCATCTGCGGCGGCAGGACGGCTGGGAACTGGATGCGGTGGGCGCGGCTCTGTATGACACGCCGCGGGGGGTGGAAATCCAATGGGACTACAGCTTAAACGGGCACTTTGTGCCGCGGACATGAGGAGGACAACATGACAAGAGCAACAGGCAGGCTTGAGGACGCCTATGAGATTCTCCAGCGCTCAGAGCGCTACATCCTGTGCCGTAGTAAAGCGGCAAACCCGCGCCATACTTACGCCACTATGAAGCTGGATGCACAAGGCCACGTCTACGGTATCCGGGTACACAGCACATTTGAGGCAGCGGAGCACGAATACTGGGAACTGCGCTTTCCACAGCTTCGAGCATAACAGCCGAAACGGCCCAGTGGGCCGTCTGCCGGGAATGGCCGCCCGGCACTGATGATGGCAGGCCAATAAAAAGCCCGTACGAGGCGGGCGGAAAGGAAGTTTTAATGGATTTAAAGGAATTTATTGTGCGTTGTTCGCGTGACAAAGTGAAAGAAAAAAGCGCTGGATACCATGAAAAATGTAGCGAAGCAATCATTTCCTATTTGGTCGCTTCGGAAGCCTATCACGATATTGTTGAACCTCCCGTTCAGCCAACCTTTTAAAGTCGACTAAATTCTGTCTTTTGTAGCGATCCAAAAGAATTGCGGTTTGGTATGTAGATAGATGCGTCATTGAAATGAAACGATCTTGGTAGAAAAAAGCTAAGTGGTTAAAGGCAAAAAAGTCATTCGGAATAAATTGGAAGTCTTTTACAAATAGTTCCAAACTCTCTCCTTCATCAATAATTCCGCAAGGTGGAGGTGCGTCGCCGAAAACGTAGTCCGATGGTTCAAAAGCCTCTTGCCCATACGAGTACATCACTGACGTCGTGAGTTTAGTCACATCGAGCATTGCAAATAATGTTCGCAACCGACAGTCAAAAATATATGTACGGGTACAGTCTGGAAACTCAGTGGGACGATAAGAGGCAGTTTTCTTTGATAAAGTCCGGATTTGTTTGGTATAGCTTTTCAAATACTCAGGCGCGACAACTGGAAGAACTTCTTCTATGGTTTGACAATACAGCGCAATATCATACTTTAAACAAGAAAGTCGAGTTCCTGCTTTTAAAGGTACATCAAAAATTCTTTGCATTCAAACACCATCCTTTTATATTTCTTGATAATAGTTGCGGCGCTGCAACGCCGCCTCTTACCAATAGGATAACACAAACTGGCCGAGAAGGCCATAACAGCCGAAACAGCCCTGTGGGGCTGTCATGCGGGGGCTGACCTCCCCGCATCTGACGATGGCAGGTCAAGGTAGGTGATTTTTTTGGAGATACTGTTAAATCCCGGACAAGCTGCCTCACTTATGGGGTGTCACCGAACGACGGTGCTACGGCAAATCCAATGTGGATACATTAAGGCCACTTCAATATTCAATGAACGAAATCAGCTTGTGTATCAAATTCCATTAAGTGCTCTTCATCCCGAGGCCCAGCTTCGCTACTTCAAGGAGCACGGCCATCCGTTTCCCCTTGCAACGGAAAAGCCCGCTTCAGCAAAGGCGTACAAACCGCTGGATCACTTTTCAGCAGCCGAGCGGGAGGAAATACGGCAGGAGATGGAGACACTGGAGCGGTGGCAGGAGTACCGCAGGCAGCCGGGCCGCACGGCGGAGCTGGATGCTGAGTTTGTAGAGCTGCTGCGGCAGGAAGACCCGGGACGCGCGGTAAGCGTGAAAACGCTGTACCGGAAGAAGAAAGCGCTGGAGGAAAACGACCTTGCGGGGCTGGTGGATGGCCGGGGCAAGGCACGGAAAGGCCGGAGCAGCATCGACGAAACGGTGTGGCAGACGTTCCTCTCTTTCTACCTTGACCTGCGGGAACCGAAAGCAAAGGAGTGCTACGAGGCAACCATCCAATATGTGCGCAGGCATTATCCGGCGCTGGCGGATGGCATCCCGACATACAGCACCTTTGTAAGGCACATTGAAAAGGATGTGCCGTATGCGGTGCAGCAGCTGGGACGCGAAGGAAAGAAAGCCCTGCGCGACCGCTGTGCCCCGTATGTGCGGCGCATCTACGACAACATGGAAAGCAATGAAATATGGGTGGCGGATAACCACACCTTTGACATCATAAGCCGAGACGGCAAGACAACGCACCGCCTGTACTTAACCGCATTCTTAGATGCACGCAGCGGTATCTTTACCGGGGTGTATGTGACGACGGCGCCCAGCAGCCAGAGCACGGTGATTGCGCTGCGGCGCGGTATCCAGCGGTACGGCATCCCGGACGTGATCTATGTGGACAACGGCCGCGAGTTTTTGACCTTCGACCTGGGTGGGCTGGGCCACCGGAAGAAAAAGAGCAAGGCGGCACAGGATCGGCACGATCCACCGACAATCCTGCAGAGGCTGGGCATTGAAATGATGAATGCGCAGGTGAAAAACGCCCGCGCAAAGATCATTGAACGACGCTTTCTGGACTTTAAAAACCGCATATCAAAGCTGTTTGAAACGTACACAGGCGGCAATGTACTGGAGAAGCCGGAAAACCTGGAGAAGCTGCTGCGGGCTGGTAAAGGCCCCACGGACCTGGAACTGACCGAAGCCGTGGAGCAGCTGCTGGAGGG
>ERZ856578.91-NODE-91-length-159165-cov-21.692133_pt1 | contig 159165 bp, 132 predicted proteins | sample MGYA00514384_ERZ856578 | MGnify/ENA primary metagenome ERZ856578 (study PRJEB29103, sample SAMN06111958) | human gut metagenome | biome: human gut; feature: ankylosing spondylitis patient; material: healthy_person | host: Homo sapiens | place: China:Hangzhou... | reverse complement strand
TGCAGCACAGCGCCCTCGTGCTGGGGCGCGGCGATGACTGCGCTCTTTTCAGAACAAGGAGCGGCAGCAGCGTGAGCACGGATCTCTTCATCGAGGACGTGCATTTCAGACGCCGTTATTTCACACCCGCGGAAATCGGACACAAGGCCCTTGCCTGCAATATCAGCGATCTCGCTGCCTGCGGCACGCGCCCCGAAGCGTTTACGCTCAGCATTGGCCTGCCCCCGGATACGGATTATGCCTGGCTGGACGCTTTCTTTTCCGGCATGGGGGCTCTGGCGGAGCGCTTCGGCCTGGCTCTGGCCGGGGGCGACACCACACGCTCGGAAAAGCTCGTCATCAGCATCACCGTGTTTGGCTCGGAAATCGGAGAGGGCTCCTTCCTGACGCGCGGCGGTTCCATGCCCGGCGATGTTCTCTTTGTGGTCGGCCCCCTGGGCCTGGCGCGCGTGGGGCTGCAGGAACTCGAGGCCCACGGCCGGGAGGCTCTCAAAACATGGCCGCAGGCCTGCCGCGCGCATCTCATGCCCGAGCCGCTCGTGGACGCCGGACTCATGCTGGCGAGGGCCGGTCTCAACAGCAGGCCGCCGGCGCTCATGGACGTGTCGGACGGCGTGGCCAGGGATCTGCCCCGCCTGCTCGGGCTGACCGGTGAGGCCGGCACGCCTTCCGTGGCCGGAGGCGGTCTCGGAGCGGAACTCGTCCTCCCGGCGGGCATACTGCCCTCAGAAGTCACCCGCTGGTGCAGGGAAAACGGCAGAAGCCCCGTGAAGGAAGCGCTTCTGGGCGGTGAGGATTACGCCCTCCTCGGGTCCTGCGCCGCAGACATGCTCCCATCCCTTCATGCGGCCATTCCCGGCCTCTGGGAAATCGGCACCGTCACGGACACGGGAAAGATATACTGCAACCGTGAAAGTCTGGAATCCCTGCACGGGTTTGATCATTTCGCCGCGGAACGCTGAAGAAGCCGCGGCCTGCCCTCCGGGCAGAACACAAAGCACCATGTGGAAACGGGAGAGAAGAGTATGAACGGCATCGTCAGAGACAGATACGCAGACTGGAAGAACAGATTCGACCTCAGCCCCAATGTTCTTCTGGAAAAAGGCATAGCGGTAGAGGATTTCGTTCACGGACTGGACATCGTCATTCATACCTGCCGTGAGGCCTGGCTCGCGGGCATCATGGTCGGATTTAACGGAAATATGAGCATGCGTCTCGGCGAGGATCTCCTGCTGGTGACGGGAACCACGGTACCCAAGGGGCATCTGACTGACAACGACGTGGCCCTGATCTGTGTGGACGGCACCCGGATAGCCGGACCGGCCATATCAAGTGAGACGGCCATGCATACGGACGTGTATAAAGCCGTCCCTGACGCCCGTTTTATTCTGCACACCCATCCGACCCACCTGCTGGCGCTTTCCGTGGCTGTCGGTCCGGAAGAAATGCTTTCCATGCCGCTTTTCGAGTCGCGCATGTGGAAGGACAAGCTCGCTTTTGCAGACGCCTGCGCGCCGGGGAGCAGGGAGCTCGCGAGAAGTGTGGGAGAGGCTGCCGTAAAGGGACAGGCTGTTTTCATGAAGGAGCATGGGCTCTGCGTGTATGGCAAAACGGCCGGTGAGGTGCTGGCCGTTTCCGAGGAAATGGATCATCTCGCCGCCATGCAGCTCCTCGCGGCAGGCTGCAGAAGATAGTTTTTACACCGGCTGCCCCTGCTTTATTTTCAGTCCCGCGCCTCGCCGAAAATGCGTCCGGCCCTGTCGAAGAAGCCGGAAAGGATGGCATTGGAGACGAGCATGCCTTCCCTGGTCAGGCGGCAGCCGGTATCACCCAGGGTGATGAGTCCCTGCTCTGTCAGCGCTTTCAGGTATTCCCCGTAGTCCTTCCGGAAAACCCTGCCGGTCCGGAAGGTATATTCCTGATAACTGAGGCCGCAGACCGTCCTCAGGCGTAACATGATAAGTTCCAGAATGCGGTCCAGAGGGCTGAGAACCTCGGGGGAGCCGCCGAGGAGGCCTTTTGACGTGTTTTCAAGCCACACGCCGAAGTCCTCCGCGTCTGTCCAGCGTTTCCCGCCGATTGTGGAGACGGCGGAGGGGCCCATGCCGAGAAAATCCTGTCCCTGCCAGTATCCGCAGTTGTGGCGGCAGGTGTGTCCGAAGCGGGCGAAGTTGGAAATTTCGTACTGGGAGAAGCCATGCTTTTCCAGGAAGCCGATGGCTCCGAGATACATGTTCCGCTGCTCCTCTTCGCCGGGCAGGGTGAAGCAGCCATCTCTGAACATGGAGAGGAAGGGAGCGTCCTCCTCGAGGGAAAGGCCGTAGGCGGAAATGTGATCCGGTTCCAGCCGCATGGTGCTTTCAAGCGTTTCCATCCAGCTTTGTCCGGTCTGCCCGGGAAGCCCCCACATGAGATCCGCAGAAAGAGACTGGAAACCAATCCTGTGGGCCTCCTCGAAGGTCTGCATCACATCTTTCGGCGAGTGAATGCGTCCGAGAGTTTTGAGCTCAGAGGAGATCATGCTCTGAACACCAACGGAAAGGCGGGTCACCCCGGCGTCGCGGAATCCCCGCATGGCGCCGGGCCTGTTCAGGGATTCGGGATTGCCTTCGAGCGTGACTTCAGCGTTGCCGGTCACGCGGAAAAGCCTGGATATGGTGTCCTGGATGGAACCCACGGCCTCGGGAGAGAGCAGGCTCGGTGTGCCTCCGCCGAAGAAGATGGTGGAAACCGTGTTGCTTCCGCTGGAGCCGAGTCTGTACGCCCACCAGCGGATTTCCCTGAGCAGGGCGGGAAGATAGCTGGAAGGGACCGGGGTTTTGCCGATGGCAGAGGAGTGAAAGGCGCAGTACAGGCAGCGGCGGCGGCAGAAGGGGACGTGGATATAGATCAGCATGGCAGCTCGGCGGGTAAAGGGTTGGCCGCGGAGGGGAAGGGTGAAACGCGCTCTTCCTACTTCCAAAACGTTCGGCTGACAAGCGTGGGAAAGGCCGGGAACGCCTCCCTGTCTTGGCAAGGTGAAAGTGTGCGGGTATACTCACCGGCCATAGATATTTTTGAAGGAGACATAGCATGGATATACGCTTTCAGGCCGGCGGAGCCGACAAGTGGAAGGCCGATATAGCCCTTATCCCTATCCGTGAGGGAGAAAAAATAACCGACACCTGCCCGGAACTGGACAGCGCGGCGCCGTATCTTGTCATTGCCCCGGCCATGCGCGACGTGAGCGGACGGAAGGATGAGATAAGCCTCATCTACGGGCATCCGGATCTTCCCTATTCGCGCGTCATGCTCATCGGACTCGGGCGGGAAGCGGTGACCCCGGACAGCCTTCGCCGTGCCTATGCCCTGGGCACGCGCCGCGCCAGGGCCATGCACCTCAGATCCCTGCAGATTCCTGCTTTCACACTGCAGCGTTTCGGCGGCGTGGACAGACTTCTCGAGGAAGCTGTCTACGCGTGCAAGCTCGCCGATTACGAAGTTTCCGGGCTGAAGCACAGAAAACCCGGCGACCCGGAGCCGATCTCCTTCCTGTCCGTGAATTTCACGGGTGAGTATGTGCCGGAGAAGGAACAGGCTGCGGCCCGCAGGGGCGAGGATGCGGCTGATACCGTTATTCTCGCGCGCAATCTCATCAATACGCCTGCCAACATGATGTATCCCGAAGCTTTTGCCGAAGAGGCCCGCAGACTCGCTGAGGGGACGGCGCTTTCCTGTACGGTGTACGACGAGAAACAGCTCTCCGACATGGGGTTCAACGCCCACCTCGCCGTGGGGCAGGGCGGGAAGAATCCTCCCCGCCTGGTCGTGCTTGAATACACCCCGAAAGGCCATGAAAACGATGCCCCTCTCGTCTTCGTGGGAAAGGGCATCACGTTTGACTCGGGCGGTATTTCCCTGAAGCCGGCAGCCAACATGCATACCATGAAGTGTGACATGACCGGCGCCGCTGCGGTTCTGACCTCCGTTTCCATGCTGGCCCGCGAGGAAGTGCCTCACCGCGTGGTCGGCATCATGGCCCTGGCTGAGAATATGCCCGACGGCGGCGCCGTGCATCCCGGCGACGTAGTGACTGGCCTGAACGGCAGCACCATCGAAATTATCAATACGGATGCGGAAGGCCGTCTCGTCCTGTCCGACGCCCTGACCTTTGCCCAGAAGAACTGGCATCCCGCGGCCGTTGTGGATGTGGCCACGCTGACGGGCGCCTGCGCCACGGCTCTGGGCGATCAGGTGGCCGGCCTCTTCAGCAATGACACGGAACTTGCCGACCGCGTTATCTCGGCCGGAAACTGCGCAGGCGAAAACTACTGGCGCATGCCGCTCTGGGAAGGCTACAGAGGCAGACTGGAGAGCACGGTGGCCGACATCTGTCATACCGGAAGCTCTCGTGAGGGGGGCGCCATCGTCGCAGCCCTGTTCCTGGAACACTTTATCAGCGAAGGCACCAGATGGGCGCATCTCGACATAGCCGGCGAAGACTGGGTGAGCGAGGCGAAGCCCCTCTGCCCAAAAGGCGCTTCGGGGTTTGCTGCCAGGACGCTGCTTGAGCTTGGCCGCGGAGGTTTTGAATAATGAGCAAGGTTTACCTTCTGGGTGCCGGCCCGGGCGATCCCGGCCTTCTGACACTGCGGGCGAAGGAAATTCTCGAAAAGGCCGACGTCGTGGTCTATGACGCTCTCGCCAACGCTTCCTTCCTGGACTTCGCCCGCCCTGACGCGGAAAGGATTTACGTCGGCAAGATTGCCGATCAGCACGCCATGAGCCAGGAAAACATCAACAGGCTGCTCGTGGAAAAAGCGAAGGAAGGCAAGGATGTGGCCCGCCTCAAGGGTGGAGATCCTTACATCTTCGGCCGTGGAGGCGAGGAGGCACAGGAACTTCTGGCCGCGGGCGTCGAATTCGAGGAGGTGCCGGGCATCACTTCGACCATCGCCGCTCCCGCCTACGCGGGCATCCCGCTGACCCACAGGGATTTCTCCTCCTCCGTGACCATCGTGACCGGCCATGAGAACCCTGACAAGAAGGAGAGTTCCCTGGACTGGCCGAGCCTCGCGCGCAGCGCTTCCACGCTTGTGTTCGTCATGGGCATGAAGAATCTGCCCCTCATCTCGAAGCATCTCATCGATGCTGGGATGAAGCCGGATACGCCGGCTGCTCTGGTGTACAGGGGAACGACGCCGTTCCAGCGCACGCTCGTCAGCACCATCGGGGAACTGCCGGAGCGCGCCGTGCAGGAACATTTTACCAATCCCTCGGTCATCGTCGTGGGCGGCGTGTGCCGCCTGTATGACAGCCTGGACTGGTTCGGGAAGAAGCCTCTCCTCGGCAGGCGCGTGGTTGTAACCCGCGCCCGCGCCCAAGCCAGCGGTCTCGCAGCGCTTCTCGCGGAGCAGGGAGCCTACGTTCTGCAGTGCCCCACTATCCGCATACAGCCTCTCGCAGACCAGTCTGCCCTGGACAGCCGGATCGGAAGTCTTGATTCCTATGCCTGGGTGATTTTCACTTCAGTTAACGGTGTGAAGGTGTTCTGGGAACGTCTGCGTCACGCAGGCAGGGATGCCAGAGCCATCGGCCGGACGCGCGTGGCAGCCATCGGGCCGGCCACGGCCGGGGAACTCAGGAAGCACGGCATCTTCCCGGACTTTGTTCCGCCCAAATATATTGCCGAGAGCGTCATTGAAGGCCTGACCGCACAGGGCGGCCTCAAGGGCACGAAGATTCTTATCCCGAGAGCGGCCAAAGCCCGGGAGATTCTGCCTGATGCGCTGCGGGCCCAGGGCGCTGAAGTTGACGTGGTGCCGGTTTACGAGACAGTTCCCGAGTGCAGCGACAAAGAGGCGTTCCTGGCTGCTCTCAGGGCCGGAGAACTCGACTGCATCACCTTCGGCTCCTCCTCCACAGTGGACAATCTGCTGTCCATCGTGACGGCTGAGGAACTGAAAGAACATCCGGAAGTGAAACTGGCCTGTATCGGGCCGGTTACAGCCCGAACCCTTGAGGGGCACGGCCTCAAATGCGCCGTCATGCCGGATGAATATACTATTCCTGCCCTCGTGCAGGCCCTGATCGACACCTACCGCTCATAAGGAGAGCCATATGTCTCTTCCCATTGCCATCGTCGCTTCCGGCAACGGAACCAACGCCCAGGCCATGATCGACCTCATGAAGGCCGGCGTGCTCGACGTGGATATCCGTCTCATCTTCTGCAACCGTCCTGGCGCTCCCGTTCTGGAACGCGCCAGAAAAGCCGGTGTTCCCTCCAGAATGCTGGACCACACAAAGTTCCCGGACAGAGCTTCCTTTGACAGGGAGATGGCCTCCATCATCAAGGAAAGCGGCGCGGAACTCGTCGTTCTGGCGGGCTACATGCGCCTTCTGACTGACGATTTCCTGAAGGAGTTCCCGCACCGGGTCATCAATATCCATCCTTCCATCCTGCCCGGATTTGGCGGAAGCATCCATGCCGGTCAGGAAGCCGTGGATTACGGCGTCAAGCTGTCCGGCTGCACCGTACACGTCGTTGAGATGAAGGTCGACAGCGGCCCGGTCATCATTCAGGCCGCCGTCCCCTGCAACGCCGGAGACAGCGAGGACGATCTCATGACCCGCGTCCACAGGATGGAACACAGGATCTATCCCCAGGCCGTTGAGTGGTTCGCCGAGAACCGTCTCCGCGTCGAAGGCCGGCATGTCTACCTGGACAAGGCTGACAAGCCCCTCGCGCCCATGGACGGGGAGAGCTTTGTCTGGCCGCCTCTTGAAAAAGGATTTTAGCGTCCCTTTCCCCATACTGTGAGGTAATGCCTATGTTGAGATTGCGTTTCCCTTCTTCGGCCGTCACAGCGGCCCTGGCATCATGCGCTCTTGCCGGTTTCCTCTTCCTGGGAGCGTCCATGCCCACGCCTGCCGGCGCAGCCGCCGATGTGGCTGGTCTCTACACGGATGCCCTCATTAGCGGGGATGCGAAGGCTCTGGAGAGGCTTCTGGCGCCGAACTTCATCTTCATCGCTCCCAACGGCCATATTGAAGATGGCAGTCACTTCCTCGAATCCATCCGCAGCAGGCACTTCGTCGTTTCTGACATGACTCTCAAGAACATGAGAGAGACGAGAACCGGCGATGTCCGCCTTATTACCGGCAACGGCACCTTCATGGCCCGCTCTGACAATCCGCTTCCCGGCGGACTTATGCGTCTGACCATGGTGACGGACAGGAGCAGCGGAAGCGAGAAGATTCTTCTCGTGCAGGTGACTCCTGTCATCCCCACACGCGACTGTAGGGACGGCAACTGCCGCATCCGCTAGGGTCCGGCCTTCTTCAACTATCAGGGCAGGAAGAGTTTTTCTTCCTGCCCTTTCTGCTTGTACGAAAACAAAGAGGCCCGCGGCGTAAGCCACGGGCCTCTTTCGTTCAGGAGGGAATACTACAGTTCGGGCGGGAGCTCATCGAGCTGCTTCTGCGAGAATACCGGTCCATCGAGGCAGACGTATTTGCCGCCGATGCCGCAGCGTCCGCAGATGCCGATACCGCACTTCATTCTCTTTTCAAGGGAGGTGAAGACGTTTTCGTGCGAGAAGCCAAGTTCATCGAGAGCCTGCAGTGTGAACTTGATCATGATGGGCGGTCCGACGAGAACAGCCACGGTATTGTCAGGGCTGGGCTTCAGTTCGCGCAGCACGTTGGGGATGAGACCCACATTGTGCGTCCAGCCTTCAGCTTCCCTGTCGATGGTCAGCGTGCAGTCCAGATCCGGGTTATTCATCCAGCCTTCCAGCTCGTAGCTGTAAGCCAGATCCTGCGGGGACTTGCCGCCATACAGGAGGCTGATCTTGCCGTAGTCTTCCTTGTGCTCGAGCAGGTGGAGCATGACGGTGCGGATGGGCGCCATGCCGATGCCGCCGCCAATGAAGAACACGTTCTTGCCCTTCCAGTCCTTGAAAGGCCACGGACGCCCGAGAGGAGCCCTGACGCCGACCTTATCGCCCTTGCAGAGCTCGTGGACAGCGGTGGTCACTTCGCCGGCCTGCATGACGGAGAACTGGATGTAGTCCTTCATGGAAGGCGGGTTGTTGATGACGAAGGTGGATTCGCCCACGCCGAAGACAGAGAGCTGACCGACCTGCCCGGGTTCGAAGGTGAAGTCCTTCATTTCCTCGGGATCATCGAGGACAACGCGAATCGTCTTGATGTTGTGCGTTTCGCGGATGACATCGACGACGGTGGCCGCCATGGGTTTATATGGATTGCCCTTAATCATCGGGCGGGGAGCAACGGGCGTCAGCTTGCTGCCGTCCGGATTAGGCTTGAGAACAGTCTGTGTTGTCACGGTTTTCTCCGCCTCTTTTTTTCTTTCAGGGGATGTTGCAGGGGCGCCGGCCTCGCGGGCGGGCTCTTTAGCCCTGGGTGCCTCGGCAGGGATCTCAGCCTCGGAGGCGGGAGCGGCCTCCTTCGCGGCCTCGGCCTTTTCCTTCGCAGGCTGGGCTTCGGCTTTGACAGCTTCGGCAGGAGCCTCGGCCTCTTCCTTCGCAGGCTGGGCTTCGGCTTTGACAGCTTCGGCAGGAGCCTTGGCCTCTTCCTTCGCAGGCTGGGCTTCGGCTTTGACAGCCTCGGCGGGAGCTTTGGCTTCTTCCCTGACGGCAGGGGCTTCAGCTTTGACAGCCTCGGCGGGAACTTTGGCTTCTTCCCTGGCGGCAGGGGCTTCAGCTTTGACAGCCTCGGCGGGAGCCTTGGCTTCTTCCCTGGAGGCAGGGGCTTCGGCTTTGACAGCTTCGGCGGGAGCGGCCGTCAGAGTTTTTTTGCTTTTGCGCGCGGTGCTCTTTTTGGCTGAGGCCGTCTTCTTATTCTTTCCGGATGTTTTCTTTGTAGCCATTATGAACCCTCATTACTTTGAGCTTTCAGCAGGCTCTTCGGCGATGGCATCCAGAACGATCTGACGGATATCAATGCGTGCGGGGCAGTTGCTGATGCAGCGGCCGCATCCCATGCAGGAGAAGGCGCCCCAGTTTTCCGGATAGGTGGAGAACTTGTGAGTGACGCGCTGGCGCATGTGTGTGGCCTTGGTGGGACGCGGATTGTAGCCGCTGGCTTCCTGCGTAAACAGGGCGCTCATGCAGTTATCCCAGGAACGGATACGGCGGCCGGGCTTGCCGACACCGGTACCCTCGTCCGTGATGTTGAAGCAGTAGCAGCTCGGGCAGAAGTACGTGCAGGCGCCGCAGCTGAGGCATCTGTCGGACTCTCTTGTCCAGAAGTCGAGATCCCGGAACTTGGCGAGAACGCGGGCGGGAGCCTGGGAAAGGTCGGGCTTCTTGCTCAGAGTAGCCCAGGCAGCCTTGCGCACATCCATAAGTTCCTTTTCCCTGTCCGCGGCATCGGGAAGCTGGCAGGCTTCGAGGACGGTCTTGCCCTTTTCAGACACGGCCTGAAGGATATAGCCGTCAGGCATTTCGGTCATGAGGACATCGGAACCCTCCGGGGAGGAGGGGCCGCCGCCGACCCAGTGGCAGAAGCAGGTGTTGCAGCCGGTATTGCAGGTCAGGGTAAAGACCGTGAGAGCCTTGCGCCTGGCCTCATAATAGGGGTCCTTGTAAAGGCCGTTCATGTAGGGACGGTCGAGGGTGGCGTAGCCTCTGGCATCGCACGCCCTGCAGCCGAACACGACGGTAGGCTCTGCTTCGATATTGTCGTTGATGGTCAGGTTGTATTCTCCGGGCTGATCCGGATTGGGCTTCTTCTCGTAGGTCAGGAGAGTCTCACTATGGGGGAGGACGGCGTCCTTGGCGGGCACAGTCGCTTTGGCCATGGTAAACTCAAGTCCTTCATGCCACGGTTCGAAGACAATGGACTTTTTGACGGCGGGTTTCTCGACGGGAACCAGAACACGGTTTTCCTTGGCCAGGAAAGCGAGGAGGGCCGGGAGATCCGATTTTTTTGCGAAACGATAGATAGGCATCTTTTACAGCTCCCTCTGCTTAATATGCGCTTCCTCTTTCTGGTACGTGAGGAGCGGCGGTTCGGCTTCGGCATCCATGCCGCTCTGATAGCCGTCAAAAAGCCCGGCTATCACGCGGGCGATCTGCTGGCGCAGGGCCAGAATCGGGATGCCCATCGGGCAGGCCCTCTGGCATTCGCCGCAGAGCGTGCAGCGGCCGGCAAGGTGCATGGTGTGGATGCACTGGAAGTACAGCTTCTCGCGGGTCGTGTTTTCCTGTGTGATGAAATGCGGCTCGCGGGAATCGGCGATGCAGTAATCCTTGCACACGCACATGGGGCAGGCGTTGCGGCAGGCGTAGCAGCGTATGCAGCGTTCCATTTCGCCTTTCCAGAAGGCGAAGCGCTGTTCCAGCGTCATGGCATCGAGCATGGCCAGCTCAGGGGGCGTGCCGGGCTGTTTTTCAATGGCCGGAGCGTCGCCGAAGGACACATCGGACACCTTGGCCTTGGGCATGGCGCAGTTATAGCACTTGCCCTGGGCGCAGTCGGTGATGCAGAAGCGGTGATCCTTGCCATCGGCGGTAATGGTCACGCCGGCTTCGTCATAGACGACCTTGTCGATGGTCCTGTAGCGGCCGAGTTCCTGGTCGATGCGGGCCATGTCGAAGGTGCCTTCGCAGGGCAGGGAGAAGATGGTGATGTTTTCTCTCGGGATGAGGTTTTCCTGAAGGAGCTCAACCACGGAGCGGGAGTCGCAGCCCTTTACCACCACGCCGACCTTGGGGAGTTTGTCCTGCGGCAGCGTGCGGCCGATGAGGCCGGTGAGATAGGTGGCAGGGTTGTTCACGTTGAAGGGGCCCCACACCAGCCTGTCCACGTCTTCAGGCTTGCGCATGAAGAGCGGCACGGTGTGGGCCGCGTCGTCGCCCTCCTGCCAGCCGATGACGATATCGAGGCCGTTGCCGAGCTTCTCTTTGATGGCGGCCTTGAGCTCGTCGAGCTTCGCCTTCTGGCCGGTGCCGAGGGGACGCAGGGGCTGCAGGGCCATATCGGCAACCTCAAGCAGCTTGTCCGCGTTCTCGAGACGGGGAGCGGGTCCGAGCTTGTGCACTCTTTCGGTGAAAGCGGTCACCACGTGCTGCCAGCGCTGGCCTTCCGAAGCGGAAACCCAGGTGTACTCGAAGCGTCTGTCGTCGATGCCGAGGATGGGGAGGAACTGCTTCAGGACCTCGAGCCTGCGGCGGGCGTAGAAGTTGCCTGCGGAATAATGGCAGTCATTGGGGTGGCAGCCGGAGACGAGCACGCCGTCGGCGCCATTGACAAGGGCCCTCAGAATAAAGAGGGGATCAATGCGTCCCGAGCAGGGGACGCGGATAATCCTGAGGTCAGTGGGCTGCTTCGCGCGCGCGACGCCAGCCGTATCGGCGCCCCCGTAGGAGCACCAGTTGCACAGGAAAGCGACAATCCTGAGCTCTTTGCCTTCTAGAACTGGCATAACGTGTTAACCTCCGCGAGAATCTCATTGTCGGTAGCGTGCGAGAGCTGGATGGCACCCTGCGGGCACGTGGACGTGCACACGCCGCAGCCCTGGCAGACAGTGTCGATGACCTTGGCCTTGAGCTGTCCGCGGAAGGCTTCTTCCTTGATGGCGCCGAAGGGGCAGCACTTGATGCACTTGCCGCAGTCGACGCATCTCTTTACGTCAACGTGGGCAATCTGCGGGTCGTTCTGCAGCTTGTCGCGGCTGAACAGGGAGAGAACCTTGGCCGCGGCTGCGGAGCCCTGGGCGACGGAGTTCGGGATATCCTTGGTGCCCTGGCAGACGCCTGCGAGGAACACGCCTGCCGTATTGGTTTCCACGGGGCGCAGCTTCGGATGGCTTTCCATGAAGAATCCGTAGTGGTCGTAGGAGATGCGCAGCTTTTCGGCCAGGGCGGCGGCGCCGTGGCTGGCCTCGATGCCGACCGCAAGAACGACCATGTCAACGGTCACCTGGACCTGGGTGCCGAGAAGGGTGTCGGCGCCCATGACCACGTACTGGCCGTTTCCGTCAGGGTAGATCTTGGACACACGGCCGCGGATGTACTCCGTCCCGTATTCCTCGACAGCCCTGCGGGTGAACTCGTCATAGCCTTTGCCCACGGCGCGGATGTCCATGTAGAAAACATAGGACTGGGAATCCGGGATGTGGTCCTTGGTCAGGACGGCCTGCTTCGCGGTGTACATGCAGCAGAAGCCGGAGCAGAGGTTCCTGCCGCGGGAGGGATCTCGGGACCCGACGCACTGGATGAAGGCGATCTTCTTGGGTTCCTTGCCGTCGGAGGGGCGCACGATGTGACCGCCGGTGGGGCCGGAGGCGTTGAGCAGGCGCTCGTACTGCAGCGAGGTGATGACGTCGGGGTATTTGCCTCCGCCGTACTGCTCGTACACGGTCCAGTCCATGAGGTCATAACCGGTGGCGGCGATGATGCAGCCGACCTTTTCCGTGATGAGCTCATCCTTCATCTCGTAATTGATGGCCTTTGTGGGGCACACCTTGGCGCAGACGCCGCATTTGCCCGTGGTCAGCTTTTTGCAGTACTGCGGGTTGATGCTGGCGCGTTTGGGAATGGCCTGCGGGAACGGGATGTTGATGGCCGTGGTCTTGCCGACGTTCTCATTGAAGTGGTCGGGCACGTTCTTGGTGGGGCACTTTTCCGTGCAGGTGCCGCAGCCGGTGCACTTGGACCAGTCAACGTAGGTGGCGCGCTTTTTGATGGTGACGTCGAAGTTGCCGACATAGCCGGACACGTCCTGAACCTCGGAGCACGCGTAGAGGGTGATGTTGGGATTCTGGGACACGTCCACCATCTTGGGGCCGAGAATGCAGGCGGCGCAGTCAACGGTGGGGAAGGTCTTGTCGAGCTTGGCCATCTTGCCGCCGATGGTGGGCTCGCGCTCCACGAGCAGGACCTTGATGCCGGCATCAGCGCAGTCAAGGGCCGCCTGAATGCCGGCGACGCCGCCGCCGATAATCAGGACGCGCTTGTTGATGTCGAAGCTCTGGGCCTGGAGGGGGCGGTTGTGGCGCAGCTTGGCCACGGCAATGCTGACGAGTTCGGTGGCCTTGTTGGTGTTGGCCTCCTTGTCCTTGCCGATCCAGGAGACGTGCTCGCGGATATTGGCCATTTCGAACATGTAGCGGTTCAGTCCGGCGCGCTCGACAGTGCGGCGGAAGGTGGGCTCGTGCATGCGCGGGGAACAGGAAGCGACGACCACGCCCGTGAGGTTGTGTTCGTGGATGGCCTTTTCGATGGCCGCCTGGCCGGGTTCGGCGCAGGTGTACATTAAGTCTGTGGCGTAGACGACGTCGGCAAAACCGAGGGCGTTCTTGGCAACCTGGGCACAGTCAACGGTGCCACCGATGTTGCTGCCACAGTGGCAGACAAAAACTCCTATCCTCATGCGTTGCCTCCTTTGGCGGCCTTGTCTTTGGCCGCGGTGCTCAGCGCCCTGATTTTGTCAATGACGCGATCGGGGCTGACACAGAGCTTCTTCAGTCCGAGTTCGTCGGCGCTGCATCCGAAAGCGATACCCATCAGCTGGGTATAGTAGAGGACAGGGATGTTGAATCTGGTGCCTTCGGCCTTGGCGGCCTGCTTCTGGCGCAGGTCAAGGTTCATCTGACAGAGCGGGCAGCACACGGCGACGCAGTCGGCGCCCATACGCACGGCGAGCTCAAGGATGCGCCCGGAGTTGCGGGCCGTGAGCGGACGGTGCGGGATACCGGAGGAAGCGCCGCAGCATTCTGTCTTCAGGGGGAAGTCGAGTATGCTGTCAGCGCCGCAGGCAGCGAGCAGGCTTTCCATGAGGCTCGGATTCTCGGGATCGCCGAAATTCATGAGTTCCGGCGGACGGCTCATGAGGCAGCCGTAGTAGGGAGCAATCTTGATGCCGGCGAGGGTGCTGGTCACGTGCTTCCTGATCGCGTCAGCGTCCCTCATGCGGCCGATGCACTGCATGACGGAAATGGTTTCGGGAAGCTTCTCCGGAGCGGGCTCGTCGAGGAGTCCGTTCACCCTGTCCCTGAACTCGGGATTCTCCATGCGCTGGCGGGCGTGGAGAAGGTTGGAGAGGCAGCTCGGGCAGGGGGTGACCACCGTGTCCGCACCCTGTTTGGCAGCCAGGGAGAGATTGCGGGTGCAGAGGGCCGCGGACAGTTCCGTGCTTACCGCGTGGGCGGGAGTGGAGCCGCAGCAGTTCCAGTCTTTGATCTCTTCCGCCTGGATCCCGAGGACCTTGCAGACGGCCTGAGAGGAGAGCTCGTAGTCAAGAGAAGACCCCTTGGCCGAGCATCCGGGGTAATATGCTAACTTCATGGACGGACCCCTTCCTTCTTGGCACGTTCTTTATAACGTTTGAAAATGCGCGCCACGGATTCCGCAGCCGCCTTGTCGGGAATGACATGGGGCTTGATGCTGAGCTTGTTTTTCATAAGGGCCATGGGCGCAAGATCAAGATCGGTGTACAGGCGCAGGGAACGCAGCATGTACAGGGCCATGGTGCCGATTTCATAGCTGCGTCCGAACGCCCTGACGGTGTCCAGGAACGAAAACCAGAATTTTTCCATACGGCGTACGCTGACCACATTCTTGCGGCGGGCCATATGACGGAGCGTTTCCATGACCCCGGCTACGTCGATGTCGTTGGGGCAGCGCAGGGAGCAGGTAGAGCAGGACAGGCACATCCAGATGGATTTGGAGCTCAGTACCTTTTCCTTCAGGCCGAGCTGAATGCCCCGCATGATCTGGTTGGGCTGCATGTCATAGTCTGGCGATGCAGGACAGCCGGCCGTGCAGTTGCCGCACTGGTAACAGTTGCTGATGTTTTGCCCGCTTTCGGTCTCAACCTCTTTCTGGAAGGCCGGGTCCTTTGAGCGGACGAGATCAACGGTCTCTCTCATTTTTCCCTCCGACGCGCTTCCTGGCAGGCAGGAAACGCTCTACAGGCGTTTATCTAACGGCCGAGTTGTTGCAGTGATCCCGAAAGGATGCAGAAGGCAGGAGGTGCTGCATCGGCTTTTCAGGCAGGCTTCTCTGCCCCGGCTGATAAAGGCGTAGTATATAAACAGGAAACAAATTTATCCAGTTCTATGGGAAATTGCTACTTTTTTCACGAAATTTCGTGACAGACTGAGAAAATACACTGGCCGGGGCCGGTTTACTCCGGTTTCCCTGTCCGCGCTCCGGCTTTTCCGGCCTCCCGCTCCCGTACGACGTGATCGAGAGCCATGAGGCCGAGGAGGTAGCTGTTTGATCCGAAGCCCTCTATGCAGCCGCAGCAGGCCGGCGCGATGACGGACTGGTGGCGGAAGGATTCCCTTCCCTGCACGTGGGACATGTGCACTTCGACCACGGGGCAGTGCAGGATATCGAGTGCGTCAAGCAGGGCATAGCTGTAGTGGGTCCAGGCGCCAGCGTTGATGACGACGCCCCTGGTTCCGTCCGTGAGGGCTTTATGGATTCTGTCCACGAGCGCTCCCTCGTAGTTGCTCTGATAGAAGTCGAGAGTGACGTCCATCTGGGAGGCCAGGTGTCTGAGCGCATTATTGATGTCATCCAGGGTGGCAGTGCCGTAGACGGCGGGATCACGCCTGCCGAACATGTTCAGGTTGACACCGTGGAGAATAAGATAGTCATGCTGGGTCATTTTTATCTTCCGTCTTCAGGGACAGAAACCGGCCGGGATCGCGGGGGACACCGGCCGGCCTGGTTCCTGGTTTTGCGGACTAGGCGAATTTTCTGCGGGCGGCGGCGAAGCCATCGGCTGCGTTGCGAATGACCTTCTCGTCCACGCAGAAGGCGAGGCGGAAGTAGCCGGGGCAGCCAAAGCCCGAGCCGGGCACACCGAGCACGCATTCCTTGGTCAGCTCGGCGATGAAGGCCTGATCATCCCCGCCGGGGGCCTTGGGGAAGAAGTAGAAGGCGCCGCGGGGCATGGTGAACTCGTATCCGGCTTCGGTGAGGACCTCGGCCATGGCGTTGCGGCGGCGCAGATAAATATTGCTGTCCACAGTGCTGCCGAGGCCGGCGACCATGATATGCTGGCCGACGATGGGTGCGTTGACATAGCCGAGTATGCGGTTGGTGAGCGTGATGGCCGCGATGAACTCGTCGCGGCGGTCAAGAAGCGGGGACGGCACGGCATAGCCGATCCGCTCGCCGGGGAGAGACATATTCTTGGAGAAGGAGCTCAGGAGCACGGCGTAGGGGTAGAGCGGAAGCACTGAGGGAACGACTGCTCCGTCGTAGGCCAGGAAGCGGTAGGGCTCATCGCTGAGCAGCCAGATGGGATGGCCGACTTCGCGGCTTTTCTTTTCGAGGACGGAGACGATGTCCTTCAGGGTGTCCAGACTGTAGATGGCGCCGGTGGGGTTGTTCGGAGAGTTGATGATGACGGCCCTGGTCTTTTTGGAAATAGCTGCCTCAAGGGCGTTCACATCGGGTTCCCACGTGTCCTTCTTTGTATTGACACGGGTGAGGTAGCCGCCGTGGTTGGCGACGTAAAAATCGTATTCGACGAAGTAGGGGGCGAAGGTGATCAGCTCCTCGCCGGGATTGAATATGGCCCGGAGAACGGCGTTGAGGGCGCTGGCCGCCCCGACGCTGATGATGAGGCCGTTGCCGTCAATCTGCACGCCCTGTTCCTTTGAAACCCATTTCGCGAGAGCTTCCCTCGCCCAGGGGGCGCCCGCGTTGGGCGTGTAGCCGAACGCGAAGGGCTGGTCGCATTTTGCGGCAAAGTCCTGCAGTCCCTTCACGACCGCTTTGGGAGCGGGGAGATCCGGGTTGCCCAGGGAAAAGTCGTAAACCTTGTCGTTGCCGTACTTCTTCCTCAGCTCGATGCCCGCCTCGAACATGCGGCGGATCATGGAGGAGTGGGCCATATATCCTTCTACAGCTTTAGAGAGCAGTTCCATGGAGACCTCCTGTCTTGTCATTGGCCATTGTATAAGCTATCAGTTGGGGTAATACACTTTTTCGGTGGAGGTTTTCAATGGCTCGGTTTTCCCCTACCTGTTTTGTGGCTCCTGCCCTTCTTTTCTGCGGCATGTTTTTTATATCCGGCTGCGGGCTGTGGCAGGACGCGCCCGAGGAAAAGGGCATGAAGGTGACGGCCGCAGTGCGTGGGGTCCATTACTGTTCGAGGCTTTCTCCGGAACTCTCCATAGCCAATCCCCCCAAGGGAACTGACCGCTACGAGGTGAAACTCGAGCGTCTTGATGACGGGCAGTTCTATGGCGGCGGCACGTGGGCGTTTGACGGCCTCGACGGAGACGGAATGGATTCCATTCCCGAAGGCGCTCTGACCAGTCATTACCGCGGCCCCTGTCCGGGTGTGGGCAAGAGCGAGAGGTTCAGATTCACGGTTTCGGCCATGGGCAGAGACTCCAAGGTGCCGCTTGAGGTCAGAACCTATGACTTCACCGCTGAAAAGTAGCAGAGCGTTATCTTTCGCGAAATAACAGAGCCTCCGCGCGGTTACCGCGCGGAGGCTCTGTTATTTTTTCCTGTGGGAGAGAAAGGCTACAGGTCGTCTTCGTCGATCTCGGGAAGAACGGCGGTCACATTGGTTCTGATGCGGCGGTGCTTGTGCACTTCTTCCTCCTTCGCAGGACGGAAGGAAGGCAGATTGTTGTATCCGTTCCAGAACCCCGGAAAGAGCCCGCTCATGATGTAGGGGTTCCCAAGGCGGAAGCCGGACGTTACCGGCCTCGCGCAGGCAGCAACAGCCAGAGCGGCCGCCCAGGGGGCGGAAGGCGCGATCCAGATGGAATGAGGAGTTTCGAGAGGCTCTTCTTCCTCTTTCCTGCGGCGGGGGCGGCTTTCCCTGCGCTCCACGATGTTCCCGTCGTCGTCAATATCAAGGCCGCAGGCCCGCGCAAAGCTTTCCGCTGTCACCCAGGGGGCCTGACAGGGGACGTAGCCCCTGGGCATGCGCGCGGGCTGTCCCGCGAGCGCCGGAAGCATGCTCAGAAGAACGGGCAGGCAGAGCCAGTCCCCGGGAAGGTCCCCGGGAATTTCGATGCCGCCTTCGGGGAGCTTCGTCAGTTTCTCTCCTTTAAGGGAAATGATGCCGTCAGCGGAGGTGTCCGGTTTCAGGCCGCACTGGGTGAATACCTGCATGGCGGCTTCTGCCTCGGGGGTATCAGGCCAGTTCCCTCTGAGGGTTACGCTCCCGGAAAGGGCAGGAACCAGGGCCAGCAGGAAAATGGCCAGTTCCGGCTCCACAGGGAGGGAAAAATCTGCCGGAATGATGATTTTTGAGGGAGATATGTGAATTTTTTCACTATCAACCTCTACTCTGGCCTGAACACTCTGCAGGAGGGGGACAATCCGTCTGACGATGCGGTCGCGCTGCGGGGTCTCCGAGAGATCGAAGGTGACAGAAACATCATAGAAAGGCGCGGCAAGCAGCATGCCCTCAATGAATTCAAAGGGCACGTCCGCAGGGAAAACGATGCAGTCCGGCAGAAGGCCGGAGCATTCCACGCGCACGGGAAGTCCGGCGCTCCCCGGGATGATGTGCACGAGCCTTGCGCCGAGCTTTGGCAGAAAAGCGTCCACGGCGTCGAGCCCGCTGAGGGGAAGGTTGGAATCGCTGGTGAATTTGGCGCGGCTCGGATGGCCGAGATAGTGCCCCAGGGCGAGGTAGAAATTGTAGGAACTGCAGCCCGTGACAATGACCTTGTCAGGTGTGCCGCAGCGTTTTGCGGAGGGGGCCGAGATGGTGCCGTGTCCGTCGTCAGAGAGCTCGGCGCCCATGGCGTTGAAGGCCTGCATGCAGTCGTAAACAGGCGTGTTCATGAGCGTGGGGCCGAGGCTGAAGGGCTGGCCGGACGCTGCGGCGAGGGCAAGGAGCGAGCGCGTGAAGCGGCAGGCGAGAGGCGCTTTCATGTCAATGCTGACAGGCTCCTGCCGGGGGGAGAGACCGAACGCCTGGCGTTTCACGGCGCCTTCGGCGGGCTTCGGGAAGAAGGATGCTTCTTCCATGAGAGAGAAGAAAAGGCCGCTCAGCCTGGGATCGCCGCTCACCTTCGCGACGCGGGCTTCCCAGTCCTCGCGGATCATCTTTTCATCCTGGGATCCCGGATTTTTTTTCCTGCCGGCCATGCGCGTCAGCATGTTGTGACGGCGCATGATGAGGTTGATGATATCAGCGTCGATATCGCAGACCGTATCCCTGAGGGGGCGTTTGCGCGTCTCAAAATCACTCATTGAAGGAGACCTCCCGCATGAGGGCGTAAAGACTGCTGTACAGAGCCGGGTCATTGCTCACTTTGGAGACATGGTCCTCCCATGACTCGCGGATTTTCTTTTCTTCCCAGGGGGCAAGGCTGTCGTGATCGCCCTGCATCTTCTTAATGAAGGCGCTGCGGCGCTTGACGAGCCTGAGGATGTCCCTGTCAATGTCACAGACTGTTTCCCTGAGAGGCGGGCGAGGTCTGTCGCGGAAGGGTTCGCTCATCGCAAGATTTCCTTATGTAATTGTAGGTTGGGCTGGGTGTTTCCCGACGGGGGTGCGGCCGGCGTGGCCGGGGCGGGCAGGTGAGGCAAAGAAAGAAGGGACCCGCGGCAGATGCGCGGGGTTTCCCTACGTACCTTAGGGGGCTTCTGAATGCAAGTTTTCCGGCTAAACAGGCCCAATATTTTCTGTAAAAATTTTTAAAACTCAATATGCTGATTTTATTAAATATTTTACTTTACGAGGACGGAAAATACGAGAACGGGCTTGACCAATCGGGAAGAGCTTGTTACGAAATTCTCAAGCCAAGGGAGAAAGAGCTTGATTGTGAAATCTTGATCTTTCTCCGCAGATTAGTTTATTATGAACCGGATATCGGTACTGGCCCGAGTGTCCAGTTTCCGGTTATCAATAACCTTATTCTCTAGAGCTGGAGGAAACGTATGCCTACGTTTGTTGATCCGTCTAAATGCGACGGTTGCAAGGGCGGCGAAAAGACGGCCTGCATGTACATCTGCCCCAACGATCTTATGGTCCTGGATCCGGATGCCATGAGGGCTTACAACCAGGAACCCGATGCCTGCTGGGAATGCTACTCCTGTGTTAAGATTTGCCCCCAGGGCGCCATTACCGCCCGTCCCTACGCCGACTTTGCTCCTCTCGGCGGCACCTGTATCCCCATGCGTTCTGCTGACTCCATCATGTGGACCGTCAACTTCCGTGATGGCAGCACCAAGCGTTTCAAATTCCCCATCCGTACTACTCCTGAAGGCTCCATCGAGCCCTACAAGGGCTGGGACAAGGAAGGCAATCTGGACGACGAGTACTTCTACACTGAAAGCGAACTCAAAGAGCCTGAACAGCCCATCATGGAAAAGGCTACCGTCGAAGACGCCGACGCTTCCCTTACCTTCAAGCTTTAAAATTCGTTTTCCTGAGTATAGACAAATCTGTCACCAGAATATTTAGGAGTAAGCTACTATGCCTATGATCCCTGTTAAGGAAGCGCCGCGCGGCGTTCGTATTTCCGAACCGACTTATAAAGAACATGAGACCGACCTGCTGATCGTGGGCGGCGGCATGGGCGCCACCGGCGCCGCTGTCGAAGCTGTCCGCTGGGCCAAACCCCTCGGCATCAAAGTGTTCCTCTGCGATAAGGCCGCCCTCGAGCGTTCCGGCGCTGTGGCCCAGGGCCTTTCCGCCATCAACACCTTCCTTGAAAACAACACTCCTGACGACTACGTGCGCATGGTCCGCAACGACCTTATGCACATCGTCCGCGATGACCTCATCTTCGACGTAGGCCGTCACGTTGACGACTCCGTCAAGCTCTTCCAGGATTGGGGCCTCCCGATCTGGGCCAAGGCTGACGATGGCGTCCACAACCTCAACGGCGCTGAAGCTCTTGCCGCTGGCAAGACCATGCGTTCCGGTGCCAAGCCCGTCCGTTCCGGCCGCTGGCAGATCATGATCAACGGTGAGTCCTACAAGTGCATCGTTGCTGAAGCTGCCAAGAAAGCCCTCGGCGACGACGGCTACATGGAACGCTGCTTCATCGTGAAGCTGCTCCTCGACAAGAACACCCCCAACCGCATCGCCGGTGCCGTGGGCTTCAGCACCCGTGAGAACGTCGTGCACATCTTCAAGACCAACGCCATGATCGTGTGCTGCGGCGGCGCCGTTAACATTTACCGTCCCCGCTCCACCGGTGAAGGTATGGGCCGCGCCTGGTATCCTGTTTGGAATGCCGGTTCCACCTACACGCTCTGCGCTCAGGTTGGCGCCGAGATGACCATGATGGAAAACCGCTTCGTGCCCGCCCGCTTCAAGGACGGCTACGGCCCCGTCGGCGCTTGGTTCCTGCTCTTCAAGGCTAAGGCCACCAACGCTGCTGGTGAGGATTACTGCAAGACCCTCGACCACAAGATGCTCGACATCTACCGCAAGCTCGGCTACGCCACCGGTAAGGTCGTTCCCACCTGCCTCCGCAACCATCAGATGCTCCATGAAATGCGCGCCGGCCACGGCCCCATCTACATGGACACCAAGACCGCTCTTCTGAACACCTTCGCCACCCTCGACGAGAAGGAACAGAAGGACCTCGAAGCTGAAGCTTGGGAAGACTTCCTCGACATGTGCGTCGGCCAGGCCAACCTCTGGGCTGCCACCAACACCCAGCCTGAGAACCGCGGTTCCGAAATCATGCCCACCGAGCCTTACCTCCTCGGCTCTCACTCCGGCTGCTGCGGCATCTGGGCTTCCGGTCCTGACGAAAAGTGGGTTCCTGAAGAATACAAAGTCCGCGCTGCCAACGGCAAGGTCTACAACCGTATGACCACCGTCGACGGCCTGTTCACCTGCGCTGACGGCGTGGGCGCTTCCGGCCACAAGTTCTCCTCCGGCTCTCACGCTGAAGGCCGTATCGCTGGCAAGGCGGCTGTCCGCTACGTCCGCGACCACAAGGACTTCAAGCCTGAGCTCGCTGAGAAGCCTGAAGATCTGGTCAAGGAGATCTACGCTCCTTACTACACCTTCGAGCAGTACAAGGATAAGTCCACTGACTCTGTGGTGAACCCGAACTTCATCTCCCCCCGCAACTTCATGATGCGCCTCATCAAGTGCACCGATGAATACGCTGCCGGCGTGGGCACCTACTACACCACCTCCAAGAAGCTCCTCGACACTGGCTTCTGGCTGCTCGGCATGCTGGAAGAAGACTCCAAGAAGCTCGCCGCCCGTGACCTCCACGAGCTGCTCCGCTGCTGGGAGAACTACCATCGTCTGTGGACCGTCCGTCTGCACATGCAGCACATCGCCTTCCGCGAAGAAACCCGTTATCCTGGTTTCTACTACCGTGCTGACTTCCCGGGCATCGACGACAAGAAGTGGAAGTGCTTCGTTAACTCCAAGTACGATCCGAAGACCGGCGAAACCAAGGTCTTCAAGAGGACTTACTACAAGCTCATCCCGGATGCTGAATAGTATATACTGAAGGTTTTGATGGGGGAGACCCACCCTGTTCAAGGGGGGGTCTCCCTCTTTTAATACCGAACGTAGGAGGATAATCAGGATGTCCAATGCCATTCTCGTCGTCGGTGGCGGCTTTTCGGGTCTGACTGCTGCCATAGAAGCGGCGGAACTGGGGCATGATGTCTATATCGTCGAGAAAACACCATTCCTTGGCGGTCGTGTCGCCCAGCTCAACAAATACTTCCCCAAACTTTGCCCGCCCTCCTGCGGTTTGGAAATCCAGTTCCAGCGCATCAGGAATAATCCACATATCAAATTTTTCACGCTCGCTCAGGTCACGGCTCTCTCGGGAACCAAGGGAGATTACAAGGTCCAGGTGACTGTGCAGCCCCGTTACACGGCTCCGCACAACGTGGATCTCGGTCTGACCGCCTCTGCCCTCGAGGGCGAGGTAGCCAATGAGTTCGATTTTGGATTGTCCAAGCGCAAGGCTCTCTACAAATCCATGCCTTTCGCTTTCCCTGGCCGTTACGTGCTGGATCCCAAATCGCTCACCCCCTCTGACACCGCTAAGATCGCAGCCTGCAAGTTCATCGATACGAAGGAACAGCCCAGGACTGTCGAGCTGAACGTCGGAGCCATTGTTGTCGCCACCGGCTGGAAGCCGTACGACGTCACCAGGCTCGCCAACCTCGGCGCCGGCAGCGTCAAGAACTGCATCACCAATATGCAGATGGAACGCCTCGCCTCGCCCTTTGGCCCCACCGGCGGCCGCATCGTGCGCCCCTCCGATGGCATCGCCCCCAGGCGCGTCTGCTTCGTGCAGTGCGCTGGCTCCCGTGATCAGAACCACCTCAACTACTGCTCCTACATCTGCTGCATGGCTTCCATTAAGCAGAGCCTCTATCTTGCCGAGAAGCTTCCGGACGCCACGGCCGATATCTACTATATCGACCTGCGTACTCCCGGCCGCTATGTGAACTTCCTCGACAAGGCCAAGGCCACTGGCAAGGTGCACTTCATCAAGGGCAAGGTTGCCAATGTCGAGCAGGCTGAAGGTGATAAGGTAAGCGTTCAGGTTGAGGACGCCATCCGTGGCGAAAAACTCACTCTTACCTATGATCTGGTAGTCCTGGCCACCGGCATGCAGCCTTCCCTGGCCGGGGAAAAGTTCCCCCTGCCCGTGCCGCTTGATGAAGATGGCTTTGTCACCGGCGGCGAAGATGCAGGCATTTTTGCTGCCGGCTGCGCTGTCATGCCGCTTGACGTGACTCGTTCCGCGCAGACCGGTACTGCCGCCGCCCTCAAGGCGGTTCAGGCTGTTCAAGGGAGGTAGGCAGCATGGCCAGCAAAATTGGCGTTTATTTTGACGCTTCCAATATCGGTGGGGGCCTTGATGTCGAGGCTCTCGCTGCAGGCGTGACGGCCAAATGGGGCACTCTTGCTCCCGTTGTGAAGGTTTTCCCCGTCCTCGCCGATAACGTGGAGGCCATCAAAGCCGACATTACTGCCGAGCAGCTTGATGGTGTTCTCCTCTGCGGTGCCAGCCCCCGCGCTGACGCCGAAATCTTCCGTTTCCCTGTCCTCACCGAACATGTGAACCTGCGTGAGCAGTGCGTCATGTGCTTCCAGGACAAGGACGGCAATCCGCTCAAGGAAGGGCAGGCCGCTCCTGAACTGCTCACCATGATGGCCACTGACTATGTCAACATGGGCGTCATGAAGATGCAGAAGGGCAACCTTCCCGATTCCGCTGCTCTCCCCGAGGGCGGCACCCAGCGCATCCTTGTTGTTGGCGGTGGCTTCACCGGCCTTACCGCCGCTCTTGAAGCCGCCCGCAGCGGCTACGAAGTCGTGCTCGTCGAAAAGACCGGCGAACTCGGCGGCGCTGCCAAGAACATTCCGGTCGGCTCCCCGCTTTCCGCTCCGTGGGACGACAAGGAACCCCTCAAGCTCGACGAGAAAATCGCCGCTGTCAAAGCCGAGAAGGCCATCACCGTGTATATGAACACGACGGTCGCCAAACTGGCCGGACAGCCCGGTGCGTACGAGTGCACCCTTGCTACCCCGGATGGCGAGAAGGTCGAGAAGATCGGCTCCGCTGTCGTGGCCTGCGGCTGGGTGCCCATGGACGACAAGTACCTCGCTCCGCTTGGTCTCGGCTCTTCCGATAAGATCGTGACCGCCGCTGCCTTCCAGAAGATGGTGGCTCAGGGCCGCGTTGACGCCAAGCGCATCGCCTTTGTGCTCGACACCACCGTTGCTGAAGAGGAATTCAGGAAGCAGGCCGAAGAGGCCGAAGCTGCCAGGAAGGCCGCCGAAGAGGCTGCCGCCAAGGAAGGCGCTGACGAGAAGAAGGAAGAGGGCACCGAGAAAGTCTTCGTGAAGGAAGACCTCGAGTCCATCAAGCACCTGCGCTATTCCAACGTGGTCAACTCCGTGGGCATGCTCCGCCTGGCCAACACTGTTGCCGAGCAGACCAATGACAAGACCCAGTGCTATGTCATCTACCGCAACATGACCATGCCCGGCATCTTCGAGCGCTTCTACAAGACCATGCAGAACCGCCTCGGTCTCATGATGACCAAGGCCGATGTCACCTCAGTTAAGGAAGACGGCGACCATGTCGTCGTGTCCTGCGCCAACACCCTGCTTGGCATGGACTTCGACCTTGACTGCGACCTCGTTGTTCTGCCTACGGGTATTGTTCCCGTGACCGCCAAGGATGCCGTGATGCAGTTCGAGTACAGGCAGGGACCTGACTTCCCCGACCTGGATCATTTCGACGGCTACGTCGACTCCAACTACATCTGCTTCCCCTACGAAACCCGCCGTACCGGTGTGTACGCCGCCGGCTGTGTGCGTCAGCCCATGACCCTCGACGGCTGCGTCGAGGACGCCCGCGGTGCCGTGCTCAAGGCCATTCAGGCCATCGAGTGCGCTGAACGCGGCGTTGCCGTGCATCCCCGCTCCGGTGATAAAACCTACCCGGTGTTCAACTTCGCCCGCTGCACGCAGTGCAAGCGCTGCACCGAAGAATGCCCGTTCGGCGCTCTTGATGACGATGAAAAGGGTACGCCCAAACCGAATCCCGGCCGCTGCCGCCGCTGCGGTACCTGCTTCGGCGCCTGCCCCGAACGCGTTATCTCCTTCGCCAACTACAATATCGATATGATCGGCTCCATGATCGGTCAGGTCGCCGTTCCCAAGGACTTCAAGAATGACGGACCCCGTGTCCTCATCCTCGCCTGCGAGAACGACGCGTATCCTGCCCTCGACATGGCTGCCCAGCGCCACGAAACCTGGAGCCCCTACGTACGCATTATCCCCGTGCGCTGCCTCGGTTCCGTCAACGCCATCTGGATCTCCGATGCCATGAGCAAGGGCTACGATGGTGTCATGCTTCTTGGCTGCAAGTACGGTGACGATTATCAGTGCCACTTCATCAAGGGTTCCGAACTCTGCTCCAGACGTATGCAGAACATCGCAGAAACCCTGAACCGTTTGGGCGTCGAGCCTGAGCGTGTTGAGCAGTTCGAAGTCGCCATCGACGAGTATGACAAGGTGCCTGGCATGATTAACGACTTTGTCAAGCGCATCGAGAAGATCGGCGCCAACCCGTTCAAGGCCATGTAGGAGGAAGGCAGAATGGCTAAAGTTACTCTTACGCCTGACTCTGGCTTTGCCAGAGAACTTATGGATGCGGGCGGGGAATCACTCAAGAAGTGCTATCAGTGCGCTACTTGTGCGGTCGCCTGCCCGATGGCCCCTGCCAACCATCCGTATCCCCGCAAGGAGATGGTTTGGGCTTCCTGGGGTCTGAAAGACAAAATCACGGCCGATCCTGACATCTGGCTGTGCCACAACTGCGGCAACTGCGCCGAGCTCTGCCCGCGCGGTGCCAACCCCGCTGACGTGATGGCTGCCGCCCGCAACCTCATGTACAGGGATCTGTGCAAGCCCGCCAAGATTGGCAAGCTTATGAGCAAGCGCTCCGGCCTGCCCATCCTGTTCGCCATTCCGGCCCTGCTCTGGCTCATCGTATGGGCCATCCGTGCGGCCTGTGTCGGCTCCTGGTTCCCCAGGACCGCGGACGGCAGGATCGTGTTCGGCCAGATCTTCTATGGCGACTACACCATCGACCCCATCTTCATGCTTACGTTCTTCGGAGCCATCTACATCCTCTACAAAGGCTGCAGCAAACTCTGGAACATGTTTAAGAACAACGACGGCAAGCTTCTTGTCATCGGTCCGACCAAACCCTGGTACTGGCATCTTGGCATGCTTCTCTGGGAAGAAATCGGCTCGCACAAGAAGTTCGACACCTGCACGACCGGCCCCAAGACCGGACAGCCCGAAAACTCCCGCAAGATCGGACATATGTGCACGGTTTGGGCCTTTATCTGCCTCATGGTGGTAACGGCCGTTGTGGCAGGCGGTCACTGGGTAGGCAAGGTTTTCCCCTGCATCTCCATCGCCACGCCCATGCCCACGCTGTTCCCTGTTAAGATCCTGGCCAACTTTGGCGCTATTCTGCTCCTTGTCGGCCTCTTCCTGCTTACGATCCGCCGCAAGCGTCAGAATCCCAAATATTTCTCCTCCAGCTATCAGGACTGGTATCTGCTGGGTCTTATCTGGTGTATCGCGCTTACGGGCTGCTTCTCTCAGTTCTTCAGACTGATTGACGCCGTCCACTGTGCCTACTTCATTTACTATCTGCACCTCGTGTTTGTGTGGATGCTCTTTGCCTATCTTCCTTGGTCGAAGCTCGGGCATCTCGTGTACCGTACCGCCGCTCTGCTTTATGTGCGCATGTACGGCCGCGGCTAAGCTGGACATCTAAACAACAACGAAAATGAGCACTCCGAGGAGGAGATGTAAAATGTCTGATTCTGAACGTAAAATCTTTCCGGTCGAGACTGTGCTTGCCCTCGTCTCTGGCAAGGAAGACGCTGATGTAAGAGAGATCGCTGGTTATATCACTGGCCGTTCCATGGTCTGCCCCAAGATGGCCAAGAGCGTCGCCGCTTTCGCCGGCGCCTGGCTTGCCCGCCTGTATCCCAAATTCGCGGATATGGTCTACGACGGCAGTGAAGCCTGGGAGCTTTTCGTCAACCGCTGCGCCGCGCAGCTTGGCGACAAGATTTCCCTGCCCCCCATGGACGGACGCATCAAGGAATCCTGCCTTGCTGCTCTTGATGCCATGGATAAGGCTTTCGCCGAAGTTGACGCCCTCAAGGCCGAGGTCGCCAAGCAGGCTGCCGAAATCGAGGCCCTGAAGCCCCTCGAGGGCGCTCTTGAGGCCGCGAAGAAGCAGGCTGATCAGCTTGACGCCCAGCTCAAGGCCCAGAAGAAGGACATGGGTGCCCTTCGCCGTCAGGCCGCCGGTTTCGAAGGCAAGATTGCCCTCGACGAGGAAGAGCTGCTTGATACCATCAAGCGCACCATCAAGGACAACCTCAAGAACATCACCGTCGCTGCCGGCGGTGCCGCCGCTGCTGGCGCCGTGGCCGGTGAGGCCGCTGCCGAAGGCGGCGAGGCTGCTGCCGAGGAAGCCCCCGCTGAAGACGAGTCCATGGGGTTTGGTTTCGGCGATGATGATTCCACCGGTTTTGGCTTCTAGTCTCTCAGACTGATTCGTAGTAAAAGAGGGGGCCGGAGAATATTTCTCCGGCTCCCTCTTTCTTTTTTAACCAAGCCCTGCAGGAGGTGCACCATGGATATGAGCAAAGCCAAATCAATTGTTGTTCCCGGTGAACTCGCCCGCGGCTGCATGGATCGCATGAAGATGAGCGAACCGCAGTTCGCGCGTCTGCTCAATCTCAGCGAGGAAGAACTGGAATCGTTCTTCAGCGGCAGACTGCCCATCACAAAGGAACTCGCTTTTGCCCTGAAGGAAGCCACAGGCCTTACGGCCAGCTTCTGGATCGGATTCGAGCGCACCTACCGTCACCGCCTCGCGAAACTGGAGGAAGCGAAGGCCTCGGGTAAAGCCTAGAGACTTACCATTTGCCGTAATGGGGAGGTACCTCGAGTTCCTGTGCGTTTTTGCCGGAAGAGAGTTCCTCCATGCTGGCTCTGAGCCGGCCGATGGCGCTGACTGCTTCTTCAAGGGCCTTCTCCAGCCTGTCGATCTGTTTCTGCTGACTGACAAGGACGTCATCAAGCTCCCGGAGTTTTTCCGACAGGAAGTAGTTGTCTCCTTCCAGACTTTCAAGACGCTCTTCTGCTGTTTTCACGCGACTCTCCTTTTCTTATGCTGAGAAAAAGCCGCCCGTCCCGGCTCACGCGGGAGGGGCGGCTTTTTGTAATCAGTGCCGTGTGCGGTGTCTACTTTCCCTGAGGGGGCATGACCATAGGCATTTCACCTGAAGGAGGCATGCTGCCGGTTTGGGGCATGCCTGCCGGCGGCATGCCCATACCGCCCATGGGAGAGCCTCCCTGGCCGCCGCCCATGCTGGAATGACCGACCATGAACTGTCCCCATTCTTCAGAGGTGATGACCTTGTCTCCGTTCTTGTCGATGCGGGCGAAGGCTTCGGGCTTCATTCCGGGATGGGCCTTCAGAAATTCTTCCTGGCTCACCTTCCCGTCCTTATCAGCGTCCATTTTGTCAAAGCTGGCCTGACCGGCTTTGCTCATGTCCATACCGCCCTGCATGCCGCCCATGGGCGGCATGGCCTGATCCGCGGCGCCTGCTTCCTGTCCGGCAGCGAAGCCGAAGCAGAGGGCACAGGCGATGGCCGGAAGCATTGTATGCAGTTTCATTGTCTTCCTCTTTGTGCAAAAAAGTTTTGACCCGACAGGCTAGTCATCGGGGATATCATTGATGAAGAGCTGGAAATTGTCCGTGTCGCCGGGCTTGTAGTCATCATTCCAGAGAAGGGCTGACCAGTAGAAAGGCGAATTAAGCCTCAGCCCGTTGTTCGCGGAAGCGTAGAAGCGGTGCAGGGCGTGTCCGTACTCTTCCTGCTGTTCTCCAGGGAGTTTTTTCAGGTAAGGTTCAGCGATCCCGTACAGATCACGCATCTTCTCGGCTTTTTTCTTCATGAATTCCGTGTACACGTCGCTTTTGCCTTCACTGAGAGCTGCGTTGGCCTTTGCCTCGCAGTCCATGACCCCGTCATGGTATTCCTGCAGGAAGGCTTTGAAGTCACTCATTGCTGACATGGCTGTTCCTCTGCTTTTCTGGTGTCCCGTACAAAGAAAGCCTGCGCGGGCGAACCGCGCAAGCTTCTGAGTACATGATATTCCGGTTTAATCCCAGTGGCGCTTATCGTCGATGGGTCTGACCTGGGGCGGCAGCGAGCCGGGGGCGAGGACCTTCAGCTCGGGACGCAGCTTAATCTTTTCACGGAACTGCTGCAGGAGCTCATCGCGGCGCTTGAATTCGCTGGCCTCAATATTGAGGGTCATCTCATCTATGCCGTCGGGGTTAGTGACCACGATCTGCCAGCGCTTGATTTCCTCAAAGCGGCTCATGACCTGCTCAACCTGATGCGGATACACGAACATGCCGCTGATACGCGCGGTGGTGTCCACGCGGCCGACGATGCTGCCGAGACGCGGGCTGGTGCGTCCGCAGGGGCACGGGCTTCTGTCAATGTAGGAAAGGTCGCCGGTGGCCAGGCGGATGAGGGGATAGGTTTTATTGAAGGACGTAACGACGATTTCGCCAACTTCGCCGTCCTTCAGTGGAATGCCGGTGTCGGGATGGCAGATTTCGACGTAACAGCGGTTGGCGATGTGCAGGCCGGTGCGGTGGAAGCATTCATAGCCGATGCAGCCCACGTCCGCGGTGCCATAGCCCTGACGCATGATGATGTCGAATTTCTTTTCGAGCTGGTTGCGCATCTTTTCGGAAAGGCGTTCGCCGGTAACGAAGGCGACTTCCAGGAACAGATCCTTGCGCAGGTTGAGACCCTTTTCTTCTGCTTTCTGGGCCAGATGCATAAGGAAGCTCGGGGTGCCCACGTAACCGGAGACACGGAGTTTCTGCATGATGTCGAGCTGCGTGGAAGCTTCGGTGGGGCCTGCGGGAATGACGGAGCAGCCGAGATTGCGCAGGGGTTCTTCGAACATCAGCCCGGCTGGCGTGAGCTGGTAGTTGAAGGCATTCTGCACAATGTCACCGGGGCGGAAGCCGACGGAATAAAAGGCCTCTGTGTATCCCCAGTAGTCCTGAGCCCTGTCCTCGGGATCAAAGATGGGGCCGGGGGACAGGAAAATACGCTTCAGATCCCCGATATCCTTCGTCAGCAGGCCGCCCAGGCGGGGACCCATGGACTGCAGGAAGATGAGCTCTTTCTTCTTGAGAATCGGAATGTGCTTGATATCGGAAAGGGTCTTGAATTTTTCGACGTTGAACTGAGCACGATCAAAACGTTTTTTAACATCTTCAGAATAACGGTAGGCGTACGTGAGCAGTTCTTTCAGCTGAATGAGGTAATATTGCTTGCGCTCATTGGCATCAAGAACTTCACGGCGGCTGAAGATACCCTCAGTGCGATCCTTGCGAGTCATCCAAAAGCTCCTGTCTAAATTGCAAATGACCAAAATATTTAGGGAAAAAAATGCGGAATTGCAAGTGTTTTTTTATTTATGGCGTAAAATCAGTATGTTGAACTTAAAAAACGTGTTACGAACATATAATAAAATAGCAAAATTTGAAAAGTGCGCCGCAGCATTCCCGTGACTTGAGTCCTGAGTAAGGCGCCGCCAATATATGTCATAATAAAAGCGGCCATAACAGCCTGCAGTTCCGGGTTCTCTTTCCGGCGGGTCACTTCAGGTTTTCAGGTGATGATTCCCAGCCGGGATGGGCCTTGCGGAAATTGCGCAGCTGGCGGTCGCGCAGGGAGTTGTAAACAGGAGCAGATCCGAGAAGGTTTGCCAGCAGACTGGCGATGACGGACGTGCACAGCACGGCCGGGAGAAGAAGCCAGGCTCCCGTCATTTCGGTAATCAGAAAGGCACCCGTCAGAGGAGCGCGGACAGTCCCGGAGAAAAGCCCTGCCATGCACAGGATGACCAGAAGGGTGGTATGACTCTGCGCGGGATCGGCGTATCCGATGAGGCAGGAAAGAAGGGCTCCAGTGAGTCCTCCCGCCAGCAGCATGGGCATGAGAATGCCGCCCGAGACGCCGGAAGCAAAGGAGAACCAGTTGAAGCATATCTTCACGGCCCAGAGCAGAAGAATGGTTTTGATGGGCAGCGTTCCGTGCGCGAGATCGGGGATGCCAGGACCGAGGCCGGTCATGACATCCGGAAAAATGTAAACAAGCGCGAAGCTCGCGAGGAAGGCGATGCTGAGACGCCATGGCTGCTTTATGCCGGTTCTGTCAGCGCCGTTGGTAAGGGAGACGAGGCACCAGTTGTAGAGACAGGAGAAGAGGCCGCAGGCCACGCCGGCCAGGGGGGAAAGCCAGAAAAGGGCCATTGAGGGGTCTGTGGTGCTCAGCGGGAACACGAGGCCGAGCTTCAGAATCATATCGACAACGAACCATGCGGATGCTGCCGTGATAGCTGTAAAGATGAGCATGGGCAGAGTGAGCACGGTGTGCAGTTCTTCAAAGGAGAAGAACATGCCCGCGAGGGGGGCGCCGAACGCGGCGGTCATGCCGGCCGTGCTCCCGCCGGCGAGAAAACGGGGGCGTATCTTGGTGTCGTGCCATAGGCGGCCTACGCCGCAGCCGACTGCTGCCCCCATCTGGATGCACGGGCCCTCACGGCCAACGGAAAGTCCGCCCGACAGACTTGCCAGCGTACCGATGAATTTTGTCCAGAGAATACGCCTCCAGGGCATTGGCATCTTGCCTCGCAGGACAAGCTCGACATGGGGAATGCCACTGCCGGAAATGAGAGGCTCGTGCCTGACCATAAGCCAGGCGATGACGGCGCAGAGAAGGATGGCCCCGCCGGTCAGGACCATGCCTTCCGGTGTGCCCACGTGCAGGCGGAACTCCCGCACCAGCGTGGCGTTCACAAAATTATAGGCCATGCGGAAAACACCGATGATAAAGCCCGAGATAAGACCCGTGGCTAGGGCTTCCAGCAAAAGGCGGCCAACGCCGGCAGTCTGTATTTCCTGAAGATCAAACAGCGTTGGGGAAAGGTTTTTTTTGAAGAGAGGCATGTCCTGTTCCAGATTAGGGGAGGGGTGCAGTGCGGAGTACGCGCTGGGACGTTCTGCCTGCGCTGTCAACAACGCGGATGAGCGTTCTTCTGGTCTGCGGAGAAAAGAGAAGAACCTCGCCCGGGAGGCTGGTGCCTATAAAACGGCTGTCAGCAAACCAGTAGAGCAGATCCGCCCCGGAGGCGGCGTTAGCCAGAAGCGGCACCGTTCCGCCCGTACCGAGGCTGTAGGTGATTCCGGCTCTGGGGAGCTCGATGGAGGGGGCCGGTCCGTCAGATAGACCTTCCCTTCCACGGCATTCAGGAAGATAGGGTGGAGGAGACGGTTTGTTAATCCCCGCGCTGCGGAACATGCGTTCAAGATCACTGGGCCAGAACTCCCAGGGAACCTCTTCGGTACCTCCTTCCTGAGGCGTGCAGGCCCGGAGTCCCGTTTTTTTGTCGATGAGGATTTTCCGCAGTATGCCTGTCGGGCTGATAGGAGATACGCCGGGAATGAACCAGGTTTCTGTCGTATCCTGGCATAACGAAATGTCGAGATCGCCGGTGGCGGTGCACACGGGGATGCGGACCAGATTGGTGCCGCGGGAGGGTGTGGACAGCATGTCGGACATGTCCTCGCTGGCAGCCAGTCTTCTGGTTATGGCCAGGAAAAGAGGTTTTGCCGTGCGTCCTCCCACGAAGAGAGGATGCGGATCGTTATTAAAGTTGCCGACCCACACCACGAGGACATAAGGACCGGCGATGCCGGCAGTCCAGGCATCACGAAAACCATTGGATGTGCCGGTCTTGCACCGTACGTGTATGTTTTCCCCCTCCCGGCTGGGGATGTTTTCGTCCGAAGCGTCTGAAACAAGCATGTCCAGCGTAATGAAGCTCGCCTCAGGGGAAAGCCTCTGCTGGCCGGCGGCCTGAGGCTCATCGAGAGTCAGCCGGAGAGGTTTCCATATTCCCCTGTTTGCAAGCATACAATACAGGGCAGCGAGTTCCCGCGGAGTGACTTCGGCGCCGCCGAGTACGAGGCTGAGTCCGTAGTGATCCCTGTCCCGCAGGAAATCGACGTGACAGGACCGGAGAAAGTCGTAAAGATCAGGGTTTCTGAGCTGAGAGGCGAGGGTGATGGCAGGAACGTTGCGGGAAAGGCGCAGAGCCTCGCAGGCAGGCAGGGGCCCCCGGAAATCCCCGTCGAAATTTTCCGGCGTGTAGCCGGCGAAGCTTTTGGGCAGATCCCTGAGAAGGGTCATGGGATGGATGAGTCCCTGTTCAAGCCCCAGAGCGTAAATAAATGGCTTGAGAGTAGAACCTGGCGAACGGCGTGCCAGGGTTCCGTCTATCTGGCCGGAAATTGACGAGTCGAAGAAATTGGCGGAGCCGGCGAGGGCCCGGACCTCCATAGTTGGCCAGTGCACGAGCAGGGCGCAGGCGTTGTGCAGGCCAGACTGTCTGCCGAGCCGCACGAAATCCTTCAGCTGTTTTTCGAGAAGTCCCTGAAGCCGTAAATCTATGGCCGTTCTGACTGTGCCGGAAGCGTTGGGTTCGGCCAGGATCTCAGTGACAAGATGAGGACAGCGGAAAGGCATGTCGGCCGGTGAGTGCACTCTGAGTCTGGCCGTTTCCCTGCCGTACCATTCCCTGATGAGGCGCTGCTCTGCTGCATGGAAATCCGAACCTGCCGATGCCGGACTGCGCCGGCCCGGATTCTGCGGGACGAGCATGAGGGCAAGGCTTTCATCCGGCGTGAGCTCGGAAGCGTTTTTGCGGAAATAGACCAGAGCCGCGGCCCCGAGGCCTTCAACATTGCCGCCATAAGGGGCCAGATTGAAGTAGGCTTCCAGAATTCTGGCTTTGCTGTAATGACGTTCGAGCCTGAGAGCGAGCCAGATCTGCCGGAGTTTATCCTTCAGGCTGCCGGTTTTGAGACCGGAAGAAAGGCGGGCCACCTGCATGGTGATGGTGGAGCCGCCCATAATTCTGCCGCCGGAGAGCATGGCCAGGCCGGCCCGGAAAAGGGACAGCACGTTGACGCCGGGATGGTGCCAGAAATACCTGTCCTCGTAGCGGATGACGCTGGCGATGGCTTCCGGAGGAATATCTTCGAGCCTCGTGAGGCGGCGGTATTTGTGATCCGGAGTGAGCCCCATGCGCAGGAGACCGCCATTCCGGTCCAGAATGACGCGCGAGAAGGTGATGTCCTGCATGAGCGGAGGACGCGGGGAAAGGCGGAGTATGCACCAGAACAGGATGATGGCGAGGAGCAGAACGCAGCATCCCTTTGCCGCCACCCGCATACTTTTTTTCATGAGAAGCGTCTTTACGGACATAAACACAAAAAATTGCGGCGGGGTGTCTGCACAGCCCGCCGCACGGAAACCTACTTTTCAATTACGATGTACCCGCCGCCGGACGTGCCGTTCAGCTCGGGCTGATACATGGCTTCTGCCGACAGGGAGGGGATGAGGAAGCGTCCGGCTGTCACTGCGCGCACGCGGTACGTATAGACGCACTCATTGGTGTCGAGCTTCGTGAAAAGAAGCGTCCTGTCCTCTCGGCGCTCCGCATGATCAGGAGAGCTTCCCTGAGAAACAGGTCTGCCCCTCTCATCGAGAATCTGCTCGAAGCCGCCGGGGAGAAGATCAACCATGGCCGCATTTCTGATGCTCTTGGAAGCGCGGGCCCTGATCTCAACCGTAATGACATCGCCGACCCTGGCCTTTTCGATGGGTTCGCCGACCGTATTCAGATAACGGCGGCTCACGGAGATTCCGTGTTCCGAGTTCACGGGCGGAGTCCTGTCAAACCCGGAAGTAGTGAGATGCCAGAACAGCTTTCCGAGGCTGCCCGGGGCGTCAATGCGGAACTTCCGGCAGAGCGGGGCATTGAGTTCAGCGAGGATATCGCTGCTCTGCATGGAGGTACTGCTGTCCCCGTCCACGCATGAAAGTCTGATATTGGACGCTCCTTCTGAGGGGAGAGTCTGCACGGACAGGGCCCTGGCCGTGAGGGCAAGGGCCGTTGTGGTGCAGGAAGGCGAAAGAGCCCTGGCAAGCAGGTCATCGAAAGGTGCCCCTCCAAACGCATTCCAGGGCGCCGCACCGCGTACGGCGGTGGTAATGGCCAGGGCTACGGCAGGAGTGAAGAGCTCAGAGCGATCGTAATTCTGAAGACGGATCGTCTTCGGCATAAGAGTCTGTGCGTCCCTGAAGAGGCGCAGCTTCCAGAGACAGTCCGCCAGCAGGACGGCGGTGACGTCCTCCTTCCATTGCGGCGCGTACTGATTGAGCCATGTCCGCAGCCGCGAGATTTCCTGAGTCATGATCCGGCCGCTGCGCAGGAGAACCCAGCATGCGTATGCTTTGATCCGGGCATCCTGCAAATCGTTGCTTTCCCGGCCTGCCAGATGTTCCAGACAGTCGAGAACGGATTCCGTCAGCCCGGGAACCTCTCTGCCATGATCTCTGAGCGAGATCAGAAAGTCGCCGGCATAGACCGTTACGAAATCGTTGGGCGGCATGTTGGGCCAGAGAGAGACGCCGCTTCCGGACTCAAATGAACGCCGTATGGCCTGCAAGGCAGACTGGATTTCCTTTTCCATAGCCTTCCGGGTGCTTGCCGGATCTGCGTCCCGGGACGGCAGAAGTGCTGTCAGTCTTGGGCTGCCCAGAGCTGAAACATAGGGGAAGGCCCTGCTGATGAGCTGTTCGGTGCAGGAATAGGGATAGCCGTTCAGCTTGCTGACCACGGCACGGAACGCGGCGACAGGCCCCTGAGAGACCGTCAGTGTGTTGGCGGCATCAAAGGGGTAGATGCTGCGGCTGACCTGTATATCCATGGAGCCCTGAGGCTTTCCCGTACTTTCCGTGATGCGGCGTACGGTTCCGGGACGCACAGAGAGTTCCTGCCGGCGCACGGCTTCAGGATGTCCGCTGCCTGTGGCAGAGGCTTTGAATGTGATGCCGGTCGGGCCGAGAATGTCAGCGGCCTGTGCTTCAAACGGTACGACTGCTTCTCCGTTTTCGGGGATAGTGAGATCGGCTTCCGTTTGTCCGTTCAGGGTCAGACCTTTTTCGGGCGCGATTGTGACGTGTACACGCGCGTTTCCGCTGCCAGGCAGGGTGTTGCTCACGATCACGGCACCTTTGAACGCGTCTCCGGGCGCGGCAGCCAGGGGCAGGACGGGATGCATGATGAGGGAGCCCCGGACTGCGGATTCCGATCGTGCCGAACCGGCCAGCAGCCGTTTTTCAGGCGTGCAGGCGGAACCCACGGCCATGACGCGGATGCGTCCGGAAAGGTAAGCCGGCACGGGGACATTTACGACGGTGCCATCAGGAGAAACATCAGCTATTCCCTGCCAGAAAGCGAAGGGCGGTTCGCTGCGCCGGCGGAAAGGATTCAGGAAACGTCCGCCGGGGCTGGCCATGCCACCGCCGAAGGCCGGGATACGTCCCTGCAGGCGGGCGTGATCGGGCATGAGAAGGTCGAAAGCCTGAGCGGTGACGGTGTCAAGGCTGCGGTCGGCAAGAAGATCGTTCAGCGGGTTGGGAGAAGCGAATCCGGTGAGCGAGAGAATGCCTTCGTCCACAGCGAAAAGGACCACTCTCCCAGGATGGGCAGCCTTAACCCTGATGCCGAGCGTGCTGCCTGGCAGCACTGTTTCGGGAACGCTGAGGCTGAGCCCCATGTCCCGGGCGGCCATGCCGCACAGGAAAGGTGCTGCCGCGTAGACCATGGGCTTCATGGCGAGAGCGCTGCTGGACTGCGATCTGTTGAAGAGTACGCTGACGTAGCCGCGGCCCTCAAAGTTTTCAGGAACCGTGATTTCCTGGATTGTTTCTCCTGCCTTTGCCTGGAACCATTTGTGCGCCAGAACGGTATCCCTTTCAATGGTGATGAGTCCCGTGCCTTCATAAGGCAGGGAAAGATGCATTTTCAGTGTTTCTCCGGGGCGGCAGTCCTTTTTGTCAAGAATGAGCCTGAGATCACTTTTCGCAAGACCAGCTGTTCCCGTTTCACCCTGGGGAAGAGTGAGGTCATTCCCGGCGACTGTATAGGGAACACTGGCCAGAATGGTGCCGTTTTTGTCTTTGAGAGTGAGCAGGAAATCTCCGGGCCTGGATGTGTCCAGGGCGACATCAAGTCCGTTTTCTGTCACGGCTGCAGTCTTTGAAGAAATAGGACTGTCCACAGGAGTGTCGTCGTAATGGTATTCGCCACGCGCGTCGACGACGAGAGAATTGACATAGCGCCGGTTGGCGAAGGCAACAGTGACGTCCTGGAGGGCGACATTACTGAGGTTATTGTCGAGGGCGATGAAGTGCAGTCCGGCCTCGGCATTCTGCATGAGACAGCCAAGATTATTGGCCGACTTCACGGGCCTGTAGCCGAGGATCACAGCGAGCGGAGAGAAGAGGGAGTCTATGCGGCGGGTGACACCGCGTCCTCCGGCTGCTTCAAACCCTTCGAGCTGTACTGAGCCTGAGAAGGTGCCGCGGTAGCCGCTGACGGGCAGGGAAATGCTGACTTTGCCATCTCTGTCGGTGACCGCAGCGGCAAGTTCCTGTGTGCGGGTCTCAGAGAGTGGCGGTGTTGCATCAAAAAAGGTGTAGTTTTCAAATCCTTTGAAGTGCAGGCGTGCCGGAGTGGCAGTCAGGGACGTGTGCACGCTGTGTCCGGCAGCCGCTGTCCCATAAAGAGTGGAAAGGCGGACGCTGACGCTGCTCTTGGGAGCGCTGCTGTCCGTGCGCACCCATCCTTTTGGTCTTGATGGCGCAAACTCGGTCTGCATGGCCAGGGTGTCTGGCTCGAATTCCTCAATGCGGGTAGAGCAGGAGCCGAGAATTTTTCCATCTTCGCCGCTCCCTCTGCCGGAGGGGAGCTGAATGTCGAGCCGGTAAGTTCCGGTGGCGCAGTCCGATGGAGAATCCCAGGAAATTTCAGCCAGCCCGTCGGTTCCGGGTACAATCTTGGTTTTCTGCAGAACAATTCCCGTGGGACTGGTCAGCACGGCCTCAAGAGGCAGTTCCGCAGGCAGGGGCTGCCAGTCAAAGCGCCGGATGACGGTGCCGAAATGCAGGGTCTCGCCGGGCATGTACATACCGCGCTGCGTAAAGACGGAGGCAATAAGGCCGTCTCCGACTGCGTGGCGCCCCGACGTTTCAAAAGCGCTCATATCCAGTGTGCGGGATTTGTCCCTGAGAGAAAGCCAGGCCAGATCCGAGCCATTTTCGGCAGTGACGGCAGCAGGACTGCCGGCGTCAGGACCAGAGGGAACCTTGGGAAAAACGGCGAGACCCGTGCTGTTGGTTTTTGCCGTGGCCAGAGCCGTGCCGTTGGCAGCCAGAAGGGAGACGGTAGCACCCTGGCAGGCGGTGCCGTTTGAAAGCTGCTGGCAGAAAACCTGATATGAACCGTCTGCCGTGCGCTTTGCGACAAGTCCGATGTCCGAAACGAGAACAAAGCGGGACACGGAAGCTTCCTTCCGGCCGGAGCGGTATCCCTCGAGAGCGATCTGCATCACGCCGCGGACGTCATCGTTTGGTCCGCCTATGAGAGGAGCGAGGTCAAGGCTGGGGAAGGCTGCCCGGCCCTGAGGTCCTACGGGAACGGAGATGCGTCCCTCTACTGTCTCGCTCAGAGCCGTGATATCTTCAGCATCGGAGGACCCGTTTTCTTCCAGGAAGATGTTTTTCGTCAGCATGGCAAGGAAAGGCAGGCGGACACGCCTGGCTTTCCACCTGATTTCATCGAGGCCCATGGCATAGATATCGAGTTTTTTGGAGCCGCTGAGAGTCAGAATGCTGCCTGGCTGCAGAAAGGAGAGCCCGGATCCCATGTCAGGAGCCTGAATCACTCTCAGATAGGGCGCCGCGAGAGTGAGTCCGCTCGTGGAAGGCAGTCCGTTTTTCAGGAGAATGGCAATGTACCGGCCTGATTCGGCCGGGATGGTGTAGACAAAACGGCTGGACGGTTCGCTGGAAGTCAGGAGAACAGGGGTGAGTTTCTTGCCGTTTTTGAAATCGTTTGCGGAGAGACTGGGCATTTTGCTCCAGTCCGTGTCAGAGACGGCGCTGCTGTCGATGCGGGCGGGAAGTTCAGTGATATCAAGAAATTTTTCAAGATCTGCAGGGCGCACGTGCAGGCTGGTTTTTAATTCAAGGACATATCTGGTGTTGAGGCCGCTGTCGAAATCTTTGCGCAGAGTGATGTCTTTGATCTGCATGAGACGGGAGGAACCGCTGACTGTGAAGGAGCGGGATGCGGCTTTGGCGGCGGCGTCGGGGAAATTACGCGTGCCGTTGTTTTTCATAATAAATGCGGGCATCCCGCTGATTTTCAGAACAGATGGGGTGTTCTCTCCGGAGAGGCTCGCAATCGGGGCGGAAATGACCGCCTGATCCCTGTTTTCATTCCAGACGAAGCGCAGGGGGCCAAAGGACAGACCTGCCGCAGCGCCGGAAGGGGTCAGGGTCGTCCGCCTTTCAATATCGGCCGTGTCGACGGGCCATACGAACTGAACGGGGATGGAAACCGCGTGTGTCCCCCTGGCTGCGGGATCAATCCAGATGGTTTCACGCTGGAAGGACACACCTTGGGGCTGGGTCTGGTACCTCAGTCTGAGCGGAGCCGCGCTGATGCGCTGGGGAATTCTGAGCCCGCTCAGATCAATGCTGTACACCGTACCGGGCTGCAGCTGCTTCTGTGGAGAAAAATGCAGGCTCGTGGGCCCAGTCCAGCGCCACGAACCCGGGACGGACGGAGTCATGACGACACCATCGGCCGCTGCGTTGATTTCCCCGAAAGCAGGGGCATCGCACATCTGCGGCCATTCTTCTCCATATTTTTTTTCGCACTGTTTTGTGTCCAGATTAAAGAAGACGGAAAGTCCGTTATCCCACATGTCTGAAGCAGGATTGCTCGTACTTACCTTCCAGTAGGACGTGGCGGCATGGGGTGACAGGGGGGAAAGGAGGGATAGAACCAGGACGCAGGCAAAGAAAAAAGCGTGTCCGAGCATGATGCGAATTCCTCCCGGGGTTTTTCAGGTATGGTTGCTTCAGTTTTACAGGAGGTTCTACCCCCTGTCATTATTTATTTATTTGTTTTTTTTGATGAAACCTGGGTGCAGAAACACGTTTTTTTCTTTTTTTCCTCTCTTGAAGCACGAAAAATCTTCTGGTCTGCAGGATGAAGACAATTTTGTGAAGCCCGTATGGCGCCCGATTCCGGCATATGCCGTAAGAGAAGAGCCTGGGAGACCTGCTTTTTATCTTTTTTGGGCAGGGTAAAACCGTGACCTGACGGGAGGAAAATAACTGTTTTTTCGTGACTGAAAAATTGTTTTTTTACATGTTTTCGTGAGCGGAATCTTTTTTTACGAAAAAGAAAAAATTTATGTATTTTAAGTGAGTTATATAGCGTAGGGATTCCATTTGAAATCCAACACCCTCTTGAACCGTCACGATTTTTTGGCTATGCTTGTCCTGATTCCCGCTGGGGAGTCTTTTCTGTTAACTTTTATGACGAGCCTCTGGAATATTGTCCGTTCCGGGGCTTTACCGATAATAAGAAGGAGTGTTGACGATGAAGAGTACTCGTCGAAGCTTCCTGAAGGGCGTCGGCGCCGGTGTGCTGTTCCTGTCACTGGGCCATATGGGTTTCAATATGAAAGAAGCCCATGCTTACGCCCGTTCACTGAAAATTGAAGGCTGCAAGGAGTACATCAGCGTGTGTCCTTTCTGCGCTGTGTGCTGCCAGATCGTGGCCTATGTGAAGAACGGAAAACTTATTTCCACCGAGGGCGACCCGGACTTTCCCATCAACGAGGGATCCCTGTGCGCCAAGGGCGCATCCCTGTTCAGCATGTACACGCATACTGAGGGCCGCGTTATGAAGCCTCTGTACCGTGCTCCCTACTCTGACAAGTGGGAAGAAAAGGACTGGGACTGGACCCTCGATCAGATCGCCCGCCGCGTGAAGGCGGAACGCGACAAGAGTTTCATCCAGAAGAACGATAAGGGCCAGACTGTCAACAGGCTGGAAACCATCTGCTGGATGGGCACCTCTCACGCCTCTAACGAAGAATGCGCAGTCATTCAGGAAGCACTTAAAAGCCTGGGTATAGTGTCTATGGACCACCAGGCCCGTGTCTGACACAGCCCCACTGTTGCGGCTCTGGCAGAGTCGTTCGGACGTGGTGCTATGACGAACCACTGGATTGATATTAAGAATTCCAACTGCGTACTTATCATGGGCAGCAACGCTGCCGAACATCATCCTATTTCCATGAAGTGGATCCTCCGCGCCAAGGACAATGGTGCCACGCTGATCCACGTTGATCCCAAGTTCTCGAGAACTTCCGCCCGCTGCGATTATCACGTGCCGCTGCGCTCCGGCTCCGATATCGCGTTCCTCGGCGGTATGATTAACTACATCCTCGAGAACAAGCTGTACCAGAAGGAGTATGTCCTCAACTACACCAACGCCAGCGTTGTTGTGGGAAAGGACTACGATTTCAAGGACGGCCTTTTCAGCGGCTACGATCCCAAGACCCGCCGCTACGACAAGAAGAAGTGGGCTTACGAGAAGGGCCCGGACGGTTATCTCGTCCGTGACGACACGTGGAAGAATCCCCGCTGCGTCATCAACCTTCTCAAGAAGCATTATTCCAGATACACCCTGAAAAACGCCTCTGACGTAACGGGCGTTTCCGAAGAGAACCTGCTGAAGGTCTGGAAGACGTTTGCAGCCACGGGCAAGCCTGACAAGGCCGGCACGTTCCTGTACGCCCTCGGATGGACGCAGCACTCCAACGGTGTGCAGATCATCCGTTCAAGCGCCATCATCCAGCTCCTCCTCGGCAATATCGGCGTCGCCGGCGGCGGTATTAACGCCCTCCGCGGCGAACCTAACGTTCAGGGGTCCACTGACCACACCATCCTCTATGACAGCCTCCCCGGCTACATGGGCATGCCCCGCTCTGACAAGCAGACCCTCAAGGATTACCTCGCCGGTATTACTCCCAAGCCTCTGTTTGCCAACAGCACCAACTGGAAGGCCAACAACCCCAAGTACATGGTAAGTCTGCTCAAGGGCTGGTACGGTGACAACGCCACACCCGAGAACGACTTCTGCTACAGCTGGGTGCCCAAACTGGAGCCCAATGGCGACTATTCCTATTACTACGCCATTAACCAGGCTCAGAAGAACAAGATGCGCGGTGCCTTTATCATCGGCGTCAACCCCTGCCAGAGCTTCCCGGATTCCAACAAGATCCGTTCGGCTCTCGACAATCTTGACTGGCTCGTCATGGGTGAAATTCACCATTCCGAGACCTCCGATAACTGGCACCGTCCCGGCGTCGATCCCAAGAAGATGAAGACCGAGGTGTTCTTCCTCCCGTCCGCACAGCGTATCGAGAAGGAAGGCACGGTCTCCAACTCCGGACGCTGGCTGCAGTGGTTTGACAAGGCTGTCGAGCCTGCCGGCGAAGCCCGCGACTTCGGCGACATGCTCGTGCCGCTGATCAACAAAATCCGCGACCTCTACAGGAAGGAAGGCGGTACGTTCCCGGATCCTATCCTCGGCCTCAACTGGTGCGAAAAGTACAAGGCTGAAGAGTGGACCAAACGTATCAACGGCGTGTTCTGGAAGGACACCAAGGTGAAGGACAAGGTCTACCATAAGGGCCAGCTCGTCCCCGCCTTTGGTAATCTCCAGGCTGACGGTTCCACTTCCTCCCTCAACTGGCTGTACTGCAACAGCTACACAGAGGAAGACGGCAACAAGGCCAAAAACCGTGACCTCAGCCAGACCCCCGAGCAGGCCGCTCTCGGCCTGTATCCCAAGTGGTCCTGGTGCTGGCCGGTCAACCGCCGCGTGCTCTATAACCGCGCCTCCGTGGATCCCCATGGCAAGCCCTGGAATCCGAAGCTTCCCGTCATCTGGTGGGATGGCAAGGCGTGGAAGGGTGATATCGTCGACGGTGGAGGAGCTCCGCTTGCCGATAAGGAAAAGGGCCGCCTGCCGTTCATCATGAACGCTGACGGCGTAGGTCATCTCTTTGGCCCCGGCCGTGCTGACGGTCCGTTCCCTGAACACTACGAACCGGTTGAAACGCCTCTCACCAAACACCCGTTCTCCAACCAGCTCAGCAGCCCCTGCTACAAGAGCTTTGAGGAAGACAGGCCCAAGTTTATCAAGCCCGGCGATCCCAATTACCCCATCGTGCTCACGACCTACAGTCTGACTGAGCACTGGTGCGGCGGCGGTGAAACCCGCAATACGCCAGGCCTGCTTGAAGCCGAGCCCCAGCTCTATGTGGAAATGAGCCCCGAGCTCGCCAAGGAGAAGGGCATCAAGAACGGCGACGGCGTTATCATTGAGAATACCCGCGGCCGGGTTGAGGCCATCGCTATGGTCACGGTCCGTATCCGCCCCTTCAAGATTATGGGCAAAACTGTCCATCTTATCGGTATGCCGTTTGCTTACGGCTGGCTGACTCCCCTGTGCGGTGATGCGACCAACAGGCTTACCCTGAGTGCCTTTGATCCCAACACCACCATTCAGGAAGACAAGGCCTGCCTCGTGAACCTGCGGAAGGCTGATAAGCTTACCGAAATTGGTTAACCATCTGGGCGGGGGCCGCCAGGTCCCCGCCCGTTGAAGGAGCGATATTATGCCTAAGGCATTTCTTATTGATACGACCAGGTGCACGGCCTGCCGCGGCTGCCAGCTCGCCTGCAAGGACTGGCATAATCTGCCGGCCAATAAAACCAAGCAGACCGGTTCGCATCAGAATCCGCCGGATCTGAACCCGTATAACTACAAAATCGTCAGATTCCACGACTATATGGACGAAAACGGCGTGGTGCGCTGGAATTTCTTCCCGGAACAGTGCCGCCACTGTCTCGTTCCGCCCTGCAAGGACGTGGCGGATATGACTGTTGAAGGTGCCATTATTCAGGACGAGAAGACTGGCGCCGTCATCATGACGGAAAAAACCAAACAGCTGAGCCCGGATGACTGCGAAGCTGTCCGTCAGGCCTGCCCCTACAATGTCCCCCGCAGGGATGACAAGACGGGCATGCTCACCAAATGCGATATGTGCATTGACCGTCTGCAGGCCGGCATGGTGCCGATCTGCGTCAAGACCTGCCCCACCGGCACCATGGTCTTCGGTGAGCGCGAGGAGATTCTCAAAATCGCCAAGGAACGTCTTGCCGTGGTGAAGAAAACCTTCCCCAAGGCCTTCCTCGCCAACCCCGAGGATGTGAGCGTCATCTATCTGCTGGCCGACGATAAGGACAAGTACTTCGAGTTCGCCGCAGTGTAGTCAGGTTTTCTCCAGTATAATGTTTACGGCCCGGTGTTCTCCAGCCCGGGCCGTTTTTTTGATCGTTATCCGCGCTGGCCGGAAGCGTGTGTCCCGGATCCTGATGCGCAGAACAGAGCGCCGGAGGAAAGGTTCTTTTTATTGGGCTCCCCCCCGCCTGGCTGTACCAGTGCAGAGGGAACGGTTTTTTCTTCCGGATACCCCGGTGTCCCCCGGACTCTCTGCCGCAAACCGCGTGCAGGGCCGGCTTCTCTGTCTGTCAGCACCCCTGCTTTTCCGTTCTGGAAATAAAACAAATTTTTACGATAACGGAAAATTTTTTAGATATCCATTTGATCCCTGCCTGACGGATTGTTTTTTTTATTGTGCGTTCCGCTCCCACTCTGCCAAAATAAACGGATCCTCCCTGGAGGGCAAAGCCTGACAGCCATGAGAGTAAGGCCGTGGAGCTCTGTGTCCTGTTTCGGGTTTTTCCGGTCAGACGTATCTTTCCGCGCGTAAACGTGATAAAGAAAAAAGACAAAACCTATAGAATCGAGGTGCCCATGCCATATCCCTGCCAAAGTGTATCGGAAACAGTTGCCGACATCATTGCCTGGCGTCCCGTTCTCTCCCCTGTATTGAAGGCCTTTGAGCCTATGCTGACAAGGCGTGGCATGCTGGCGGAAGAAATGGAATCCGCCGTACGTGACGCGGGGCTCGTTATTCCGGATCTGGTCATGGAAAAGGAAACGAAAGGTGTATCGCTTCTGGCCGGCTCTGATCTGGAGGGCGTTGGTCCCCTCATGGCTGAGAGCGCCTCGGCCCTGTTCCCTCTTTTCGCAGCATCCGGTGCCAGGGGGTTAGACGATCCTGCCCTGGCCGCCTTCTTTGCCTCTGCCGGGGGTGATGATGACAGGAGACGTCAGCTTGCCTGTGCCGTTTTGAATGGCAGTGATGACACAATCGTGAAACTCGCCGGCGCCTGTGAGCTGGAACCGGGGCTGCTCAAATTCACGGGTGAGATGATTCTTAGTCCCGTACTGAGAGCCATGGTCCGCAATTATCTGCACGGCCGTGAAGCCGATGATGACATGCCCTGGGATGAGGGCAACCGCTGGAGCCAGGGATACTGCCCCGTGTGCGGTTCGTTCCCCACCATAGGCTGGCTGGACCGTCACACCCTCGACAAGAACAATCCCTACCTCAAGACCGGCGGTGGCAAGAAGCATCTGCACTGCGGCCTCTGCGGCGCTGAATGGAAGTTCAGGCGCGGCGTGTGTCCGGCCTGCGGGTCTGAGGCCAAGGGAACCATGAACATCCTGCGGGAGGAGGGGCCCAGCCACGGCGAGCGCATTGACTGGTGCACCGAGTGCAAGGCTTACTGCCCCATCATTGACCTGCGCGAGCGCGAGAAGACGCCGGATATGGACGCCATGGCCCTCGGCATGCTGCATCTTGATATTGTGGCTGCCGACAAAAAGCTTATTCCCCTCAGACATTCCTTCTGGAACAGTTGATCTGTATCACAGAAAAAATCAGAAGCGCTGTTTACCTTCTCAGAAATCTGGGCCGGCCGGGGAACGTGTTTTCTTCGTGCCGGCCTTTTTTCAGGGTGAGATTATGAAACTGGAAATCTGGGCAGACTTCTGCGATCCCTTCAGCTGCCTTGGCGTGAAGACTCTCCGGGCTGCCATGGCCCAGCTCGGCGTGGAAAAGTTCTTTGAAATAGAGATGAAAAGTTACGAGACAGCCCCCCAGGCCGGGCCGACCAGACCTCTTCTGGAGAGCTGGATGGAGAACTTTGGTTATACTGAGGAGAAGGCCCGCCGTCTGCTGACAAAGAAACTCAACATGAGAGCTGAGAAGGACGGGCTGGATTTTGACTGCTTCCGGGCTGTGGTCGGCAACACGTTCGACGCACACCGTCTCTCCAAATTTGCCCGGGCGCGGGGCGTGGACATGACCGGCAGTCTTTTTGACGCCTGTTTCCGTGACGGCAGGGATCTTTCCGACCATGCCGTCCTGAAGAGTCTGGCTGAAGAAGCGGGTCTCGGTGAAAAGGACACTGAGTCTGTGCTGAATGGCAGTGATTACGCCAGTGATGTGCGCCGCGACGAAGACGAGGCTGCCCGCTTCGGCATCCGCGCCGTACCCTATTTCGGCGTAGACAGGACGTATGGCATAAGCGGCATGAAGTCTCTGACACTCTTCCGTTACGCCCTGAAGGATCTGCTGCGCAAGGCGAACATCGGGTATACGTCTCCGGCCGTGGAGAATGACGGAGAATAGATTTCTTCCCTTTCTGTTTTTGCGGATCCCGGCTGCCTGTGGGCCGGGATTTTTTTTGTCCCCTTTCAGGACACAAAAAAAGGATCCGTGAAAAACACGGATCCTTTTGCTTTCTTGTGGTGCCGAGGAACAGAATTGAACTGCTGACACGGGGATTTTCAGTCCCCTGCTCTACCTACTGAGCTACCTCGGCATGGCTTTCAGCCGTTGAACAAGTGATGTACTACAGGAAGCTGACCGATTTGGCAAGGAAAAAATGAAAAATTTTCAAAATTTCCTTTAGCCCGTTTCTCCCATCTGAAAATCCACCCGGATCTTGAACAGACGGGTGGCGGGAAGGTTGAGGATCGGGATGCCGGTCTTGGCGGTAATGGCGTCGAGGCGCTCCTGGATATAGTCCCTGGATGGACCTATGAACGTGAACCAGATGTTATAGCTGTGTTCCCGTTCGTAGTTGTGCGTGACGCCGGGCTCCGCGTTGACGAGGGCCGTGAAGGCCTCCATTCTGTCCGCAGGCACCTTGGCCGCGCAGAGCGTGGAAACCCAGCCCAGCTTTTTGGACTGGAAGTTTGCGCCCATGCGGCGGATGATGCGGTTTTTGCGCATCTTTCTGACGCGTTCCAGGGCTTCCTCTTCGCTGATTCCTGTCTTTTCCCCGAGCACCGCGTAGGGGCGGGATTCAATGGGAAATCCGGACTGGATGATATTAAGGAGAGCCTTGTCCGTATCGTCCATGGTGTAGCTTTCGGCCATCAGTTTTCCTTCCTCAGCTTTGCGGGGATGTAGGTGCAGAGGGGTTCCTCGGCGAGGTAGTCTCCGGAGATGCTGTAGGCCCTGGCCCGGCATCCGCCGCAGACCTTGTGGTACTCGCAGACTCCGCATTTGCCCTTGTAGCAGGACTGATCGCGGAATTCCCTGAAGTACTTCGAGGTCCGCCAGATCTCGGGGAAGGGTGTCTTGCGCACGTCGCCGCAGTTGAGTTCGAGGTAGCCGCAGGGCTGCACAATGCCCGTGTGGCTGATGAAGCAGAAGCCTGTGCCGCCCAGACAGCCGCGGGTGTTGGCGTCCATGCCGAATGTTTTCATGTCGACGGTGATGCCTTCCGCATGAGCCATCTGGCGCATGATGCGGTAGTAGTGCGGCGCACAGGTGGCCTTGAGCTGCATCTTCGTGGTTTTGCGGAACCCGTAGAACCAGTGCAGAACCTCCTCGTACTCCTTCGCCGTGATAACCTGGTCGGCAAGTCCCGCTCCGCGTCCCATGGGCACGAGCAGGAAAATGTGCCAGGCCTTGGCGCCAAGGCGCTCACAGAGCTCGAAAATCCGTTTGAAGCTCGACAGATTGCTCTTCGTGACCGTCGTGTTGATCTGGAAGGGGACCCCTGCCTCGGTGAGGTAGCGCATGCCGCGCAGGGAGGCGTCGAAGGCGCCTTTGACACCCCGGAAGCTGTCATGACTTTCTGCGTCGGCCCCATCGATGGAGATGGAGACACGGTCGACACCTGCGTCGTGGATTTTCTTTGCGGTTTCAGGGGTAATCAGTGTGCCGTTGGGAGAGAACGCGCACATGAGTCCCTTATCGTGAGTGTAGCGGACGAGTTCGTAGACGTCCTTGCGCATCATCGGGTCGCCGCCGGTGAAGATGACCAGCGGGCGTCCAACCTGGGGAAACGTGTCGATAAGGCTCAGAGCCTCTTCGTGGTTCAGTTCACCAGGGTAGGGCTCGAGATGGGCCTCGGCGCGGCAGTGCTTGCAGGCGAGGTTGCACGAGCGGGTGACTTCCCAGGCGATGATGCGGCAGGCGGGGGATCCGTCTTCAAGCGTTTTGGGTCCCATGCCCCTGCCCGTCGGGCAGTGCGGCATGCCGCAGCCTGCGGGAGGCGTGGCTGGATGGCTCATCGGGCAAGCCCCTTGCTGAGGACGGTTTCCGTAAAGTAGGTGATGATGCTGTCCGCGCCGGCCCTCTTGAGGCCGAGCAGGGATTCCATCATGATGCGCTGCTCGTCTACCCAGCCGTTGATGCCGGCAGCGCGGATGAGAGCGTATTCGCCGCTGACCTGGTAGGCACAAACGTGGCAGTCCACGGCGTCGCGGACCTGACGGAGAATGTCGCCGTAGGGGCCTGCGGGCTTCACGATAATGGCGTCGCAGCCTTCGTCCAGATCGGCGAACACTTCGCGCATGGCTTCCCTGCCGTTGCCGGGATCCATCTGGTAGGACTTGCGGTCGCCGCAGGCGGGAGCGGAGTCAGCGGCATCGCGGAAGGGGCCGTAGTAGGCGGAGGCGTACTTGGCCGCGTAGGACATAATGGGCGTGTAGGTGAACCCGGCGGCGTCAAGACCGGCGCGGATGGCGGCAACGCGGCCGTCCATCATATCGGAAGGGGCGACCATGTCGGAGCCGGCCTGGGCCTGACTGACAGCTGTCTTGGTGAGAAGCTCGAGTGTGGGATCGTTGAGAACCCTGCCGTCCTTGGTGAGTACGCCGCAATGGCCGTGGCTCATGTACTCACAGAGGCACACATCGGTGATGATAAAAAGGCTGGGGAAACGTTTCTTCAGGGCCCGGCAGGCCTTCTGAATAATGCCGTCTTCGGCATAGGCGCCGCTGGCCTTTTCATCCTTGGAACCCGGGATACCGAAAAGGATGATATTCCTGAGGCCGTTGTCCACGGCTTTGGCCACGTGCTCTTCCAGTTTGGTGAGGGAGAGGTCGTACTGGCCGGGCATGGTCCCGATTTCTTTCTCGAGGGACTGATCCTCGGTCTCCACCACGAAATAGGGCATAATCAGATCTTCCACGAGCACGGGGGGCGTCTCACGGAAGAAATCGCGCATCTGGGGCGTCTGACGCAGGCGCCTGCCACGGAAGAAGTCTTGCATTGCTTATCTCCAGAGCCGCGCAGGGAAGGCTGTCATGCCGTCAGGAAGCGCGGCGATGTTAGATGTCCGATTCTGCAGACCCCCTGTGCCCGCAAAGGGACACAGGGGGTCTGACCTGTTTCAGAAAAGAGGTGAAAGACGGCTACTTGATGCCGATTTCCTCGTCAGTGAGGTAGCAGGCCGGATCCGGAGCCCACTCGTCACCGTAAACGGCTTCGGCGCGGGCGCGGAAGTTGCCGCCGCAGATGTTGAGGAACTGGCACTGATGGCAGCGTCCCTTCACGTAGAGCTTCTTGTTCTTCATCTTGTGCAGAAGCTCGATATTGGGATCGTCCCAGATCTCGGAGAAGGGGCGTTCGAGAACGTTTCCGAACACATGCTGACGCCAGAACTGGTCGGCGGAAACCTTGCCGTCCCAGGAAATGCAGCCGATGCCGCGGCCGGAGTTGTTGCCCTCGTTGTACTGCAGGAGGTGGAAGACTTCCTCGGCGCGTTTGGGATCCTCACGTTTCAGGCGCATCCAGAGGTAAGGTCCGTCAGCGTGGTTGTCCACGGTGAGAATTTCCTTGGGTTTGCCGTCTTCGAAGCATTTTCTTGTCTCATCCATGATGAGATCGACACAGGCTCTGCTCTGTTCGTGAGTGAGGTCCTCATTGACCAGGGTCGTACCGCGGCCGGAGTAGACGAGGTGGTAGAAGCAGGCGCGGGGTACTTCGTAGTCCCTGAGAATCTGGAAAATGCCGGGGATCTGGTCCACGTTGCCCTTGTTGATGGTGAAGCGCAGACCGACTTTGAGTCCTTCGGCCTTGCAGTTCTCGAGGCCTTCAAGAGCCTTCTTGAACGCTCCCTTCACGCCGCGGAACCGGTCGTGAATTTCCTCGAGACCGTCAAGGGAGATGCCCACGTAGGAGAGGCCGACGCTTTTGAGTTCCTTTGCCTTGGCCTTGGTGATGAGTGTGCCGTTGGTTGAAATAACGGCGCGCATGCCCTTGGATTTGGCAAAGCTGGCGAGTTCCACGAGGTCTTCACGCACGGTTGGTTCGCCGCCGGAGAAGAGCATGACCGGGCAGCCGTAGGCGGCGAGGTCGGAAATCATGACCTTGGCCTGTTCGGTGCTGATGTCATCCTTTCCGTCAATCGGCACGGCCTGGGCGTAGCAGTGCTTGCATTTCAGATTGCAGCGCTGGGTCATGTTCCAGACGATGACCGGTTTCTTGTCGGCGGAAAACTGCAGAAGATGGGAAGGCAGTTTCGCGGAGTCGCGGCCGTAGCGGAGAACGTCGGATTCTTCGGCCTGGCCGCAGTAAAGTTTCGAGATTCCTATCATGGCGTATATCCCTTCTCCGTCCCAAACGGCCGGAGAGATACTGGTTGGATGGAAGAGCGGCGGCCCTGAAGGCCGCCGGACAAGTGTAACAGACTCCCGATAAAAGGGAACTACGCGAGAAGTTCCTTCAGCCTGGCCATAGCCTCGCCTATGCCGGCAGGATTGGTGCCGCCGGCCTGGGCCATATCCGGACGTCCGCCGCCGGATCCTCCGCACAGCGGGGCCACCTGCTTGATGAGCGAGGGAGCGGTAAAGCGGTCATGCAGATCCTTCGAGACATAGACGATGATGTTGGCTTTGCCGCCTTCCTCGGAGAAGAGGGCCGCCACACCGGAGGGCATTCTGGAGCGGATGTCATCCATGAGGCTGCGCATGGCCTTGATGCTGACGCCTTCGAGGCGGGCGCAGGCGAATCTGACGGAGCCTACGGTTTCGGCGCTGGAAGCGATGTCGGCGCCGCTGACGCTGGCAGCGGACGCCTTTTCGCTGGCCTTCTCGAGCTTCTTGATTTTTGCGGCCATTCCCTCCACGCGTTCCTCGAGCTGTTCAGGACGGGCTTTTAAGAGGTGCGCGAGTTCGGTGATTCTGGCGCGTTCAGCGCAGGCGAGTTCATAGGCCTTCATGCCCGTGACGGCCTCGATGCGGCGCACGCCGGCGGCCACGCCGGATTCGGACGTGATGTAGAAGGAACCGGCCTGACCCGTGCGGGACAGATGTGTGCCGCCGCAGAGTTCGCGGGAGAAGACACCGTCGTCCCCTCCCATGGTGACCACGCGGACCTTGGCGCCGTACTTCTCGGAGAAGAGGGCCATGGCCCCGGTCTTCATGGCTTCATCGTGATCCATTACCTCGGTGGTAACGGGCATGTCGGCCAGAATGGCGGCGTTCACCTCACGCTCGACGGCAGCGATTTCATCGGGCGTCATGGCCTGAATATGGCTGAAATCGAAGCGGAGATGGTCGGGATCCACAAGGGAGCCGGCCTGTTTGACGTGGGAACCGAGGACCTTGCGCAGGGCAGCCTGAAGAAGGTGCGTGGCGGAATGGTTGCGGGCCATGGCCATGCGGCGTTCCCTGTTCACGGCGAGAGTCACCTCACGGTCAATGCACAGGGAGCCTTTGGTGACTTCAACGGCATGTACATAAAGTGCGGGATTGGGTTTGATGGTGTCTGTGACATTTGCCACATTTTCTTCATCTGTCATGGTGCCGGTATCGCCTTTCTGGCCGCCGGATTCTCCGTAGAAGGGAGTGCGGTTGGTCACGACGAAGCCTTTGCTTCCCTGGGGGAGTTCCTCACAGGGGACGCCCTCACTGTCGAGAAGAGCGATGATGCGGCCCTGGCTGGTGAGCTCCGAGTATCCTGTGAAGACGCTTTCGATGCCGTCATCGGTGAGCTGCTGGAAAATATTCGGACCGGTGCTCTGGCCGAGCAGGCCGACCTTCTTCTGGCTTTCGCGGGCACGGGCGCGCTGTTCGGCCATGAGGCTGTCAAAGCCCTTCACATCGACGGTGAAGCCCTGCTTGCCGGCCACGTCGGTCACGATGTCCAGCGGGAAACCGTAGGTGTCGGAGAGCAGGAAGCAGAAGGAGCCGGGAATCTCGGTGATGTTCTTGCTGCGGCATTCTGCCATCTCGTTCTCGAGGAGACGCAGCCCTTTGTCCAGGGTCTGCGAGAAGCGGACTTCTTCCTGATGCACGACGCGGCGGATGAAGTCAGCGTTTTCCCTGAGTTCGGGGAAGTCGTCGCCCATGATTTCAATGACCTTGCCGACGACTTTGTACAGGAAAGGCTCGTGGACGCCGATAAGCGTGGCGAAGCGCAGGGCGCGGCGGATGAGGCGGCGCAGGACGTAGCCGCGGCTTTCATTGGAAGGCAGCGTGCCGCCGGAAATCAGGGAGGCGGCCGCGCGGCTGTGGTCGGCGATGACCCTGAGGGCCGTGTCGACATCGTTGGTATCGGGTGCGGAGAAGCTGTAGGTTACGCCGGCGCACTGGGCTGCGTACTGGATAATGCTCTGGAAGAGGTCGCAGTCAAAGTTCGAGCGCTTGCCCTGGCAGACTGCGGCAATGCGCTCGAGGCCCATGCCGGTGTCGATGTTGGGTTTGGCGAGGGGCTTCTGGGTGCCGTCAGGCATCTGCTCGAACTGGGTGAAAACGAGGTTCCAGATTTCGAGGAAGCGGTCGCAGTCGCACTTGCCGATGCCGCAGTTGGGGCCGCAGGCCATGTCCTCGCCCTGGTCGATGTAAATTTCGGAGCAGGGACCGCAGGGGCCGGTGTCGCCCATGGTCCAGAAATTGTCCTTTTTGCCCATCCGGACGATGCGTTCGTAGGGAAGTCCGGCGATCTGGTGCCAGAGATCCGCGGCCTCGTCGTCGTCCTTGTAGACGGTGACCCAGAGTTTGTCAGCGGGAAGTTTCAGTTCCTTCGTGCAGAAATCCCAGGCCCATGTAATGGCGTCTTTTTTGAAATAATCGCCAAAGGAGAAGTTGCCGAGCATCTCGAAGAGAGTGTGGTGGCGGGCCGTGCGGCCGACATTTTCAAGGTCGTTGTGCTTGCCGGAAACACGCAGGCATACCTGTGCCGTGGTGGCGCGGTGATATCCGCGGTCTTCCTCACCGGTGAAGCATTTCTTGAACTGGACCATGCCGGCGTTGGTGAAGAGGAGAGTGGGGTCGTTCGGGGGAATAAGCGGTCCGGAAGCGACGACGGTATGACCGCGCTCCTTAAAGAATTCGAGATAACGGCGGCGTATTTCTTTGGCAGTGAGCATGAAGGGCTCCGTTGAAACTAAAAGCTGAAAAAGGGTTGAGAAACAGGTTCAGGAGATCCGGCCCCGCGCCTTCGCGCGGAACCGGATCCGGGACCAGACTGTTACAAATTCGGATCAGGATCGGGGAATTCTCCGCCAGCGGGCATTTCGGGCTGAACGGGTGCGTCTACGGGCATGGGAGCGTCTTCCCCTTCGATGGGCATGGCACCTGCCTCGTCGGGCGGAGTCATACCGAGGTATTTGTACACGTCGGCTTCCACGCGGGCACGCAGATCTGCGTCCTCGTCAAGGAGCTGGCGGATATTTTCGCGCCCCTGTCCGAGTTTTTCCCCGCCATAGGCAAACCAGGATCCGCTCTGATCAATGATTTTGCCTTCGATGCCGTAGTCGATGAGCTCTCCGGCCCGGGAGATGCCGTGGCCGTAGATGATATCGAAGGTGGCCACCTTGAAGGGCGGGGACACCTTGTTCTTGACGACCTTGACCCGGGTGCGGGAACCGATGGGCGTGTCCTTGTCCTTGAGCGTCTGCAGGCGGCGGATGTCAAGGCGCACGGATGCGTAAAACTTGAGAGCGTTGCCGCCCGTGGTGGTTTCGGGGCTGCCGTAGCCGAGACTGCCGATTTTCATGCGGATCTGGTTGATGAAGACGACAGCGGTATGGGATTTATGGATGGTCCCCGTGAGGCGGCGCATGGCGTGGGACATGAGACGGGCGTGGCTGCCGACCTGGGTGTCGCTCATATCGCCCTCGAGTTCGGCCTGGGGAACCAGGGCCGCCACGGAGTCGACCACCACGAGCTCAACGGCGGCGGAGCGCACCAGCATATCAGCGATGTCGAGGGCCTGTTCGCCGTAGTCAGGCTGGGAAATAATCAGGTTGTCAGTGTCGACGCCGAGGGCGCGGGCGTACGCCACGTCGAGAGCGTGTTCGGCGTCGATGAAGGCGCAGGTGCCTCCGCGCTTCTGGCATTCAGCGATGAGGTGCAGCGTGAGAGTCGTTTTGCCCGATGATTCGGGGCCGTAAATTTCCGTGATTCTGCCGCGGGGGATGCCCCCCACGCCCAGAGCGAGATCGAGACCGATGGAACCCGTGGGAATAACGGGGATGCGTATTGCGGGATGATCGGAAAGCCGCATGACGGCGCCCTTGCCATATTTGTGTTCAATGGTCGTGAGGGCTGTACCGAGGGCTTCCTTCTTGGCCTCTTCCGGGGTCAGAGCCGGTTTTTTCGCCATAACGTTTCTCCTCCGGGATTGTCATTTTGCAAAGGAATACCCACTAACATTTCAAAAACTGCAACGCAACATAGTAAAAAACTAATAAATAAACACAACATTCCGGAAACATGCTGTTTTTTACGGGAATGGGAGGGATTGCCCTGTCTCTCTCCGGCTTGCAGGGGGACGCCCTCTCGTATAAAAAGGCCGTTATGAATAACGCAATTGACGGTATTGTCCTTTTTTCAGGAGGACTCGACAGCATACTCGCCTCCCGCGTGCTTATGGAGCAGGGGCTTTCCGTGCGCTGTCTGCATTTTGTGTCTCCCTTTTTCGGTTCGCTCCATTCCGCTGAGCGCTGGAAACGCCTCTACGGTGTCGACGTGGTCATCGCTGACGCGTCGCAGCCCATTGTGGATTTGGTGAACGGCTGGCCTCCTCACGGCTTTGGCAAGGTGATGAATCCCTGCGTGGACTGCAAGATTACCCTGCTCAGAATGGCCAGAGCCTACATGGAAAAGGTCGGAGCGAAATTTCTTGCCACTGGTGAGGTCGTGGGACAGCGTCCTATGTCCCAGCGCTGCGATGTCATGAATACCATCCGCAGGGAAGCCGGTGTGGACGGCATCCTGCTGCGGCCCCTCTGCGCGCACCATCTTGACCCCACGCCTATGGAACTTTCCGGGCTGGTGGACCGTTCGAAGCTTCTTGGCATACACGGCCGCGGCCGTCAGGAACAGCTTGCCCTTGCGAAGGAGTTCGGGTTCACGGAAATCCCCACGCCCGGAGGCGGCTGCTGGCTCGCCGAACGGGAGAATGCCAGGCGCTACTGGCCCATCCGCACCCGCTATCAGGGCGGAACCGTGGACGATTACTATCTCGCCGCCGTTGGACGTCAGTTCTGGAACTTCAGCGAAAGCCCCGCCGCATGGCTCATCATCGGGCGCAACAGTAGTGACAACGAGAAACTGAAGCGCTTTGTGCGTGAAGGCGACCTGACCTGCGGCATGTGTGATTTTTCCGGTCCCTTCGTGCTTCTGCGCGGAGGCACGGCTTGGGGCGCTGACACACTCATGAAGGCTCTGGCCGTGGCGGCTTCCTATTCACCCCGTGCCGTTCAGGCAGGGGGAGCTGTCCGGGTCTGGTGCAAAGACGCCGGCGGTCATCAGCAGATTTATCAGGTTGTGCCGGATGTGGAGCGCACTGGGTTCACCCGCATGACCTGGGAGGAAGTACGCCAGGAAAAGCACGAGCTTGCCAGCCTGCACTGCGCAGAGGACGAGAGGCTGCGCCGCGAGAGGCGCGCCGCAAGGGAAGCCGGCGAAAAAGCTTCCGGAATGGAGGGGGAAACCTCTTCCTCCGCGGAGGCGGACGGAGAGTGATGTACTCCCTGTGCCGGCCTGAGGCAGGGGGTGGGATCACAGCCTGCTGACAGCACCGCGGGGAACGTCAGAAAACAGTCAAAGCGTGCCGTGTGCCAGATCTCCGGCAGGAGAGAGGCGGGCGCGCCTGATACCAGGGGGAAATGTATGGACTCAGCGCCTGTGGTCATCAAATACGGCGGACACGCCATGACCGTGCCGGAACTCGGCAGGGCCTTTGCGGAAGATATGTCCGGCCTCGTTCATGAAGGCGGACGCTTCATCGTGGTGCACGGCGGCGGACCGCAGATTTCCGCGCTCCTGAAGCGCCTCAGCATTGAGAGCCATTTTGTGGACGGCCTGCGTGTAACGGATGACGCCACCATGGAAGCCGTGGAAATGGTGCTCGCGGGCCAGGTCAACAAGGCTGTCGTGGGCCTCTTCGAAGGCTACGGCCTTTCCTGCTGCGGCATCTCCGGCCGCGATGGCGGGCTTCTGAAGGCTGTGGTGGAAAGGCCGGAACTCGGCCGCGTGGGGGGGATACCCTCTGTTAGACCCGGTCTTCTTTCCTGTCTCATGGATGGCGGCTACGTGCCCGTTGTGGCGCCAGTGGCCGAAGGTCCTGACGGCAGGCCCCTTAATATCAACGCCGACTACGCGGCCGGCGCCATCGCCGGCGCCCTGCAGGCCGGGTATTTCGTGCTTATGAGCGACGTTCCCGGCGTGCTGGACAAAAATCATGTCCTGCTGCCCCGCCTCACGAGGAAGGATATTGAGGATCTCAAGGCCGACGGAACCATTTCCGGGGGGATGATCCCCAAGGTTGACGCCTGCCTGAGCGCACTTGATCACGGCTGCCGCCGTTCGCTCATCCTCAACGGATCCGAGCCTTCGGCGCTCAGACGCTACCTCACGGGCGGCGAGGCGCTGGGAACCGTCATCGAGGACTGAGAAACTTCTTTTTAAGCACAAAAGCCTCCGGGGCCGTATGGTTCCGGAGGCTTTTGTGTCCTGTATTATTTTTTCGCCCGCGGCGGCTCCAGCTTCGGGCAGAATGAGCTCATCTCGCATTCTCCGCATTTTGGCGAACGCGCCGTGCAGACAGCGCGCCCGAAGAGCACTAGCCTGTGGTTGATGTCTCCCCATTCTTTCTGGGGAAAGAGCTGCATGAGATCCTGCTCCACCTTGACGGGATCCGTCTGTGAAGTAAGCCCCAGTCTGTGCGTGATCCGTTTGACGTGCGTGTCCACGGCTATACCCTCGTTGATGCCATAGCCGCTCGAGAGCACGATATTGGCAGTCTTGCGGGCAACGCCGGGGAGTGTCGTGAGCTCGGCGATGGTTTTCGGAGGCTCGCCGCCGTACACTTCGGTGACCCGCTGCGCCGCGGCGGTGATATTCTTCGCCTTGCTGCGGTAGAGTCCCACGGAGCGGATGGCGTCCTCCACTTCCCCGAGAGGTGCCGAGGCCATCTCGGCAGGTCCCGGCCAGCGCCTGAAGAGGTCCGGCGTGACCATGTTCACCCGATCGTCCGTACACTGGGCCGAGAGGGCCGTGGCCACGAGCAGCTGCCAGGGCGTCTCATGGTGCAGATAGGTCGCCGGATGCGGGTACCGCCTGGTGAGCAGTTCGAGCACCATGCGGCTGCGTTCATGGGCGCCTTCGGGGAGCGGGGAGCCGGAAGCGGTTTTTTTTCGTGCGGCAGGTTTGGCCATAGGTATCCTCCAGTGGTCGTATCAGGAAAGTGTATGCCCCTGTGGCTGCGTAAACAAGGATTTCCGTTTCCGGAAGTCAGGCCGGGCCTTCATGGATTTCTTCCAGACGCCGGGGAAAAGGCGGGCCGCGGATACCGGGATGGGAATGACGGGCAGGGCTTTCTTTTTTCCGCGATATTTCTGCTCCGAGGGGGTATAAGCCCGTCAGAATCCGAAGCTTCGGACCGTCTTCTGAAAGTTTTATGCTTTACATAACCCGTCTGTTTTGTTACATTATCCAATCTAACAATGAGGGGATGAGGGACCCCGCCCCGTTCCATGAAATGGAATATCCCGGGGGCTTACACTTTTTGCATGCAATTCCGCCTTTCGGCGGGAGGGGTTTATGGACCAGAAAGACCTTGAATATTTCCGGAACCTTCTCACCAATATGCTTGAGGAGGCCCAGAAGAAGGGTGATACGACGCTCGAGGAACTCAGCGGTACCAGTGAGAACTTCGCTGACCCCGCGGATCGCGCCACGGCCGAGTCGGATCGTGCGTTCACTCTCCGCATCAGGGACAGGGAACGCCGCCTGATCAAGAAGGTGAAGGAAGCTCTTCAGCGCATCGATGACGGCACCTACGGCATCTGCGAAGAATGCGGCGAGGAAATCAGCCTCAGCCGTCTCAAAGCCCGTCCGGTGACCCGCCTTTGCATCAACTGCAAGGCCAAGCAGGAAGAAGAAGAGAGTCAGCGGGGCGATTAACCTCTCCGGGGATCTTCATTTCCGAACTATGCACTTCAATGGCATGCCCGCCTTTTCTGACGGGCGTGCCGTTTTTTTTCTGAAACGCCACAAGCCGGAGGAAGAATTTGGACGCCCATCTTTTCCGCCGTTTCTGCGGAGCCTGCGTACCGCTCCTTGAGGGAGCCCGCCTGGCAAAAATCCAGGAGCCGGCAGACGGCGTGCTGACACTTAACCTGGATCTCTTCGCTTCCCGTCCCGGTTTTGGCCGCAAAGCGCAGCTCGTTTTCCGTCCCGGGCACAAGGATCCCTTCATGTTCCTTTCCCCGGCACGCGTGGCCGCCGGCAGAACCCCTTCCGCTCCGGTGATGCGCCTGCGCAAATACGCAGCAGGGCACACCATACGAAGGGCCGTGTCCCGGTGGGTCGAGCGCGAACTCTGGCTTCTCGTATCCGGAGCTATTCCGGCAGGCATGTTTGGGGGGAGCGTTCCGGCAGAGGAAAAGGTTCCGGCTGCCGAGGGAGACGGCGCGAAGCTCGTCTGGCTGAAGCTTTCCCTGCGCGAGGGAGCCTCGCTGTGCTTTCTCGGCGCTGACGGGGCCCCGCTTCCTTCAGAGCCCGCCTGGCCGTCCCGTGAAAATCTCGGAGAAGCGCTGGCTGACTGGAACAAATGGCCTGTGCTGACCCCGGCCCTGCGCAGGGCCATGAAGGGGATGGACGGAGGAGACAGGGCTGCCCTCCTTGTGGATCTTGAGGACGGAGGCGGAGACATCTTTCTGTATTCCCGTCCAGGTGCGCAGGGTGCTCCTGGTACTGTTGAAAAGGTCTCCTGCTGGCCTCTGCAGCCCGACAGGGTGAAGGGGCTGACTGAAAGCGTGGAACCGGACGTGCTCGGTGCACTGGCCCGTGCAGGCGCTGATCTTGTTCTGGCAGAGGCCGAACGCAGGCAGGCCACGAGGGCCGCACAGCCTCTCAACAGGCGCGAGAAGAAGCTTGTCCGTCTGCTGGAAAAGCAGGACGAGGAAGAGGAACGCCTCGGACGCATGCGGGCCGGCAAGGAAGACGCTCTGCTCCTTCAGGGCTCGCTCTGGCAGTGGCCCCAGGATTTCAGAGCCCCCGAAGTACAGGTCTGGGGGCGGGATGGAAAGCAGCGCACAATTGTCCTGGATAAGCGCTGGACGGTCCGGGAAAACATGGAACGCCTGTTCCACAGCGCAAGGCGCGGTGAGCGCGGACTCGCGCACGTGGCTGAGCGCCGCAAGCAGCTCGCGGACGAACTCTCCGCGCTGCGGCGCCGCCGTGATGAAATCCTTCTGGGCATGGTTGCGGGGCCCGGGAATAACCAGGATGTTCCGGCGCCGGCGAAGCTGCCCGAGGTTCCCAAACACGTGCAGCTCTTCGTAAGTTCCGACGGGTATCCGCTTCTGCGCGGCAGGGACGCCCGCGGGAATCTTGCCGTGCGCAAGCTGGCGGCCCAGCATGACATCTGGGTGCACGCGGCAGGCGGACCCGGCTCCCACGTGATTATCCGCCTGCGCCATGCGGGGGAGCAGGTTCCCGGAAGAACCCTCGATGAGGCTGGATCGCTTGCGGCCTGCAAGAGCTGGCTCAGGGGCGAAGAAAGGGGGCTTGTCACGTACTGCGAGGTCCGCCATGTGAAACCCATGCGGGGGGCCGCGCCGGGCACCATGCGCATGGACAAGGTGCTCTTTACGCGGGAAGTGAATGTGGACGCTTCTCTTGAGGAAAGCCTGCTGCCCGGAGGGACCGTTTCAGGACAGAGCTGATACAAAAACGGCATCCCGGAAACGCGTGGTACGTTTTTATCGCAGGGAGAGAGCCCTGCAGGCTCTTTCTCACCGCTCTTTCCCCGGCATGTGCGGTCGTTTTCCGGATCTTTCCCCGTGACGCGTCCCGCCCGGACCGCGGCACGCCTTTTGCTGGCAGAATGGCAGGCGGGTCTGAGCAGACAGGCCCCGTACAGGAGAACAGGCTATGAGTACAGACGGCATGAAGGCGGGAGCCATGTCTCCCATGACCATTTCCCAGCGCACCGATCCCATGGCCATGCATGGCATGGTGACGTCTCCCCACTATCTGGCGAGCCAGGCAGGCCTTGATATCCTGCGCCGTGGCGGCAATGCCGTGGAAGCGGCCATCGCCGCGGCTGCCGCGCTGACCGTGGTCTATCCGCAGATGTGCACGCTGGGGGGAGACAATTTCTGGCTTATTTACGATGCCGGTTCCGGGACTGTGCGCGGCCTCAACGCTTCGGGCCGCGCCGGAGAGAAGGCGACTATCGGGTTTTACCGCTCAAAGGGACTCACGAAGATTCCTTCACGCGGATGGCTTGCGGCCAATACGGTTCCCGGTGTGGTTTCCGGATGGGGCAGCGCCTTCGCGTACAGCCGGGATCACATGGACGGCACCCTGCCCTGGAAGGATCTGCTGGCGTCCGCCCTGGAACTTGCCGTGGACGGCGTTCCTGTTTCGTCCTCCCTCCACAGGTGGAGCGTGATCAACACGGATACCGGAGACAGGGAAGCGCGCTGTCTTCAGCGTTTCCAAGCTTTCTCGGAAACCTTTCTCAGGGATGGAAAGCCGTACTCCACGGGGGACGTGTTCCGTCAGCCCCGGCTGGCCGCCACGCTGAAAGCCCTGCAGGAGAACGGTCCCGACGAATTTTACAGGGGCAGTATTGCGGCGCGCATATGCGCAGACATGGACGCCCATGGCGGTCTCCTGACCGCGGCCGATTTCGCGTCACACACGGCTGACTGGGTGGAGCCCATAACGGTGCGCTACCGCGGGCGTACGGCCTTCAACCTGCCGCCCAATACCCAGGGCATGGCGTCTCTCGAAATTCTTAATATCCTTGAAAATTTCGATGTGGCTGCCCTCGGAGAGGGCACAGCCGCTTACTACCATCTCCTGGTGGAGGCCACCAAGGAAGCCTTTGCGGACCGGGATCGCTGGCTCACGGATCCCGCTTTTCTGGATATTCCCCTGAAGTTTCTGCTCTCTCCGGAGCACGGCCGCAATCAGGCCGCGCGCATCAGCATGGAGAAGGCGGCTCAGCATGTGCAGCCCATGGATCCCGCGGGCGACACCATATGGCTCGGCGTCGTGGACAGAAAAGGCTGCGCCGTCAGCCTTATTCAGAGCATCTATCATGATTTCGGCTCTGTCATCGTCCCCGGGGATACGGGCATCATCCTTCAGAACCGGGGCAGTTTCTTCTCCCTCGATCCGGGGCATGTGAACTGCCTTCAGCCCGGAAAGCGTACATTCCACACGCTCAATCCGGCCATGCTGCTCAGGGACGGCAGGCCAGAGCTCGTATACGGAACCATGGGCGGAGAGGGACAGCCGCAGACGCAGGCAGCCCTGGTAACGCGCATGATCGATTTCGGCATGACGCCGCAGGAAGCCATCGACGCGCCCCGCTGGCTGTACGGGCGCACCTGGGGTGCGGACTCCAATGATCTCAGGCTCGAGGGACGCATCCCGGACGAAGTTGTCTGCGGGCTCGCCAGGCGCGGCCATCCGGTGAAGAAGGTCGGAGACTATACCGACGTCATGGGGCACGCCGGGGCCATTCTCGTAAATCAGGAGACAGGTGTCCTGCAGGGCGGTTCCGATCCCAGGGGGGACGGTCTCGCCTGCGGCTACTAGCCGGTGCCGGTTCAGCCCCTGAATGTTTTTATCCAGCTGAGGGCTCCGGCCAGATCGTAATAGCGCAGGACCGCGTCCTTCATCCTGAGCTCCGCGGGGAGCAGGGAGTCGAATTTGCCGTACAGGGTTTCGGGTATGTTGCGGGCGAGGATGTTTTTGTCCGGGGCATCTCCGTCCCGCACGCTGCGGACAGCGTCCATGACCGCGCGGCGGCTCGTGTCCTTCACTTCTATGATGCCGTGGAGATCGCTCGCGTCCAGCCCCTCTGACCGCAGAAGTGCGGAGATGGTGCGCGTGGTTCTGTCCCCGAGCCACGGCAGAATATAGAACTTCTCTCCCCAGGAAACGCAGCTGCGCGAGAGAAGTCCGAGTTCCCGGAAGGCGTTTGCGCCCTCGTCAAAGAGCTTTCTGGCCATGAAGTCGCAGAGCCCGGGTTCCTTCCCGCCCCGGTAGAGTTTCAGCATTTCCCTGCGCACAATATCGTGCACGGCCGCGCCTCCTCCGGAAAAACGCGGTGACAGGCCGTCCTGTGCGGGCTCAAGGCTGATTTTTCTTCGGGCCTCGTCGATATCCGTGATTTTCCAGAAACGCCCGGCGAAGAGGATGCGCTGATTTTTTTCCAGAGGCTCTTCAAGAGGGAGGGCACCGATATGCTCCTCTCCGCTTTCGAGCTCGTAATATTCCGTGGTGCTGAAGGACGTGGAAAACTGGCTGTCTTCCGCCATGGCGAGGCCCCTGTCCGTGAGCTCTATTCTGTGATCCTCCGCGGAACGGATGACGCCCCTGTCGGCGAGCGTGTGCAGGAGCTGGATAAAATCCGTGTCGCTGACGCGGAACGGCCCGTTTTTGCAGAGCAGATTCCACAGTTGTGAAGGCCGTACTCCTCCATACTGGGCGGTAACCGAGATAATTTGCTGCACAAGTGTGGAAAAGTGGGGGCGGGGCGGCGCCAGCGGTTCGAAACGTCCCTGGCTGAGCAGACTGAGCATGGCCAGGCTCTGAAAGAGCTCGAGCCGCAGCATGTCCCAGATGGAGCTTTTGCGAGTGAGAACGTTCTCGGTGATGAAGAGCCTGAGCAGGGGGCGGCCGCCCCGTCTGCCGGAACGCCCAAGCCTCTGACGCAGGCTGGCAACGGACCATGGGGCCGCCACCTGGGCTATGCTGTCCACACTGCCTATGTCGATGCCGAGTTCCAGGGTCTTGGTGCAGACAGCGGTTGTGGGCTGGCTGCCTTCCTGCAGGCGTTTTTCAAGGCTGAGGCGCAGGTGCCGGGCGAGGCTTCCGTGATGCGGGAAAAATTCGTTGTCCATGCCCTTTTCCCTGCACAGGGCGCTCAGGCTTCCGGCGATCTGTTCGGTGCGGGAACGGGAGTTGGTGAAGATGAGATTGTTCTTCCCCCCGAGAAGCGTGAAGAGATCCTGAATAAGCCTTTCGTCACGGGGAGCCTGGTCTTTCGCCCACGGAGACCTGAAATGGTGCGTGTAACCGCGTACCTGAATGACCGGTCTGGCGGCCGTTTTTTCGTCATCGATGACGACGCAGGGGTAATCGCCCCTTCCCGGTCGCAGGAAGTTTTCCGTTTCGCCGATATCGCCCAGCGTGGCGCTCAGGGCAATACGCGGCACGGGGCGGTGCACCTTGCTTTCGATCCGTTTCAGGAGGGATTGTGTCTGCCAGCCGCGTTCCCCGGAAAGGAAGTCGTGAAACTCGTCAATGACAACGCAGCGGAGATCGCTGAATGCGGCCCGGCACCATGTGTTGTGCCGCATGAGGAGCGTTTCAAGGGATTCCGGGGTGATGAGCAGAATGCCGCGCGGACATTCCAAGAAGTTCCGTTTGGTTTCCCAGCCGGCGTCGCCGTGCCAGGCAGTGACGGGAACGCCCGTGTCCCGGAAAATGCCGGCGAGGCGCTCAGCCTGATTGTTGATGAGGGCCTTGAGCGGGCTCAGGCAGAGGGCGCCCAGACTGCTGGCGGGCTTTGTGATGAGGAGCGAGCCGATGGGCAGAAAGGCCGCTTCTGTTTTGCCTGAGGCCGTGGCTGCTGAGATGATGACGTCGCTTCCGCCCCTGAGGATGACGGGTATGGCCTTTTCCTGAATGGGGCGCAGTTTTGCCCAGTGCTGATCGGCTGTCCATTTCTGCATGGCCGGAGCAAGAAGGCTGATGGCTGACTGCGGCATGAAGGTCCTCGGTCTTAAGGGCAAAAAAGCTCCGGTCCGCGGTGGCGGGCCGGAGCGTGAAAGCGCCGGAAGGGAAAGGGAAAAGGCTAGGCGACGGTCAGGGTGATGGCCCTCTTCAGGCGATCAAGGCTCTCTTCCTTCCCGAGGAATTCCATGATGTCCGGAAGGTGCGATCCGCCCATGAAACCGACCAGGGCGGTGCGCAGCGCCGGGGCGACGTCCTTGAATTTCAGGCCGTGCCCGTCGACATAGGCTTTGAGAGCATCGTTGATTGGCTCACTTCTGAAGTCAGAAACGTCACCGAACACGCTGATCAGAGCGGAGAGATGTTCCTTGGTCTGGGGCGTGAGATTTTTGGCAACGGCCTTTTCATCATATTCAAGATCGGCTGCCTTCTTCAGCATGGGGGCGAAGTTAGCGGCCAGCTGGATAAGAGTCTTGGCGCGGTCGCGGAACATGGCGCACAGGGCCTGCAGCTTCGGTTCCGGAAGATCCCTGTAACCGGCTTCTTCGGCGAAGGGCCTGGTCAGGCGGGCGAGTTCTTCCACCGGCAGATTGCGCATGTAGTGCGCGTTGAGCCATTCCAGCTTGCGCACGTCAAAGCGGGCGGCGGAAGGATTCATGTGCGTGCCGTCGAAGAGCTCGATGAGTTCGTCAAGGCTGAAGATCTCCTGGTCGCCGTGGGACCAGCCGAGGCGGACAAGGTAGTTCACCAGAGCCTGGGGCAGGAGACCGTCCTTCTGGTACTCGATGACGGCCCTGGCGCCGTGGCGCTTGGAGAGCTTGGCTCCGTCCGGTCCGAGAATCATGGGCACGTGACCGAAGGTGGGAACAGGAAAGCCGAGAGCCTGATAGATGAGAATCTGGCGGGGGGTATTGGACACGTGGTCGTCACCGCGGATGACGTGGGTGATGCCCATGTCGTGGTCATCTACAACCACGGCCATGTTGTATGTGGGGGTGCCGTCCGAGCGGCGGATGACCATGTCGTCAAGTTCCCTCACATCGACACTGATGCGGCCTTTGACCATGTCATCGAAGACAACCTTGCCTTCCAGGGGACACTTGAGGCGTACGCAGCGGCCCTCGCCGGGGCCGAGATTGAGATTGCGGCAGTGGCCGTCATAGCGGGGCTTGAGGCCGCGGGCCTTGGCGCGCTCGCGCATGGCGTTGACCTCTTCCTCTGTGCATCCGCACCAGTAGGCGTGGCCGGTCTCAAGAAGCTTGTCCACGTACTTGTTGTAGAGGTCCATGCGTTTGGTCTGGTAGGTCAGCTCGCCGTCCCAGGTGAGGCCGAGCCATTTCATGGAGGCCAGAATGGAATCCGTGTATTCCTGTTTGGAGCGCAGAAGGTCAGTATCCTCGATGCGGAAACGGAACTGCCCCTTGAAATGGCGGGCGAGGAGCCAGGAGAAAATGGCGGTGCGGGCGCCGCCGATATGCAGGTGCCCCGTCGGGCTGGGGGCGAAGCGGGTTATGACAGACATTCGGAAACTCTTTTTTGCGTAAAGGTGTGAATTTTCAGACGGCGCGGCGTTATCACGGGCACCGTAAAAAACGGGCTTGTTTGTACCCAGTTTTTGCCGGCTTCGCAACGCTGGCTCCGTTCATTCCTTTCCTGGGCGGTCCGAGGGGCGCGGGGCCGCGCTTCTGCGCTGCGGGCGTGGACGGCACAGCGTCCGGCGCGCGGGGCGGATGCCGGCGTTGGGATCCCAGAAGCCGTAGCCGTTTTTCCCTGAGGGATGATCCTTTCTGCGGTCGACCCACCAGCTGCGATCCACGCGTCCGTACCACCAGCGGTTGTGATCAGTGCGCATCGCGCACTCGGCGACGGCCCTGGCTTCCGGCGTCCTGAGCCGTTCGAGGGCGGAGGCCAGCCACTCGCGGGCAAACTGGCAGCCCTTGTCCAGCTCTTCCTTCAGATTGAAGATGAGATCGAGCTGATCGCAGTCCTTGGCGATGAGGGCTTCAGGAGTACTGCGGGCCTCGAACTCGTCGTAGAAGTCCAGTATTTCTTCCATGCCCGTGCCGTTAACTGAGTCGGCCATGGCCCTGCGTTCGTCAGGGCGGCCGTAAAGCTGGTTCTCGTAGTTGAGGTCACCTGTCCGGGCTTCCTGCAGGTCGTGGAAAAGCCCGAGCAGCGCGGCATGGCAGGGATCGGCGCCCGCCATTTTGGCCAGACAGTAGGACATGAAGGCAACGCGGAAGCTGTGATCAGCCACATTTTCCTTTCCCTGTCCGAGAAACTGCCATCCGCTCCGCGGCGTATGGCGCAGCATGCCTGCCTCGAAGAAAAGGTCGGTCAGGCGGGCGAGGCGGCGTGAGGATGTCCGGTTTTTTGTGCTGCGGCCGCGCATGCCTATTCTCCCTTCCCGATGTCGTACTTCCGCAGCTTGTTGTGCAGCGTGGCCCGGGTAATGCCGAGCGTGCGCGCTGCCTCGCTCTTGTTGTCCTTGGTCATTTTGAGGGTTTCCTCGATGGCCTTGCGTTCCACTTCCTCGAGGGGAAGCCCGGCCAGGGACGTCCCGCCCTCTTTCTCTCCGGCCTTTGCCGCGGCCATTTCCTCTTCAGAAATGGAGAAGGGCAGTTCTTTTTCCGTGATGAGGTCGCCAGTGCAGAGAATCACGGCGCGTTCCACGGCGTTTTCGAGCTCGCGCACGTTGCCCGGCCAGGAATAGTGCAGCATCTGATCCATGGCCTGGGGAGAGAAGCCCTTGATGTTCTTGCGGTTACGCTCCTCGAAATGGGAGAGAAAGTGTGCTGCCAGCAGGGGAATGTCATCTGTGCGCTTACGCAGAGGGGGGATCTCAATGGTGATGACGTTGAGGCGGAAATAAAGGTCTTCCCGGAAATTGTGGTTGGCCACTTCTTTTCTGAGATCCCGGTTGGTGGCCGCGATGACACGCACATCCACGTGCTCGCTGCGGTCTGAACCGAGCCGCTGGATTTCTCCCTGCTGAAGGGCCCGCAGGAGTTTTGCCTGCAGTCCGATGGGCATTTCTCCGATTTCGTCCAGGAAAAGGGTGCCTCCGTCGGCCTGCTTGAAGCGGCCTTCGCGGCGTCTGTCCGCACCGGTGAAAGCTCCTCTTTCGTGGCCGAAGAGCTCGGATTCCAGGAGGTTCTCGGCGAGGGCCGCGCAGTTGACCGTCACGATGGGCTTCTGGGCGCGGGGGCTTCCCGCGTGCAGGGCGCGTGCCACAAGTTCCTTGCCTGTGCCTGACTCGCCGGTGACGAGGACCGTGGCGTCGGTGGGAGCGACCGTGCTTATCATGGCGCGCAGATCGTTGATGGCCTTGGAACGGCCCAGTATCTCGGTGTTTTTGGGAACCTCGGCCAGCTGTCTTCTGAGCTCGCGGTTTTCCACGCTCAGGCGGGAATGCTCGATAGCGCGGGCCAGCGTATTCTTCAGTGCGTCGAAATCAAGGGGCTTGATGAGGTAGTCATAGGCCCCCACGCGCAGCGCTTCCACGGCTGTCTGCACGGAGGAATAGGCGGTCATGAGGATGACAGGCAGTGACGGGTTGTAGCTCAGGATTTCCCTGAGCGTTGTGATGCCGTCCACGCGGCCCATGCGTACATCCGTCAGCACGGCATCAAAGGATTTTTCGCGAACCTTGCTGAGAGCTGTGTCGCCGTCATCAGCCTCGTCCACATCATAGCCCCATGTCTTGAGGAGCATGCAGAGCATGCCGCGGTGGGCTTCGTCATCGTCAACGATAAGGACTGTATTCTTGCTGTTCATCTCAATTACCTGCATGGAGGCCGCCGTCCGGCGACGTGTCGGGCGAGGCATCGGGAGTTTTTTCCTTCACTCTGGGAAGCCAGATGCGGAAAATGGTTTCGCCGGGATGCTTGTCCGTGGCCTGACGGGAGTTCACCGAGATTTCTCCCTTCAGGGCTTCCACGATTTTGTGCACCGTGGCCAGGCCTATGCCGGTTCCCTTGGCTTTTGTTGTGAAATAGGGGTCGAAAATGTGGGCCAGGTTTTCCTGGGAGATGCCCGTGCCGTTATCCTTCACAAGAAGGCAGACCCGGTCGGATGTTGAAGAAATGGCCAGGGTCAGAAGGCCTCCGTCCGGCATGGCGTCGAGGGCGTTGAGGCAGAGGTTCAGGAGAGCCTGCCCCAGGCGATCGGGATCGGCGAGCGCTTCTGGAACTTTGTTCGGCAGACGGATGAGAATCTTCACGCCGCGGTTTTCCGCATCGCGGCTTATGAGGCTGGTCACGTGGTCCAGCATATCATCCATGCGCGTGGGCCGGATATTCACGTCCGTGGGCCGGGACAGTCCGATGAGCTCCGTGATCACGCGGTTCAGGCGATCCACTTCCTTCACCATGACGGTGGCAGCCTTGCGGTCGTCGCTCCCCTCGGGAAAACGCATGCCGAAATAGGTGGCGTATCCCTTGATAGAACTGAGAGGATTGCGGATTTCGTGAGCCACACCCGCGGCGAGATTGCCCACGGCGGCGAGCTTTTCCTTGCGGCGTACTTCCTCTTCGAGGACAAGCACGCGTTCCTCGGCGAGACGCTGGCGGGAACGGGACTGGCGGGCGCGCTCAGCATAATAAAGGGCCAGCAGACAGGCAAGGCCGATGAGAAGCGTGACACCGGCAAGCATGGTTACGTAGGCTCTGTTCTGGGCCTTGGTGATCTCGAAGGGCGACACGTCCATCCCAAGAAAGATCATGGGTGTGGGCAGGGGCTTCGGTTCTATGAGCGGAATGTGATGGATACGCGGCGGCCTGGGCCCGGGCATGAAGTTGCGGTAGACCACGAAACTGTGCGTGCCCTCCATATTGAGGACGCTCCAGCGCACGGCCCCCTGGGGATCAAGCTGATGGATGGCGGCTTCGTCTGCCTCATGCCCGTCGATGTTCAGGATTTCGCCGATACGTTCGGGATTGGAGTGGGCCACGATGGTGCCATCCGGCATGACCACGGCGATGAACGTGATATCGTGGCCGCGGGTCATTTCCTCAAGCAGGATCTGCAGCCTGACGCCGGGCTGTGAGCGCATGCCGCTCCGCAGGATGTTTTCGAAGGCCATGATGAGCGAGGCGCCCTTTTCCGCAAGCAGGCGGGTAAGCGTCGCCTCGTTGCGTTCCACGGAAATGAAGGCGGGCAGGCTGACCATGAGGACCAGTGTGAGACCTGCGAGGGCGAGCAGAAAACCGATGGGAGTATGGGCGATGTTTTCCGGTGAGAAGAGTTGCCCGAAAAAGCCGAGGCGTTTGACGCGGGCGATTTTTTTTGCCCCCGCAGCTCCGGCTTTCGTGACGGTTCCGCTGACCACGGGGCTGCCCGCCGTTTCCTGCTGAACCGCTTCTGCGTTTTTCCTGTTCCCGTCTTCCATCTGCTCTCCAGTCCTTCCGCTCTGTTATCCCCGTACTTCCCCGGGAGGGCAGGGCGCCAGCGCGAGCCGGATGACGTCCCCGTCCGTCCATGTGCAGGTGCGGCCAGTGAGACCCAGATCCCTGAGGGCGGCAGCCGCGTTCCCATTCTGTCCAAAGAGATAGCCCTGTGTAAAGAGGGGCAGGGACGCCTGTGCGATGCGCATGTCCTGTGGCACGGCTCTGCGCAGTGTCCTGAGAATGAGAGTGGACATGACCCGTGTTCCGAGAGCCGGATCAAAGGGGCCGGCTGCCAGGTTTTCCACAAGAGAGGGCTCATAGGCCACGCCCATACGGATGACGGGGAGTCCGGCTCTGGCCGCACGCTCCGTCCCCTCCGCTAGGGCGTCAACCGTGATGTCCATGCTCCAGGGAGTGTAGCGCCCGCTGGTATAAAGCGCTTCGAGCGCCGTGCCCCGGATGACAAGGCATGGGTAGAAGCGGAAGAACGTGGCGCCGAGGGAAACTGCCCTGTCCACGTCCTCAAGAAAAATATCCCGGGTGGAACCGGGAAGGCCTGGCAGAAGCTGGCATCCGAGCCCGAGTCCAGCTTCCCTCACGAGACGCATGCCCCTTACGGGTACGTCAGGGCCGTATCCGCGGCCGGCGCGGCGCAGCACTTCCGGATCGAAACTCTGGATACCGAGTTCGACCGTGCGGCATCCGTAGCTGCGCATACGGGCGAGGAGCGGGGCGGAAAGGCAGTCTGGCCGGGTTGAGCATCTCCAGCCTGTGATGAGTCCTTTCCCGAGCCAGTCCCGGGCCCTCGCGAGGCAGAGTTCCAGGTCTTCCGGCGGCTGCCCCGTGAAAGTTCCTCCGAAGAAAGCCAGTCCGCAGGGCGGCAGTCCGCGCTGTTTCCTGAGTGCCAGCATGCCGTCACAGGCATCGAGCACGGCGGCAGGGGGCGTGCGAGCGCCCTGTCCGGTCTGGATGTTCTGGGCGCAGTAGATGCAGCGCGTCCGGCAGCCGGCGAAGGGAAGAAAAACCGGCACGATGGGGGCGTGCTGGGGCTTGCGGTAGGGCCAGGGGATGGAAACGGAGTGTATCGACATTGGGATCTCGGGCTGGTATAATCGGGAAATTTGACAGGGGTTTTCCTGAGCGGACGCATGCCCAGTCCCGCCAGCCGCCAGCATTGTGCGCCAAAATACGGTGCTTGTCACGGGAGCGCCGGCAGCCCGGGGCGGGCGCCTCACGCGTCAGGGCCTTCTTATCTGCCGCCCGGTACGCGCGGGCAGGCCTGCGAATCGAGAGGAGCGGTATGCCGGTTTCACTGTACGTTTTTCTATGCTTTTTTCTCCCCTGTTTCTTCTTTGTGTGGAAGTTCATCGCTTCCCTGCAGAGGGAAGCGCTCAGTTACGTGCTGCTGGCTTTTTCCCTGCTTCTCTGCGCTCTCTGGAATATATGGGGAACTGTTCTGCTGGCAGCGCTCATGGCCGTGAACTATGGCCTGGGACTGGCTCTTTCCGCTCCCGGAGGGGGCGATACCTCGTGGCGGCGCAGAGGCCTGCTGGCTACAGGCATTCTTCTGAACTGCCTGCCTCTCGCCGTGTTCCGCTATGTGCCTGGCTTTGCCGGCGAGACGGAGAGCTTTACCCTGGTGTCTCCCTTTTTCCCCGGCCTCGCGTTCTGGATGCTGATGCAGATCGGCTGGCTCTGGAGCATTTACCGCCGTCAGATTGAGACGGAAGGCTTCCTGCGCCACGCCGTCTTTTCCACAGCCTTTCCCTATCTTTTCGCAGGCCCCATCGTACGCTACGAGCAGGTCGGCAGGCAGTTTGATGGACTCGGCATGCCTTCCTGCCAGGACGTCGCCAGGGCGGTCTGTCTGATCGTGCTGGGGCTTGCCAAAAAGGTGCTTCTCGCGGACACACTCGGCGTTTACACCTCCCGGATTTTTGACGCGGCCCAGAATGGCCTTCCCCTTTCTACGGCCGAGGCCTGGGCCGGATCGTTATGTTTCACGTTCCAGGTCTATTTTGATTTTTCCGGATATACGGATATAGCCATCGGAGCAGCCCTTCTCATAGGTCTGCGGCTGCCTGAAAACTTCCGTTCGCCGTACAGGGCCACCGGCTTTATCGAATTCTGGAGGCGCTGGCATATCACCCTGTCCAACTGGCTGCGCGATTTCCCCTATATGGCTATTGGCGGCGCCTGGTGCGGCAGAACCCGCCAGATTCTGAGTTTTGCCTGTGCCATAGTCCTGGCGGGTCTCTGGCATGGCGCGGACGTGACTTTCCTTGTCTGGGCGGGGCTGAACGGAGTCTTCCTGCTTCTGAATTTCATCTTCCGTTTTTTCATCAAGGGGCGCCCGGCTGAAGCCCTGGCCTGCTCCCTGCCTGTCCGCGCGGTGTCCTCGGCCCTGACCTTCGTGGCTGTAAGTCTGTGCTGGGTGGTGTTCCGTTCTGAAAGTCTGGGCGCCGCTCTTGCCATGTACAGAACGCTGCTGGGATTCCCTGTCGTTCCGGGAGGCGTCGAAGCCCCGGCTGGGCTCCTCGCCAACGGCTATTTTGTTTCCTGCATGTCTTTCGTGCCTCTTGCCGCTGCCGCCATCGTCGTCTTCGCGTTTCCCACATCCCGCGAGTTCACGGCCGGCAGACAGGACGGTTCCAGACCGTGGCTTTCCTGGGCTCCGACTCCGCTCTGGGCTGCGCTTCTGGCCGCGCTCGGGTTCTTCTGCCTCGTCTGGTCTTGGACTCCCGCGCCTTTTATCTTCTAGGCACTGTCTTTTCGGTTCCGAAATGTTCAAGGAGATTGTGATGTCTGAAAAGCTGGGCGCCGGAGAGCGGTTGTATCAGGCCTTTATCAGGCGCTTCGTCATTGTCCTCTGCTCGTTCTGCCTCGCAGCGGCAGTTCTGGCCGTACCTTTTTCCCTTGCCTGGCTGTACCAGTCCGGCGATCTCGCCATAGATCGGGCCATCGGGGCGCAGGAGGGTGACGGTTTTGCTCTGTACGGCCCCGGCTGGGGCCTAGAAGAGCGGGAGGCTCAGCCCTATAAACTGAAGCTGTATGCCGGGAGGAAGCCGGACGTTCTTGTTCTGGGTTCATCCAGCGCCCTCAGCCTCAGGAGCAGCGTGTTCTCCGGAAGCATGGTCAACATGGCCGGGACTGCGTCCTCGCTTTCCACGCTCAGGGCGTCTCTTGATGCCGCGCTCAGGATTCACAAGCCCCAGGCCATTATTCTGGCTGTGGATTTCTGGTGGTTCTCTCCGGCCTGGGAAAAGGATCCCTTTGAGGAGAGGTCTCTGCCGCGGAGAGAGCTTCAATACGGCCCGGATACACTGAAGGCGCCGTGGACATGGCTCATGCACAGACGAATTTCCCTGGGGCAGTTTTTCGCGCCCCTGTACGGGGGATTCCGTGAAGACCGTTTCGGCGCCAGGGCACAGTGGGACAGCGAAGGTTTCGGACCTGACGGCTCCTGGTATCCCCTTGCCCGCCTGACAGGGGACGAGCAGGGGGATGAAGCCTTTGCTGACAGTCTTTCCCGCCAGAAATACCGTCTGCGCGAGTTCGCTCCCTCCGGCGGTCTCAGTTCTGATGCTGTGGATGCGTTCGCCGATATTTTTTTCCGTATAAAGGGGCGCGGCATACGGCCCATTGCCTACATTACGCCTGTAGCCGCTCCCGTGTACGATGCCATGCTGGGCGATGACGCCTCCTACCGGCACCTCTTCGATCTGAAAAACGCCCTCATGGCCAGGGGCATCGAGGTTTTGGACGCCAGCGATCCGCGGACTCTTGGTATCACCGACTGCGAGTTCCTGGACGGTCTGCGTGTGGGAGAGGTGGGCTGTGACCGTATCCTGCACGAGCTCACGAACCGCTGGCCGGAGCTGCTCTCCTACGTGAACATGGAGAAGCTCAACCGTGTGCTCAACGAGTGGCCGGGGCATGCCTGGGTCCGCGATGAGAGGGTGAGCGATGCTTTTGAGACGGATTTTCTTAAGATGGGCTGCCTCAAGAAGACGCCATAAGCCTGAGGCTGGGAAATGACATGGAAAGGGCGCCGCCGGCCAGCAGCCGGCGGCGCCCTTTCAGATCGGTTAAACCGTATACCCTGCCGTGGCAGGGGCTATTTGGAGAAGAGAATCAGGGCGATGAACTCGAGGTTTTCCGTGCCGTTATTGAGGAGACTGTGCTCTTCGCCGTCCATGCAGAAGGTGGTGTCGCCGGCGGAAACGGTGGTTTCGGTGCCGTTATCGTTGTAAAGGCCCTGTCCTTTGATGATGTAGTAGATTTCGAAGTCGCCGGAGTGGCGGTGCATGCCGAGGCCTTCGCCGGGCCTGAGCACGCAGTGATTGAAGAGACGTCCTTTATCATTGAACTCGCCGGGATTGAGGATCTGGAAGGCCTCCAGTTCACCGGGAGCGCCGAACATCTTCTTGGAAGTGTGGACTCTTTCGGAAGCTCTGCGAATCATAAGTGATACTCCTACTTGGCTGCAGGACGCGGCTGTGGGGTGCCCGGCGCCGGCAGGCTGCTTGTTCTGCGCCTGATCCTGCGTGAGAGAGCCAGGGGGGATCTGCGGCTCTGGGAATCAGGATTGGCGGCATGGTACTGGACGGATTTTGGCGGCATGTCCTTCACGTGGACATCAAGCTGCGGGAAGGCGATTTCGATATGTTCCTTTGCAAAGGCCTCATTGATGGCGAGGCGCAGATTCGAGGCCGCGCTCTGGATGAGGGAGAAATCCTTCAGCCAGTAGTACAGGGTGAAATCCAGCGTGTTGTTGCCGAAATCGGTGAAGACGACGCTCGGTTCGGGGAAGGCGAGAATACCGTTATTCTTCTGTGCGCAGTCCTTGAGAAGCTTGATGACCTTGTTTGTATCGGATCCGTAGGCGACGCCGATTTTCAGGGCCATTCTGCGGGTTCTGTTGTTGCTGGTCCAGTTCGTCAGGTGTCCGGACATGAATTCGGAGTTGGGGACATAGATGGTGGCGGAATCGTAGGTCTCGACCACCGTGGCGCGCATGGTGATTTTCTTGATTTTCCCGAGCACGCCGCCGACCTCGACCACGTCGCCCACCTGCAGGGCGCGGCTGAAGATGAGGATAAGGCCCGAAATGAGGTTGTTGACAATGGTCTGCATACCGAAGCCGATACCAACGGAAAGACCGCCGGCGATAACGGCGAGGCTGCTCAGGTTCATACCGAGCGAGCGCAGGACGAAGAGACCGAAGACAATCCAGACGAGGTAGGTAAAGGCCGTCTGCAGGGGCGTGACGAGGGAGGAGTCCACGTGCATGCCGTTCTGGGGCATTTTCTCAATAAAGGCGGCTCCCATGCTCGAGGCTGTGCGCGCCAGGAAGAATGCCGTGATAATAAGCAGCACCTGGGCCAGGTTAAGCTGGGCACTGCCAATATTGACACCCTTGAAGATATAGAATTGCAGAATATAGAGGCCGCCGGGCAGCGTGCCGAGCCACAGGGAGACGACCATGAGGGCGAGGACGAGCACGCAGGGTGCGGCCAGGGCAATGGCCATGCTTGCCAGGAGCGCCTGTGCGCCTTCCTTGGGCAGGCGTTCGTTCATGGTGGAGATAAACCACATGCTGCCCATGGCGAGTTCCGTGGCGATGGAGAGAGACGTGTAGAGCAGATAGAGAACCATGCTGTACACGTGGAAGCCCATCAGGCAGATGAACAGGCTTATCCACAGAATGACGGGTTCAAGCTCCAGAATAAAGTTTTCAAGCTGCATGCTGCCGATTTCGGGTTTTCTCCGATAATGACGCACCACGAGATTGACCACGCAGCAGATCATCCAGCCGATGAGGGCCACAAGCCTGGGAATGGGCACATAGAGAAGAATGTAGGCACACATGGTCAGCGGAACGAGGTGCCAGAGAGGCGAGCTCTGCTGCGTGACTTCCGTATATTTCATGCGCCGCAGATCCCAGGCCAGGAATATCTGCCCCATGATGAGGCTCAGATTGCCGAGGGCCAGGAGGAGACTGTACGTGCTCAGGTCAGGGGAAATGGAGCTCGACAGAAGGGACAGCCCGATGACGTTCCAGGGCATGCTCCAGCGCAGAATATGTCCCTTTACGTCAGGACTGCAGTTCAGGAATTTGGCGCACAGAATGGTGCCGATGACGCCCAGGAGCACCATGCTGATGATGAGACGGAAGATGGCGGTCTGCCACTGCCCAGTTGTGGCCGGGAGCTCGATGGGGCGGCGCAGCTTCAGGCCGATAGGCGTGTAGCCAAGACGGCGGGGGAGGCTGGCCCACTCGTTGGCGGAGAGCCAGGCGACCGGTCCGAGCGTGTAATAGCGCTTCCAGAGCATGGGCAGCTTGTCGTTAATATCCTGCTGGGTCTTCTTGATATGCGCGATGAAGGCGCGGGTAGGCGCCAGAGCGCTGGCATAGCGGGTAATGATGGCGGCAAGCATGAAGCGGGCCCTGTTGAGCTCGCCCATGTATTCATGGATTTCGGCGTTGCTGGTGGCGCCGAGTTTCGGCATGGCCTCGGTGATCCTGTTCATCCTGTCGAGCATTTTGACAGCCTGCATTGAACCACTGCTGGCCGTCGCGGCGATGCTCTGCACCACGTCGCCCTGAATGGAAAGCTGGCGGCTGATGGCCTCGAGGGGACTCGGAAAGTCCTTCAGGTTGTTGGCCATGACGAAAAGCCGGTTGATGTCCTTTTCAACTGGCTGGATCTGGGAGAGGGCTCCTGTCTCGGAGAGAAAGGCCGTGCTGATGTCCTTGGCTTCCTTTGTGGTCTGCTTGATCATGACGCGCTGACCCTGCCACATGTCTTTCCAGGGATCGTTCTTGGCCATCTCCTCAGCTTCTTTGCGCTTCTGCTCGGCTTCCTTGGCCTGCTGCTCCTTCTGGGCCTGCTGTTCGGCTTCCCTGCGTTTCAGTTCAGCGTCGGCCCTGGCCTTTTCATCCTCAGCCTGCTGTTTTTTCTGCAGCTCTTCCGCATTTTTTGCGTCGCCATCGGCAGCGCTGGCATCGCTTCCCTGGGCTTTGTCCTGATCCTGGGACTGCGCTTGATCAGCGCCCTTTCCCCCGGTTTTGTCACCGTCACTCCCACTGGCCTTGTCATCGGACTTGGCCTTGTCATCGGACTTGGCCTTGTCGCCGGACTTGGCCTTGTCGCCGGACTTGGCCTTGTCGCCGGACTTGGCCTTGTCGTCAGACTTGGCCTTGTCGCCGGACTTGGCCTTGTCGTCAGACTTGGCCTTGTCGCCGGACTTGGCCTTGTCGCCGGACTTGGCCTTGTCGCCGGACTTGGCCTTGTCGCCGGACTTGGCCTTGTCGTCAGACTTGGCCTTGTCATCGGACTTGGCTTTGTCGTCAGACTTGGCCTTGTCATCGGACTTGGCTTTGTCGTCGGACTTGGCCTTGTCCTGCTTTGCCTGCTGGCCGGCATCGTCTCCGGATTTGTCCTGATCCCTGCCCTGCCCGGCCTGAGTTCCGCCGTCAGGAGCGGCGAAGACCGTGGTGCCGGAACCGCCGAAGGGAGAGAGGGTCAGTCCAGCAGAAATGAAGCAGATGGTGAACAGGAGGAGAAGGATTTTTGTGTGCGAACGTTTCATTAGTATAGCCAGAAGTAATCCCGGAGTGCGGGGAGTTTGCGGTATTTATGGGATTCTGCCCGGTAAGCCGGAGGCTCTCAGGGCAGAAATTCCTTACCCGAAAGAGGGTAGTTTGAAAAGAGCGGGACATGCCGGAAAGGCTCTCGTTTTTTTCGCATGAAATGGGTATCCTCCCACGGGAAATGCCGGTAAGAGCAGGAGCGCTGTCCGGCTCAATTGCGAAGTGAGGTCCGCTATGCCTGTTATTCTCCCCAGTGAAACTGATTTATACGCTCTGACTGATTCGGAGCTTTCCCTCGGACGCAGCGTGGAGGAGGTTGCCGAAGCCCTCCTGGGAGCCGGTATCCGCATTCTGCAGTACAGGGAAAAGAATCTTAAAGACGGGGCCAAACTTGAAGAATGCCGTATCCTGAGGCGCGTGACGGAGAAGTACCATGCCTGCTTCATGGTGGACGATCACGTTGATCTGGCCATGATCTGCCACGCAGACGGCGTGCATGTGGGGCAGGAGGACATTCCTCTGGCCGATGTCCGGGCCCTGGTGGGGACATCCATGTGCATCGGTGTTTCCACGCACGCCCCGGAAGAAGCCCTCGCCGCTGAAAAGGGTGGAGCTGACTATATCGGCGTGGGGCCTGTTTTTGAAACACATACCAAGGCCGATGTCTGCGCTCCCGTGGGGCTCAGGTATCTTGAGTGGGTGAGCAGCCATATTTCCGTGCCGTATGTGGCCATAGGCGGCATCAAGGCCCATAACGTGCGCGAGGTGTACACGCACGGAGGAAAGTGCTGCGCCCTTGTGTCCGAGTTCGTCGGCGCCAGAGACATCGCCGGTGCCGTGGAACGCGTACGCCGGGCCATGCACGCGGAATCCTAAAAAAGGAAGGCTCTCCCCTGGGAGGCCTTCCCCTGTACCGCTATTTTTTCCTTGATCTGCTGCTTCCCGAATGCCGGGAGCTCTTTGAGCTCTTTCTGCTTTTGGCGGAAGAGCGCCGTGAAGAAGAGCTTTGGCTTCTCCGCACCTCAGTGCTTCTCCTGTGGCTTTGCTGATAGGATTCCGAAGTAGCCAGTTCCGCCACCCTTCCGGCCAGGGCCTGTTCGAGTCCCCTGCTCTCCAGGGCTTCAGGCCCGGCGATAACTCCCAGCCGGAATTTACTGGAGCCCGTGGTGTTGCGGGCGGAGATGTTTTTGAGGTCCGCCTTGCTGCCCTCAGTGTGCGCCCTGCGGCGCACGAGCAGGACATCGGCCACGAGAGCGGCTTCGTCACCCTGATGCAGGGAAACGGGCGTTCCGAATCCCTGGTTTACGGCTCCGCGCAGGGAGGAATCGCTGGCTCTGCCCCTGCTGACCACCTCGACCTCCACAATGCGGTCGGCCCGGCTGGGCTGTTCCGTGATCTGGAAGCCGGCCTGGGTGAGTTTCCTGTCCAGGCGCTCCTTGAGGCGTCCGGCCACGTGCTGTCTGTCGCGGACAACGGCGCAGGCCATTGTTCCGTAAGCGCCGCCGCCCTTCCCGGCATCCGGATTGGTGAAAACTCTCAGTGAAGAAGGCGCTGCTGGCTCCATTTCCTCTGCAGGTTCCCCTGAGGGCGGAACTGTGCTCCTGTGGTGGGAAGCGCAGGAAACCTGCGTGAATCCGAGGAGCATCATGAATAATGCAATGACTGTTTTGCTGTGACGCATGGGTATGTCCGTTTCTGCTGCCTGCGCGGGGCAGCTGCATTTTATTTCCCGTAAGCGGCTGAAATATCCTGGGCCAGTTTGTCTTCGAGGGCGTGCAGGGCACTGCTGCGGTCCATGCCGCGTCCGGAAGCCGTCACTGCGTGTTCCTTCGTGACGGGCTCTCCGCTTTTCTTCTGCATGGTGACGGTGCTTTTCATAGCCCAGGTGTTTTCGCTCTTGGCGTCTGCGGCCGAGGCCGAGAGGCCCAAGAGGGCGCCGGCGCCGGCGCCGATGAGTGCGCCGCTTCTGCCACCAGCTATGCTGCCGACTCCGAGTCCGAGCATGGTGCCGACGGCCGTGGTGCCCAGGGCCTGGCTGCCGCTGATTCTCCTGCCGCTGCTGGCGGCAAGGTAGACGTCATTCACCGTGATGTCGATTGTAATGTCGGCCTCTTTGCGGCTGTCTGCGGGATTTATGCCGTGGTCGCTCTGGAGCGTGGAGGCGACGAGGGAGGCGAGATCGCTGTTGAAACTGTTGTCGCTGCTTTTCACTTCCACAAAAACAGAGGAAGCGTCACCTGCCTCCTGCTGCGGAAGGGCTGACGATGCCGGAACGGGGCCCTGTGGAGACTGCGAAGACGCGCAGCCGGCCAGGGAGAAGAGCGTGAGGCAGAGGAGTGCAAGCAGGACGGCGGAAACAGCGGGTTTTCCGGAATGCATGGCATTCTCCTTCATAATAGACAGGAATCTATCATTGGGTTCAGAGGGTTGTCCAGGAAGGGAGGGCCCGGTGAAACCGGTTCCGGCTCTCCAGGCTGAAGTTTGTCTGTGCGGCGTCGGCCTTGACCTTGGAATGTTTTTTCGTATCCTCTCATGGCAAATACAAACCGGAGGGCGCCATGGGCAAGGAATTAATCATCGTCGAGTCACCTGCAAAGGTGAAAACCATACGGAAATTCCTTGGTCCTGACTATGTGGTCAAGGCCAGCGTCGGGCACGTGCGGGATCTCCCGTCAAAGACGCTGGGTGTGGACGAGGAGCACGGCTTCGAGCCACAGTACCAGATTATCGCCGATAAGAAAAATATCGTCAGCGACCTCCAAAACGAAGCCGGTCAGGCTGATGTGACGTATCTCGCACCAGACCCCGATCGCGAGGGCGAGGCCATTGCCTGGCATATTGCCGAACTTCTCAAGGGCAAGGCGAAGGACCTCAAGCGCATCCAGTTCAACGAAATCACGTCCCGCGCCGTGAAAGAGGCGCTTAAACATCCCCGCGCCCTGAACGCGGATCTTTTTCATGCCCAGCAGGCCCGGCGTATTCTTGACCGCCTTGTGGGCTACAAGATTTCCCCTCTGCTCTGGAAAACGGTCAAACGCGGAATTTCCGCGGGCCGCGTCCAGTCCGTGGCGCTCAGGCTCATTGTTGACCGTGAAAAGGAACGCGAGAAATTCCGTCCCGAGGAATACTGGGTCTTCCGGGCTCTTCTGAAAGGAAATTCCGGCCCCGCCTTCAGGGTGGAACTGGCCAAAGTGGCCGGCAGCAAGCCCGCCATCACCTGCAAAAAGGAAGCGGACGCCCTGACGGAGTCCCTGCAGGGTCGTGATTTCATGGTCAGCTCCGTGGACCAGAAGCGCCGTGAAAAGAGCCCGCTGCCCCCGTTTACCACATCGACCCTGCAGCAGACGGCGAACCAGCGCCTCGGCTATTCTGCAAAGCGTACCATGGGTATAGCCCAGCGCCTCTATGAAGGCGTGGAAATGAAGGACGGCAGCGTCACGGCCCTTATCACCTACATGCGCACGGACTCCACGCGCATTGCCGATGAGGCCAAGGCCGCCGCGGCCCAGTATATCGGGGACACCTTCGGGCAGGATTACCTTCCGGCTTCCATCCGCAATTACAAAGTCTCCGAAAACGCTCAGGACGCCCACGAAGCCATACGCCCAGTCGACGTCACGGTGACCCCGGACTCCATCCGCGAAAGCCTGACCCAGGAGCAGTACAGCCTGTACCGGCTTATCTGGAGCCGTTTTGTGGCTTCTCAGATGGCGGCGGCTGTCTTCATGGATACCCGTGTGCTCGTGTCCTGCGGCGATACGGAATGGCAGGCGAGGGGACAGCGCGGCCTGTTCGCCGGCTGGGAGGCTGTTTATCCGGCCGGAGACAAGGACGTGGAACTTCCGGCTCTGGAAAGCGGGGAGAAGCTTGAGCTCGAGAAGCTTGAGCCCGAACAGAAATTTACCCAGCCTCCGGCACGCTACAGTGAAGCAAGCCTTGTGCGCTCCCTGGAAGAACTAGGCATAGGACGTCCTTCCACGTACGCGAGCATTATCTCAACCCTTGAGGATCGCGATTACGTGGAACTGCAGGAAAAGCGCTTTGTGCCCACGGATCTCGGGCGCGTGGTCTGCGAGCAGCTCGTGGATCACTTCGGCCGCCTCATGGACGTCAACTTCACGGCCGGCATGGAAGAAGGGCTCGACAGGGTGGCAGAAGGGAAGGAATCCTGGAAAGATCTGCTTCAGAGCTTTGCGGATGAATTCAATCCGACGCTCGCCGAAGCGGCCAAGACCATGAAAACCGTCAAGGGTGGGCTTCCCACTTCTCTGAAGTGCCCTGAATGCGGCAAGCCCCTGGTCGTGAAGTTCGGCAAGGCCGGCTCTTTTCTTGCGTGCACCGGCTATCCGGAATGCCGGTTTACGAGCGATGTGGAGCGCAGGCCTGACGGCCAGCTTGAGATAGCTGAAAAAAAGGAACCTCAGCTTCAGGTGGTCGGGGTCTGCCCGGAATGCGGCAGTCCTCTTGTTGTGAAGAAAGCCCACATGGGCAGCCGTTTTATTGCCTGCAGTTCCTACCCCAAGTGCCATTACACGGCTCCGTACTCCACTGGTGTTGTCTGCCCGAAATGCGGTCAGGGGCATATCGTGGAGAAAAGTTCCCGCAGGGGAAAGATCTTTTATTCCTGTGACAGGTATCCGCAGTGCGATTTTGCCCTGTGGAATGAACCGGTTGCAAAGACCTGCCCCCAGTGCGGTTCCCCGTACCTCATCCTCAGGAAGACACGGGACGGCGTAAAGATGGTCTGCCCTGTGCGCGGCTGCGGATACACCGCGGATCCCGACAGCGCCGGAGAGACGCGTCAGGAGAAGGCTGCCCCGGAAGGCGGGAAAAGGCCGGAGCCGGGGGGAGACGGCACTACTGGAAACACGCCGGCAGCCTGATCTTCCGCTGAAGACGAAACATAATTGTAGCAAAAAATCTCACCAGAAAACTTTGAAAAAAATAACCCATGATTTCAGATAGTTAGCACTTTTTATACGTATGCTAACTTACTGAATTCAAAGAGTTTTTTGAATAGTAGGGGTAATGTCCGAGTGTTGCCCTTCCTCTTTTTTTATGCTTTTTTCTCGGGGATAAAATCCGAGTTTTCGGGGCTGTAGGCCCTTCCCCTTTGATGGAGTTCAAGCTTTATGCGTCATTTTGTATGTTTTGTCGTAACTCTGGCGATGGCTGTCTGTCTTACCGGCTGTAAGCAGGAACAGCAGCAGGCCAAGGCTCCGGCGCCTCTGGTCAGTGTGTATAAAGTACAGGCGAAGGATGTTCCCTGGCCCTGTGATTTTCAGGCTACTGCGGCTGGTTCGCGTTCGGCCGAGGTGAGAGCCCGAATCACCGGCGTCATCCAGAAGCGTCTTTATAAAGAGGGCGACTACATCAAGGCCGGGCAGCTTATGTTCCAGATCGAGCGCGATACCTATGAAGCGGCTTATGAGAGGGCGAAGGCTGCCTTCAATAACGCCGAGCGCGAATGGAACCGCGTGCGTCCCCTGTATGCCGCCAACGCTGTATCCCAGAAGGAACGTGATCAGGCCCTGTCCGACTATGAGAGCGCGAAGGCTGCTCTGCGCCAGGACAAGGTGAACCTGGATTACTGCCAGGTCGTTGCTCCTGTTTCCGGTTATACCTCCAAGGAATCCATGACTGTTGGCAACCTTGTGTCCAGCGGCACGCTCCTCACCAGCATCAACCAGACAGATCCTCTGTACATCGATTTTTCCATGTCCGCCCAGGAATATATGCTCAGGCATGATCTTGAGCGCGAGGGCCGGCTCGTCTTCCCCGAAGGCGGCAGATACAAGGCCCGCCTTACCCTGCTCGACGGCTCCGCGTATCCCAGGGAAGGCGTTGTGAACTTCATCGACACGCAGGTCATCGCCACCATGAGCGTGATCCGCTGCCGCGCCGAATTCCCCAATGACGACAACAGCATCATGCCCGGTCAGTACGTGCGGGTTCACATGGAAGGCGATGTGCTGAAGAACGCCGTCCTTATTCCCCAGACCTGTGTCAGCGTGACAAATAAAGGTATGTTTGTGGTGAGCGTGGGGGCGAACAACATCGTCAAGCGCAATCAGGTGGAAATCATCACAGCCATCGGCGATGACTACCTTGTCCGCAAGGGCGTCAGCGATGGCGATGTCCTTGTCCGTGACGGCATCCTCAAGACCGTGGACGGACAGCCTGTCCGCATAGCGCAGGATGAGCCTTCTGCCGGTGCTCCTGAGCAGAAAAACGCCCAGACTCCCGCTGGAAAGTAGGTGGCGTCCATGGCAACAGCATCGGCAAGACCGAGTATTTTCCTGAGACGCCCGATTCTTTCGAGCGTCATCTCCATTATTATCACGCTCTGCGGCGCCATTTCCATGCAGGTGCTGCCTATCGCGCAGTATCCTGACCTCATCCCGCCCACGGTCGCCGTGACGGCAAGTTATCCCGGCGCCTCGGCAGAAACCATCGCCAGCACCGTGCTGGCTCCTCTTGAAGTGCAGGTCAACGGTGTCGAGCATATGCTCTACATGACCTCCACATCGTCATCAGGCGCCGGCTCCGGCAACCTGCTTGTGTATTTTGCTCTGGGATCCAATGCCGACATGGACCTGGTCAACGTGTGTAACCGCGTCAACCTCGCGCAGACACAGTTACCAGAGACCGTCCGATCCCTCGGCATCTCGGTGACAAAGCGATCACCGGCCTTCCTGCTCTTCTTTACCGTGGTATCCCCAGACGGGCGTTACGATAACGTGTACATGCACAACTACACTACGGTAAACATCATCGATGAGCTGAAACGCGTGGAAGGCGTCGGTCTTGCCCAGCTCTTCGGCAGCAACGACTACTCGATGCGTATCTGGCTCCACCCGGACAAGATGGCAAAGCTCGGCATCACCGTCTCTGATGTGGCTGCGGCCATTCAGGAGCAGAACACGCAGTTCGCGCCCGGACGTCTCGGCAATACCCCCTCTCCTGAGGGAACGCTCCTCACCTGGCAGCTCGACGCCCAGGGGCGTCTGCCCGAAGTGAAGGACTTCGAGAACATTATCGTCAAAACCGGTGAAAATTCCTCGCGCGTTCTCATCAAGGATATAGCCCGCGTGGAACTGGGCGGTCAGGACTATTCCGTTGACGGCCGGTATAACAACATGCGTTCCGTGGCCGGCGGTACCTGGCTTCTGCCCGGCGCAAACGCCATCGCCACGGGCGACCGCGTGCTCGCCAAACTGGACGAGCTGAAGAAGAACCTTCCCGAGGGCATGGAACTGCTCGTCACGGTTGACACGAACGACTTCGTGCGCGCTTCCATCAACGAAGTGATGCATACCCTCGTTGAAGCCATGATTCTGGTCTTCCTGGTCGTCTTCCTCTTCCTGCAGAACTGGAGAGCCACACTGATTCCGTGCGTCGCCGTGCCCGTGTCCATCATCGGTACGTTCGCGGGCATGCTCGCTCTCGGTTACACCATCAACACGCTGACCCTGTTCGGCCTGGTGCTGGCCATCGGCATCGTGGTTGACGACGCCATCGTTGTCCTTGAAAACGTGGAACGTATTATGACCACGGAACACCTTCCTCCCAAGGAAGCCACGGCCAAGGCCATGGGCGAAGTCACCTCGGCTCTTATCGCCATCGTGCTCGTGCTCTGCTCCGTGTTCATCCCTGTTTCCTTCATGGGCGGCCTGGCCGGCCAGATGTACAAGCAGTTCGCCATCACGATTTCCGTTTCCGTCGTGCTCTCAGGTATCGTTGCCCTGACGCTGACGCCGGCTCTCTGCTCCCTGCTCCTGAAAGGCAGCACGGACGCGAGCAAGACGCCGCGTTTCTTCGTGGCCTTCAACGCCGGCTTTTCCCACATCACGCGTGCGTACGTCAGTACGGTGCGCCATATCAAGAACGCCGGCGTGGTGAGTCTTATCATTTTCTGCGGCGTCATTGCCGGCGTTGTTTTCCTTTTCCGGTCCCTGCCGACATCCCTGGTGCCTGACGAGGACCAGGGCTACTCCCTGTCTTCTGTCATCCTCGATGACGGTGCGTCTGTGCACCGGACGACAGACGTGGCCAAAATGGTGACGGATTTTGCCCTGAAGGATAAAATGATCGAGGGTGTCACCGCCATCAACGGTTACGACATGCTCAGCGGCTCTGTGAAAACCAACTACTCGACGGTTTTTTACTCCTACAAACCGTGGGAGGAACGTACGGAAAAGGGACAGGACGACAAATCCTTCACGAGCCGTACCATGGCCCTGAACGGTATGCAGCCGAGCGCCGTTATCCTGAGTTTCACGCCGCCTCCCATCAGCGGCATGAGCACGACAGGTGGTTTTGAAGGATACCTCCAGATGCGCGGCAACGGTTCCCTCAAGGATCTCGAAGCCAGCGCTAACAAGCTGGCCGCCGCGGTCGCCAGACGCCCTGAAGTTTCCATGATGCGCAACCTCTTCAGCACGAATTCACCGCAGATCTACGTGAACCTGAACCGTGAGCGCTGCAAGGATATGGGCATAAGCGTCACTTCCGTCTTCCAGGCCCTTCAGGGCTCTTTCGGCACCTATTATGTCAATGACTTCAACAGGCTGGGCCGTACCTTCCAGGTGCGCATGCAGGCCGACGCCAGCTACCGCATGAAGCAGGAAAGCCTGAACGATATCTATGTGAGGAACAACAGCGGCGAGATGGTGCCCCTGTCGGCTCTTGTCACCTTCGAGCGCCGTACAGCGCCTGATACCGTTGACCGCTATAACGTTTTCCCCGCAGCCCACTTCATGGGCAACCCCGCCCCCGGCTATACGACCGGTCAGGCTCTGAAGGCTGTTGAAGACACGGCGAAGGAGATCCTGTCTTCCGACTACTCCGTCGGCTGGTCAGGATCCTCCCTGCAGGAAAAACTGGCCAGTCAGGATACGTCCACAATCTTCATTCTCGCCCTGGTCATGGTCTTCCTGATCCTGGCCGCGCAGTATGAGAGCTGGTCCCTGCCTCTGGCCGTTCTCACCTCCGTGCCCTTCGGCGTGCTCGGCGCCCTGATTGCAACGTATGCCCGCGGCCTTTCCAATGACGTTTACTTTCAGGTTGCCCTGGTTACCCTCATTGGCCTGTCAGCCAAGAACGCCATTCTGATTGTCGAATTCGCTGTTGACGCGTGGCGCGAGGGTCTGAGCATTCCCGTGGCAGCCCTGCGTGCGTCCAGGCTCCGTTTCAGGCCCATTGTCATGACGTCCCTCGCCTTTATTTTCGGTGTGCTGCCCCTGGCCTTCAGTACCGGTGCAGGTGCCAACAGCCGTCACGCCATCTGCACGGCTGTCGTGGGCGGTATGCTTTTCTCAACCTGCATAGCAACGCTCTTCATCCCGTTCTTCTTCCAGGCCATCACGAAACTGTCCCTGAAGCTCAGAGGCAGGAAGGATCCCAACGAAGGAAAGGGCAGTGAGGAAGAGGAGGTCGGTAAGTAACATGCGCATCTTCCTTCGACTCGGAGCCCTCCTGGGCGTGACCGCCATGCTGGCGGCCTGCTCCCTGGCTCCCAAATATGAACGTCCCGATCAGCAGCTTCCGGCCTCCTGGAAGAACGTGCAGCTCGGCAATGAGCCCCTGCACACCGACTGGTGGAAGCGGTTCAATGACCCTGTCCTCAACCAGCTCGTGGCCGAGGCCCTGAAGAAGAATCAGGATCTCGCCGAGTCCATGGCCAAGATTGAGTCCGCCGCGGCCCAGGCCGGCGTGACTTCCGCGGCCATCTGGCCTTCCGTGAACGGCGAGGCCCAGGCTACGGCTCAGGGCGCTTCGGAAAAAGGCGCCAATACCGTGCCCTTTAACCGCAGCGGCCTTTCCCGCTGGACCACCAATTATCAGGGCGAACTGGCGGCGAGCTGGGAGCTCGACTTCTGGGGCAAGACCAGGAACGCTTATACCGCCCTTACCGATATCCTCATGCAGACTGTGCTGAGCCATGAGGCTCTTAAACTTTCGACGTCCGGACAGGTCGCCCAGAGCTACTTTGCCCTGCTGGCCATCGATATGCAGCTTGAGACGGCAAAGCGCACGCTGCGTTCCCGTGAGGAATCTCTCAGAATTTATACTTCCCGTTACAAGCAGGGCGATATTACCGAACTCGACTGGCAGCGCGCCCGCGCTGAAGTCGAGACCGCGCGCGCCCAGGTCCATTCCACGACCATTGACCGCGATGCCACGGAAGCTTCCCTTGCCGTGCTGACCGGCCGCTCTCCCCGTGACATCATGGAAATGGTCACGCCCCGCGGAGGTTCCATTACCGCCATATCCACGCCGCCCGTGCTGCCCGAAGGCCTGCCTTCGCAGCTGCTCGAGCGCCGTCCCGATATTCGCGCTGCTGAATACGCCCTCATGGCTTCCAACGCGCAGATTGGCGTTGCCCGCGCCCAGTTCTTCCCCTCTATTTCCCTTACCGGCGTGCTGGGAACCCTCTCTGCGGCCGTGGCCAATCTGTTCACCGGTCCTGCAGCCATGTGGAGCTATGGTGTAACAGGCAGCCTGCCCATCTTTGATGGTGGCAGGAACTGGTACAATCTGAAGGATGCCGAGGCGCAGAAGAAGCAGGCCATCGCTGTCTACCGGAAGACCGTCCAGAGTGCCTTCAGCGACGTGCGCACTTCGATTACCAGGCAGAAGGAGACGAGGGATATCGTCGATTCCATGAAGACTCAGGTGGATGCCCTGCGCCGCGCCGTGGAGCTCGCCCGCCTGCAGTACACCAACGGCTATACCGACTACCTCACTGTGCTCGACGCCGAGCGCCAGCTCTTCTCGTCCGAGCTCACCTATGCTTCTGCCCTTCGTGACCGCGCGGATGCCGTTGTCAGTGTCTGCATGGCTCTTGGCGGTGGCTGGGAGGATCCCGGCGTCACGCCGTCCTTCCCTGTTATAGATACCGACAGGCTTGTGGAAAGCCAGAGCAAGGGCTCTGTCGGCGTGCGCGCTGAGAAGCTCGCTCGTAAGGCTGCCGGAGAGTAGCCCGTTTTGTAATGCATTCATGAAGGCCTCCTGCGGTTCTGCCGCGGGAGGCCTTTTCAGTATCAGGCAGGAAAGACTGGCTGAGAAGTGTGGTGGTAAGGACTCAAGTTTTTTTCCGAAAATGACGAAGAGAGCAAATGAAGAATCTTTCACCGCGCGGTCATTGCTGCGGTGAAGCCAATTTCGGGTTGGGCCATGAAACCGTTTCCTTTCTTAAAGCTTTTCATCTCTCACGCCCTTACTGCGGAGGGTGCCCTGCTGCCGGCGGGCATCATCGCGTTGTGCCTTATCGTTGCCGCTTCCCCAGCCAGCGCAGCGGGGGCAGGCCGGGGTATGAACGTATCGTCCTACAGTCCCTCTGAATCCGTGCATATCCGTCAGCACGATGGTTCCGTTGGACGGTCTCCGTCCGGCGTACAGGAACGTCAGTCCCGCCACAGAGGCCGCAGAAACAAGGCGGACGTCCAGCGTCCGAAGGCTGTGCATGGCAGCCCCTGGGCGTTTGGCCGGGGAACCAGTCTCGGCTGGGAGAAAGGCATAGAAGGAAACAAGCTGCAGCAGAAGGCCACACCCAAAGGGCTTCACGCATCCACCGCGCGTCAGGCTGAATCCCTTGAATCCAGGAAAAACCAGGAAAGCGGCATGCGGTTTGATATTGATCGCGAGGAACAGACCTGGAGCGGCCCAGGCAGCAGGGGACGTGTGGATGAGGATGTCACCATGAGCAGCAACCACAGGGTGCGTGCTCTGGCAGGCGTCAAAGACAACGATGTTTCCTTCGGCGTGGGGCCTGAAGTCATTGTCCGGGACAACGATCAGGTTCACCAGAACTACGCCAAGAGCGATCAGCCTGAGATACAGCCCGGCGTGGGTATGCAGCTTCAGGTCAATTTTTAGACGAACGCATCCGAAAACTGTCATTTTACTGACATATGCGCTGAGAGATTTCCGGCATCAGAATGTCTTTGCCTTTTGACACGATGCCGCATAACTTACCTAATTTCCCGACTGTGGCCGGTCTTGTGTGGACGCCACTTCCCTGTCAGCAGGACCCTCTCGGGAATGGCGTTGCCCCCCTAAGGGGCAACAGGAACGCCCATCACGGCCGGAGTGTTTCCGGCCATGATGGGCGCTTTTCGTTTCCTGACGGACGTTCCCGGGCCAGAAAAAAAGCCCCGCGTCCCATGAGCAGGCGGACGCAGGGCTTTTTCAGCAGACAGGCCGGAAAAACAGCATCTACATGCTGCCGTATGTTTCCACGAAGGCTTTGCGGAGTCTGGCGAGGGCCTTGGCCCTGAGCTGGGAAACACGGCCTTCGGTAATATGCAGGATAGAGGCGATTTCGCTCATGGTAAGTTCTTCGGTGTAATAGAGGGCGAGGACTTCACGCTCGCGATCCGTGAGTTTGGCGAGCAGGGGCGTGAGCTTATCAATGAGTTCGTTGTGCATGGCTTCGTCACAGGGAACGCCGCCGCTGGCGTGTTCATCTGTGCTGTAATTGTCCTGGAAAAGATCGATGGGGAGCTGCTGCTGCCCCTGAATGGCTTCAAGCCCCTGACGGACCTGGGAAAGACTCAGCCCGGTTGCTTTGGAAAGTTCCTCTTCTGTGGCTCTGCGGCCGGTATCGTGCTCTATGGCTTCCGCGGCCATGTTCAGGCTGCGCACATGCTGGCGCTGCGTGCGGGTGAAGCAGTCCTGGTGGCGCAGTTCATCGAGCATGGAGCCGTAAATGCGGTTTTCGGCGTAGGTGTCGAACTTGATTCCGAGGTCAGGCCTGAACTTGCCGAGAGCCTCCATGAGTCCGAGCGTGCCGGAAGAAATGAGCTCATTGAGCTCTATGCTGGGAGGAAGTCGTTTCTTGAGGCGCTGCGCGAGGAAGCGGATTTTCTGGCTGTAGTGGGAAACGATGGCCTCCTGATCGGGAGCGGAAAAATCTTCCCAGGTTCTGGCTCCGGATTCAAAGGTGTCCCAGGGGGTGTTGCTTCTGAAGAGGCGGGCGAGGGCGGAGATGCTCATGACGGTGACCTTTGTGGCTGTCTGCTGGATGAGGTTCGGTGTTAGCGGAAAAGGAATTTTTTCCAGAAAAATTTGATATTGCCGTCGTCCCTCGAGGGGCCGCCCCACTGGGGAACGGCAGCCGCCATGCTCCTGAGTGCGGCGCTGGCCGCGCAGGAAGGGCTGAATCTGAGGAAGGGCTTCTGGTTCATGACGGCGCGGCGCACCTCGGCGTCGAAGGGAATGATGCCCGAGAGATCGAGGGATACACCCGTCAGAAACTGATCGCAGGCGTCACAGAGACGTCCAAAGATCTGTTTTGCCGTTTTCACATCCGGTGCCATGTTGATGCAGACCCGGAAGGTATCGATGCCGTGCTTTATGTGCAGAACCTTGATGAGGGCGTACGCGTCAGTAAGGGAGGTCGGCTCCGGGGTAACCACGAGAAGACGCTGTCTGGCGGCCATGCAGAAATAGAGGACGTTCGTATTGATGCCGGCGCCCGTATCGACAATGAGGTAGTCCGTGCTGTCAGCGATGCTGTCCATAGCGTTGAGCAGCTCGAGTTTCTGTCCCGTGGAAAGTTCGACGATGCTTTCGAGGCCGGAGGCTGTGGGGAGAATGGAGAAGCCGAAGGGAGTAGGGAAAAGAATATCTTCGAGCCTGACACCGTCAGAAAAAAGCTGGGAGAGTTCGTGGGGCGGGGTGACGCCGAGAAGAACGTCCACGTTGGCGAGGCCGAGATCGGCATCAAGCAGGATGACCCGTGCCTTTTCCCCCAGCCGGCAGGCGAGGTTGACGGCGATATTGGTTTTGCCGACGCCGCCCTTTCCGGACGTTACCGTGATGACCTGGGGGTAATGGCCCATCTGCTTTTCTCCGTTGCCGCCGCAGCCGGGGCTGCGGGTTTTTGCTGTTTGCAGGATAAATGCAGAGAGCGTGCCAACGTGCTTTGACTGTCTAACTATCTGAATTTAAACATGTAAATTTTTTAAAAAGGCACAAAAAAAGAGGGGCGTCATTTTAATGACGCCCCTCTGGGAAAAGCATAGGGTCTTTTTTCTATTTCTGAGGATCCCTGAACCACCAGCGGGCACGGTTCAGGAGGAGGTCGATGTCGCCGGCGGAGGCGAGGCTCAGGATTTTGCTGAACTGCCGCACGCAGGCCTGACTGTAGGGATTTGCTTCAAAGAGCCCGGCGAACATCTCGCCGTCTTCGGTGAGCATTTTGCGCGCTGCTTTCGCGCGGCGCAGGAAGGAAGGTGTCAGATACCTCACGAGTTCCTGATCATTGGCAGTCTGGGCGAAGTAGGCCAGGGTGGTGATGAAGTTCATGTTTTGCACCTTGGCCATGGCTTTGTCGTGGGTATCCGCGTCCGTGATGAAGGTGCTGAAGTCCATGGCCTCGAAGAGGCCTCTGGTCAGGTTCACGGCGTCATCGTCCGCGTTTTTCCCCGGGACGATGGCCACGGGAAGCTCCGTGGAACGGTCGGGGCTGGGGCCGAAGAGAGGATGCGTGCCAATGACACGGCCAGGCCAGACCCGCTGCATCTGGTTCATGGGCTGAACCTTCACGGAAGTGATATCCGTGAGAATGGCGTCAGGAGAGAGGCAGGGGCAGATGATTCTGAGCGTGTTTTCAAAGGCTGCGGCCGGGACGCAGAAGATGACGATTCTCGCTTTCGCGAGTTCCTTTTTCAGAGCGTCCGGGTCAAAGGGCCTGTTGAACCCTGCCATGCCGAGGCCGGCGAGTTCGCCTTCATGCATGAGCATGGCGCCCATGCGCCCCCGTGCCGCGATGACAGCGATACTGCCCTTTTGGCTGAAAGCCTCGAGGGCGCGTTGAGCATTAGTCTTCAAAGAAGGACTCCCACGTATGCCAGAATTCTGGAAATGATTTGTTGACGGCGCCGGGCGTGTCGATATGGGCACGAATGCCATCCGGGCGCACATCGTCAGAACGGAGGCTGAAGAGCGCTTCGCTCATGACCATCCTGTGATCATTGCAGCCTTCGAACACTGTGTCTCCGATCCGGATTCGGGCCTGGCTGCCCAGACCGTGGATAGTGAGGCCGTCGTCATGTTCGTCCACACTGACGCCGATGCGGGCGAGTGCCCGGGCCGGAGCCCTGAGGCGGTCGGATTCCTTTATGCGCAGGTGGGCGACATTGGTGATGGTGGTCGGGCCATCGGCGAAGGCCGCCACAGCGGCGATGGTGGGCACGAGGTCAGGACACGCGCTCATATCGGCAGTGATGCCGTGCAGCGGGGCCGGCGTAACGGACACGCCGCCGTCGCACGGCTTCAGGGATGCCCCCATGCGGGAAAGGATGTCAAGAAGGGCCCTGTCTCCCTGGAGGGACGTGGCACTGAGTCCCGTCACGTGCACTTCCTGTCTGCCGAGAGCCCCTGCAGCCACGAGATAGGAGGCGTTGGACCAGTCTCCCTCTACACGGAACCAGCCCGGACGGTACGGAGCCGGACTGACCGTTATACGGAAGAGTCCGGGGAGTATCTGTGTCAGGCCGTGCCAGTCTGTCTCTGTCCACGGGGCGCCTTCCCCGGCCCGGGTTTCGGTAACAAAGGGGATGCCAAAGTCGTTCAGGCACTGGAGGGTCAGGCCCACGTAAGGCCAGGAGACAACCTTGCTTCCGCCGATGGTGAACGTAAGGGAAGAATGGGCCAGGGGCGCCGCGAGGAGGAGCCCCGAGAGATACTGGCTGGACTCGTCCATGCCGATGGTTACGGGCCGTTCTGAGGCCAGTCCCCGGGCCTGGATAATGAGCGGGGGATAGTTTTCCTTTTCCTCATAAACAATGCCGCAGCCGAGTTCCCTCAGGGCCGTGCCGAGTTCGCCGATGGGGCGCTGATGCAGGCGTTCGACGCCGTGCATACGGAAGAGTCCGCTGCCCGCGGCGAGCACGGCAGTGAGGAGACGGCATGTGGTGCCGGATTCGTGGGCGTAACAGGAAACGGGAGCGTCAACGCCGCCGCGCGGGCCGTCGTGCATGCCGTATACCCTGAAATAGGACGAAGGACCGGTTTTGGGAAGACGGGAGTATCTGGCTCCGGCTGCGGTTAGGATTTCCCTCGTACGCAGGGTGTCATCGCTTTCGAGGACGTTGTCTAGCTCGCTCTCTCCGCTGGCCAGGGCCGTGGCGATGAGGTAGCGGTGGGAGATGGATTTGGAAGAGGGGGCGGCTGCGGTAATCATGTCTGTCGTTTTTTCCTAAAGGGAAACGCTGGGTTCGTTGTCGGGATTGGATACTCCGTCGAGCTGGGGACCCCTTTCGTAGGTGCCGAGGAGACGGAAATTCATGCAGCGGTTGCCAAGTTCCCGAAGCAGGGCATCGTGCTCGGGCAGAAGCAGATCGCAGTCCACATCAGCGAAGAAAGCGTAATGCCAGCACTCTCCCCTGAGGGGCCGGGATTCCAGTTTGCACATGTTGATGTGATTCTGGGCGAGGAGATCCAGGATTCCGGAAAGGGCGCCGGGCTGATCGGGCAGGGTGAAGAGCATGGATGTCTTCACCTCAGCGGGTGCGGCGCCTGGCTTCCGGCTGCGGACCGTGCCCAGTTTTTTGGTGGAGTTTTCGTTGGCGATGATGACGAAGCGCGTCCAGTTGCCGGCTTCATCTTCTATGCGCCTGGCCAGAATGTTCAGGCGCAGCAGTTCGGCAAGATTGCCGTTGCCGATGGAGGCCGTTCCAGGTTCCTCGAGGGCGCGGTGGGCGGCCTGGGCCGTGGAGGCCAGGGGAACCACAACGGCCTGGGGCAGGTGCGCTCTCAGCCAGGTGGAACACTGGGCCAGGCCCTGTGGATGGGAATAGACTGTCCGGATTTCGGAGAGCCTCTCCTCCGTGCTCAGGAGGCAGTGGGAAATGCGGGAGAAGAGTTCAGCCTGAATGGTGACCGGATATTTGAGAAAGAGGTCAAAGCTGACGCCGACCGTGCCCTGCAGAGAGTTTTCCAGGGGCACCACACCGAGATCGCAGGTCCCGGCGTTGACCTCTTCGAAAACAGCGGGGATGTTGCTGCAGGAATGGTAGGTAGCGCTGTGACCGAGGTATTCCACGCCGGCGAAATAGGAGAAGGTTCCCTCCGGTCCAAGGAAAGCCACGCGCAGGGGGCGCTGCAGGGAACGGGAGGAAGAGAAGATTTCGCGCCAGATGGTCTTCAGGGCTTTCTCCGGAAGCGGGCCGGGATTTCCGGCAGAAAGCCTCCTGAGGATTTCAATTTCGCGCTGGGGTTTGAAAATGTTGCTTTTTTCGCCGGCCTTGATGCGTCCGACCTGGAGGCTCAGGCGCGAGCGCTCGTTCAGAAGCTCAAGGAGCCTGTCATCGATGGCATCAATGCGGTTCCGGACTCCGGCCAGCTGTTCCTGGGAAGACGAAGCGTCTCCTCCCTGTCTGTCCTTGTCTGTGTCCATAGGGCTTAGGCCTCTTTGATGTCTTCTTTGATGCGCATGCCGAAATGTCGTCCGGCTTCGTCGATGCGGCAGAGCACCTGATCGCCGGGCCTGAGATCGACGACGCTCACGGGGCGTCCGCCAGGCGCGGTGAGGCGGATGGTTTCAGCGTTCTGCAGGAACACCGCGCCCGTTTTGTCGCCTTCGTCCGTGTGCAGGACGGCTTCGACGAGGAGCATGGGACGCACTTCCACCTTCACTCTGCCAATGGTGGTCAGGAGGGTTTTCCCTTCGCTGTCCACGACAAGCACGGGATCGCCCGCCTTAAGTTCGCCCAGATAGCACGTTCTGTCATGGGGAAGCCTGATGTAGGCATGGACGGCGCTCGCATTGACCCGGAAGGGGCGGGAGGCAACGTAGTCGTTGTGTTCTGTTTCGGCGTGGACAAGGAAGGTAAAGGCTGCGGAATTGCCCACGAGCATGCCCTGCCCGGTGTGCAGCAGGGATATGGTATCGCAGCAGACCCTGTTCCCAAGACCGGCGGGAACGATGCGCGTGATGGTGGCGGCGACGAGATCCTCGTGTTCGAGGGAAAGTTTGCACTCGGCGACAATGGTTTTGAGCTCCATGGCGGCCTCGGGCAGGACAACGATACCGGTGACTCCGCGCTGGAGGATGCCGGCGGCGAGTCTGGCTTCGTCAGGAGTGCCGGCCTCGGCGTAAATGCGGTCAGACTGGGCGAGCAGGTTTTCCACGGGAATGACCTGCCATCCCCGCTTCAGGACGCATTTTTCGCCTTTCTGGACGCGGGCAAGGAACGCTTCTTCGTCTTCCTTGCCGTTCAGGGCAACGGAAGCGACTTCGCTGTCGGGAATGACCGTGCACCGGGCGAGGCCCGATACTTCGGCCACGTGCTCATCAGGGACGATGATGCCATCGACGCCGGACTCCAGCGCCAGGGTGACCAGGTTTTTGTCGTAGGGGACGGATTTGAAGAAGATGGTGGGCATGGTTTTATTCTCCAGCGAGTTTGATGGCGGTTTCCAGGTCGGCGTTGCCGTGCACGATGGCGCGCATGGCGGTGAGAAGCTGAATGCGGTGAGGATGTTCGAAGACATTGCGCCCGATGGAGCAGCCCGCGGCTCCCGCCTGCATGGCGCCGGAGACCATCTCCAGCACGGAGCGGGTGCTGTCCATTACAGGTCCGCCGGCAATGACCACGGGAATGGAGCAGCCCTCGATGGCGTCGCGGAAACTGGGCATGTCACCGGTGTAGGAGACTTTGACGATGTCGGCTCCAAGTTCCACACCGATGCGGGCGCAGTGGGCTATGACTTCGGGAGCGAAAGAATCTCTGATTTTCGGGCCGCGGCCGTAAATCATGGCCAGAAGAGGCATTCCCCAGTTGTCGCAGTGCTCGGCGACACGGCCGAGATCGGCAAGCATGCGTTCCTCGTCGGGATCGCCAAGGTTGACGTGCACGGAAACGCCGTCCGCGCCGTGACGGATGGCTTCCTCGACGCTGGCCACAAGCGCCTTGGAGTTGGCTGAGGGGGAATGGTCTGTGGAGGCGGACATGTGCATGATGAGCCCGAGATCTCGTCCCTCATGACGGAACGTGCAGCGTATCTGCCCTTTGTGCATGAGCACGCAGTCCGCTCCGCCCTCTGCCAGGTTGAAAAGCGTGGTGCGCATGTCCCTGATGCCGGGAAGAGGTCCCATGGAGACGCCGTGATCCATGGGTACGATAATGGTGCGGTGGTCGTTGCGGTCAAGGATGCGTTCAAGCCTGATTTGTTTTCCGAGATACATGGGCTTTCTCCTCTCCGCAGGCAGGCCGGCGTGCGCGTGGCAAAAAAAAAGACCGCCGGCTTTCATGTATGCCCGCGGTCTTCTGTTTCTGCTTGGCTGAATGGGATTCAGCAGAACTTCCGGCCACAGGCTTTTCTAAAGTACGCAAAATAGAACCAGCTGGTAAAGCCGGCGTACTCGGAAAAGGAAATGGCGGAAGCGGAAAAGTTCATACTGAAAAACCCCTGAAAAATAACGGACAAAAGCTAATCAAAAAACTGTTTTTTTGTCAACGGAACAGCCCGGATTTATTTTGCGGCAGCGGCCGTCCGGGATGCCACGGCGCTGCCTGCCGCGGCCTGCTCTATTTTTGAGCGGGGGCGCAGCTTGCGCGTCGTCAGCCTGTGGCGGATGAATTCCTGCACGCTTCTTTCCTTTGGGACGGCGCTGACCGGGAATTCTGCCCGGGCGAGGTTCCTGTGACCTCCGGCTGACCCCACGTCGTAAAAGCAGGCGTCAGCCAGACGTCCTATGTCCCGGGTGCCGTCACAGCGGAAGATCACGATAACGGTCTTCTGCACCACGCCGCTCACAGCGATCCAGTGCAGGCCGTGCACGTGAGTGAAAAAGTCGGCGATGGCCACGAGGAGGTCCGGGCTTGAGACTTCTCCTATCCAGGCGTGGGCCCCGGTGCCCCGGCAGTCAGTGAGGTTGCGGAAGGCGCGGGCGAAAAGCGGAAGCCAGCTTCTGAGATATTCGCTGCGCACGATGCGGCGCAGGAGCATGGCATCGGCCCTGCGGGAGAGCCAGTGATAGGCTTCAAGGTCGAGTTCGCCGCCGCTGCGCTCGAAGGACGCCGTGTCCGTGCGTATGCCCAGAAGCAGCGCCGTGGCGAGACGGGCGCTCGGGCGTATGCGCATGAGGCGCAGGTAGGAAGTCATGATGGTGCAGGTCGCCCCCACGTCGGGCCTTACGTCGGAGAAGAGGGGGAGTCTTTCCGGCAGCTGATCCGGTCTCGGCAGGGGGTGGTGATCAACGACAATGGTGAAATACAGGGATTTAAAGACGGGATTATGGTGGGGCTGGCTGTCCACAAGGGCAAAGTGGGTGTACTGGGACTGTTTCGCCGTATCCCAGGGCTTTATATTCAGCCTGAGGTAGCGGATCATGGCGAGGTTATCGGGACGGGTCACTTTGTTGATGCTGCAGATGTCGATATAGCGTGTGCGCCGTTCCATGATGCGCCTGAGTGCCTGTGCGGCCCCCATGGCGTCAGGGTCGGCGGAAATCAGGATGCACCAGTGCTGATCCCGGCTGATGGTCTCAAGCCAGCTCCTGATGCGCTCCCGTGACAGTTCTTTTTTGGTCTCCACCGTTATTTCCTCTTCTGCCCCGGGCTGATGAAAGCCCAGGGGGCGGCGAATCCGTCAGACCGCCGTTCCGTGAACGTCTTCCCAGAGCGCCCTGAGTACGGGGAGGGAGGCTTCGATGCCCTGCCAGCTGAAGACCTCGATAAGCTGTGTGCACTCTTCTGATGTGCGCCTGAGAATTTCCCGGGCTGTTTCCCGTTCTGTTTGGGTGAGCTCCGTAAGGGGGTGGTGCCGGTCTCCTCCGCAGGGCGCGCTCCAGTGAATGATGGAGGTACTCTGCAGGATCGGCAGATCCAGCAGTTTTTCCTGATGGTAGCCCATGAGATGTCCTGCGTCCAGACAGAGGCGGTATCCTCCGGGGGCGAAGAGCTTCTGGTCGAGATCCGTAAGAGGGCTTTCCGGCGTGTTCTCAAGACAGAGCGGCACGTCTGAAACGGATTGCCAGTTCTCCAGAAAAGCGGCGAGCAGATCTGAGGCCCGGACACCGTCAGCCGCGGGCGGATGAAGGATGGCCAGGCGGGGCTTCAGATACGCGGCCAGGGAAAAAACAGAGAAAGCGTTCCTGAAAGCGGCGGCAGCCGCCTGCCCGGGATCCTCCCCGCTTTCCCAGGCGAGATCCGTGGGCAGATGGACGTGAAACCGGAGATCCGCTGTCTCCCCGATCGCCGGCAGATCCGCATCCGTGTAGGCGAGACACCCTCCGGTTTCGAAGAAACACAGCGCCACCTCGGGCACGCGGCCCCGCAGAAAGCGTACATTGCCGGCCACAGTGTCGGGGATGACAAAGGAGGGGACGGCCCAGCGCATCACAGGGAAAAGTGTTTTCCGGGGCACAGGAGTTCTCCTTGACTAAAAGGAAGGGCGCCCTTCCTGAGAAGGACGCCCCGTGAATTCTTAGAAGAGGTTCTCGCATTTCCAGCCGAGGCGGGTGCCCTCTTCGAGGGCCCTGCTTCCGCCAATGACGCTGACTGCGCCATGTGTCTTCGCTTCGGCCATGATGCCGGCGAAGGCCCGGAAATCGTCCGCCGTGGTGGAGAGCATTTCCTCGCGCATCCTCTGGCGCTTTTCCTCCGTGTCCCCGGCGAGGTACTGGTACAGGGATTTGACGCCCCTGGCGTCAGGAAGCATGTAGAGGTCGAGGTCGCCGATGGCACCCACGATGGCCCGTTCCAGCTCCTCGCGGTTGAGGCTCATGCCGGAGAGGTAGTCCGCGATGCCGTCATAGGCGCTGATCGTTCCGCTCACGTTGGGGTCTCTGTAGCTCGTGCAGACGAAATTGCCGGTGGAACGGCCGAGACGGCAGGAAACGCCGTACGCCCCGCCTTTCACACGGACGCTGTCCCAGAGATACCCCATCCTGAGATAGCGGAGGATGACCTGGGCTGCGCCGGAGAATTTCCAGCCGAGGGCATACAGGTTGCAGCCCTTGCCCACGTAGTTGACCTGGCTCGGCGTGGCAAAGACCTCGGCCGGGCAGGAGGGGAGCAGGGCCGTGTTCTGCAGGCCGCTGCCGCCCGTTCCCGCGGGCAGGGAGGAGAGAAGTTTCATTCCGCCGGAGAAGACAGCGTCAATGCCGTTCTTCCCCGCGGTGCAGTCCACTACGGCGCCTGCGCTGTGCAGAAGCATGCCGCGCAGGGTTTCGAGATCGTCGAGAATCTGCTCTTTCTTTGCGTCGAAGTCCTGAAGCAGGGAACGCACGGCGCCGAGATACGAGATGCCCGTGATTTTTTCGCTGAGGGCGCCGTCACGCGTGAAGCGTGCGCTCACGCGCTGCATGACCGCGGCGTGGCCGGAGGCGAGGAGCATCTGCTCAAGGCGGGGCTTTTCTTCGGCGAGCATTTCGTGCACGCGGGTGAGGAGCACGTCCTTGTCGCGGCAGGGTTCGAGAAGCATTTCCGAAAAGAGGCCGAACATGTCGGGGATCTTGTCTTCAACGGCCTTGCCGGCCAGACTGAGATAGAGGTGGCAGCCGCCTTCAAGATCCGCCAGAATGAGGTTGCTGGCGGCCATGCCGCCTGTCTTGGCGGAGATGGCGGAACCGAGTTCGCTGTAATCCCTTTTCGCCGTGCCGGTGTCCGTGAGGGTGCGGGTGAAAAGCGGCAGGAGGGGCAGGAGGCGATCCGGAATTTCCGGCATGGGCAGAAGCATGGTGGCGTAGGCGATTCCGCGGGTGGGCAGCTCGTGGCCTACCCGGGTCACGCTGCCTTCGGTTTCCACAGTGCGCGGAATGACGCGGTTTTTCGCCGGCAGATCGCTTACGTGCAGGTTGGGAATGGTGGCAGAAGCTTCGGGGGAGTCCTCGGCCGACTGGGCGGCCTTCAGTTCGCGGGTGATGCGGCAGACCTCTTCCCGTTCTGCGGGAGAGGCTGCGGCCTGGATCCTGTCCAGACGGGAGCGCTCTTCCTTTTTCTGGCGCGCGGCGAGGCCCGCGTCCGGGGTGAGAATGACGAGGGAACGGGATTCGTTTTCGAGGAAGCAGGAGCGGATTGCATTCTCAAAAACGCGCTCTCCCGAGGCGAGACGTTCCTTGATGCGCGCGAGCGGGGCTTCCCAGGCCAGGCCCGTAAGCGGGGAAGCATCATAGAGCCATACGGAAAGAGCCTGAAGCATGGCGGCGAGCCCGCGGGGGAAGTTGCCGGAATTGCTCTCGCGGTAGTTGAACTCCACGGTGTTCACCGCGGCTTCCACGGCAGAGGAGGGGATCCCCTTTTCGGCGAGATCGGCGAGGGTATCGAAAATGAGGGTTTCGGCTCTGCCGATATCCTTTCTGGCTATGCCCTTGAGGCCAGTTGAATAGTACATCTGCCTGAGTTCCGTCTCGAGGCCCCCGCCCGTGGTGTCTTCGCCGAGTCCGGACGAAATGAGGGCACGGCGCAGGGGGGAGCCGGGCATGCCCTCAAGGATGTTCTCGAGCATCTCGAGGGTGATGCACGCTTCGACGTCCGTACGTTCGCCGAGCAGCCAGTTCAGGGTGAAGAGGCATTTCGGATCCTTTGCTTCCGGAGGGACAGCGTAGGGGATCTCGACCTGATGCGGGGCGGTGAAGGGGGGCTGCAGCGGGATGGCAGAATCCACATTTCTGCGGGAGTATTCCTTCAGTTCCTCCCTCACGATGGCAAGGCGCTTTTCCTCGGGATCGTCTCCCCAGAAGAAGAAGCGCGCGTTGCTCGGGTGATAATAGGTGGAATAGAAATCCCGGTAGGCCTGATAGGTGAGCGAGGGAATGTCTGAGGGGCGGCCTCCGGATTCGAGGGAGTAGAGGGTGTCCGGGAAGACCGCGTGCTGGGTCTCCTCAGCAAGACAGGCGTCCGGGGAAGAATAGACACCCTTCATCTCGTTGAAGACAACGCCCTTGTACTGCCAGGGGCCGTCGGGGCTGTCGGCCTCGATATGCCAGCCTTCCTGACGGAAGCTGTTTTCTGAAATGAGGGGATGGAAGACGGCGTCCATATAGACGTCGATGAGATTGTAGAAGTCCTGCAGGTTGGCGCTGGCCACGGGATAGCAGGTCTTGTCCGGGAAGGTGAAAGCATTGAGAAAGGTCTGCAGAGAGCCCTTGAGGAGGTTCACAAAGGGTTCCTTGACCGGGTATTTGCGCGAGCCGCAGAGAACGGAGTGCTCGATGATATGCGTCACGCCGGTGGAATTCTTGGGCGGCGTGCGGAAGGCTGCACCGAAGCATTTGTTTTCGTCATCATTGACGATGGAGAGAATCTGCGCGCCCGTGACGTCGTGTTTCCAGAGACGGGCCGTGCCGCAGACTTCCGGCATATTTTTTTCTTCAATGAGGGTAAAACCTGTATGATCCATAGGAAGGGTCCTTTCCGTGTAAGAGAGAAGAGATTTTTCGCCTTAGAAGATAAGGGCTAAAGCGGGCTTTGAAAAGATGGGCTTTTCCGGGAAAGCCGGGCCGCGGGGAAGACGGGGAAAAGGGCTTGCCAACCCCGGAAGTATGCGGTATGTGAATCACTCTTTAAAAAAGCACACAGGGGCAGCGGCCCGGGGTGCCCGGTACGTGCCGGGTAGATGGGTCAGGGTTCCTGTGGAAGATCTCAACCCTTGGAGGATTGAAACATGGCTTACGTTACGATGAAACAGATGCTGGAGACCGGCGTTCATTTCGGTCACCAGACCCGCCGCTGGAACCCGAAGATGCGTCCGTTCATTTTTGGCGCCCGCAACGGCATCCATATTATCGATCTGCAGCAGACCGTGAAGCTTTTCCGCATCGCGTATGACAAGGTCGTCGACACCGTTGCCAAGGGCGGCAAGGTTCTGTTTATCGGCACCAAGCGTCAGGCTCAGGAAGCCGTCGCTGCCGAAGCCGGCCGCGCTCATCAGTTCTATGTCACCAACCGCTGGATGGGCGGCACGCTGACCAACTTCGTGACCATTCAGAAGAGCATCGAACGCCTTAAGAAGCTTGAGGCCATGTTCGCTGACGGTTCCATCAACCGCTACCAGAAGAAGGAAGTCCTCCTTCTGCAGCGTGAGCTGGACAAGCTCGAAGAGTCTCTTGGCGGTATCAAGGACATGGACAGCCTCCCCCAGCTTGCCTTCATCATCGACCCCAACCGCGAAGACATCGCTGTCAAGGAATGCCGTAAGCTCGGCATTCCGATTGTGGCCGTGACCGATACCAACTGCGATCCCGACCTCATCGATTACGTTATCCCCGGCAACGATGACGCCATCCGCGCCATCAAGCTGTTCGTGGGCGCTTTCGCCGAAGCCTGCATCGAAGGCGAGGCCGCGGCCAAGGATAAGGCTGAGGAAGCCGAGAACGCCGAAGAGGCCATGCAGAAGGGAGAGGCCGCTGAGGCCGAAGCTCCCGCCGCTGAATAAATCCGCAGACTGAAAAAAATACATGAGCGACCAAAGGCAGCGCTTCCGCGGACACACGGTTGCGCTGCCTTTGTGTACGAAGAGGAGAGAAATATGGCCATTACTGCTTCTATGGTAAAAGACCTGCGCGAGAAAACCGGCGCCGGCATGATGGACTGCAAGAAGGCCCTCGTGGCCACCGACGGCGACTTCGAAAAGGCTGTCGATTTCCTGCGTGAAAAGGGCATGGCCAAGGCCGCCAAGAAGGCCGGCCGCGCCACGTCCGAAGGCCTGGTCGCCCTGTCCGAGTCCGCTGACGGCAAGACTGTCGCCATCGCTTCCGTGCAGTGCGAGACCGACTTCGTGTCCCGCGGCGATGACTTCAAGAACTTCGTCGCCGATGCCGCCAAGTCCGTTGTCGAGAAGAAACCCGCTGACGCCGAGGCCCTGCAGGCCCAGCTCGGTGAAGGCCTGACCGCCCTCATCGCCAAGACCGGCGAAAACATGAAGTTCGGCCCCTTCTGCATCATGGAAGCCGCTGACAACGAGTGCATTGGTCACTACCTCCACACCAGCGGCAAGCTCGGCGTGCTGGTTTCCCTTGCCTGCGGCAAGCCCGAGACCGCCAAGAGCGAGGAAGTGAAGACCCTCGGCCGTGAAATTGCCATGCAGGTCGCCGCCCTCAAGCCCATGGCCCTCGACCGCACCAAGCTGGATCCCGCTGCCATCGAACGCGAGCGCGAAGTGTACCGCGAGAAAGCCCGCAACGAAGGCAAGCCCGACAAGATCATCGAAAAGATCGCCGAAGGCGCCGTGAACAAGTTCTTCAAGGAAGTGTGCCTCATGGATCAGGCCTACATCCGCGATGACAAGAAGAGCATCGCCCAGCTGGTCAAGGAAGTGGCCAAGGCCGTCAACGACACCATCGAGGTCAAGGACTACAAGCGCATCGAGCTCGTTCCTGAAGCGAAGTAAGTTCTGCAGATAAGATAATTTCGCGGCTGCCGGGCTCCGGCCCGGACCGCGAACGACAGAAAGGGGCCGGAAGGCCCTTTTTCTGTCCCTGAAAACGACCGGACGGAGGTTGCTGGCATATGCCGCTCTGGGATTTTGCATGGGTCGCCGACCCCTCGGCCTGGGCCGGGCTGGGTACCCTGATTCTGCTCGAGATTGTCCTCGGTATCGACAACCTCGTCTTTATCTCCATCCTTGCTTCCACCCTGCCGAAATCCGAGCGCAGGCATGCGTTTCTCGTGGGCCTCGGCCTGGCACTGCTCACGCGCCTCGTTCTGCTTTCGGTCATGGCCTGGGTCGTCAGCCTTACGCAGCCTGTGGTGCACCTCTTCGGCCACGGTTTCTCCTGGCGGGATTTCATCCTGATGGGAGGCGGAACGTTCCTCCTCTTCAAGGGAACGATGGAGATGCATGACCGCCTGGAAGGCTCACCCATCGATACGCAGAAGAATACGACCAAGGCAGCGTTCTGGCAGGTTATCGCCCAGATCGTGATCCTCGACGCCATTTTCTCCATGGACTCCGTCATCACGTCCGTGGGCATGGTGAAGCACCTTCCCATCATGTTCCTGGCCGTGATTGCCGCAGTGGGATTCATGCTCATGGCTTCCGGCCCTCTGGTGGCCTTTGTGGAGCGCCATCCGACCATTATTATTCTCTGTCTCGGCTTCCTGCTCATGATAGGCGTCAGCCTCATCCTGGACGGCATGGGATTTGATATTCCGAAGGGCTATCTCTACACGGCCATCATCTTTTCCCTGCTCATCGAATTCTGCAATCAGTATGCCCTGCGGAACCGAAGGCGGCGGGTGAGTATGCGTAACATGCGCGAGGCGACGGCCCGCGTGATTCTCAGCATGCTCGGCGGCGGCTCTCCGGATTCCGCGCCCATGGAGGCCGTAGCCCTCGCTTCTTCCGGAGCGACAGCCTTCGCGCCCGAGGAGCGCGAAATGGTGGGCCGGGTCATCCGTCTTTCCGGACGCACTGCCCGCTTTATTATGACACCCTCGCAGCGCGCCAGCTGGCTGGATGTCAATGCTGACCTTCCGGAAGCCCAGCGTTTTGCCTCACGCACCGGGCTTTCCTGGCTGCCCGTGCGCGATCCGGCCACGGATGATGCCCTGGGCGTTGTCCCCGTGTCCAGCCTGGCCCGCGTTTCCGGACAGGGAGCTTTCTGCCTGAAGGATCTCGTGCAGCCCGCGCCCACAGTCATTGAGCATACTTCTCTGGCTGACCTCCTGAATGAATTCCGCGCGCATCCTGTGCCGCTCTCCTTTGTGGTGGACGAGTACGGATCCGTGGTCGGCCTGCTCTCGCCCGCGGATCTCCTTTCCGTTCTCGCGGGCCAGCTCGGAGATCTGCCCTCGGATCCTGATTCCTGCCGCCGTCCCGATGGCTCATGGGTTCTGCCCGGGCGCCTGGCCGTGGATGCGGTCTCGTCCTGGCTCGGCATTATTCCGCCGGCGCACAGCACCTCGGCGACGCTTGCCGGTCTCATCCTCGAGCGCCTCGGCCATATCCCGAAAATTGGTGAGACATTCCGCGTACAGGGCTGGAAAGTCCAGATCCTGCGCATGGACGGGCACCGCATTGATCAGGTGCGCATGGTCAGGCTCAAGTCAAAAAAGAATGGCTGATGCGTCAGGAAGCAGTGACGGATTTCGTCTTGGAAACGCCATGGCTTTCTGCTAACATGCCGGAAACCCGATCTGTGGCTTCTCTCGGGCACTTCAGCCCCCAGTCGGGAAAGGAGAAAAGAGCCGTGGGAGATCTCAAGTACAAGCGCGTTTTGGTCAAACTGAGCGGTGAAGCCCTCGCCGGCGACAAGCATTTCGGCATAGACCCTGATACCGTTGCCACGATCTGCCAGGAACTCGGTACTGTCCTGGATCTTGGCGTCCAGATGGCCCTGGTCATCGGCGGCGGCAATATTTTCCGTGGACTTTCCGGTTCGGCCCGGGGAATGGAACGTTCCTCCGCCGACTACATGGGTATGCTGGCCACTGTGCTGAATGCCCTGGCCGTGCAGGATATGCTGGAAAAACAGGGGCATCCCACACGCGTTCTCTCGGCCATCACCATGGCCCAGGTCTGCGAGCCGTACATCCGCCGCAGGGCTCTCAGGCACATGGACAAGGGGCGTGTTGTCATCTGCGCTGCCGGCACGGGCAACCCCTATTTCACGACGGACACCACCGCTGCCCTGCGTGGCATGGAACTGCAGTGCGACGCCATTATCAAGGCCACCAAGGTTGACGGCATCTACGACAAGGATCCTGCGAAGTTCGCTGATGCCACGAAATTTGACACCATCACCTATGATGAAACCCTGAACCGCCATATCGGCGTCATGGATGCCACGGCGTTTGCCCTGGTGCGTGACAACAATCTGCCGATTATCGTCTGCCGCATGCTCGGAGGAGACATTATCCGGGCCGTGAAGGGCGAGAAAATCGGCACCATTGTGACCAAGTAGGCAGTTCGCGAAGGAGTATAGTTGTGGATATTGACGAGATTCTCCTCAATGCCGAGGAAAAAATGACCAAAGCTGTGGCCGCCCTGCACCGCGATTTTGGCAAGCTCCGCACGGGGCGCGCCAGCACGGCTCTCGTGGACAGCATCAAGGCTGATTACTATGGCACGCCCACTCCCATCTGCCAGATGGCTTCCGTAACCGTGCCGGACAGCCGCACCATCACTATTCAGCCCTGGGACAAGAGCGGCTTTTCTGCCGTGGAAAAGTCCATTCTGAAGTCTGACCTCGGCCTTACTCCCACCAATGACGGCAAGGTCATCCGCATTGTCATCCCGCCGCTGACCGAGGATCGCCGCAAGGAACTGGTCAAGGTCGGCCGCAAGTATGCCGAGGAATCTAGGGTTGCCGTGCGTAACGTGCGCCGTGAGGCCAATGAAGCGCTGAAAAAGCTCGAAAAGGACAAGACCATCACTGAGGACGAGCGCAAGAAGGCCGAGGCCGACGTTCAGGATCTCACCAACAAGTACGTCGGCAACGTGGATAAGGCCTTCGAGGCCAAGGAACAGGAAATCCTCGCCATCTAGGGACGGATCCTCTCAGCTATGGAAAAAACTTCCATGCCCCAACATGTGGCAATCATTATGGACGGCAATGGCCGCTGGGCGCAGGCCCGCGGCCTGAGCCGCTCCCAGGGACACCGCGCAGGTGCCGAGGCTGTCCGCGGGATTGTCACTTACTGCCGCAGGATAGGACTCAGGCATCTTACTCTCTATACGTTTTCCTCAGAGAACTGGTCCCGCCCCAAAACGGAAATTTCCGCGCTGTTTTCCCTGCTGCTTGAGTTTCTCAGAACCGAGATGCCGCGCATGCTGCGGGAAGGGATTTCCCTCAAAATCTTCGGCGATCTGGACGGTCTGCCCTTTCCTGTGCGCTCAGCCCTCCGCATGGCGGTTAAAAGCACGGCCGGAGGCAGGGAGATGGATCTGAACCTGGCCCTGAACTACGGCAGCAGGCAGGAAATCGTGCGCGCCGTGCGGGAGATTATTTCTGAAGGCATTCCCGCTGAAAGCGTCACGGAACAGACCATCGCGGACCACCTTTACACGGCCGGACAGCCGGATCCTGATTTTGTGATCCGTACAAGCGGCGAACTCAGGCTGAGCAACTATCTGCTCTACCAGTCCGCTTACTCGGAATTTTATTTCACTCCCGTGGCCTGGCCCGACTTTACTCCCGCCGAGATGGAGAAGGCTCTGGAGGCCTATGCCCACCGCAAGCGCCGCTTCGGGAAGACACAGGAACAGATAGACGCCGTTGCTGGCGAACCGGGAAATGGAGCTGATAAATGAGTGTGAATCATGAAGTGGATGTCAAGCGCACGGTGACCGGGCTTATCATGGCCGCAGTCGTCGTGGGCGTTCTCTGTGTGCGCGGGCTGCCCATGCTGCTGCTTATCATGCTGGTGGCCGCCCTCGGACTCTGGGAATTCTTTTCGCTTTTCTGGGGGAAGACAGGCCGTATCCCCACGCGCTGCTGTGCTATTCTTCTCGGCTGGGGCATGCTCCTCCTGACCTGGATGCACAGACCCCAGGACGCGCTGGTCTGCCTTGGCGCCGGTTTTGTTCTGGCGGCTATCAGTTTTCTTTTCCGCTGGCGCGTGGTTGAAGAGGCCTTCGAACCGAGCGGCATTTTTATGGCTGGTCTCGCCTACGTTCCTCTGCTGCTCCTGCCGGCCACCTATCTTTCCAACGTGCGCCTCATCTTCATCATCGCAGCCGTGGCCATTTCCGACACCTGCGCCTACTTCATCGGTTCCCGCTACGGACGCCACAAACTCTGGCCGAGCGTGAGCCCCAACAAGAGTTCCGAGGGCGCCGTTGCGAGCCTCGTTGGCTGCGTGATCTTCTGCATGATTTACGGCGCATTCTTCGGCAAGGTCAGCGTGCTTGCCTTCCTGCCCCTCGGTATCGCGGTCAATGCCTTTGCCCAGCTCGGCGATCTTTTTGAGTCGGCGCTCAAGCGTTCTGCCAAAGTCAAGGATTCCGGAAATCTCTTCCCCGGCCACGGCGGCATGCTCGACAGAGCGGACAGTCTGCTCTTCGCCATGCCCATGTTCGCTGTCGTGGACCAGTGGTTCTTCTTCTTTTAGTCGGAGATTTTTCGCATGGCTCAGATATGGCCCGGACTCAAAGGTCCGGGCGTCCGCTTTATCACGGCGCCTCCTTCGTCAGAATGGCAGAAAAGGAAGCGCCGCCATGTTGTTGTTCTCGGTTCCACCGGCAGCATCGGGCGTAATACCCTGTCTGTCATAGAGAGCCATCCTGATTCTTTCAGCGTGGAAGGTCTGGCCTGCGCTACCAGTGTTGAACGCCTTCTTGCCCAGGCCGTGCGTCACAGGCCGGGGCACGTGGCCGTGCTTGACGATGCGGCTGCCACGAAGCTGAAAAAGCTTCTGCCGGAAGATTACCGCCCTGAAATTTTTGTGGGGCCGGAAGGGTACCGCGCCCTGGCCGGCCTTGAGAGCGCGGATACCGTGCTTTCGGCCCAGTCCGGTGCTGCCGGGCTCGCCGGAACGCTGGCCGCGGCGCTCGCCGGCAAGGTCGTCTGTCTTGCCAACAAGGAGTCCCTTGTGCTCGCAGGCGATCTTCTGCGGTATGTCTGCGCCGCCACGGGTGCCTCCATCCTGCCCGTGGATTCCGAGCACTTCGCTATTTTCGACTGTCTCTGCGGCCGGAGCGATGACGCGGATCATCTCATTCTGACAGCGTCCGGCGGCGCTTTCAGGGGCAGGAAGAAGGCAGAGCTCGCTTCCGTTACGCCGGCCCAGGCGCTCAGGCATCCCAACTGGAATATGGGCGCCAAGATCACCGTGGACTCGGGCACGCTCATGAACAAAGCACTGGAGCTCATTGAGGCCTGTCAGCTGTACGGGCTCAGTGAAGAAAAGGTGCGCGTCCTCGTCCATCCGCAGTCCATTGTGCATTCCCTCGTGGCTTTCAGAGACGGCAGTCAGCTCGCCCAGCTCGGCGTGCCCGACATGCGGCTGCCCATCGGCGCCTGCCTGCTCTGGCCGCGCGTGGAATCCCCCCTCGTTGCGCCTCTCGATCTTGCCGCCGTCGGCACGCTTACATTTGAGAATGTGGATGACGAGGCTTTCCCGGCCCTTACCCTTGCCCGCAGGGCGCTGAGAGTCCGCTCGGGTATGTGCGTTGTCCTGAACGGCGCTGACGAAGAGGCCGTGGCGCTCTTTCTCGGCGGAAAGTGCCGGTTCACGGATATTACCGCGGCCGTGGCTCACGCCATGGACGAGCATCTCACTGAAATGCGCCGGACCGGCGGCATGGGGCAGGGCGAACCCTTCAGCCTCTACGGCCGTATTCCCTCCCTGACGGGCAGGGCCCTGGAGGAGGCTGCCTGGAGGCAGCTCGGACGCATCAGAGAACTGGACGCCGGCGCGCACAGCGCCGTGCGTGAATATGTGACAGGCGGAGGAGCCCGCACGTGTTAATTACGATTATTGCCGTCGTCGTTGTTTTTGGCGGCCTTATTTTCTTCCATGAACTCGGACATTTTTCCGTCGCCCGTCTTTTCAACATGGGCGTTTCCACGTTTTCTCTCGGCTTTGGCCCCAAGATTCTGAAAAAGAAGGTTGGCAAGACCGAATACGCCCTGTCACTGCTGCCACTCGGCGGTTATGTTGCCCTGGTGGGCGAGACGGACGAGGCGGAACTCCCTGAAGGCTTCACGAAGGAAGACAGCTTTTCCCTGCGCCCTGCATGGCAGCGTCTGCTTGTCGTTCTGGCCGGACCTGTCGCCAATATGCTCCTCGCGCTTATTCTCTGCTGGATCATGGCCTTTACCTGGGGCGAGCACGTCCTGCTTCCCAGCGTGGGCGCGGTACAGCAGGATTCGCCCGCGTTCAAGGCTGGGCTTAAGCCCGGTGATCAGATTGTGGCCATTGACGGCAAGGAAACAAAGACCTGGCAGGATATGTCCGACGCCATAGCCGGCAGCAATGGCCGAACCCTTTCCGTCGATGTGATGAGCCAGGACGGACAGGGCGGCGGAGACGTGCGCAAAGTGGAAATCACGCCTGTGCGCAGCCAGCGCAAGACCATTTTCGGCGAAGATGAGACGGCATGGCTCGTGGGCGTGCGCGCCTCCGGAGCTTTTGCGACCAATGAGCTCAGCGCCTCAGAGAGCATCACCAGCGGCTGGAAGCAGTGCTGGAATATGATTGTCCTCACCTGGGAGGGCTTCGTGAAGCTCATTGAGCGTGTGGTGCCCGCGGATCAGGTCGGCGGTCCCATCATGATAGCCCAGGTCATCGGTGAGCAGGCGCATAACGGTCTGGAGGGGCTGCTGGGCCTCGCTGCGCTCATCAGCATTAACCTCGGCATTCTTAACCTGCTGCCCGTGCCGGTTCTCGATGGCGGAACCTGTGTGTTCTGTCTGGCGGAAATCATCTGCCGCAGGCCGGTCAACAAGAAGTTCATCGATTATTCCATGCGCGTGGGCGTGGCACTGCTGATTGCCCTCATGGTTTTCGCCACGTTCAACGACGTCATGCGCATCATACGGGGATAGTGCTGGGGGACGGCCATGCCTGCGCGTAAAAGGTTTTCCACCGGACTGGAACTTGTTCTCAATGCCTGCGAGGGAGATCTGCAGATCGTCCTCACGGATGATGAGGAGCTTGTCTGCGCCCAGAACTGGGCTGTTGCCAATAACGGAACGGAAATTCTGGCTCCCGCAATCAGGCAGATTTTTGCCCTTGCCGGGAAAAGGCTGGCTGATTTGAAGCGTATAGGCTGCGTCCGGGGCCCCGGCGGCTTTACGGGAATACGCCTCGTGCTGGCTACTGCCGCAGCGCTGAGGCGCACCACGGGCGCCCAGCTGGCCGCTCTCGATTACCTGCGCGCCCTGGCCACGACCCTCGCTATGCAGGAGCAGCTGCTTTACGGGAACCGCATCTGGGTGCTGACGCACGCCCGGCGCGGCCTTGTTCATGCCTGCTGCCACATGTGCTACGGTCCTGTCATTCCAGCCGCTGCCATGAGAGCCGTTGAACTGGCCACTCCGGAAGAGGTCCTGGAGGCGGTCAGCCTTCAGGCCGCTGATGGCAAAGGCCGCGTTCATGTCCTGGGCAGCGGGCTTGTCCGCAACGTGGGACTCAGGGAATCACTGGAAGATCTCGCGTCCCGCAGCGGGACGCTCAGTGTCCGTGCGGACATCATCCGTCCTTCAGTTCCGGCTCTTCGTCTGCTCGGGCGCCATGGAGATTATTTCCCGGAGGACGTGGAACCTCTGTACGTGCGGCCCTGCGATGCCATAGAGAATCTTCCCCGGTTAGCCGAGAAGATGGGGTGCAGCGCCAGCCGCTCCGTGAGTGAGCTAGACCGCATGCTGCATGAGGAGCCGCACAGCGCCATCTGATCCCCCGGGGATGCCTGCGTTCACCGGGATAGAGAGAGTCTGTGCAGCGCTCCACACTCTCCCACTGTCCAGGTTGTGTCCCATGGCTGCACCCTTCTGGTGTCTGTCTGCGGTTATCCCACCTGCAGGGCAGCCCGGGACTTTCACCCATAAAAGCGCATCCTTTTCAATCGCGCAGCGAAAAGGGCCCCGTTTCCGCGGGGCCCTTTTTTTCAGCACTCTGAATTCTAGATGGTATCGTGGACGTCCTGCGTATACCAGGGGCGGGCGTCGGCGATGTCTCTCTGTATCTGCGCAGTCAGTTCGAGCGCGTTGGCAAAGCGGTGCTCCCCGCGGAGCCTGGCCAGGAAGGAGAGCATGATTTCCTCTCCGTACAGGTTAAGATCGCAGTCCAGAAGAAAACTTTCAACCGTGCGCTGGCTGCCATGGAACGTGGGATTGCATCCGATATTGGTGACAGCCTGATAAACCTTTCCGCGGTGTGTCACCGTGGTGGCGTAAACACCGTCCGGCGGCAGAAGGACGTTGGGCACGGCCACATTTGCCGTTGGGAATCCGAGTCCGGTGCCTCTTCCCTCACCGTGGATAACCCTGCCCGTAAAGCTGTGAGGCCGGCCAAGCATGGTTCTCGCGAGCTGCATGTTGCCGGATTCAATAATGCTTCTGAGCCGGGTGGAGCTGACAGGCGAACCGTCGAGCATGAGCGGTGAAACCTGCTCCACGCCGAAACCGTCATCGAGTCCGATCTGGCGCAGTGTGGAATAGTCGCCCGAGCGGCCTTTCCCCAGTTTGAAGTCATAGCCGATGACGAGATGGCTGATGTTCAGCGGGTAGAGGTACTGATGAAGAAATTCAATGGGTGACAGGGCAGCCATTTCTCTGGAGAAAGTGAGTTCCAGAAGATAGTTGACGCCCAGTTTCGCGAGAAGGCGGCGGCGCATGCCCTGATCGGCCAGGGGAACCATGAGCTGCCCGGAGAGGACCGCACGGGGATGCGGCCAGAAGGTGACAACCACGCAGTCGAGGCCGTTCTCACGGCAGACCTCAAGAGTGCGGCGTATAAGTTTCTGATGTCCGATGTGCACGCCGTCGAAGTTGCCGATGGTGATGCCGGCCCTGCGGCCTTCGGAAAGCTGTTCGGGAGTAGTGACCATTTTTTCCTTGTGTGCCTTCCCGGGGGAAAGTCCGGCGTGAAGGCCGCCTTCTCCGGTTCTTCCGGAGAAGGCCCTGAGAAACCGTTTCAGCTAGGCGTCTCCGCCGTTTCCTTCCGGCGCAGTGACAGTGCCGTCAGAGCCGGAATTTTCCTGCGCCCCGCCTTCGGCGGAAGCTGGCCGGGAACCATGCCTGCGGCGTCCGGAGCGCCTGCGTCTCCTGCGTCTGGGGGCGTCATCCTGGGAAGGCTGCTGCGCGTCAGCGGGCGCCTGATCCTGCTTTTCCTGCGCTTCTCCTTCGGAACCTGCGGCAGGCCTTCCGCCGGCACGGCGGGGATGGCGCTGTGTGCGTTTTGCGTGGCGGTTTTCGTGCGGCTGGGGGAGGAAGTTCATATTGAGCGTGTCATGATGAAACGCGTCGAGGAGCATGGCCAGGAGATTCACCCCTTCGCCTGCGCTTTCATCATCGAGCTCCTGGCTGGCCAGTTCCCTGGCCATGGCCACGTAGCGTTTTGACCGTGTCCTTTCAAGGCCGGTAAGGCTTCTGAAGCGGCTCTCGAGCTTGGTGAGAAGGCGGTTGGAGACCACCGCGGCGACTTCTTCATCCGTGGGGTTCTTCATCTCCATTATGTTGATATTGTAGTGCCTGGCGATGCGGTCAAGCTCCATGCGCTCCATGATGTCCACAAGGGAGATGACTGTGCCTGCGGCTCCTGCGCGGCCTGTCCGGCCGGCGCGGTGAATGTAGCTTTCGTGATCCTCCGGCGGTTCATAGAGGAAGACATGGGAAAGGGAAGGAATGTCGATGCCCCTGGCTGCCACATCTGTGGCCACGAGAAAGCGAATCTGGCCTTCACGGACCTTCGCCATGACACTTTCCCTGTGGCTCTGGGTGAGATCGGCGGAGAGCTCGTCCGCGTTGTATCCGAATCCTCTGAGTACGCCGCAGACATAGTGTACGTTGGCTTTGGTATTGCAGAAGATGATGGCCGACGCCGGATTTTCCATCTCGATAATCCTGATCAGGGCGCGGTCCTTATCCATGGGGTCAACGGCGCAGAAATAATGCTGCACCTCGGCCACGTAGACTTCCTTCTGGGAGAGGGAAAGCATGGACGGCTCGGTCATGAATTCCTGAGCGAGGTTGAGGACATGCGGCGGGTAGGTGGCCGAGAAGAGATCCGTATGGATGCGGTGATCCGGAAGATACTTCTGGATCTCTTTCATATCGGGGTAGAAACCGATGGAGAGCATGCGGTCAGCTTCGTCAAAGACGAGGATGCGGATGCCGGAAAGATCAAGCGAGTGGCGCAGAATATGATCCAGAATACGTCCCGGCGTGCCGATGATGAGCTGGGCGCCCCCTTTGAGTCCGTCGAGCTGTTTCTTGTAGCCTACGCCGCCATACAGCGCGACACAGGAGACGCCGGTTCCTTCAAAAAGGCGTGAGGCTTCGTTTTCCACCTGCAGGGCGAGTTCCCTGGTAGGCACGAGGACGAGGGCCCTGGGGCCGGCCTCGGAACCGGAGAGAACAGGAAGCATGGGAAGAAGGTAGCATCCTGTTTTGCCGGATCCGGTGCGGGACTGGATCATGATGTCTCTGCCGTCCATGAGATAGGGCAGGGCGAGGGACTGTACCGGCATAAGCCTGGTCCAGCCCATTCTGGCGCATGCATCCTGCATGGACTGCGGCAGGTGGGCAAGATCCACGGGGGGCAGGGAATTTTCAGGCTGTGCGACGGAAATATTGTCCTGAAGAGTGAGGGCGCCGGGGGCGGTGGATGGAGTGTTTTGTGTATTCTGTTCTGCCATGATGAGTGTAAGAAAAAAGAAGGGATTAACGTGCCGGTCCGCGGAAACATTGAAAAAAAAGATGACTGTCAGGGCCGGTTGTCTGTACAGGTGTATCGGAAGAGCGTGCCATATATACAGGCCTTTCGCAAGAGAAGAACCGGGCGGAGCCGGAGCGGAAGAATGCACGCAGGTCTGTCACGCGATTGTCACCCGGAACCCCGTATATGGGGGAGAAGGCGGGAAAAAAACGGGGCCGCGTATCATCTGTGCGTTCGCGCTTGCGATACGTGCGGATAACGCTTAATTTTTACGCGCCCAGCGGGGTGAAGTTTTTTCTGGAGGATAGACAATGCTGCCAAGCAGTGATTTCAAGCCCGATTTCAGCAAAGGGCTGATACCGGCCATAGCACAGGACAGCAAGGACGGCGAAGTGCTGATGCTTGCGTACATGAATGAAGAAGCCTGGAATAGAACGCTGGAAACCGGCGAGGCCCATTACTGGAGCCGCAGCCGTCAGAAGCTCTGGCACAAGGGCGAAACCAGCGGCAACGTTCAGAAGGTTCATTCCATTCGTCTTGACTGCGACAAGGATACCATTCTGCTTTCCGTGACGCAGATTGGCGGCGCTGCCTGTCATACCGGGAGACGCTCCTGTTTCTTCAGAAAATGGGACGGCAAGGAAGAATCCATCTGTTCTTCTCAGGTCTTCGATCCCGAGAAGGTTTACGGTAAAAAATAAGGAAGAAAGAGGAGTATAGTATCATGTCAACTGAGCCCATTCTTAAATTCGGCGTACCGAAAGGTTCTCTTGAGGAGGCCACACAGGACCTCTTCGCCCGTGCCGGCTGGAAGATTTCCCGGCACGAACGCAATTATTTCCCTGACGTGAACGATCCAGAACTGCAGCTTTCCCTGACCCGCGTGCAGGAGATCGGCGGCCTTGTGGCCGACGGCATCCTTGATGCCGGCATCGCTGCCCGCGACTGGATCCGCGAGATGGATCTTGAGGATAAGCTCGTTAAGGTATGCGACCTTGTCTACGCCAAGACGTCCCTGCGCCCGAGCCGCTGGGTCCTCGCCGTCGCCGGCGATTCCCCGTACAGGAAGCCTGAAGACCTGGCTGGCAAGCGCATTGCCACTGAGGTGCAGAATCTCACCAGGCGCTACTTCAGGGAAAAGGGCATTGACGTCGACGTTTTTTATTCCTGGGGTGCCACGGAAGCCAAGGTCGTTCAGGGGCTGGCCGACGGCATCATCGAAGTGACCGAGACGGGTACGACCATCAGGGCCCAGGGCCTGCGCATCATTGATGAGGTCATGCTCTCCAATCCCGTGCTCGTGGCCAACGAGAAGTCCTACAAAGATCCGGTCAAGCGTCATAAGCTCGAGCAGCTCAAGATGCTCCTCGAAGGCGCCCTGCGCGCCCAGAGTCTCGTTGCCATTAAGATGAACGCTCCGGCCGACAAGCTGGACGCCATTGAAAAGATGCTGCCTTCCCTGAACTCCCCCACTGTTGCTCCCCTTCAGGACAAAAAATGGTATTCCGTTGAGACGGTCGTGAAGACGAGCGTTGTCAGGGATCTTATCCCTCAGCTCAGAGAAGCCGGTGCCGAGGGTATTATCGAATATTCCCTGAACAAGGTCATTTAGGCTCCCGGAGAACGTGCTGACAGAAAAAGAGGCCCGGAGTGTTGTGTCTGCGGGCCTCTTTTGCGCAGAAAAGGATTGAAGATGGACGGAAAAAAATCCAAAACCGATGAACTGATGGATGAGGAAAGGGCACAGAAATATGTCGACTCCCTGCCCGTGCTCAAGGAGGGACAGACCTTCTGCTTCGACTGTAATCCCGACGTGGCCTGCTTTGGACGCTGCTGCCGGGCCCTCACCCTGCCGCTGACGCCCTATGATGTCCTGCGTCTTGTCCGCAGGCTGAAGATGCCCAGCCAGAAGTTCCTGAATATGTACACCACGATTCGTACGCTTCCCGACTCGGGTTTCCCCATTCCCATGCTCAACATGCGCCCCGGTCCCAACGAGGAATGTCCGTTCGTCACACCCGGAGGCTGCGACATTTACGATGACAGGCCCGGCGCCTGCCGCTCCTACCCCCTTGGCAGGGGCACCTCTCCGTCTCCCAACGGCGTGGTTGAGACACATTACCTCGTTCAGGAGGATCACTGCCGCGGCTTTGACGGCGGACGTGACTGGACAGCGCAGGAATGGTTCGAACATGAGGGACTCCTTCCCTACAACGCCTCAAACGACCGCTATATGCGTCTTGCGGCAATGGTGACGGCATCGGGCCGGCCCCTCGAGGAAAAACTCGCCAACCTCTGCGTGGTCTGCTGCTACCAGCTTGATAATTTCCGCCAGCTGATCGGAAAAATGAAAATTTTCGATCGCGTGAACCTGCCGGAGGAGAGAAGGAAGGCCGTTATGGAAAGTGATGAGGCAGCCCTCGACTTCGCCTTTGACTGGATTGAACTTGTTCTCTTTGGCGTGAGCGAGAATCTCAGCCCCAAGAAGGAACAGTAGAGAAAAAATTGTCAAACTGTAAAGAAAGCTGACACTTGTCACAGGAAATTATCAGGCGCTGGTGCTGCGTGGATCCGCGGGGCCAGCGCCTTTTTTGCTGATATCCTGATGAAAGCAGTCTGATTTCAAAAAGTTGAAGATAAAAACCTGTCCTTTGTGCAAAGAGTCACAATCTGGCATGCATATTGCTTATTACGGGGAGGTAAACACAACTTAACTCCAAAGGGGGAGCTCATGAGTTTCGGGAAAACCATGTATCAGATGCTGATCGCCGGATCCCAGGCATATGCCAAATGGGATCTGGAGGTCTCCACTTCCATCCTTAAGAATCACAAGAAGATGCTGTTCCTGCTGGCGCTCGCGGTGCCGATTCTGATCGTCTGCTGCGCCGAAGCCTATGACGCCCACGAGATGCTGGGTGGCAAATCGGCGTACGCGCCGGCCTTCTACACCACGACCATCTTCCTGGCCTCCATCGCTGTCGGCCTGGCCGCCGGCCTCATCACCGGCTGTATCGGTGCCGGTGGCGGCTTCATCATCACGCCTGCCCTCATGGCCGCCGGTGTCAAAGGTATCCTGGCTGTCGGCACCGACCTTTTCCACATCTTTGCCAAAGCCATCATGGGCACCACCATCCACAAGAAACTGGGCAACGTTTCCGTGAAACTCGCCCTGGCCTTCTTGGTTGGCTCCATCTGCGGCACCTTCATCGGCGGCTTCATCAACAAGAGCCTCTACGACTACAGCCCGCTGGTGTCCGATATCTTCATTTCCACCATTTACGCCCTGCTCCTCGGCTTCCTCGGCTTCTACGCCCTGTTCGATTTCCTCAGGGCCACCCGTGGCGTCAAGGTTGAGTCTTCTTCCAAGAAAGTCAGTGCCAACGCCGGCATGACCGGTCTCTCCGTCAAGCTGCAGAGCCTCACCGTTCCTCCCATGATCACCTTCGACGAAGACCTCGTTCCCGGCGGCCGCCGCATCTCCGCCTGGATTATCGCCTTCGGCGGTATCTTCGTCGGCATGCTCGCTGCCATCATGGGTGTCGGCGGCGGCTTCGTTACCTTCCCCATGTTCGTGTACGTCTTCGGTGTCTCTTCCATGACCACCGTCGGCACTGATATTCTCCAGATCATCTTTACCGCCGGCTTCGCCGCCGTCGGTCAGTACGCCATCTACGGCTACGTCTTCTACACCCTGGCTGTCGGCATGCTGCTCGGCTCCCTCATCGGTATTCAGGTCGGCGCTCTGACCACCAAGGTCGTCAAGGGCGTGCATATCCGTGGTTTCTACGCCATGTCCATCATCGCCGGCTTCATCAACCGCGCCAGCGTCCTTCCCAAGAAGCTCGTGGAAATGGAAGTGCTCGACTGGTCACACTCGCTGGTGAATATCATAGAGGAGGTTGGCAACGTGGTCTTCTGGGCCGTCGTCGCCTTCTTCGGAATCTGGGTGTTCAGCAAGTTCATTCTCAACATTGGAAAGCTGAGAGGGGAGGCCTAAGATGCTCGTTCGTCAGAAGAAAAACTTTATCCGCGGCGTCCTCATGCTGGGCACCTTTGCCCTGCTGTTCGTCTTCCTTCTTTTCCCCGTCCTCCACGATGAGTACAACCGTCCGCTGACGGGCCTTCAGTTCGCTGATAACGTCTTCAACGAACTTTCCAAGGGTTCTTCCAACTTCATTCCCATGTGCCGCGCGGAAGTAAAGAAAATGGAAGGCCGGAACATCGACATCAACGTGGCGTTCACCAAGAAGCCCGAACTTAAGGATATGGCCGTCAACGTGCTGACCAAGGCCGGCGCCAAGGCGGAAATCAAGGGTGATCGTCTGTATATCTCCGGTGACCTCGGTGCCATTCTCGGCAGCGCCACGGATATGAGCGAAAAGCTCTACAACAATGACGCCAAGGCCGTTGCGGCCATGTATGACCTCAATCCCGCGGACGCCCAGGTGCAGGCCGGCGGCAACGCCGAGGAAGCCATTGCCCTTAAGGCCGCCCGCGCGTGGTGGTATTCCCTCTCTCCGGCCATCAAGGCCCTGCAGAAGCAGGACAAGGTCGCCGAAGCCAAGGCTGTCGACCAGATTATGCGCCGCGCCATCGAGCCCGGTAACAACTTCTACAGCCTCAATGGCGCCAAGGTTAAGGATCACGTCGTGCTCCTGACCCTGATGCTGGTCTTCTACCTGCTCTACACCCTCTGGTACGGCTTCAGTATCTTCGAACTCTTTGAAGGCATCGGCCTGGCCATGACCAAGTCCAAGACGAAGTCCGAGAGCTAGTTTTTCCCGAACTCCATGCAGCTGTCGGCCGGTGCTGGCAGCAGGCCCCCAGGGAATGGTTCCCTGGGGGCTTTTTTGTGCTCCCGGGGTTGAAAATGAAACCGCTGAAAAGCTGGAAGAAGCAGATGCCGCAGATCTGCGCGTTTGACATCATCAAGCCCACCTGCGTATAAAAATACGACCAGATATATTTGGGCACTGTGCCTGATTCATCCATAGAAGGATTTGAAATCGATGATAGATGTAGACAAGCAGATGGCCCTCATCAAGAGAGGCGCTGCGGAGATTATTGACGAGGGCGAGCTCAGGAAAAAGCTTTCCCGCGGAACCCCTCTCAAAGTGAAGGTTGGCTTCGACCCCACGGCCCCGGATCTGCACCTCGGCCATACCGTGATTATGCAGAAAATGCGCCATTTTCAGGAACTGGGACACACCATCGTGTTCCTCATTGGCGACTTCACCGGCCGCATCGGCGATCCTTCCGGCCGTTCCGTCACGAGGCCTCCGCTCACGGAGGAACAGGTCCAGGCCAATGCCCAGACCTATAAGGATCAGATTTTCAAGATCCTGGATCCCGAGAAGACCATCGTGGAATTCAACTCCCACTGGCTTGGCAAATTCACTGCCGCGGACTTCATCCGCCTTGCATCCAGCTACACGGTTGCCCGAATTCTTGAGCGCGACGATTTCGCCAAGCGTTTTGCTGAAAACAGGCCCATCGCCATTCATGAATTTCTGTACCCCCTCTGTCAGGGCTATGACTCCGTGGCGCTCCACTGCGACGTGGAAATGGGCGGCACGGACCAGAAGTTCAACCTCCTGGTGGGCCGTAACCTGCAGCAGCATTACGGACAGGAACCCCAGTGCATCCTGACCATGCCCCTGCTTGTGGGGCTGGACGGCGTGCACAAGATGAGCAAATCCCTTGGCAACTACGTGGGCATCACTGAGGAACCGAGTTCCATGTTTGGCAAGCTCATGAGCATTTCCGATGAACTCATGTGGAATTATTATGAGCTGCTCTCTTCGAGGAGTATGGAAGACATCAACGCCATGAAGGCCGCTGTGGAAAACGGCTCCCTGCATCCCAAAACGGCCAAGGAAGATCTTGCCGAGGAAATCGTGGCCCGCTTCCATGGCGAAAAGGCCGGCGCGGAAGCCCGTCAGGGATTCAACGCCGTGTTCGCCGGCGGTGCCGTTCCGGATGACGCTCCTGAAGGTGAGTGCACCAGTGGCGAGGACAGCCTGCCCGCCGTCATTCTGGCCAAATTCGGCCTGGCCAAGAGCCGCAGCGAAGCACGCCGCAAGATCGCCGAAGGCGGTTTCTACGTGGATGGGAACCGGGTAACGGACGACAAGACGCCTCTGGCACCCGGAACTTATGTCATCAAGTTCGGGAAGAAACACTTCCTGAAGCTGACGGTGAAATAAGAAAAAGAGCAACAGCATGGCGCCTTCCGGGGCGCCATTCCTGTTTTAGACCCCTCATTTTCGGGAGGACAGCATGCAGAAGCTCTACGTCGCGATGGTCGGTCTTCCGGCCAGCGGTAAATCAACTCTCGCCGGGCGTATCAGGGAAGCCCTTCTCGGTGAGGGCATAAACGCGGAGATTTTCAACAACGGCGAACTGCGCCGCAAACTAGCGGGCCCGCGGTCTACGGAAGCGAGTTTCTACTCCCCGCAAAACGAGGAGGGGCGCGAGATGCGTCAGAAAATCGCCCTGGCCAATATGGAGGCAGCCAGGCAGTTCCTTGCAGGAGATGGAACGGTGGCCATCCTGGATGCCACCAACGCAAGCCGCAGACGCAGACGCCTCATTCAGGCCACGCTGACTGATTACCCTGTGCTCTTCATTGACTGCGTCAACGAGGATCCCGTGCTGCGCGAGGCCTGCATCATGCGCAAGACGGAACTTCCCGAGTACAGGGGCTACACAACACAGGCCGCCAGAGACAGCTTCGTCGCACGCATCCATTATTACGAGTCGATCTATTCGCACGTGGGCGAGGACGAGAAATACTGGCTCCTCGTGGATACCATGGCTAACCGTATTGTGGGAGAAAGCGCACTGGAGAGTTCTCCCTATTACCCGGCCATCCGGGAGGTTGTCGTCTGCACCTGGGTGAAGAACCTGTACCTCATCCGCCACGGAAAAACCGAGTACAACGAGGAAGGCCGTATCGGAGGCGATCCCATGCTCGTGGAAGCGGGGCGTCTCCAGGCAGCGGCCATGGCCAGGGCCATGGAAGGCCGGGTCATCAAATATATCTTTACGTCAACGCGCCGCCGGTCTCTGGAAACGGCCTCTTATCTGAGCCGGGACCGGCCAGGCTGCCAGGTCATGCAGTTTTCGGAATTCGATGAGATTTCTTCCGGCGACTGTGAGGGCATGAGTTATACGGAAATCCGCAGGAAAATGCCCGAGATAACCAGGGCCCGCAATGCCGACAAGTTCAATTACTGCTATCCCAACGGCGAAAGTTACGCCATGCTCATGCAGCGCGTGCAGCGCGGACTCAGGCGCGCGCTCTTTCTCGCCGGGGGCGCGCCGCTGGCCATTGTCGGCCATCAGGCCATAAACCGCATTCTCATTTCCATGTTCAAAAGGCAGCGGACAGAGGACATCCCGTACATCTTCGTCCCCCAGGACCACTTCTATTACATCGAGAATACGCCGCGGCACAGACTCGTTGAGAGAATACCGTATGATGACTAGCGTGTCCGCGGTTCAGAAAGGCCATTCCTCAACAGTCAGAGGGATATCCTTTGCCAGAATCTTCAGCAGGCCCCGCACCTCCCGTTCCTGATCCGGGGAGAAGAACAGTCTGAGGAGAGGTGGGTTCACCGAAAGCACGCTAAAGAAGGCGGTATGTCCGTGGCTTTCCAGCAGGGCATGGAAGCGTCCTGTGTCGGATTTCTTCAGGCGGATGAGCAGGGACGCGCTCTTTCTCTGCGTGTTCCCTGCCTGTCCCCTGCCGCTTTCTATACCATCCATCCGAGATACCTCATGCCTGCCACGAAGGCCATGGCGAAAACGATGGTGCCGAAGAAGTTCTTGGTGATCACGGAAAAGAGCAGCGTGCAGATGGCGGCCATAAGAAAGAGGTTTTCCAGAGGATTGGGACTGAAGTTCCCTTGGTAGAAGAAGACGTCCGGAAAGACGAGCGCGGCCATGACTGCTGCCGGGACAAAGTTCAGCCAGTCCCTGAGCCATCCGGGAAGAGTCGATCGGAGCACGTAGAAGGGAATGATGCGGGGCAGAACGGTAACGGCGGTGCAGGCCAGAAGGCAGAGAAGCAGGGGCGTATGCGATTCAATATAGGCTATCATGCGGAAATCTCCCCATCCTTCCTTTTCCCGCGCCGGTAGATGATTGTGGCGCAGGTGGCCGCTGCTATGGTTGCGATGACGACGTTCCAGGAGCCGCAGCCGGCATAGCGCATGGCTACAGAGAGAAACGTGGCGAGCACGGCCGTAAGGGTGTGCAGTTTATCCGTACACTGGGGCACGAGCAGGGCCAGGAACATGGCAGACAGGGCGTAATCGAGGCCGAGGGGCTTCACGTCCGTGACGAGCGTTCCACAGAACACGCCGGCTATGGTTCCGGCGACCCATGACGCCTGGGCGAGTGTGGTGGCGGAGAAAAGGGCGCAGAGGTTAAGCGGCCAGCCTTTCTGGAAGGCCGTCACGTGCACGGCGAAGAGTTCATCTGTCACCTGCCAGCCGTAGATGAGCCTTGAAAGTCCGTGCAGTTTTCCCACGTAGGGGACCAGGGCCACGGACATGAGGATATAACGCAGGTTTGTCACGAGAACGGCCGTGGCCGTCGACAGGATGCCGGCGCCGGATATCCACATGGAGATGGTGATAAACTGTCCTGATCCGGCGAACATGAAGACCGACATGGCTATGGCCAGAGCCGGCGGGATATTGTTCTGTACGGCCAGAATACCGAAGGCGAAGGCTACCGGAGCGTAGCCAAGCATAATGGGAAAGGCGCGCTGGAAGCCGAGCCTGAAGTTGGCGGTGAACCCCTCACGCGCGGGTTCCTGGGGGGATGTCTGCTGCATGGAAGCTCTCTGGAGTTTGCCTGATTCCGGCGGAAAAACGAGCCGGCAGGTTCCGTGGAGAAAAAAGGAGAACAAGACCGGCCATGTGTTCCGGCCGGTGACCCGTGGTAGCGTATCAGCAAAATGATGTTTCTGGCAAGGATCTCCATGGCTTCTGCTTGCGAAAAAGAACGCTTCGGTGTTTCCTTGCGCATGCGGCAGAGCAGAGCCGCCGGAGGCGGCGACGCCTCTTCAGGAGGAATGTCATGCATAAGGAAAAACTTTTTGCCATTGTCGGATGTCCGCTGGGGCACAGTCTGAGCCCCGAACTGCACAGCTGGGCCTTTGACGAGATCGGCTATCCCGGTATTTATATGGCCTTCGAGCAGAAACCCGAAAATCTCGCACGCTTTTATGACGCGGTCAGAACCCTGCCTGTGTCAGGCGGCAATATCACCATTCCCTTCAAGGTCGATTCCATGCGCTATGTGGACGGCGTGAGCGAACGCGCGAAACGCATCGGAGCCATGAATACCTTTTACTGGAAGGATGGCAGGCTGCTCGGGGAAAATACTGACGTCATCGGCTTCATGGCCCCCCTCAGGGGCAGAAAAATTGATTCCGCGCTTATTCTCGGCGCAGGGGGCGTTTCCAGGGCTGCCATCGTTGCGCTTCAGGAACTGGGCGTGCCGGACATCCGCATTACGAACAGGACGCCGGAAAAAGCCTCTGCCCTGGCAGAGGAATTCGGCATTCAGGCTGTCCCGTACGAAGATCGGGCCGGATGCGGCTGCAGTTTGGTGATCAATGCCACCTGCCTTGGAATGAAAGGCCGCTGGCAGGATATGAGCGCGTTTCCGGAAGAAGGCTTCGGGGGCCGCGGCGGGCTTGCCTACGATATCGTCTACACTCCGGAGGATACGAGATTCCTGAAGGACGCCAGAGCGCACGGATGGGAATGCCAGAGCGGGCTGGCCATGTTCGTGGAACAGGCCAGGGCGGCCTTCAGGCTGTGGACGGGAAAAGATATGCCTTCTGAAGGCGCCTACGCCCTTGTGCGCCGTGCGCTGGGCTGCTGAGGGATCCAATATGTCGCCTCTTGCTGCTGAACTGACCTTTATCGGCATGCTCTGCTGTTCCAACGTTTTTATGACGACGGCCTGGTACGCCCATCTGAAGAATCTTGCCGGCTTCCCCTGGTATATGGCCGCCATCATCAGCTGGGGAATTGCGTTTTTCGAATATATGATCCAGGTGCCGGCCAACCGCATCGGGTACACTGTATTCACGCTTCCTCAGCTCAAGGTGCTGCAGGAAGTGATTTCTCTGAGTGTTTTCGTCCCGTTTTCGATTTTTTACATGGGCGTTCCCGTCAAGCTCGATTACCTGTGGGCTGGGCTCTGTCTGATGGGCGCTGTTTATTTCATGTTCCGCTGATTCAAGTGCGTCTCTGACGGTTTCTGGGATCAGAAAACGCTCTGTCCGGTTGCCGGGCAGAGCGTTTCGTATTTTCAGAATCGGTGGAAAACTACTTCGCAGCGGTGGGCTGTTTTGCCGCAGCGGGCTGTTTCGTCTGCTTCTGCTGAGGCCTGGCTGCGGCAGGTTTTTTCTGCTGCCTGGCCTGGGCCGGAGTTTTCTGTGCTTTTTTTGGAGCCTGGGCCTGCGTCTTTGCCTGCCCTGTGGCCTGCGCCCTGGCTGCAGGGGCTGCCGGCGCCTTTATGCCGGTTCTGCCCAGCTGCCGGAGGGCCTGCTTGGCGTCAGGATCGCCGTTATTGGCGGCCAGTGTGTACCACTTCTTTGCCTCGTCCACATCCCGCTGGACGCCTGTGCCCTGCTCGTACATGAGGCCGAGGCTGTACTGTGCCGCGCTTTCGTTCTGGTCTGCGGCCTTCCGGTACCATTCCACGGCCTTTTCATAGTTCTTTTCCGTGCCCTTGCCCTGCTCGTACATGAAGCCAAGGTTGTACTGTGCTTCGGCGTAGCCCTGATCTGCGGCTTTCTGGTACCACTGCATGGCCTTCGCGTAGTCCAGAGCGTAGCCGCGTCCCTGGGAATACATGTACGCGAGATTGTTCTGCGCTTTGGCGAAATCCTGCTCTGCGGCCTTTTCGAACCAGTGCACGGCCTTGGTGTCATCCTGGTTCTGACCGGTCGAATTCATGTAGATCCAGCCGAGGCTGTACTGTGCCGCGGCCAGTCCCTGATTGGCTGCCCTGGAATACAGCTCGATGGCCTTGTCCTCGCTCTTGGCCACGCCCCGGCCCTGATCATACAGGTAGCCAAGGTTGTACTGGGCTGTGGCGAGTCCCTGATCAGCGGCCTTGCCAAACCATTTGGCAGCTTCACTGAAGTTGCGGCGTATGCCGTCACCCATGGCCAGGGCCTGGCCGTAGGCGTTTTGTCCGCGCATGTCTCCCTGCTGGGCGGAAGTTTCGTAAAGCTTGGCCGCGCGCGTGCGGCTGGCCTTGGTGCCCTTGCCTTCGGCCGTCAGGCGTCCCAGCACGTAGCAGGCCTCGCCGTTTTTCTTTTCGGCGAGGGGCGTGAGAAGCTGGACGGCTTTTTCGAAGTCGTTTTTATTGAGAGCTTCCTGGATATCCTGAAGAACTTTACCGTCTTCGGAGGCAGCGGGCGCTGCGGGCGCCCCGGACGGAGCCTGATCGGCAGGCTGCTGCGGGGTGTCTTCAGCGGACGCGGAGAGGGGAAGCCCCATACCAAGAGCGAGGGTTATGACCATGGCGGCCGGAGTCAGTTTTTTTCTGAGAAGGGATTGGGTGAAAAACATAATGCATCCTTGAAGCAGAGTTCATGAGCACTGAGCTCGTTCTACAGCTGTGAAAGTGCGTCTTTCCAGGCGCGGTCGCCTGCCGCCGTGTTGCGCGGAAGCAGGGCAAAATGACGAAGAAATTCATCCCGTACGTTCTGAACCTCGCGGGAAGACCACCAGCCGGAGGGATCGTCCCAGACGGCCCGTACTTTGATAGCCGCCTCTTCGGCACTGGAATTCCACATTCCGAGCGGCTTCATTCTGGAAAGGATATCCGCGAATTCGCCGGTGACCGGCCAGAACTCCGGATTCCAGTAGCAGACGGTCGGGATATTGGCGGCCATGGCCTCCAGAAGCGTGGTACCGTGATGGTCGAGGACGAGAAGGCGGCAGGAAAGAATCTGTGGTTCAAGAGGTCCGGAGCACAGATGCACGTGGGGGAAGCGAGGCAGGATCCACTGCGCGTCCTGGAGCGTGCCAGGTACGGGGAAATACGGACGATACAGTGTTTTTTCGCGAATCGCGGGGCCAAGGGCCTCGAAAAACCACTGCTTGTCATCGCGGTACTGAATGAACTGACTGGGCGTTGGATGCGAGTCCAGCTGATAGGCGACGGTGGGCATTTCCGTTCCGACGGCTATCAGTGTCTGGCTCTCCTGTCCGTGCCAGGCGTCTCTCAGCCGGTTGAGCTGGGGATAGGGCAGAGGAATGAAGTTGCCCTTCCCGGCCTTCCGGCCCATGCTTCCCTCGTATTCCGTCCAGCCCCAGGTGGCGAACGCGTGCTGCGTGTATTCCACGAATTCCATGGCGCAGATGCGTTTCATCTGGCCGTAGTTGCCGCCGTGCTGGACGTAGAGGAGCCGGCCTCCCCGGGCGCGCCAGATCGCGAGCTTCTGTCTGTAGGCGGCATCCTCATAAGCAATGATGCTGGCCGCGCGCACGCGCGGCTTGAACATCCTGCGGGGAGAGGAGTGCGGGTGCCTGAGCTCTTTCACGGACCTGGGAAGCATTGCCGAAAAAATAAAGCCGCAGTCCAGGGGCAGATCCGGTGCCGTACATCCTGAGGAAGAGGAAAACGTTTCCTTCAGGCTGCGGCTGCGATCTCCATAGCGGCTCGGGTGCAGGAGAGACGATGAATAGGAGAGAGCCTGCTTCAGCGTCATGCCCTTCATTCTGGGGAAAGGCATGTGGAGCATGAGGGAGCGCAGCGTGTCATGCACGTTTTTCCTGAAGTCTGATGCGGGAGACTGCACATACTCTTCGCTGACGCTTTCCAGTTCCCTGGCCTTCCAGGCTTCCGGCAGGACAGGACGCAGGAGCTGTGAGAGTATCCACTGGCAGCAGACCGGATTGAGGGAACCGTGCAGGACCACGTCAGCATCTGTGCCGAACGTGAACGAACAATTCCGGGGAAGGAGCTCGACAGTGAGCGGGATCTCCTTCCACGTGTCCACCGTGTGCCGGATGAGAGACCAGAACTGCGCGATGAGTTTGGCGACCGTTATGGTAAAGGGAGCGAGAAGCGTTTCCCAGTAGGCGTCAGGAAGCGGAGTGTCCGGCTGGAGCTCGCCGGAAAGTCTGGGGATGACGTCTGCGGCCAGGGTCTCCGCCTCCCGGATGAGGCGGTCTTCTTCGTTTCTGTCAAGCAGGGGATCCGGCGCAAAAAGATAGTTTTCCTCCCAGTCAGGGAAGAAATCCTCGCGTTCCGCAAAGCACCAGGGACCAGCCGCTATATGTGTCTGGGGCGCGGCTTTGAGGGGCATGGGACCGAGGACCAGTATGGAGCCGGGGGCAGGCTTTTTCTGACAGGCCATGGCATTTTCTCTCAGAGGGGAAGGGGGCGGAAAGGACTGCCGGAAGGTGAGGACAGTCCGTTACATGTGCCAGATATCAGGGACGGCGGCAAACGCCGTCCCTGCGAATCGGGCCTTATTCCGGGCCAGTTATTTGTCGAGGTCTGCCCAGGAAAGCACTGTGTCCTCGGGGATGAAGTGGCGGGCTTTCATGGTCAGCACTTCGTCGTAATTGCGAGGAGAGATGCCGTGGGCGGGACGCTTCCAGGTGAGATCTTCCTTCGTGATGGGCGCGCCGGCCCTGATGTCACGGGCGGCTACAAGGGAGCGGCGCGCATTGGCCCTGGCCGGATCTTCGGAAGGATAGGAACGGACCGCGAATTCGCCCACGCTTGCGATAACGTCTGCCATCTTCTTGCGGAAGAAGGCCAGGTCATCCTTATCCATGGCGTGATAGTGATCGTTGCCGGGCAGGGTCTTGTCGAAGGTGAAGTGTTTTTCAAGAATGCGGGCGCCGAGCAGAGTGGCGGTTGTCAGAATGTGCATGTCCTTGGGCAGGGTGTGATCCGAGTAACCAATGACGTGATTGGGGAAGTGGCGCTTCAGGGCGGGAATCATGCCCAGGCCCGCGTTTTCGTCCAGGGTGGGATAGTTGAGGACGCAGTGCAGGAGGGCCAGTTTGTTGCCTTTGGCTTCGATCCACTCAACGGCCTCGCAGACCTCGTGCAGGTCGGAAGCGCCCGTGGACATGATGATTGGCTTCCCGAAATCGCAGAGGAACTGGATGAACGGCTTGTTGGTGATGTCAGAGGAGGAAATCTTGAACACAGGCATGAGGGGATCGAGAAATCTGGCGCTCTCCACATCGAAGGGGGTGGAAAGGAACGTGATGCCAACCTCATCACAGTAGCGTGCGAGTTCCTCGAATTCATTCTTCCAGAAAGAATCGTGCTTCTTGAAAAGCTCATACTGGCTCTTTGTCGGTTCCTTCGTGGTGTCCCAGTAAGCGGGGGAATCCTTGGAAGCCAGCGTGCCGGCCTTGTAGGACTGGAATTTGATGGCGTCCGCGCCGCCTTCCTTGGCTTCCCGGATAAGGCGTTTGGCAAGCTCCATACTGCCTTCGTGGTTCACGCCAGCCTCGGCGATGATGTAAGGCATGGGGATGCAGGTCTCGGGTGTGACGTCAAAACACTTGAGTATATCCATAAAACTCCTCCGCACGGAATGCGCACTGGGCGCGTGCTGTTTTCCCCGTGCCTATAGCACCCTAACCCCCAAAGTGGAAGAAGCGGAGAGGCCAGGCGCCCGGCGTCTTTGCGCGCATGCGCTTTTGCTGGTACGGTGTTGGCGCCGGGTGTCCGGCAATGCTTATGAGGAGGATAAATATGTCGGGGAAAAAATTGCAGGTGGTCCTGGCGACCCGGAACAAGGGAAAAATCCGCGAGCTGGCCGAGCCTCTCGCCGAAATGGGTGTGGAAGTGCTTGGACTCGACAGATTCCCCGGCATCGGGGAAATCCCGGAAAACGGCTCGACCTTCGCCGAAAACGCTCTCGTCAAGGCCGGCACCGTGGCTGACTATACCGGTCTCATCAGCGTGGCTGACGACTCCGGACTCGAGGTTGATGCCCTTGGCGGCAGACCCGGCATTTATTCGGCCCGCTATTCCGATGACTGGTTTTCTAATCCCGGAGAAACAAAGGATCAGCGCAATATCCGCAAGCTTCTCTACGAGCTGAAGGATGTGCCTTATGAACGCAGACAGGCCCGTTTTGTCTGCTGCATGGCCGCGGTCAAACCCGGACACTACGAACCCGAGGACACGCTCGTTGTTCAGGGAACGTGGGAAGGCCGCATTCTCAACGAAGCCATCGGGGAAAACGGCTTCGGGTACGATCCCGTCTTCTGCGATATCATCATGGGCGTCACGGCGGCCCAGATGTCCGCAGAGGACAAGATGGCGCGAAGCCACAGGGGCAATGCCCTGCGTTCTCTCGTGGCCTGCTGGCAGGACTGGATCAGCACGCCCCCCGTGCATTAATTTCCAGAAGCTTCCGCAGTGCGGATCCCACGGCAAGACCAAGTTTTTTGTGCTCTTCCACCGTCAGATGAAACCCGTCTCCGGCTCCGAAGACGGGGACGCTTTCCCGCGCGTCAAGAAAGGCAGCTCCTTCCTTTTGCGCCGCTGCGGCGAGGGCTTCAGCCTGGCATGCGCCGAGGACATCCCTGTTTCCCCCGTGCATGCCTACTTCCCAGTCGATGGCCGCTGGCGATGGAGCGGGGGGAGAGACAAGGAGTATCGGGATGCCGGGGCGTATTTCCCTGGCATCCCGCATAATGCGGGCCAGGTTCGCCGCTGTTTCGGAGGGCGTGAGGCCGAGCAGGGGGAGGACATCATTGGTGCCCAGCATGATCACGAGCGCGTCTACGGGAAGCGCTTCCCTGAAGATGCCGGCAAACGTGGCGCCGCCAAGGAGGTCAGCGGGGAAGACGGGATGTTCGAAGGCAGAGCTGCGCCCGTTCGCTCCGTTTTCAAGAATTTCCGCCTCCGGGATGAGAGAGCCCGCCACTGCGGGAAATCTGTCGGACGCGGCTATCCTTCCGCCTTCCGGACGATATCCCCAGACGTTTGAGTCGCCATAAAAAAGAATGCGCAGCGCTTTAATCATTTGCTTTCAACAGGGAGCAGCAGAGGGCTCGCGTTGGTAATGTTCTTCAGGAATTCGCGGCAGGCACCGACATTTCCGGCCGCCACGGTGAGAGCCATGAGATCGGAGTCAGTGCCAATCCAGATGGTTCCTTTTGTTTTGCCGGTGAGCGTCACGTCGAGGCGCCTGAGTGTGCCGTCATTGACAGGTGCAGAAAGAATTGTGCAGCCGTTGGTCTTCAGGCTGTTCAGGACGTCACTTGTCACCTCATCGAGAGTCGCGTTTTTCTTCCTTGTTTCGGCTATCTGAATCATGAGAGAGGCGTTCAGCCTGTTGTTATAATAGTGCCCGAGAGAGTGGTGCTCTTCGTTATTCAGTTCCGGCGGCATGGAGCTTGTCCAGCCTTCGGGGAGCTCCGGAATCTCGTAATAGGCGCAGGAGACGCCCGCTGCCTGGGACAGGACGGGTGCTGCGAACCACAGAAGGGCCGCAAAGGCGAGAAAACGGAAAAATGTGTGCATTGCTGTCTCCTCAGGCGGAACGGCGCGCAGTACAGCGTGGTGAGCCGTTTCGCCTGAGAGAAAAATAGATACTTGGAGCCGGCGGGTCAACGGCATCTCCTGGCGTGTGCGGCTTCTTTCAGGCGTGTTGACAAGGTGCAGGCGCTTTTATACCTTTTCACAAATGAAAATTTTATCCCCGGAGCGGCGTATGGGCTTCGCAGACGACTTCAGACAGCTTCTCTTAAAGATTCAGGAAGAAGAAGGTTCACAGCTCAGGGCCGCGCAGAAACTTGGCGTGAGCAATGGCGCCTTTTCCTCGTGGCTTTCCGGAGCGCGCGGGAAAGGACATACCGCGCTTTTTACGGCGCTCGATCGTGCCGGTGCCCGCCTCGTTTTCCCCGGACAGAATCTGAGCAGTGAAGACGGCGGGGCAGATCTCGCCGGCGAAAACGCCAGGCTCAGAAAGGATCTGGAGCGCAGGGAGCGCCTCCTGCTTTTCCAGAGCGGGCGCATCGCCGAACTGAGGGAACAGCTTTCCCGCAGGAAAGGCAAGGATGGCGGGAAAAAACGCAAGTCGAAAAAGCACGACGACTGATGAACCAAAAAAGGCCCCGGCGGCGCGCACGCCAGCGGGGCTTTTCTTTCTGTCCTGGTACCGCAGGCCGGATTTGAACCGGCACAGCCAGCGGCCGGAAGATTTTAAGTCTTCTGTGTCTACCGTTCCACCACTGCGGCACACGGGGATATGTATCCCAATAAAGTCCAGCTATCAAGGCAGGCATTTTCATGAACGCGAAAGATAAATTTATTCTGGGTTTCTGCAGACTTGGCATAGCCGGTCTTTCTCCCAAGGCTCCTGGTACCTGCGGCACGGCTCTGGCGCTCGTGTTCGCGCCTTTTCTTTTCCTGCCCTTTGGCCTGACCGGCAGAGTCATTTTCCTTCTTCTGCTTTTTGTCGCAGGCTCTCTGGCTGCTTCACGCGGAGAAATCCTGCTGGGGAAGAAGGATCCCGGAGAAATCGTCGTGGACGAGTTGGAGGGTATCTGGATAGCCGTGCTGCCCTTCGCTTTCAGCTGGACGCTTTTTATCGCGGCCTTTGCCCTCTTCCGTTTCTTCGATATCCGGAAGCCCTTTCCCATTTATCAGTCGCAGTTCTGGCTTCCAGCCGGCTGGGGTGTCATGATTGACGATGTCATAGGGGGACTCATGACCATGCTCTGCCTTATGGCCGCGGCATTCTTAGGCGTGCCGGGTTTTAGCTGGCTTGGAGCATAAAAAAGACGCGGTACGCGCGGCCTGTGCCGTACGTTCCGCGTCGTCTGCGTCTGGTCAGCCTGCTCCGTCAGGCGGAGCAGGAAAAATCTTTCGAAGGGCCTACTTCATACGGTAGGTGATGCGCCCGCGGGTGAGGTCGTAGGGAGAGAGTTCGACCTTCACGTGATCTCCGGGGAGGATGCGGATGTAGAACTTGCGCATCTTGCCGGAAATATGAGCGAGCACCTTGTGCTGGTTGGCGAGTTCAACCACGAACATGGCATTGGGGAGGGCTTCCTCAACAACGCCATCGACTTCGATAGATTCTTCCTTGGACATATACTCTCCTGAAAAATTGTAGTTTCCGTCCCGTCGCAGCGGGCGTAAAGTTTTAGGACACCTGCTAGCAGGAAATGCCGGTAATATCAAGAAAAACGTGCGCAGAAAAAGCCCGGCATGAAAAAAGCCGGCGGTGAAGCCGGCCTGGTTTTGTTTTTTTCTCAGGCTCTGGAAGCCTTGGGTGTGCGGGGCTCTGAAGGCGGGAGCGAGTGATCCGCGAAAAAGAGCCAGACACCGAAAGCGAAGAGCGGAAGACAGAGAATCTGTCCCATGGTCACCCAGCCAAAAGCGAGGTATCCGAGCTGGGGATCGGGAAGACGCACGAACTCCACGAGAAAGCGGAAAACGGCGTATCCCATGGCGAATAATCCGGCGGCCTGTCCGCGCGGGCGTTCCTTCCGTGTGAAGATCCACATGACGATCCACAGAACGAGGCCTTCCAGAAAGGATTCATAAAGCTGTGAGGGATGGCGCGGAAGGGGCCCGGCGTCAGGGAAGATAACTCCCCAGGGCAGATCCGTGGTCTTGCCCCACAGTTCGCCGTTAATGAAGTTGCCGATGCGGCCGAAAAGCAGTCCCTGCGGAACCAGGGGCGTGATGAAGTCAGCGATATCGATGAAATGGCATTTACGGGTCTTTGCGAAGTAGCAGAAGGCCAGGGCCAGGCCTATGGCCGCGCCGTGGAATGACATGCCGCCGTCCCAGAAACGGAGCATTTCCATGGGATCGTTCAGATAGACGGGCAGATCGTAGAAGATGATGTATCCGAGGCGGCCGCCAAGGATGCATCCGAGCATGCAGATGGTCACGAGATCATCGACGTCACGGCCGGCCCAGCCGTAGCGCGGCGCTCTTTTCCGCCCGAAGTACCAGCCGAGCAGGAAGCCGATGACATACATAAGTCCGTACCAGCGGATCTCAAGGCTGCCCAGGGAAATGGCGACGGGATCAAAATTTGCGGTCATGTATTGAAGTATCCTTCCGGAGGCAGACTCCGGCAGTTGTTCTGGAAAATCAGTCAGCCGTTAGTTTTTCTGGGGGCCGGCACTGAGCCAGCCCGTGTCCGTGCGGCTGTCAGAGAATACGAGCCGTTCCTGAATCAGGCTGCCGTTTCTGTCCAGGATGAGCATGAGGCGGAACGGAATATTGGCATTCGGTCGTTTTGCCATAATGGCACGCGCAAAGGCAAGTCCGGAACCGAAGCGCAGATCATAGACAAGAAGAGACGAGAAGCCTTCCGCATTTTCCAGGCCCTCAAGCACAGACCCCTTAAGATTGTCCGGAGGGAGCGGAACAGCCACGGGCATGATAAGAAAATTCAGGAACTGCCTGCAGAGGCCGGACTGTGACGCGAGGCGGGAGGCGTCGGACGGGGCAAGAGCCGGGTAAACCTTTTCGGGAGCGCGGGGCCTTGCCCTGTAATCAAGACTCTGTTCGTGCACAGTGAAGTGCCCGTCCTTTTCCTGCAGGGAGACAGCTCTCCAGAAGAAAGGCGAGAAGACATCGGGGAAAATGGTTATTTCCCTGACGGATATGCCTTCAGAGGCGAGTTCGGTGCGCAGCGTGGCTGTATGCGCGAGGTTTGCTGCGATGGCGCCTGCCGGGTAGAGAAAAATCCAGATGAGACCCGCGGCAGCCAGGCGGCGCCGGGCGTTCTTCCGGCGCAGGGCGCAGACAGTGAGAACCAGCAGGGGCACGGTGAGAATGAGGTCGACGATGAAGACGCCGTTGAGCCTGACCCTGAGATCAGAAAACGGCTGAAGTATCATGGTACCGAAGGTTGTGATGCAGTCGAGCCAGATATGGAGGAGTACGCATGCCGCGCAGAAAATCCAGGTCCCAACGAAAGAAAAGGCGTCATCCGCCCCTCTGCGCCAGAGAGGCCGGAAGGCGAGAGCCAGGATCAGGGAAAAAAGGGGCAGAGCGGGCAGGGAATGCGTGATGCCCCTGTGCAGGGCCAGAAAAAGTTCCGGCGAGCGGCAGAAGAAGGTATCGATGTCCGGGGCGGCTGCGGCGAGGCAGGCCAGGGGAATAGCCCAGGCCGTGGCCGGACGCTTCGGCAGAGCAAGCATGAGGAGCGCCCCGGAAGCGGCATGTGTGACAGGATCCATGGCGGTTACTGCCTGAAGGGGGAGCTCTGCCGGGGCGTGGTCAGGCGGGAGTTCTCCTCTTCGCCGCGCGGGGCAACCAGGCTGTGGTTATAATTCTGAATGTGTTCCATGACAGAGGGACGGTTGATATTGTACAGGACGCGTTCCTGCGGGCGGCTGGCCGCATTGAAGGGATAGCGCATTTCCTCCCGGGGATCCGGGGCTCCGGAGTCTGCGTACTCGTCGTCGCCGCTGCTTCCCTGTCCGATATCCTTGGGGCCGCAGGAGACGAGGGCAGTCAGGGACAAAACGCCTATAACAGTGAGTATTCTGGTGCTCATAAAGGACTCCTTCAGTCATATAAGAATATACTTTGCCTTTATCAGAGGCAAGAACGGGTGCAGAACCGTGCTCTGCAGCCAGCCGGAACAGTGTTTCCAGATGAGACAGAGAGCCGATTTGACAGGATAAAACACGGAGACTATAAAATCGGCTGTTACGTTTTGGTTTCTTCTGAGGCAGCCCTGCCGGGTTCTGGAGAGTCGTAGTCTGCCAGTTCGGATGCCACGGGGTTGTGCCGCATGGGCGGCTTGGCCGGGGCTTTTATGCCGCGGCCGACCTTGTAACCGCAGCAAAGGAGTCTTCATGACGACTTCAAAATTTGGTTTCCCTCTGTTTGTCCTCGCGTGCGCGCTTGTCTGCACGCTGGCATTCCGGGGAAACGCCACCGCCGGTGACACCGAAACGCTGGGGTGGAATTTTGCAGAGGGGAGCCATCCGCAGCCGTATACGCATATCAGCCAGCAGGAAGCTGCGACACTTGTGGCTCAGGATTTTGAGGAAGGAGACTCTGCTCCCTCGGCGGCCGGAGAAAAAAGCGCCAGGAACGAGCATGACGTCTGGCTTGACCGTGTCAGAAAGAACTCGGATATTGTGCGGGGCAAGGCGTCCTGGTACGGCCGGGATTTTGATGCCAGGCCGACAGCGTCCGGACTTCCCTATGACATGTACACATTCACGGCCGCACACCGTACGCTTCCAATCGGGACGGTTGTCCGTGTCTCCGATCAGTATAACGGCAAGAGCGTCATGGTCTGTGTGACCGATCGCGGCCCGTTCGTGCACGGCCGCATCATTGACCTTTCCTACGCCGCAGCCAACAGTATCGGACTTGAGACGAAGGGTGTTTCCGATGTTGGCATCGAGGTCGTAAGCGACGCCAATGGCGTGCCGCTTTCCAGGGATGAAGCGTTTTACGTGCAGCTGGAAAACCCCGCCGATGGGGACAAGATCGGTCCGTATGATTCCTTCGCGGATGCCGCAGCCATGCATGAGGCCATGCTGAGCGCGCACCCCGAGGCCAGGGTCGTTCTCGACAGAAAAAAATAAATCAGAAAACGGATGCCGATAAAAAAGGCGCTGTCCCGGGATGGAACAGCGCCTTTTTCATACCGTGCTGAACGGATTTACCTGCCGATGTTGGCGGCAACAAGGTCGCCCATCTTTTTGCAGCCTACGAGGGTCTTGCCTTCCTCCATGATGTCAGGGGTACGGTAACCCTGCTGCAGGGTGAGTCTGACGGCCTTTTCCACGAGGGCTGCTTCCTCGGGCATATTCAGGCCGAGACGCAGCATCATGGCGCCGGAGAGAATAGTAGCGAGAGGATTCGCCTTGTCCTGGCCCGCGATGTCAGGGGCGCTGCCGTGCACGGGCTCAAAGAGGCCCGGGCCCCCGGCGCCAACGGAGGCGGAGGGCAGCATGCCCAGGGAGCCAGTGATGGCGGAGGCTTCGTCGGAAAGGATGTCGCCGAAGATATTGCCGGTCAGAATGACGTCGAACTGCGAAGGATCGCGGACAAGCTGCATGGCGGCGTTGTCGACGTAGAGATTGCTGAGCTCGACTTCGGGATAGTCCCTGTGTACTTCAGCAACCACGGCCCGCCACAGACGCGAGGTTTCGAGAACGTTGCTCTTGTCCACGGAGCAGACCTTGCGGCGGCGTTTCATGGCGGTCTCGAAGCCGATCCTGGCGATGCGGCGGATTTCCTCTTCGTTGTAAATCATGGTGTTATAGCCGGTGCGCAGGCCGTTTCTCACCTCAAGGCCGCGGGGTTCACCAAAGTAGATGTCGCCGGTGAGCTCACGGACAACGATGAAATCAAGGCCGTTGCGGGCAGCTTCGCGGCGGAGCAGGCAGGCACCCGCGAGTTCGGGAAGGAGCAGGGCAGGGCGCAGATTGGCGAAGAGGCCGAGGGCTTTGCGGATGCCGAGAAGTCCGCGTTCGGGGCGGTTTTCCGGCGGCTGGGTGTCCCACTTGGGGCCGCCCACTGCAGAAAGATATACGGCGTCAGAGGCCTTGCATTTGGTGATGGTCTCTTCGGGAAGGGGGCAGCCTGTGGCATCGATGGCGGCGCCGCCGATGTGGGCGCTGTCAAAAGTGAAGGTGCAGCCGGTCTTGGCGCCGACGGCTTCCAGAACCTTGCGGCCTTCGGCCAGAATTTCCGGGCCTATGCCATCGCCGGGAAGAAGGCAGATTTTCTTGTTCATGGGATATGTCCTCAGGGAGGGCTGGGCCCTCTCGGTAGTTACTTTGCTTGGGCGAGCAGGCGGGATTTGACGTAGTTGACCAGGCCGCCCTTTTCGACAATGGCGGAGATGGTTTTGGACAGAGGCGGGCAGGTGAACGTGCTGCCATTGGTTTTGTCAGTGATAATGCCCCTGTCGGAGTCGATTTCAACCTGGTCGCCGTCCTTGATTTTGTCGACGCCGTCGCCGATTTCGAAGAGCAGAAGTCCCTGGTTGAAGGCGTTGCGGTAGAAGATACGGGCGAAGCTGTGCCCAATGACCACGGGCATGCCGGCGCCGAGAATGGCGATGGGGGCGTGCTCGCGGGAGGAACCGCAGCCGAAGTTGCGGCCGGCAACGAGAATATCGCCCTTCTCAACCTGCTTTACCCATTCGGGATCGAGGCCTGACATGCACTTTTCACCGAGAACCTTGGGATCGCTTGTGACGAGATAACGGGCGGGAATGATGGCGTCGGTATCAACGTGGTCGCCGACCTTGTGAACTTTACCTTTGAAGATCATGGTATTTTCTCCTACAGATCGGCGGCGCCGGTGATGACACCGGTAACGGCGCTGGCTGCGGCGGTGACAGGGCTTGCGAGGTAGACCTCGCTCTCAAGGCTGCCCATGCGGCCGCGGAAGTTTCTGTTGGTGGTGGAAATGCAGCGCTCGCCATCGCCGAGGCAGCCCATGTGGCCGCCGAGGCAGGGGCCGCAGGTGCAGGGGCCGATGATGCAGCCGGCGTCGGCGAAGACTTCCATGAGGCCTTCCTTCAGGCACTTGCGCCAGACTTCGGGAGTGGAGGGCAGAATGATGCAGCGCACGCCCTTGCTGACCTTGCGGCCGCGCAGGACATTGGCCGCGTCGAGCATATCCGAGTAGCGGCCGTTGGTGCAGGAGCCGATGACCACCTGATCGACCTTCACGTCCCTGAGTTCGGAGACGTTCTTCACGTTTGAGGGGATGTGGGGGCAGGCCACCACGGGTTCCTGACCGGTGACGTCGATATCCACGACGCTCTCGTAGACGCAGCCGGGATCCGCCGTGAACTTCGTATTCACGTCAGGACGCCTGTGAGCGTGGCAGTAGGCGAGGGTGTGCTCATCGCAGGGGAAGAGGCCCACCTTGCCGCCGGCTTCGATGGCCATGTTGGCCATGGTGAGACGGCCTTCCACGGGAAGATTGTCGATGACGGAGCCGCCGAATTCGAGCGCCTTGTAGCGGGCGCCGTCCACGCCGATCCTGTGAATCAGGATGAGCATGAGATCCTTGGCGCGCAGGTACTGATCGGGCGTGCCGGTGATGTTCACGCGGATGGTCGGGGGAACCTTGAACCAGGTTTCGCCGAGGGCCATGCCAGCGGCGAGATCCGTGGAGCCCATGCCCGTGGAGAAGGCGCTGATGCCGCCGTAGGTGCAGGTATGTGAGTCTGCGCCGATAACGAGGTCGCCGGGGGCCACCAGTCCCTGCTCGGGGAGCAGGGTGTGCTCGACGCCGCAGTTTCCGCCCTCGTAGTAATGGGTGATGTTCTGTTCGGCCGCGAACCTGCGGCTGATCATCACCTGGTTGGCGGAAGCGATGTCCTTCTGCGGGGTGAAGTGATCCATCACGAGGGCAACTTTGTCTTTGTCAAAGACCTTGGTGGCGCCCATGGCCTTGAAGCCCTTGATGGCCAGAGGGCCGGTGATGTCATTGGCCAGCACGAGGTCAAGCCGGCAGTTGACGATTTGCCCGTCAGCGGTGATTTCTTCGTCTGTGTGTTTCTGCAGAATTTTCTGCGCGAGTGTCTGTTTCATTGATTTTTTCTCCGCGCGGCTAGGCGTTTTCGTCGTCGAGCTGGCAGTGGATTTTATGGCCTTCTTTCTCGGCCTGAACGAGATGGTTCAGAGCGTTCACGTAGGCCTTGGCGGAAGCGACGATGATATCGGGATGGGCGCCGCGGCCGATGGCGCTGAAGCCGTTCTCGGCAATGCGCACTGTCACCTCGCCCATGGCGTCGGTGCCGCCGGTGATGGCGTTGACAGAGTACTGCTCCAGTTCGGGCTGGCGTCCGACCATGTCGGCAATCACATTGAACACGGCGTCAATGGGGCCGACGCCGAAGCCGGCGTGGCTCTTTTCAATGCCGTCCACGTCCATGAGCACAGCGGCCGTCGGAGGCACGCCGCCGGCATCAGAGCTGGAAACGGAGACGTGGCTCAGGCGGTAACTGTCGGGCATGCGGTACAGCTTGTCCTGCACCAGGGCCATGAGGTCTTCGTCGTAGAGTTTCTTCTTGCGGTCCGAGAGATCCTTCACGGCCTCGAAGATGGTCTGGAGCTGCTCGTCGTCAAGTTTGTAGCCCATGGATTCGAACTTGGAGCGTACGGCGTTGCGGCCGGAATGCTTGCCGATGACGAGGTTGGTGGAATCACGGCCCACGGACTGCGGGGTCATGATTTCGTACGTCTGGCGGTTCTTCAGCATGCCGTCCTGGTGGATGCCGGACTCATGGGCGAAGGCGTTGGCTCCGATGATAGCCTTGTTGTGCGGAATGGGCTGGCCGATAGTCATGGAGAGCAGGCGGCAGGACGGATAGAGCTGCGTGCTGACGATATTGCTTTCGAGGCCGTAGTAGTCCTTGCGCACGGCCAGGTTCATGGCCACTTCCTCGAGAGACGTGTTGCCGGCGCGTTCGCCTATGCCGCACAGGGTGACTTCGGCCTGACGGGCGCCCACGCGCAGGGCGGCAAGGGTGTTGGCCACGCCCAGTCCGAGATCGTCATGACAGTGAATGGCGAAGATGGCTTTGTCCGCACCGGGGGTGTTCTCGATGACATATTTGACGAGCTGGGCAAATTCGTCAGGCTCGGCGTATCCCACGGTGTCAGGCAGATTGATGGTCGTGGCTCCGGCGCTGATGGCGGTGCCGCAGGCCCTGCAGAGGAAGTCCTTGTCAGAGCGGGAGGCGTCCTCGCAGGAAAACTCCACATTGCTCGTCAGGGAAGCGGCGAGAGAGACGGAGCTTTTGATCATTTCAATGACCTGCTCCGGCGTCTTGCGCAGCTTGTACTTCATGTGCAGATCGCTGGTGGCGAGGAAGGTGTGAATGCGGGGATTTTTGGCCACGCTGATGGCTTCCCAGCAGCGGCGGATATCCTTTTCCATGCAGCGGGCGAGGCCGCAGATCTGGATATTGTCCCCGGCCTGCTTCGCAATGGCCTGGACGGAGTCGAAATCTCCCTGGCTCGAGGCCGGGAATCCGGCTTCGATAACATCGACGCCGAGAATTTCGAGCTGATGGGCGATGCGCAGCTTTTCTGCGTGATTCATGGTGCAGCCGGGAGACTGCTCGCCGTCACGGAGCGTGGTATCAAAGAAAATAACGCGATTTGAACTAGCCATATAGAGACTCCTTGAACCTTAGTCTTTTGTGCATAACGACCGCGGGAGGCGGTTTGGCCAAGGGAGGCTCGTACCGCCAGAGGGGGCGGCGTGCCGCTATACACCGTTATTCATCAGAAGATGAAGCGGTGTGTAGTAGCTGGCTGTTGCGCTTGGGAAGGATAACGAAGTTATAGAGCAGGCCGCTCAGAATGTAGACAGCGCAGTAAAGGAAGCTGATGATCTTGGGAGCGCTGTAGAGAAGGGCGAGAGAGAGCACGAACGCAACCAGGGTGCGGTAGGGATGCGCCCTGAGGAAGTCGTACTCCTTGAAGGAAAAATAGCGGACAGTGCTGACCATGAGCAGGCCGAGACCCACGGTGAGCAGCAGACAGAAATAGCGGGCTGCCGGAATGCACCATTCAGGCAGCTGGCTGCACAGGAAGAAGTAACAGATCAGCGTACAGGCCGCGGCGGGGATAGGCAGGCCCATGAAGAAACGTTTACCTGCCGTGGGGGCCATGACGTTGAAGCGCGCGAGACGCAGAGCCCCACAGCCTGCGTAGATGAAGGCGCAGGCCACACCGAAGCGGCCAAAGGCCTGCAGGCTCATTTCCCAGGAAAGGATGGCCGGGGCTATGCCGAAGGCAACGAGGTCGGCCAGGGAGTCGAACTGGACGCCGAAAGCGCTCGCCGAGTGCGTCAGGCGGGCGACTTTGCCGTCAAGGCCGTCCATGAGCGCGGATACCAGGAGAGCCAGGCACGCGTCATCGAAGCGTCCCTGAATGGCCCAGATGATGGACAGAAAACCGAGAAACATGCTCGTCATGGTGAACATGTTCGGCAGAATGTAGACGGCACGCCTGTCCTTCAGCCTCATCCGTATCTGTCGGTTGAGGCGGAAGCGCTCTCTGCGTCCTTCTTCGGACGTGCTGTCCGCGCCCTCCGGGCTGACAACATTCTGCTGGCTTTCCTGATCCACTTTGTACTCCCGCAATAAATCCACGCAGGCGATCAGTTCTTTTTCCTGGCGACGATGGTCTGCCCGGCGAGAACAGTATCTCCCAGCGCGGTCACAGGAATATAGCCAGAGGGCAGGTAAAGGTCAACACGGCTGCCGAAGCGAATCATGCCGAAGCGCTCGCCGCGGGCGAGCGTGTCGCCTTCTTCCGTGCGGCACACGATGCGGCGTGCGACAAGGCCTGCGATCTGCACAAAGGACCAGGTCGATCCGTCCGCGGCTTCGGCCAGGAATCCGCAGCGTTCGTTATATTTGGAGGCCTTGTCCAGGGAGGCGTTGAAGTATTTGCCGGGCCAGTAAGTGATGTGGCGGATGGTGCCGGCAACGGGCATGCGGTTCACGTGCACGCTGAAGAGGTTCATAAAAATGGAGACACAGACGCGTGTTTCCCCGCTCATGGGGTCCTCCTTCTCCTCTATGCGCACGATTTTTCCGTCTGCGGGACTTACGGCGCAGTCAGGATCGGTGGGAACGACGCGTTCGGGATCTCTGAAGAAATGCAGGGCGAACCAGACAGCCACGAGGGAGAGTACGGCCAGCAGTGTGCAGCCGAGCAGGGCGAAGACGATGGCGCAGACTGTGGTCAGGAAGATGACAGGATAGCCTTCTGGCGTGACGGCGCTGTTGGCTTTGCGCATGATGGGATGACCTCCGGAAAGTGTCAGAAAAGGCGGCGGAAGGCGGATAGCCTCCCGCCGCCGGGATGAAACGGATGTACGCGGGCGGATTACCAGTCGAGCGTGTGCTTGAAGGCAGAGGTCAGCTCATCCACGGGTTCGCTCAGAATCCGGGTGCTGCCACTCGTGAGGGTCATGCGGCCGGTGTCGGTGACCTTGCCGATGCGCCTGCAGACCTGGTAGAGCCCGAGGGTGTCCAGCACGGCGCAGAGTTCGGGCCTGACTGTGATCAGCATGCGGCTGGCCGATTCGGAGTACAGCAGTTCCGTGGTGTTCAGGCCGGCGCTGGCAGGCACCTTGTCGGTGTCGATTTCGCAGCCCACGCGGCCGCCGATGCACATTTCGGCGAGGGCGACAGCGAGGCCGCCGTCCGAGCAGTCGTGGCAGGCAGAGACGCCGCGCTGGCCCATGAGGCCGTTGATGGCACGGTAGCGGGGCAGGGCTGTGGCAGCGTCCACGGTGGGCACCTGGCCGCCGCAGAGACCGAGTTCCTCGGCGGCTTCGGAGCCGCCCATCTCGCGGTAGGTGCAGCCCATGAGGTAGATGGCGTCGCCGGGGTGCTTGAAGTCGGAAGTCTGCGTGGCCACTACGTTGTTGATGACGCCGATGCAGGAGAAGAGCACCGTCGGCGGGATGGAAATCTTGACGCCGCCCATGGTGTAGTCGTTCTTCATGGAGTCCTTGCCGGAGATGCAGGGCACGCCGAAGGCCAGCGAGTAATGGCGCAGGGCCTTGCAGGCACGCACCAGCTGGGCCAGCTTGTACTGGCCGTCGGGATTCTTTTCGCTCTCAACGGGGTCGCACCAGCAGAAGTTGTCCACGCCGGCCATGAAGTCGGGGTTGCCGCCAACGGCCACAGCGTTACGGATGGCTTCGTCCATGGCATTGGCCATCATCCAGTAGGTGTCATAATCGCTGTAGCGGGGGCAGATGCCGTGCGAAATGACCAGGCCCTCGTCGCTTTCGAGCACGGGCCGGATGACGCCTGCGTCGGAAGGTCCGTCGCGCTTTACGCCGCAGAGGGGCTTGATGACGCTGCCGCCCTTCACTTCATGGTCGTACTGACGGACGATGTATTCCTTCGAGCAGATATTGAGGCGGCCAAGCATCTTTTTGAGGAAAGCGCCCTGTTCGGGATCGCTGACCTCGACATTGATGTCGTGGTGCTCCGGACGTTCCCAGCGGGCCTTCAGGCGGAACTGCGGCACGCCCTCGTGCATGAACTTCATGTCGATGGAACCCACCAGACGGTCGCCATAATAGACTTCGAAGAAACCGGATTCGTTGTACGAGCCGAGCACGGTGGCTTCCACGTCCATGCGCTTGGCCATGTCCAGGAATTCCCTGATGTGTTCCGGCGGCACGGCCAGGGTCATGCGTTCCTGAGCCTCAGAGACGAGGATTTCCCAGGGGCGCAGGCCATCGTACTTGAGAGGAGCCTTGGAAATATCGAGTACGCAGCCGTTGGTGTCTTCGGCCATTTCGCCCACGGAGGAGGAAAGGCCGCCTGCGCCGTTATCGGTGATGGCGTGATAGAGTCCCATGTCGCGGGCCTTGATGATGAAGTCATACATCTTGCGCTGCGTGATGGGGTCACCAATCTGCACGGCCGTGGCAGGGGATCCTTCGTTAAGCTCCTCGGAGGAGAAGGTGGCGCCGTGAATGCCGTCCTTTCCAATGCGGCCGCCCGTCATGACGATGAGGTCGCCGGGCATGGCCTTCTTCTGCCAGCCGGGTTTGCCGTTTACCGTGGTGGGCAGCATGCCGACCGTGCCGCAGTAGACCAGGGGCTTGCCGAGATAGCGGTCATCAAAAACAACGGAGCCGTTGACCGTGGGGATGCCGGACTTGTTGCCGCCGTCCTCGACGCCCCTGCGCACGCCCTCGAGGACGCGGCGGGGATGCTGCAGGCGGGGCGGAAGTTCACCCTTGTAGAAGGGCGAGGCGAAGCAGAAGACGTCGGTATTGCAGAGCAGGTTGGCGCCCATGCCTGTGCCCATGGGGTCGCGGTTGACGCCCACGATGCCTGTGAGAGCGCCGCCATAAGGATCAAGGGCAGACGGGCTGTTGTGTGTCTCGACCTTGATGCAGGCGTCCCAGTTTCTGTCGAAGGCGATGACGCCGGCGTTGTCAGAAAACACGGACTTGCAGAAATCCTCGCTGCCGAGCTGGCTGCGGATTTGGGCCGTGGTGTCACGGATGCAGGTCTTGTAGAGATTGTTGATCTCTTCCGTCATGCCCGTTTCGGTGTTTTCGTAATGGATGCGGGAGGCAAAAATCTTGTGCTTGCAGTGCTCGGACCACGTCTGGGCCATGACTTCCATTTCAAGATCCGTGGGATCTGCGGGCAGGCCGAGTTTCGCGCGGCGGGAAGCCTCGGGCTCGCCATGGAAATGATCCCGGATGGAGTGCATTTCCTCAAGGCTGAGGGCCCAGGTGTTGGTGTGGCTCATCCTGTCGAGAGCCTCGTCGTCGAGCGTGGAAAGCGGCAGCGTCTCGACGGTGTCGATGGCTTCGCCGGTGACCTTCGCGGCCTGGGGTTCGAATCCGGGCTTCTTCTTCCATTCGGCGATGGTCTTGATGCGGTAGCGCTGAATGAGATTGTTGCAGAGGAGGTCGGACGCGATGTGCTCCACGTCAGCCATGCTCAGGCTGTCAGGCGTGTCGAGGATGAGCTGGTACTGCACGGCCGTGTAGACCCGCAGGGATTCGCGATCGATATCCAGAACCATGGCCGCGGTATCGCGGGCCGTCCGGGCCTCATTGTCCGTGACGCCGGGACGGAAGCCGACTTCGATGAAATAGGCCGGTTCCGGGGAGCGCAGGGGCAGGGGCTCGAGGGAGGCTTCCTGCAGAATGGGATCGTGCCAGATGGCTTCCTCCACCAGCCTTTCGGCCTGGGCCCTGTCGAGGCCGTCAACCGTGAAGACCTTGACCTGACGGACGGCGCTGACCTTGAGGCCGAGAGAGCTTTCGATGTACTGGGCTGTGCTGCGGCCCTGGGAATCATCAAGACCGGCTCTGGGTCCGGTTTCTATACGGTAGAGCATGTGCGTCTCCTGCATCTCGTTAGATATTGGTTTTATTTCCTGCGGTCGCGGACGAAGTCGGCCATCTGCATGAGAATTCTGCGCTCGGCGCAGTCTGGTGTCTTTTCGAGAGCCTCACGGGCCCTCGAGAGATAGACGTCCGCTTCCTCGCGGACCTTTGCGTCCAGTCCGCGCCCGCGTATGTCGGCGCAGATGGATTCTATCTCTTCGCTGGTGAATGTCCCTTCTGAGAAGGATTTGTCGAACGCGCCGCGCTCCTCTCCGCCAAGGCCGAGGCGGTAGAGCTGCAGGGGCGGCGTCAGCTTGCCCTCCCGGAGGTCGCCTCCTGTGGGCTTGCCCGTGCTTTCTTCCGAAGCGCAGTCGAGGGCGTCGTCGACCATCTGGAAGGCCATGCCGATGTTTTCGCCGAAGGCGCTGATGGCCCTGACGCTTTCATCGGGCGCTCCGGCGAAGACGGCGCCCATCTCGCAGGCGGAGCGTATGAGGCAGGCCGTCTTTCCGCGGATGATGTCCGTGTATTCGGAAAGCGTCAGGCTGACGTTGTGCATGGCATGGAGCTCGAGGATCTCACCGGCTGCCGTTTCATAGGTGGCCCGGGAAAAGATGCTGCACAGGGCGGGGCTGCCGTAGGAGGCTACAAAGTCGTTGGCCGCGGCCAGCAGCGCATCGCCGGCGAGGATGGTTTCCGTCACGCCATGGAGTGTGTGCGCGGCCGGCTTGCCCCTGCGCGTGGGTGCGTTGTCGATGACGTCATCATGCATGAGCGTGGCGGCGTGCAGCATTTCAAGCGTGCAGGACAGGGGGTAGATCTTCCTGTCCCTGCAGCCGAAGAGCTTGGCCGTCAGTACGGTCAGGAGCGGGCGCAGACGTTTGCCCCCGGCGGTAATGGTATGCCCTGCTGCGGGACGGACGGGAGCCGGCAGCTTCTCGATAAGTGTGTCGAGAGCGCGGTTTATCTCTGGCAGTTCCAGAGCGAGGCGGGCTTTCAGAAGAAGATTGGGCATAATCTGTCCGTAAACGTACCTCCGCCGGTGGAGACGGAGGGTTCCTGTTTCTCAGAGAACGGCTCTGCTGACCCCGGAGAATTGCAGCGCCTTATATTCTCTCCACAGGCGTGGATTTCCGTGTGACCCACGATATGTTAGAAGTTATATGACACTCAGAAACTGTCTGCCGGAAAATGGCTGGTCCGGTTGCCTGTGGAACTCCATTGGTACCGGCCCCTCCTTCCCCGGCGGACAGGGGGAAAAGGGATCTTCCGCTCCGTTCCGGAACACGGAACGGAGCGGAAGGAAAAAGGCTAGAGCCTGCGGTAATCTATTCCGGCGTCCAGCATGGCCTGCTTGTCGAAGAAGCCCTTGATGTCGAAAACGAAGGCGGATTCGGGATTACGGAAGAAGGTTTTGAGCTTTTCCGGAGTGAGTTCGGCGTATTCCCTGTGGGAAACAGCCAGGATAACGGCATCGAGGTCGTGGAACTCGGAAAGAGGGACGAGTTTCTGACCGTAGACTTTTTCTGCTTCCTCAGGATAGGCCTGCGCGTCAGTGACCAGGACGTTGAGCCCGAAGTCCCTGAGTTCGGCGATGATGTCGACGACGCGGGTATTGCGCAGATCGGGCACATTTTCCTTGAAGGTGAAGCCGAGGATGCCGACTCTGGCGCCGCGTACGACGCTGCCGCGGCTGATCATGCCCTTGACCACGCGCTGGGCCGCGATGCGTCCCATGGCGTCGTTGATGCGGCGGCCGGAAAGGATGACGTCGGGGTGATAGCCGAGTTCCTCAGCCTTGAAGGTGAGGTAATAGGGATCAACACCGATGCAGTGGCCTCCGACGAGGCCGGGACGGAAGTGCAGGAAGTTCCACTTGGTTCCGGCTGCCTCGAGCACCTCGAGCGTGTCGATGCCCATGCGGTTGAAGATGACCGAAAGTTCGTTCATGAGGGCGATGTTGAGATCGCGCTGCGTGTTTTCGATGACCTTGGCGGCCTCGGCAACCTTAATGGAGCTCGCGCGGTGAATGCCCGCTTTGACCACGGTGCCGTAAATCTTCGCCAGAAGGTCAGCGGTGGGTTTGTCGGAACCGGAAACGATCTTGGTGATGGTTTCGAGCTTGTGCACCTTGTCGCCGGGGTTGATGCGCTCGGGAGAGTAACCGACGGTGAAGTCGCGTCCGAATTTGAGGCCGCTGTTCTTCTCCATGATGGGCACACAGATTTCCTCGGTCAGGCCGGGATAGACAGTGGATTCGTAGCAGACAACGACGCCCTTGGACATGTTGGAGCCCACGGTGTTGCTGGATCCCACAACAGGGGTCAGATCCGGGGAATGATGGCTGTCGATGGGCGTGGGAACCGCGACGATAATGACGGCGCAGTCCCTGAGAACCGCGGGATCCGTGGAAAAGCGGATTTTGGCCGCCTGGAGGCTGTCCTCCGGAACTTCCCTTGTGTGATCGTGTCCCGACTTGAGTTCCTCGATGCGCCGTTCGGAGATATCAAAGCCCACCACGTCAAAATGATGGGAGAAAGCGACGGCGAGGGGCAGGCCCACATAACCGAGGCCGACGACGGCCAGCGGCTTGCGGCGTTCAGAAAGCGATTCAAAATCAATCATCTTTCGGTTCCTTTACTCATCCCTTCTTCTGTGCCATTGAAAGGATGTTATGTTTGCAAATTTTGATATCGGTATGTTTTTCAAGGCTCTTGGCCTTGCGTTTTTCCTGGAAGGCATTCTGTGGGCGGTATCCCCGTCCCGTATGCGCGAGGCTGCGCTGTTCCTCGCCGGCTGCAATGACAGAGCCGTGCGCGGCATGGGGCTTTTGGCCATGGGCGCCGGACTTCTTGTCTGCAGTCTGCTGGGCTAGCTCACGCTCCGCCCTTTTCGCCCACGTGCAGGCAGACGATGCCGCTGGTGAGCTTCCTGTACCAGACGCGGGAAAATCCGCAGCCTTCCATTTCCGCCTTGAGTTCCCGGGCGCTGGGGAAGGCCATGATGGTCCGCGCCAGATAACTGTACGCCAGATCGTGGGAAACGAACCGCCCGATGAGCGGCAGGATGCGGTTGAGATAAAAATTGTAGAGCCCGCCCCAGATGCGCTCCCGTCCCGAGCCGAACTCGAGGATGCAGGCGCGCCCTCCGGGAGTAAGAACCCTGAGCATTTCCCGGAAGGCGTCTTCTCTCGGAAGAATGTTGCGGATGCCAAAGGCTATGGTGATGCTGTCCACCGAGCAGTCGGGCAGGGGAAGCTTCTTGGCGTCGGCCGTGACCGTGGTGATGCGCTTTTCGCCCCGGGCAGCGATTTTCTGCCTGCCGTGGACCAGCATGGGCTGGCAGAAATCCATAGCCAGGACGTCGAAGCCGGGGTGATGGCGCCTGAGAGCGAAGCTGACGTCCAGCGTGCCCGCGGCGAGGTCGAGGAGGCGGTGCGTCGCTCCTTCCCTTACGGACAGCGCGAGTTCACGGCGCCAGTAGCAGTCTATGCCCAGGGAAAGAACGTGATTCAGGAGATCGTAGGAATGCGCGATGCGCCCGAACATATTTGAGACCTGGGCATCGTGCTCCTTAATTGCATCATTCACCTGCGGACTCCTTCTGGCCGGTTTCGTCCGTAATCGTCTTGTACACGCACCGGTAGATTCTGGGGAATACCTCGGTGACGTTGCCGACGGAGACCGTCCGGCACTCGATGAGCTTTGCCGTCAGTTCCTTCGCAATCTGAAGGGCCTCTTTCTGATCCTTGTCCATCATGGCTGCCTGCCTGGTGTTGCTGAAAAAAACCCGCCTCGGGGAATGGTCACAACCCACCACGGATTGGGCCTGACGGGGAAAGAACGGGAACATGTGCCCCCGCCCTTTTTTTGAATTTCTGCCGCGTTCCGGCACCGGCGGCCTGGCCGGCCGTGCAGACGCGAAAATCAATTGAAGATAGACGCCTATCCCCTGCAATGCAAGCTCAGGCAGCCTACTTCTCTCCGGACATGAGTCTTGCAAGCTCCTCTCTGAGCACGCGCGCGCAGGCTGCTGCCGCGGTCTTCTCTAAAGCTGGGCCGGAAATGACATTTTCCACGGAAGTCAGGCGGTCAGAGAGATGCTGCTGTTCTGTCTGGATCTTCCCGATTTTTTCCTCGAGGAGCGAGATAGCGCCAGCGAGTCTGCGCAGGCTGTCTCCGGTTTCCCTGAGAGATTCATCCGCGGCGGCACGGGTCTGAGCCGTGATTTCCTCCCTGAATCCGTCCATCCTGCTTTCCAGATCCTTTGCGCTCATGGTGCTGAACTCCTCCCTCAGGCTGTCTGCCTGCTTCCTGACGGCTGCAGCTATGCGTTCGTCCAGCCCGGATCCGCTGTCTGCACCGGTTTTTTCCATTCCCGTTTCAGGGCCGTCTGAAAGCCTGGCGTTCCGGGCGCCGGACAGGCGGGGCTCTCCGGCTGTCAGTTCCTGAGAGGCCGCTCCTTCCTGCAGTTTCTTCAGCCGCGCGTCAATGCTTTCACTGATTTTTCGATCGAGATCCGCGGTCTTTTCTTCAATTGTCCGCGAGAGGCTGTCGTCCAGGTCAGCCCTGGCAGTCCGGAGGCTGGCTTCGGCCTGGGTAATGGTTTCCGCTGTCTTCTGCTCCAGTCCTGAAGCTTCCTGCCTCAGGGAAGTGATGGCTTCGGTGAGGCGGGTGTTCAGTGAGTCGAAAACCTCGGTGGCGCGGTCCATAAGGGCCTGTTCGGTTCTGGTATGGAGCGCGGCCTGAACCTCTCCGGATTTTTTGTCCATGGCCTCGGAAATCCTGTGCTCCAGGGTCGCGGTGAGGGCGGTAATCTTGTCTTCGAGGTGCTGCCCCGCCACGGTGTTGCCGGATTCGATGGCCGAGGCAACGCGCGCGTCAAGGGACGAGGCCAGTTTGGCTGTCCGGCTTTCAATTTCCGCCCCTGCGCAGGACAGCTTTTCGTCCAGAGCCTTCTCCGCACTCTGGCGGATTTCCTCCCCGATGTTCCCCTGTTCCGCAGAGGCAAGCCGGGCTTCAAGGGAATCCATCCTTTCCTTCAGCCCCTCCAGCCCTGTCCTGTACTGCTGCTGGGCCTCGGCCACGAGACGGGCGGTCTCCTTCTGAACGAGGCTTTCCACCACGTTCGCGTCAGGGAGTGCCTGCGCCGTTCTGAGATGCTCCATCCTGACAAGCCGCTCGGAAATATCACGGAGCCTGTCTTCCATATGGAAGACCTTCTCCATGATGCCGCCCACCTTGTCCGCTATGCCGGGGAGCATGCCCGAGACGAGGGGAGAGACAGACTGCTGTGCTGCCGTGCCCTGCTGTTCCCGGACAGTCTGCCCGGGTGTTTCTGCAGAAGAGGTGGAATCTGTCTCTTTTTCCGGTGCCGCAGCCTGTCCTGTGGTGTCTGCGGCCTCTGAGGCCGTTTTCTCTTTCCCTGCACAGGCGGCACCGCCGCCCGTTCCGGATTCTTCCTCCGGAGAGGGAGCAGTGCCGTCTCCCTGATCCTCTGCGGCCCGCAGGGAATCTTCGGAGGGCTCCTCATGGTCACGGAGGGCGTCATCCGGCTTTTCCCCGGAAAAAGAAACGTCCGGAGCGGCGCTCCCGGGCGCTTCGCTGCCGGCATCCGGCTGGGTTATCCTGTCGTCCGGAGCGTAAGGGCCCCGTTCTATGAGATCGGTCAGTTCGACAATCCCGTCGTTATCTTGTGGAGGAGTGAGAGCTGCCATGCGCTGCCTCTTTTTTCTGAATGTGCCCGTTTTGAGGAAAACAGGCGCCCTGTTGGACAAATCCAGGATATTCGGATTTTTCTTTTCTTATCCGCGTTAGTTAGCGGAATGCGGCCACAAATGCAAACCGCGGGTCCGGCAGACGTGCCTGAACACCTTGCCCTGTACGGGTTTTTCTGACAAGGTATGACAAATAGGATTTTCTCTGGAAGCATCTTCCATTAGAAACCCCGGAAACGGCCGGCTGCAGCGATGCGGTAGGCTGCAGACCGGGATACATATGAAACCGAATCGGGAGGCAAGCATGCTCAATGCCAGGCAGTGTGTTCTTTACAGCGGCGGTGCCGCCGGAACAGAGCAATTTTTCGGAGCGTTGGCTGAAGGATGGGGCATCGAAGAGGTGAACTACAGCTTCGAGGGGCATCAGATAGAGCGCAAGCGCGGCGTGCGAGTCCTTACCAGCGAGGAACTGGCTCTCAAGGATGTGAGCCTGGCCTACGTCTCCAAACTCATGAACCGGGAGTACACGCGGGCTCCCCTGTTCCGCAAAGTCCTGCAGAGCATCTGCTGGCAGGTGAGCAGCGGCAGCCAGGTCATCGTTGTGGGCGTGATCCAGCCTGACAATACCGTCAAAGGCGGCACCGGCTGGGGAGCGGAGTTTGCCAAAATCTGCAACAAGCCTCTTATCGTTTTCGATCAGGTCCGCAATAACTGGTTTGTCTGGGACAAGGAATCCAGCTGGAAACCTGTTGAGAATCCGGTCATCGAACAGCCTCATTTTGCCGCCACCGGAACAAGGTTCCTCGAAGACAATGGCCGCGATGCCATCCAGGATCTGTTCAAGCGCTCATTCAACAAAGGCTAGATCGTCTCATTTTCTGTCGCTTATGTGAGCCGCCTGCGGGATTCCGGGGCGGCTTCTCCATTCACACGAGAGGAGCGGAGGAACTCATGGCTCGCACCTTTACCGAAGAAGAAAGAAAAATACTGAGAATCGTTCAGGCGGATCTTCCGGACAGCCTGACGCCGTACGCGGACATTGCCAAGGAAGTCGGCGGGGTGACGGAGGAGACAGTCATGAACCTTCTTCGGGAACTGAAGGATGAAGGAGTGATCCGCCGTTTTGGTGCCAGCATCAAGCATCAGCGCGCAGGGTGGGGGAGCAACGCCATGGTCGGATGGCGGGTCAGGGGGCTTGATGTTGAGAGCCTCGGCAAAACCGCTTCGCAGAACCCCCGCGTTTCCCACTGCTACTACAGGCCTTCTTCGGTGGAAGACTGGCCGTATGAACTTTACACCATGGTCCACGGGCACAGCGACGAAGAGTGTCAGCAGGTCATCGGCGACCTCGCGCGGAGCATGGGTACGGACGATTACATTGTCCTTAAAAGCATCCGTGAACTCAAAAAGATTTCGCCGACTTATTTTTAGGAGTTGTCATGTACAGCCGATCTGAAGAGCTCTTTTCAGAAGCGAAGAAATTTATCCCGGGGGGCGTGAACAGCCCTGTCCGTGCCTGCCATAACGTCCACTGTGATCCTCTCTTCATCAGAAAGGGCAAAGGGTCGCATATCATAGATGTGGATGGCAACGAATTCATCGATTTCATCATGTCCTGGGGACCGATGATTCTCGGGCATGCCGAGGAAAGCGTGACGAGGGCCGTCGTTGAGGCTGCCGGGCGCGGCACAAGCTACGGCGCTCCCTGCCCGGATGAGGTCGTGCTGGCTAAGGAAGTCTGCGCGGCTATGCCCTCTCTGGACATGGTGCGCATGGTCAACTCCGGAACGGAAGCCACCATGAGCGCGCTGCGCCTCGCCCGGGGATATACGAAGCGCAACAAGGTCCTCAAGTTTATCGGCTGTTACCATGGCCATGCGGATCCTTTCCTGGCTGCTGCCGGATCCGGCGTGGCGACTTTTTCCGTTCCCGGTACACCCGGTGTCCCCGAGGCTGTCGTCGCCGACACGCTGCTCGCCCCGTATAATGATCTCGAGGCCTGCAGGGAGATTTTCTCCCGTGAGGGCAGCGAAATCGCGGCCGTCATCGTGGAGCCCGTGGCCGCCAACATGGGCCTCGTCCTTCCGAAGGAAGGCTTCCTGCAGGGGCTGCGCGATCTCACGAAGCAGTACGGTGCCCTGCTGATTTTCGATGAGGTCATCACCGGTTTCCGCCTGTCCTACGGCGGTGCCCAGGCCCGCTTCAGGATCGTTCCCGATCTGACCACGTTCGGCAAAATCATCGGTGGCGGTCTGCCAGTGGGTGCTTTCGGCGGCAGAGCCGACATTATGCGCCACGTCTCTCCGGAAGGCGAGGTCTACCAGGCCGGCACGCTCTCAGGCAACCCGCTGGCCATGGCTGCGGGCATCGCCACTCTGGGTATTCTGAAGCATAAGGATTACGATGAGCTGGAAAGAACCGTTGCCGCCTTCGCCCGTGAACTGGAAGATATCCTCAGATCGAAGGGCGTGCCGATTCAGGTGCACACCATAGCTTCCATGTTCACGCCTTATTTCTATGACGGTCCTGTGACCAATTTCGCGGAAGTGCAGAAGTGCGATCAGAATCTTTTCGAACAGTTCTACCGCCAGATGCGCGCCCAGGGCATCTTCCTTGCGCCGTCCGGATACGAGACCGGCATGGTGAGCTTCGCGCATAGCTCTGATGATTTCAGCAGGACGCTGGATGCTGCCAGAAAGGTACAGTTCACGAAGTAGCATCAGCCTGAAAAAGCAACAGAACAGGGCGGATCCGCGCACTGCGGGGATCCGCCCTTTTCTGTTGCAGTCAAAAAACGAAACACCGTTGACAGGTTTGTCTGTAACAATTATCACAAAAATATGTAACTGGAGACTGGAGACTTCAGTTGGGCACTATTACCTGAGAGGAGTTGACAATGATGAGGCTGTCTTTGGCGGCTTTTCTGGCCGCGGGAATGTTTGCTTTTGGCGCTCCTGCCCTTTCTATGGCTGCACCGCAGGTCCCTGCGGATGGTCTTGATTTTGCCGGTTCCAAGAAGACGGTGAAGTTCAACCACTCCACGCATGCGAAAGAAGCCTGTGAAACCTGTCACCACAAGGTTGACGGCAAGGAAAACTTTCAGAAGTGTGCGACTGCCGGCTGTCATGACGATCTGACCGGCAAGCAGCCGCCCAAGTCTCTGTTTGCTGTTGTGCATTCCAAGAAGGAACTGGCGCATCAGACCTGTATGACCTGCCATGTCAAGGTCGCCGGCGACGACGCTGCCAAGAAGAAGGAACTCACGGGCTGCAAGGGCTCCAAGTGCCATCCTGCCTAACAGTTTCCTTTCACAGATGACATCAGGCTGCAGGCTCCCTCCCGGGATCCTGCAGCTTTTTGTTTTTTACTCCGTACGAAGCGTCCGCTGACTGAAAGTTCCGGGACAGCCCTGAATGCAGGAAGGGCCGGGACTCTCATCCGGAGAGAGCCAGGGAAAAGCGGAAGTGTCTGCGCGAGCGGGATTACTGGCCTGACAAAGTCTGACAGCCTGTCCTGTATAGAAGACAATGCCTGGCTGTTATCTGCAGATTTGTGAACAGCGGAAAAACGCCGAATCCAAACGGGACGCCCCATGAGAGTTTTGTACATTGTTGAATTGGCGGCAAGCAGCTAAAGAGGGCAGAAGCAGGGCTGACAGGCTGAGGCCGGCTCTGTCTTTCCCAAAAAATCAGAGAGGAGAAAAATTATGAAAATAATGGATTCCGCTGAATTCGATAAGGTCAATGTCTTCGGAAAGGGCACGGAGAACACCGCGTACGCGAAATACTTCATCGGCATGTCGTATCTGAACCCGCTGACACCGAAAAGCGGCATGGGCTTTGCCAATGTTACCTTTGAGCCCGGCTGCCGCAATAACTGGCACGTTCATCATGCCAGCAGAGGAGGCGGCCAGATTCTTATCTGCACCGCCGGCGAGGGATGGTATCAGGAAGAAGGCAAGCCGGCAGTGAGCCTTGTCCCTGGCACTGTTATCGAGATTCCCGCCAACGTGAAGCACTGGCACGGCGCCAAGGCGGACAGCTGGTTCAGTCATATTGCTGTAGGAGTGCCCGGCGAGGATATAAGCAATGAGTGGCTCGAACCTGTCACCGACGAAGAATACGCGAAGCTGAAGTAGCTTTTCTGACTGAGACGAAAAAAGCCGCGTTCCCATATGGAAACGCGGCTTTTATTTTCGGAAAATTATGAACTAGTAGCGGTTCGGACGCGGAGCGCGGGGTTTGGCTTCGTTAACACGGAGCGTACGGCCGCCGAAATCGTGATTGTCGAGCGCTTCGATGGCAGCGGCTGCGTCGGCATCTTCCATTTCGACAAAACCGAAGCCACGGGCACGGCCGGTTTCCCTGTCGCTAATAAGTTTGACAGAAAGAACCTTGCCGTATTCGGCAAAGAGGGCCTGAACCTGCTCCTCGGTGGCTGACCATGGAAGGTTCCCAACATAAATGGACTTGGACATGAAGAACAAACCTCATAAAAATGACTGAGATAAGCCATCTCGGGAACACCGTATCCCCGCGACGCGATCACCTTTAAATCATACCCCCCGTTTTTTGTCAATCAAAACAAGGGAAAGGGCCTGTTTTTACAATTCTTTTAGTCGGAATTGCCTGATTGCAGCCGCAGGCTGAAAAACCTGAAATCATTATATTATAAGCAATAAAATTCGGGAAAACAATTATTTTCGGAAGGACACGGCTGTCTTGCTGCTGTATATTGCCGAAGCAGCCGGGAGATGGACGGCGCAGACAGCACTGTCCTGCCCGGATGAGGTTTGCAGGCCTGAGGCATTCATCCGTTTCCCAGGAAGAAAACGGAGGCTCTTCCCTATGCAGGGGGATATCCCTGAAGGCGGACGCGGAACCGGTCTGCGGGGGTGACAGGCCGTGCGTTTTTCCCCCGGCTTACGGGGAACTGCCCCGTGTTATGAAATGACCGCCCCCGGTTCGCAGATTTGGGCATTGACAGAGTTTCAGACCAAGTGTATATCTCCGTTTCCCTTGCTCGCACCAGGCTGGTGCGGGCTGATAACCCAAAAGGAGACAACCATGCGGAAGTTTGAAACTCTGCTCCTCCTGTCACCTGAGCTTTCCGCCGATGCCCGCGACGGCATTCTGAATGACCTCAAGGCAATCGTGGAACGCGAAAAAGGTACCATGGAGGATATCGATCAGTGGGGCATGCGTGACCTCGCTTATCCCGTCCACAAGGTAATGCGCGGCTTTTATGTCCGCCTCGTGTATGCCGGCCCCTCCGAACTCGTGGCCGAACTCGAACGTAACATCCGTATCAAGGATGGTATTTTCAAATACATGACTGTCAGGCTCGCGGAAGACGCGGAAGCCGGGGAGGTTGCCTAATGGCCTTCAGGAAAAGGTTTGCTCCGCGCCGTAAGTTCTGCCGTTTCTGCGCTGATAAGGATCTCCCCCTTGATTACAAGCGTCCGGACATCCTCCGCGATTTCGTGACCGAACGCGGCAAGATCATTGCCCGCCGCATTACCGGCACCTGCGCTCATCATCAGCGTCTCCTGACTCGTGAAATCAAGCGTGCCCGTCAGATGGCTCTGCTCATCTACACCGCCACGCATGATTCCAACGTCAAGAAAAAGAGCATGATCTAAGGAGGCGCATGATGAAACTGATACTTCGCGCCGATGTGGAAAATCTTGGCTCGCTTGGCGACGTCGTTGACGTTAAGCCCGGGTACGGCCGCAATTATCTTCTGCCTCAGGGCCTGGCCATGATCGCCACCGAGGCCAACCTCAAGACCTTCGAACTCGAACGCAAGAAGCTGCAGGCCATCATGGACGCCAAGCGCGCCGAGGCCCGTTCTCTTGCCGAGAAGATCGAAGCTCTGGAAGTCGTCATCCCCATGCATGTGGGCGAGAACAAGAAGCTGTACGGCTCTGTTACCTCCACCATCATTGGCGATGCCCTTGCCGCTCTTGGTGTTGACATTGACCGCCGCCGCATCCTCATGGATGCGCCTATCCGTACTCTTGGTGAGCATCCTGTGCGCATCCGCCTCCATGCCAGCATCATCGCCAACCTCCCCGTCAAGGTCGTTTCTGACCATCAGACCGTTGAGGAAAGCGAAGCTGAGCTGGAAGCCCAGGCTGCTGCCCAGACTGTCACTGCCGAAGAAGAGGCTCAGCCCGAAGCTCCGGCTGCTGAATAAAAGTCAGGCTCATGCCTAACGAACAACATTCTGATGGCGCCCCTGGAGCTAGCTCCAGGGGCGCCATTGCGTCTTCAGACAACGTCCGCAAGCGGGCAACTGCAGACCTTGTGGGGAGGATGCCCCCATACAACGAGGAAGCTGAGCAGGCTGTGCTGGCCTGCATGATGAACTTCGAGGACAAGGTCGATGACGTTGTCACCAAGGTGCAGCCACAGGACTTTCATCTCCCGCGGCATGCCGTTATTTTCGAGGCCTGCCGCAGACTCTATCAGGAAAAAGCTCCCATCCAGCCTGCGTCCGTGGCTGAAGAGCTGCGAGGAGCCGGAAAGCTGGAGGAAGCCGGAGGCATTGAATACATCGCCGAACTTTCCGGCATGACCGTGCTTGGTGCCAGCGGTGATTTTTACGCGGATATGGTCCGCAGCAAGTCCATGCAGCGCCAGCTCATCAATACCTGCGCCGGTATTATGACGGACAGCTATGATACGCCGTACACCGACGTGGAGCAGCTGCTCGACAAGGCGGAAAACTCCATTTTCAGTATCGCCGAAAATTCCGTGCGGGGAGAAGATCTGGTTTCCGTCAGGGATATGCTGGATTCCTACTTCGGGCATCTGGAGGAAATCTCCAAACTGAACGATGTGGTCACCGGCGTCACCACCGGCTTCCCTGAACTGGATAAACGCACGGCAGGACTGCAGCCTTCAGATCTCATCATTGTCGCCGCCCGCCCGAGTATGGGTAAGACGGCCTTTTCCCTGAATCTCGCGCTCAACGCGGCCGCAGCCGGCAAGAAGGTCGCTTTCTTTTCTCTCGAAATGAGCGCCGAACAGCTGGAATCGCGTCTGATTTCCATCTGTTCCAAGGTGAGCCTCAGCAAGCTCCGTCAGCCCCGCTATCTTTCTGATGATGACTGGCGCAGCCTGTACAATGCCGCGCAGAAGCTCAACTGCGATCTCTTCATTGACGATACGCCGGCTCTGCGGACCCTCGATCTTCGCGCCAAGGCCAGGCGCATGAAGTCCCGCGTGGGACTCGACCTCATTGTCGTTGACTACCTTCAGCTCATGCGCCCCTCCCATCCCATGGCTTCGCGCGAACTGGAAATCTCCGAAATTTCCCGTACACTCAAGG